>ENA-ORNT01001626-ORNT01001626.1-human-gut-metagenome-genome-assembly--contig:-NODE-1626-length-14869-cov-9.705076_pt1 | contig 14869 bp, 10 predicted proteins | sample MGYA00242120_ERZ509032 | MGnify/ENA primary metagenome ERZ509032 (study PRJEB26280, sample SAMEA2338729) | human gut metagenome | biome: human gut; feature: human-associated habitat; material: faeces...
GGTTTTTAGGTTTAGTTTTATAAATATAAACCTATCAATCAAAATATATTACGAATCTTTTCTTTATAGATTTAGGCTAAATCACTGGTTATTCATACCATAAACCACCTAAATAAAGGCATATAGAGCGGTTTATGCAATGTTTTCCCCACACTTATGTAAAACTCTATGGTTTATAAAACAACTAAAATACATAACTAACTGAGTTTCCGCTACTTATAAATTCAAAATATAGCATGAATATTTATTCATTCACAACCATAAACACCCTGTTTTATCTTTATTTTTATAAATATAAAACATAAATTCATGTGTTTAGTTTTCTTGTGTTTATGTTTATAAATCAAAACCACACGTTTTGATTTATGAATTCAAAAACATAAACTTATGAAATATAAACCTTAACAAATGCAAACGACCAATTTCAGACAACAGGAAATGGCTAATTTTTCCATTTCTAGCGTATTCCAGCCCCATCGGCAAGGAAACGGGCAAATTCGCGAGTAATGAAGAGGGTTAATTTATGTAAGTTACTGATAACCAATAAAGTTAAGTCTGTTTTCAGGCAAAAACGAAAAATGGGCATCTAGCTCGAAAAATCGCTTAAATCCCCCATTTTTGCCCAAAAATCGCCCAAAATGAGCCCAGATAAACGCTCCAAAAAGAGCTGAAAATCCCCTATTTGAGGCAAATTTATAATGCTAAACGCTAGTTGGCTGCTTTCTGGAAACAGGCGGCAAAGAAGGCCGAAAACGGAAACGAGCTCCTGCCAAGAGAAAACTCTCAGCAGGAGCTCGCCTACTCTCCCCCACCTCGCTCTTCAGCATCAGTGAAGGATAAAAAAGATGAGTTCTTTCATCAGTTCACCCACCGGAGTGGATGGATTATCCAGTCCCTTTATCTTCGCATCCACCTCCTTGAACTTCTCAATAATCGCCATCACTTTCACGCCCGTATAGTTCCTCATTCCTGTAATATATTCGCGCGCCGCCCAAGCTGAGCGCAAATCCAGGAATTTTGCGAGCTCATTTTCGTTCTGCCTGTTGGGTGCATAATAAGCAATCATCAGGTTTTGGAAATAAGTAAAGAGCATCGGGAGAAGCGTGAAGAGAGAACCGCTCTTCGGGTTGTTGTCAAAATAATTTATTATCTGATTTGCCTTGAACACATCACGGCTGATGATGGCACTTCTCAGCTCGAAGGCATTGAAGTCTTTGCTCACCCCTATTTCTCGCTCCACAATCTCCGGAGTAACACGCCGGTCGTTCTCAGGAAGAGAAATGAGCAGTTTGTCGAGCTCGGAAGTGAGTCGGTGCAAATCTGCTCCCACATGATCAGCCACCATCTGGGTAGCCTTGGGTTCTATGGTTGCCTTGCGGGTCTTGAGATATGTCTCGATGAAGCCCGGCAGATTTCGGTCGTAGAGCTTCTTGCTTTCAAAAACCACACCCGCCTTGGCAGCGAGGGCAGAAAACTTTTTACGACTGTCGAGCTTGCCGTTTTTATGACAGAAAACAAGGATGGTTGTTTTTACCGGATTTTCGAGGTACTTCTCGAGCGCTTCCAAATTCCGCAAATTCTGAGCCTCTTTCACAACCACCACTCTATACTCCGCCATCATCGGGTAGCCCTTGCACAAATCTGCCACCTGCGCACCCGTAACATCTGCTCCGAAAACCACCGTCTGGTTGAAGTCACGCTCCTCAGGTTGGAGCACATTTTCAGAAATGTAGTCGCAGATTTTATCTATATAAAAGGGTTCCTCGCCCATCAGAACATAGACGGGCGAATACTTTCGAGCCTTCAGATCTTTCATGATAGACTCGTAACTTATTGCACTTTTCTTTTCTACCATTGGATTATTTTTTGTAACTTTGCACCCAGCAAACTCGGGGGTGCGGGCAAGCATTTGCTCCGCCTCCAGGTTCGCAGTTTTCTGAGGTGCAGTTTTCTGCTGCACTTCGACTGCAAAGTTACAAAAAATAAATTGAACTGCCTATATAAAATAGGTAGTTTTTGAAAAAGAGGTATGGTTAAAAGACCAAAAGAAACCCTATCATAAGACGGGGAAAGAAACATCATCATATATAATAAGGTATAGAAAAAAATGATTCGCTTAAATTTGCCATCTTTCGACATCAAGATTTCGGGCTCAAAACAGCATCCCCAGATACTGGATGTGCTGCGCCGGAAGTTCATCACGCTCACTCCCGAAGAGTGGGTGCGCCAGCATTTCGTTCATTTTCTCATCGAGCACAAGGGGTATCCTGCCTCGCTGCTCGCCAACGAAATCCAGCTGAAATGTGGCGACAAGGTGCTGCGCGCCGACAGTGTGCTCTACTCCCGAGAGCTGCAGCCCCGCATGATTATCGAGTACAAAGCCCCTCACATCCCCATCACGCAGAAAGTGTTCGACCAGATTTCGGTCTACAATCTTCTGCTCCATGTCGACTTTCTGGTGGTGAGCAACGGGCTGGAGCATTACATCTGCAAGATGGATTATGAAAGTAAAAAATATGTATTTTTAGAGACCATCCCCGATTATTCCGATTTATTGACATTATAAGGGTGCAGGAATGCCTGGATTTTTAAAGCTTTTGCCCTTACAGGGCGACAAGGTTGCGTCCATAATTACCCAGGGCGATGCCCTGGGCTAGGAGCTTCTGCCCTTTCAGGGCGTACTGCTTGCACCTATTGCTGAGCTATTCCCAGCCTTCAAAATTTGCGAATTTCCGCCCAACCGGCCATCCGTTTTTGAATTCGCGAATTTTGGAGGCCTTTTTTCTGCACTCCTTTTCCTCTCCCTTTTTGAGCACTCCTTTCTCTCCCATCCTCTTTCTCGCGTTATTTTTGATATAAATTACGCTAAAATCTGCTGAATAGCTTAAAATGAGCGATTTATGAGTGTTTCACCTCAATGGAGGTAATGATTTGGCAACAGTGCTATTTTCTGCAATGTGCATAGGATTGCTTGTCAAACAACTCTTATCGTTTGCAAAACTACTAATAAAATTTGGATTATTCTATAAATCCATTATAATTTTTGTTTTTTTTGCTATCCCCTAAATATATCGATTTTTTGGGGCTCTTTTTCAGTTTCTTCTAACTATTTCATGTGCCTTTCTGAATAGGGAGTGAATTGTAATGCAAAGCGTTTATGTGCTGCTTTAAGATATGAGTCGTAGGCATGGTCAGAATGGTTATATTTATAAGGTACAATTTTCCCTTTTCTTAAGCGGACAATACGCCCTTGTTCGTCTATTCGATAGAAGAAAGTATGATAGTAGTTGTCCAAACATGGATTTTTGTCTTTGTCAAGCCATGAAATTTCTTCAAACACCTCTAATTTTAGAAGTTTACTTTGCTCGTAATATACCCATTTGCTCCTTTGGATATCCTCCATAGGAATATGCCGTTTGCTGTTGAAACTGAACTTTACAAATGTAGGTTTAATTTCGTTCATACCTAAATACAACACATCTGCAATTTTTCCTTCATGTCCATAAGTAACAAGAAATGTTTCATTTGTTTTCCATTCAAAACCAATGCTCTTTATGTTAAAGGCACAGACAAGAACTTGGGCGTATGGTTGACTAACACCTACGAGCCTAACCTCTCGATTTTGTGCTTCCTTATGATGATAGAAAATGTCTCCGAGAAGTTCTTTTGCTAGAGTGTCTTTTAGTAGGACACCACTGTCTGGCGAAGCTTGTTGTAAAGTGTAGGAATAAGAATTTATGCTATGTATTTTTTCTACAAGATTCGAAAAACTTACATACCTTGGTTGACACAGACAAGAGGATAGCCCCATTGTTGTGACCAAGACTATAACGATAGTCAATAAGGAATGTCTCATATAAACTTTTTACTTTAATATTTAGAACTTAGATTTTTTATCTGTAAGAATATTAATCATTTCCATATCTTTAATTTGCTTTGCGAAATCTAAAGGAGAGCGTATAGCTTTATTTTTACTTTGTACTACAACTCGCTGAATATCTGCAATATACAAGTCCTCTATAAAATTGTCCGCAAGCTGCGGACAATTTGCCTGTAATGGTGCATAGAGCTTATAAAAGTAGCTCATGTACTTCAAATTAGTTGGTGAGAATCCCTTCACCCCTGGCATTTCGTTCTTCAAATCCTGACTGAGATTTTTGTAAAATCCAGAGCCATAAGTATTAGTATATTGCTTAGCTTCAATGTCTCGTCCCAACTTCCAATAGAAATCCAACAAATAACCGTTGGTGGCACACGATGCTTTAAGGCGATGGCTGTAGAATCGTTCCTTGAGTTCCACAAGCCAGTCCTTGTAGTCGCAATCATCATGAAGGACTACTGCTAAGTCTATATTTTTCTTTGCCATAATTCTAAAACCATTTAATGCTACAAATATAATGTTTTATCTTGATAATCAATCAGAAAAAATGAATAATTGGCATATGATTTGAAGGCGTTTCTACTTCTCTAATCTGCTTTTTCCTCGTTTACTTGTCAACTCGTCAACTTGTCAACTCGTCAACTGACAGCATGTCGCAGACATGCGAAACTTGAGTTAAAATTCATAATCCTTGGCCAGACCGCCTTCGCTCGTCTCCTTATACAGCGATGGCAGGTCGTGGCCCGTCTGCTTCATCACGTTCACCACACGGTCGAACGATACGCGATGTTTACCGTCAGACAACGCCGCATACAGGTTGGCGTCCAGCGCGCGAGTGGCAGCAAAGGCGTTACGTTCTATACACGGAATTTGAACCAGTCCGCATACAGGGTCGCAAGTCATGCCCAAGTGGTGCTCCAAGCCCATCTCGGCAGCATATTCTATCTGCGACGGCGTGCCGCCAAACAGTTGGCAAGCAGCAGCCGATGCCATGGCACAGGCCACGCCCACCTCGCCTTGGCAGCCCACCTCAGCGCCTGATATAGAGGCATTTTTCTTCACAATGTTGCCAAACAAACCTGCCGTGGCCAGGGCATGCAGTATGCGGGTGTCGCTCACCTCATGGCTGCGCGACATGTGGTACAGCACGGCGGGCATCACGCCACACGACCCACAGGTGGGAGCCGTAACAATGGTTCCGCCCGACGCGTTCTCCTCGCTCACCGCCAAGGCGTAGGCCGACACCAAGCAGCGCGACGCCAGCGATGGCTTATAGCCTTGTGCCTTTACAAAGTAGGTCGATGCTTTGCGCGGTAGGTTTAGCGGACCCGGCAGCGCTCCTTCGTGGTCGAGACCACGCTCTACCGACTCCTGCATGGCTTTCCATACCTCCATCAGATAGTCCCAGATGCTGCTTTCCTCACATTCGTCTACATATTCCCAGTAGCTTCGGCCGTGATTATCGCACCATGTCAGTATCTCTTTTAGCGTGTTCTTTTTATACACATCTTTCGTGTCGGTGAGCCAACGGGTCTCGCCACCCTCCGACAGCGCACCACCGCCCACGCTATACACCGTCCAGCTGTCTACCTCATGTCCATCTTCGTCAAAGGCGCTGAAGGTCATGCCGTTAGGGTGGAAGGGCAGAAACACCGACGGCTTCCAGTCGATGTTAATGGGGGCAATAGGTTTCAGCACTTCTTCAATGGCCACGTCGGTCATATGTCCCTTGCCCGTAGCTGCCAAGCTGCCATATAGTGTAGCCTTAAACGCTTTGGCATCGTGATGGTGTGCGGCAAAAATTTGTGCTGCTTTCTGTGGCCCCATCGTGTGGCTGCTCGATGGGCCTTTGCCTATGCGGTATAATTCTTTTAATGATTCCATTTTTAATTATTCGTCGTATTCTTATATTTAATATGAATCGTATCGTTAAAATATCCTCTCTTTGCAAAATTCGTTAAAATATTTGATATCTGCAAGCGATGTCTTCAAAATTAATGAGACCGATGGTTTTTACATAATAATAAAGGTAGGAACATGAACGAACCAACAACAGAGGTTAGTAGACCTGATATCGTGCCAACAGCCAGCGACAACCAGAAATCATTATCTCCCGCAATAACAAAAGGAATGAACCCTATGATTGTTGATAACACTGTTAGCATTATGGGTGTTACTTTTCTGTTCCATGCTTTTATGAAAGACGTGATGGTAGATAATTTTGGTCTTATGCGCCTAATATTGTTATATTCGTTTACGATGTAGATGTTTGAGTTTACGCTGATGCCAGCAAGTAGCACCAGTGAGGCAAATCCTCCTTCACCGAAGTTTAGTTTCAATGCACCAAAAGCTAAAAAGACACCAATAAACGATAAGGGTATCACCAATAAAATGGCAAACGGTTGACGCAAAGAGTTGAATAATATAGATGTAATGAAAAAAACGATGACAATCACGACGCCAAGTAAAAGTATGTTTTTCCATCCGTCATGTTCTGTTCTAATTGTACTATACGTTTTCTGTTTAATGCTGTAGCCCATAACCATCTTGCTTTGCATTTGTTTGATGTCGCGGTCAATTATTTTATAGCCCATAACCAAATCGCCTATATAGTCAAATTGTATACAAAGTAGATACTCTTGGTCGTTTTTCACGATAGCATCGGCTATCTGGCGTTTTTCAACGCTGGCTACATCGTTCACCTTAAATACTTTACCATCTACATGTATAGGCAAATTAGTAAATGCCCAGGTGTTGAGTTCTGAGGATGATGGTTTTAGTACGAGGGTAACAGCATTGCCCTCAAACAACACAGAAAGGCTTTGCTTGTCGTTGCCGAAACTGTTGCGTAGAGCTGCTACCGCCTTTGTAATAGTAATGCCTTGCTTGGCTAGTTTGTGTTTGTCAAAATCAAGATACAATTCCTCTTGTTTTTCGTTCCAGGTTTGTCGTGCCGAATTGATAACGACACTTTTTATGCGTGGGTGCTTAAGTAACATATTACGAAATTCATTGGCATATTTATTTAGCTGGTCGTAGTTATAGCCTCGCAACCACACCTCTATGTCGCCTGCCGACATTCGCGCATCGTTTGAAAACTCCATTTGCCCAGGGCCTCCCACTGACCAGCTGCCTCCGCCTATCGTGAGTGCCTCTTTTACAATTTTATGGTGTAGTGACACAGGTATGCCTCTATCAACAGCTTCTTTTGAGAAACTGACCCAAATGTTACCATCGTTAGGCCCTGTTATATAGGTATGAAATTGTTGTATGCCTTTCTCTCTTGTGAGGAAGGCTTCCATGGGTTTTATCATGTTGTTAACTTGCTGAAGTGTGCCTCCCTCACCTATATGCACGTTGATGCCAATGCCTGTTTCTTCTGCTTCTGTGTTGATGCCTTTCTTGTGCCCTGCATTGTCAACAAAAAAGCGCAATGTGCCTCCAAGTATCTTGTCTACAGTAGAGCGCATTTGCTCACAATAATAACTGTTTCCCACCGTTTGGTTATATAGCTTTTCCCAACAGTTTGAGGGACAATCAATAGACATGGGCAGAAGAAAAACAGGAAGGCCAAATGTAAGCACTGTCACGATAAATACCGCTTTTCGGTGCCTTAGGCATATAGTTGTTGCTTTAGCATAAACGCTGTTAAATGCCATCACGTTATGTAGGCATTTCTGAACCTGATGGTATCTTGATGCATGTTTCTGCACACCCATTTTTTCCATTAAGGCGGGTACAAAGAAGGTGGCTGTAAACAGTGACGACACTAGGTTGATGATGATGGCCATTGAGAAGTCAACGAGATTTAACTTTAGATCATAGTCAAGAAAAAAGATGATAGACAATGCTCCTATTGACGTCAATGTGGCGGCAAGCATTGGCATGAACGCCTTGATATTATTACGACTGATAATGTGGTAAGCCATTACGATCACATTGTCAATCATTAAGTTGAGAGATATAGTGATACCAGCAAGTGTGTAGAAATGTATTTCAATACCTACAATATAATATATGCCTACTGCTATACAAAGGCTTATAATAAGGCTTGTTAATACCACTATGGCCAACTTTTTGTTGCGTGTAGATATGAATGTAAATAATATCAGTATTAGCACAGTAAGTGCGCTGCGCGTATAGTTTATCTGTAAATCATGGCTTAACTGACTGCTACTGTCGTTCTCAAGATGCACTTCAAAGGTATGGGGCAGCGACTTTTCTATCGCTTTCATCATCTTCTTCACTTTCTCGCCTATAATCACCTGATTGGCATCATGTTCGGCTGTAATGTCTACAAACACAGTCTTCAAACCATTTATCCTTTCCATGTTAACAGGCTCTTCATCATCGTCGGCAATTTTTACAAAACTGTCTATCGAAACCAATTGTCCGTTGGCAGTCCTTATCTTTGTTTTACTCAGGTTAAGACTTCTATCACCGTCTGCAGCCATGTTTATACGCATCAGTTTCTTTTTGCCTTCAAAATCGCTCACCATTTCCATGCCCAGTGGTTTTACGTATGAACAGTTTGTTATGGCCTCTTGTATATCTTGCATAGTTATGCCTGCTGCTTGCATCTGTCGGCTGTCGCATACGGCTGTCATCACCCGTTCTGCGGTTTCGTTTTGTTTTACTGTTTTGATGCCGCTTATTTGTCCTAACTCCGATATTATTTTGTCGTCAACCACATGTTGCATATCAACAATTGATGTGTCAGCACATATTGCATAACGTAGAAAGGGGGACGATGCCAACTTGTCTGACTGCTGTACCATGATGCGTGGATAGCTAATGCCTGTTGGCAATCTGTCCCAAACCTGTCTTATGGCTGTAGCAGCCTGAAGACGTGCAGTGGCCATGTTAGTTCCGTGTATGAAACCCAGCGTCACAATTCCGCTACCTGTGTTTGATACAGAGTTTACATACTTAATTCCCTCAATGCGCGATAGCACTTGTTCTATTTTGCTTGTAGCTTCGTCTTCTACAACGCGTGGCGACATGTTGCCCATATTAAAAGAAACGGTCATTTCAAGCAAGTCGTTTTCAGGAACTTGCTTAACCGTAAGTTTTGGCAAAAGGGCTATGCCTATAAGTGAGAAACAAACAAATGTTACTATTAGTGTGAAGGCCGAATACTTTTGTAATTGGTTCATCGTTTATAATATTTAGATGAAGATACTAAAAGTTGAATTGGTCATACAGTGAAATATCATGCTCAAAGTTGTAAAGCGTAAGGCTCTGTATGTGGTAATAAACCGTCCAGTAGTTACGAAGGGCAGTGATATAGTTGCGTTGGGCATCGTCTTGTCTACTACGGGCCAGTAGCAAACTGTTTACATCGGTTTTGCCTATCATAAATCTACGCTGTATTTGCTGATAAGCCACTGACGCAATATCTCGTGCCTCATGGGCAGCTTTTATCAGCTTGCCTTGTATGTTAAAGTCGTTTACGGCAAGCACGATATCTTCTTTCATCTTTAAATCGTCTTGTTCTATCTCGGTCAAAGTTAGGGCTAAGTCGCTTTTCGCTTTGTTTACCTTCCCTTTTCTGATGCCCCAGTCTATAAGGGGTATTGATACTGATACCGACACCAGTTCTTGATGAAGCGGTTTTTTGTAGGCATCTGAAAAATTGTCGGCTACCTGATTGAAACCTATACTTGCATCAATTTGTGCGTTGAAAGCTGACGAACGTTTGGTATATTGCAAGTTTTGTTCCGACTGTAACCTACGTTGGCGCAATTCGGTGTATTTGGGGTTGTAGAGATGTGCCATTTCTATCGCTTTGCTTACATCTATTTGTGTAAGTATGGGTTCATGTGGCATCTCGGCCACAATGCTGGTTGTCTTTTCCATACGTAAGTAGATGGCCAACTGTGACATAGCGCGGTTGAGTGTTGTGCGTGCATTTTCTAAGGCGTTACCGGCGTTTAATGCGTCAAGTTTTAGTGTAAGTAAATCGGCTTGGGTAATTGATGCAATCTTGAATCTTTGACTACCCACAGTGAAAAGCGAATCGGCTATCGTTTTGCTATTCTTCGCCATCTCATATTCTTTTTGAGCAAGAGCAAGGCTGAAAAACAAACTTGTTACCTCTTCTGATACTCTACTTATGTTATATACCAACTGCTTTCGGCTTTTCTCATATTTAAGAGGTTCAATTCGTTTATCCCATTTAAATGGGTTGTAGCCAATGAGCGTTTGGTTATAGCCAATTCTTATGGGGACACTTGAGTACTGGGTAGAGCGTGAGTTGCCAAAATTGCGCATGTAGTCAAGGCTTGAGTTGATATAGAATGTACCTCCTGTGAGAGGTAACTTTTGGGTGATACTCAAGCCACCACCTGTGCTTAACATTTGTTGCTGTCTATATACATCTTGGTCTTCGCCCGAGTCGTATCGGTTGGTGATGTACCGATAATAGGTCATTGGCGTAAGTTTCAGTGTGAGCTGTGGCAGTTGTTGGGCTTTATATGCTACATACGTCCAGTAGCTTGACATATATTCATTGCGATATTGTGCCACGGCTTTTGATGAGGCGTTGGCTATATCCAGCGCTTTCTGCAGTGACATAACTTCTTTTGGTTGCTGTGCTCTCAATGGTATTGCATATAATGCTATGAGCATGGCAAATGTGTATGTAATTATTTTCTTTTTCATTTACTTGCTTTTTATAAAGGTGCAATATATAAGGGGTATGATAAACAGGCTTACCAATGTGCCAAAAAAGATGGCTGATGTCATGGCCACGGCAAGTGAACGCTGCAGTTCTGACCCTAAGTCTGATGATAGGAAAAAAGGTATCATACCAGTAATGGTCGTAAGCGAGGTCATAATGATGGCACGCAGACGTCGGTGTCCTGCTTCATGCACTGCTACAGTAAGATTCATTCCCTTGGCGCGTAACGTGTTTATGGCATCAATTTTTAGTATCGAGTCGTTCACAACAATGCCGCAAGAAGCAATGATGCCTATGGCTGACATAATGTTGAGCGAATAGCCACAAACCCATAATGTGGCCAGTGCCAGAGAGGTGTCTATTGGTATTTCAAGTAGCACAATTAATGGCTGTTTGAAACTTTCAAACTGTGCGCAAAGTATAAAATACATGAGTAGCAGTGACACGAAGAAAATGAAAATCAGTTGGCGTATTGTTTCCTTGCTTGTAAAATATTTGCCCGAGAAGTCAATGTTCCATCCGTCGTGCTTGTTGCCAGAAAATTCGCGCTTGAGATTGTCTATTAAGGCAGGCTTGTCGTTAACGTTGTCAAAGATATAAGGAATGTATATATCGTGTTTCCCTGCCACAATCGTTTTGAAGCCTTCGGTGCTGCTCGTACTGATAAATTCTGAAACGGGCACCATAGCGGGCTCTCCATTTACACTTTTGATGGGCACCATAGCTTTTGCTAAATAGTTGTTTATAGTGCCACCATCACCAGCAATTAGTACAGGCATGTTCTCGCGGGCCGATTTAAGATTGGTGGCCTCAGCATCTTGAAACACTTGTTGAAAACTGTTTGATAAATCGTTTATGCTAAGGCCGTAGACCATTGCTTTCTGTGTGTTGACATTGATTGTAATCTGTTGTTGTTTGGCAATGGTTACTGGCGATAACCCCGTACAACTTGTTATGGATTTGCTTAATTGCTGTACGTCATTTATTGTTATTGCTTGTTGTAAGTTGTCGGGGCTTACCTCGGCCACGATGTCTGGTTCTGACAAAGAAAACACTTTGTTGAAGATGTTGTCGGGCGTTTCAAATGTGATTTGTGCTTCAGGCCACTTACTTTTTATATATTTTTGTATGCTTGTTTGGGCTTTATGCATCTGTTCGCGACTATCGGTTGTCAGATATACAAACGACTCGTTAGGTGACATCATTGAGTGGTCGTTTAGCATATAACCTTGATGACCAATTTCTGCCACATATTCTTTAACCGCTGTGCCTGCTGCTTTGATGCTCGCTTGGGTTCGTGCGGTGTTTTCTGTTGTCTCAATGCTTTCGTTCCAGTCTATTTTTATGGTTGTATCATTCTGCTCAAGCTTAGGAAACAGTTCTTTGGGTATACAGGTAAATAATAGGGCGCATAGTGGTAATGTGGCTATCACAAAACATAGCCATATTTTCTTGTGCTTAAACACTCTGTTTATGCCATTATTGTATGTCTTTAACATCCATCCGCTCAGTTTGCTGTTTGTGTTGCTGTTCCATTTGCGGTTTAATAGTTTGGTTTGCGATACTAATAAATATACCACTGGCAGTAAGAATACAGCTACAATATATGAACTGAGTAGGCCAAAAGTTATTGAATAAGCTTCATCAGAGAATAACGCTCCTGAAATATCGCTTATGAAGATTAAGGGTACAAACACCACAACTGTGGTAAGCGACGAACTGAGCATTGGTGTTATCATCTCGGCAGTACCGCGAGCACATGAGGCTATAAGTGTTTCACCGCGTTCGCAATGTTGCGAGATGTTTTCTGTCACAATTAATGCGTTGTCTATCATCATGCCTACTACGAGCACCATGCCCGACAACGAAATGGTGTTGAGCGAGATTTTGAATATGAAAAAGAACAGAAACGTAAGTATCATGGCCTCAATCATGCATATAGCTACAATAACAGGAGCTTTTATGTCGCCCATGAATAGTAGCGCTGCAACAAACATTAAAATAAAGGCCAGTACAAAGTTTTGACTGAGCGAGGAAATGGTGTAATCAAGTAGTTCGGTTTGGTTCCTGTTTACAGTAAAGTCTATCTCTGGATAGGCTTTCGAAAAGGTTTCAAGAGTCTGTTTCACTTTTGATTTCAGGGCATCCATGTTAGAACTGCCACGCTTTATGACGGCCAGCGATATGGCCCTCTTCCCATTCAACAGTACCTTACCCATTGTTGTTGAGGCGGTGATTCTTACATCGCAGAAATCTTGAATCTGATACATACGTCCATTTTTGTTTAGAAATATATTGCGTACGTCATCTGTAGTTCTTATGATGCTTCCTATATGTAGGTCGTATTCGTAACATCCGTCATGTACTGTCATTGTTCCTGGGTTAACATTGCTATTAACCAGTGCGTTGCGCAAATCGGCATCAGTTACCCCTGCTTGTTCCATCTTGCAGCGGTCGGGTTTCAGCATGATTGTCTTTTGTGGCACCCCTGTCATGTCGGTCATTGCTACTTCTGGCAACTGCTCAATTCGTCGCTGCACTACATGCCGAGCAACATCACACATTTGTAAAAAGTGTGCCTCTGATGTATCCTTTAGCGTCATGTTGACATATAGTACGGGTATGTCAGTGGCGTTTGCTTTTACGGCTTTGGGTCGTAATACGTTTTTAGGCAGTAAGCCTGATACGGCATCAATCTTTTCGTTCACTTCAATAAATGCCAGATTGATGTCTGTTTCATAATCAAATTTTAGTTTGATATTGCTTATGCCATCTTGCGATTGGCTTTTTATCTCTTTTAACCCTCCTACTTGCATCAGCTGACGGCGCAATGGTTTGGCGACGCCGTTGTCTATTTGTTGGGCAGACAGTTCTGGGGCTGTGGCTTGCACATTAATTTCAGGTATTGGTATAGAGGGTAGAAGTGATACAGGTAACTGATTGAATGTGGCAAAACCCAATAGCATGATAGCCACAAATGTCATGGTTACAGCAATAGGTCTTTGCAGAAGAAATTTTACCATGTTCCTATTTCTATTTCAAGATTTCTTAATTGTGTATTTTTACTTCTGTGCCATGTGATAGGTTCTGATTGTTGCTCACAATTATCTCCATGCCTTGCTCTAATCCCTTGGTCACTACACATTCGTTCATGTTTTCTGCTCCTGTTTGTACGTAGTGCCAAACAGCCTTGCCATTGTCTACAGTGAATACTACTAAACGGTTTGAACGGTGAACCAATGCTGTTTTAGGTACCACAATTTGCGACTTGAATACTCGATGCACACTTACACCCACATTCATGCCGCTTAATAAGTAGTCGCAGTGGCTTACCCTTGCTGTTACCTTTATCATACCATTCTCGTCAACAAGAGGGTTTATGGCTGTTACAGTTCCGTTCACAGCTTTTTGTCTTGGATCTATGGGGGTTATGACGACACGTTCGCCTGTGTGCACCATCTGAAGTTCGTTTTCCAATACGGTAAACTCTACATCCATATTTGTCGTATTAATGATTCTGCACAATGGGGTAGATGTAGAAACATTGTGTGCCTTACTTGTCACATTGGCCACTACACCAGCAAATGGAGCACGCAAACGGGTATTGGCTATATCATATTTTGTCTTCTCTATGTCGTTTTTACACCGTTCATAACCACTTTTTATCATTGCTAACCGCATTATATCTTTGGGTACACGTGAAAAGTCATCAGGGGCATAGCCTTGGCCTATCAGTATGTCTTGAAGTTCAAGTTTGGCTTGCTCCATGTTTATATTAGCCTGTTTTAAAGCGTTTCGCAGCGAATAAGTGTCAAGTTCTGCGATGACTTGGCCTTTTACAACATGGTCGCCATTTTTGACAAAGATTGTTTTTATAAGCCCTGAATTAGGAAACACAAGGTCGGCATACTGTGAGGCTGTTAGTTTTCCGTTGCTGATTAACTCATAGTTAAAATCGCGAGGCTCTATCTTTATTGTGCGCACGTCCTTGTCGGGCGTGTTAAGTTGTGTTGTTACATTTTGCGAATTCTCGTCTGTAGCTTTCTCGTTTCGCTTTTGACACCCTGTCATAAAGAAAAATATCGTCAATAGTATAATTGTAGTCAGTTTCTTTTTCATCTTCTTTTTGTATTTTGTTGTCATTTGTTCATTACAATCATCCGCCCCACAATTTGGTTAAACGGTACAAGTCCCCAATATCGAGGGCACTGAAAAAGTCCCCATTTTTAAAAACTAAAACGGAAAAAGGTTGCGATTTATAACTTCTCTTTCTATAAATCGCCTTAATAAGGCTGTATTTGACAGAA
>ENA-ORNT01001634-ORNT01001634.1-human-gut-metagenome-genome-assembly--contig:-NODE-1634-length-14827-cov-19.563025_pt1 | contig 14827 bp, 9 predicted proteins | sample MGYA00242120_ERZ509032 | MGnify/ENA primary metagenome ERZ509032 (study PRJEB26280, sample SAMEA2338729) | human gut metagenome | biome: human gut; feature: human-associated habitat; material: faeces...
GTAAGATTGCAGGTAATACAGCTGTAGGTGCTGCTATTGGTGGTGCTGTAGGTGCTGGTACTGGTGCTATCATCGGTAAGCATATGGACAAGGTAGCTGCAGAAGCTGCTAAAATTGAGAGCGCAAAGGTAGAGGAAGTTACAGACGCTAACGGTTTGAAGGCTGTAAAGGCAACATTCGATTCTGGTCTTCTCTTCGCTTCAAGCAAGGCTGTTTTGAGCACAGCTTCAAAGAACGATTTGGCTAAATTTGCTACTATGTTGAAGAACAATTCTGGTTGCCAGGTAGACGTTTATGGTCATACCGACTCTACAGGTAACGAGGGTATCAATCAGCCTTTGAGCAACCAACGTGCACAGAGCGTTGTAGACTATTTGGTAAGCTGCGGCGTTCCTCGTTCACAGTTTGCTAATGTTGTTGGTAAGAGCAGCTCACAGCCTGTTGCTGACAACTCAACAGCTGCTGGTCGTCAGGCTAACCGTCGTGTAGAGCTCTATCTCTATGCAAGCAAGGCTATGATTGAGGCTGCTAACAATGGCACACTCAAGTAATACTGGGTTTTACATACTACCATGCAGGTGCAGGCGTATTAATAAGAAGTATGCCTGTTCCTGCATGTTTTTTTCTTAATAAAAGAATCTGTTTTCTTAAAAGAAACATTTTTCTTAATAAAGAACTCAACTTCAAAACAACACTCGTGAAAAAGCTGAAGAATATTCTGAAATGGATAGTGGCATTATTCTTTGCCTCTACTATTCTTGCTGTCGTAGCCTATCGCTTTATTCCTGTTTATTTCACTCCTTTAATGTTCATCCGTTGTATGCAAACAGGTAGCCTCACCATGCATCATCATTGGGTGCCATTAGACGAAATGTCGCCACATATGCCCGTGGCCGTGATGGCGAGCGAAGACTCAAGGTTTTTGCTACACCACGGCTTCGACTTCGATGCCATAGGCAAGGCTGCTAAGCGCAATACTAAGGGAGGAAAGAAATATGGCGCCAGCACAATCTCGCAGCAAACAGCTAAAAACGTATTCCTTTGGCCCGGTCGTTCGTGGGTTAGAAAGGGATTTGAGGTTTATTTCACGGCTCTTATCGAGATGATGTGGAGCAAACAACGCATTATGGAGGTTTATCTCAACTCTATTGAGATGGGCGATAGGATATATGGCTTGGACGCTGTGGCAGAAAACAATTTCGGCAAGCAGGCTTCGGAATTGAGTCGAGGCGAATGTGCCTTGATAGCTGCCACTTTGCCTAATCCACATATTTATAGTTCGAAAGATCCAAGTGCCTATATGCGCAAACGCCAAAGAGCCATTAAGGCAAATATGAGATACATTCCGTCGTTTCCTAAGGAGGGTCAAGACTATAATCCAAGTACTGCCGTTGGTGGCGTGTATCATAAGAAGAATTAAACCATCAATATGGACTACAACATACAAGACATTCTCTCGCAGCTCAATGAGTCGCAACGCAAGGCCGTAGAATATCTCGACGGTCCGCAACTTGTTATTGCCGGCGCAGGCTCGGGCAAGACTCGTGTGCTTACATATAAGATAGCCTACCTCATAGCTCGTGGTTTGCAGCCATGGAGCATCCTTGCCCTTACTTTTACCAATAAGGCAGCCAAGGAGATGAAAGAGCGTATCGCCACTATCGTGGGCGACCAGGCTGCCTTGCGACTAAATATGGGCACCTTCCACTCGGTATTTGCACGCATACTTCGTGCCGAGGCTGAGCATATAGGATATTCTTCGCAGTTTACTATTTATGATGAAGCCGACTCGCGTTCGCTACTCAAGAATATCGCAAAGGAATTAAAACTCGACGACAAGCTATATAAGCCAGCTACCGTGCATAAGCATATTTCGTTGGCTAAAAACAAACTTGTGGCTCCAGAGGCTTATGCTGCTGACAACTATATTGCCGAGCGTGATGCTCGTGCGCAGATACCTCAAACAGCAGAAATATATCGCATCTATCAGCAACGACTCTTGCAGGCTAATGCTATGGACTTCGACGACTTGCTGGTACTCACTTTCCGTCTGTTTTCGGAAAACGAGGCGGTAAGGAGAAAATATGCCGAGAGGTTTGCCTATGTGCTCGTGGATGAGTATCAAGACACCAACTATGCTCAGCAACGAATACTTACTCTCCTTACTCGCGAAAACCAACGTATCTGCGTAGTTGGCGACGATTACCAAAGTATCTACGCCTTTCGTGGTGCCAATATCGACAACATCCTCGACTTCCAACATCAATATCCTAATGCTTTGCTCTTCAAGCTTGAGCGCAACTATCGTTCCACTCAAACTATCGTTGAAGCTGCCAACAGCATCATGCAGAAAAACCGTAGGCAGATACCGAAGCAAGTGTATAGCGAGAATGAGGAAGGCGACAAGATTTCGGTAATCGAGACCTATTCTGATAAGGAAGAGGCTATCGTGGTTTGCAATACCATTAAGCGATATGTGAGTCGTGAGAATAGCCAATATTCCGACTTCGCTATCCTTTATCGTGCTAACGCCCTTTGTAGAAGTTTCGAGGAAGAATTGCGCAAGCAAAATATTCCGTATACCATCTTTGGCGGTCAGAGCTTCTATCAACGAAAGGAGATAAAGGATGTGATGGCATATTTCCGACTTGTAGCCAATCCTAATGACGAAGAGGCTTTCCGTCGTGTGGTCAACTATCCTGCTCGTGGCATAGGCAACACAACAATTCAGAAACTTGCTTCAGCTGCCGTAGAATATGGCGTTAGCTTCTGGCAATTGTTGGAAAATCCTACGCTATATAAGCTCGATGTCAACAAGGGAACTCTCACCAAGCTCGACCGCTTTAAGCAGCTTATAGATAGTTTTGTGGCTGAGGTCAACGTTACCGATGCCTACACTCTTGGCGAGGATATCCTCAAGAATAGCGGCATCATGGCCGACCTTGCTGCCGACGTGACGGTAGAGGGCGAAACTCGTCGTGAGAATATCGATGCCTTCATTTCTTCTATCCACGACTTCGTGGAGGCTCAACGCGAAGAGGGTAGGGAGAATGATATTTATCTCTCTAACTATCTGCAAGAGGTGTCGTTGCTTACCGACCTTGAGAGCGACGAAGATGGCGATACTCAAAATCGTGTGTCGCTCATGACGGTTCATGCCGCAAAGGGATTGGAGTTTAATACCGTCTTTATCGTTGGCGTAGAAGATTCCATCTTTCCAAGCCAAATGAGTATGGACTCGCCACGCGGTCTTGAAGAGGAGCGACGACTGATGTACGTAGCCATGACTCGTGCCGAGAAGCATTGCTATATCACACACGTTAAGTCACGCTTCCGCTATGGTCGTGCTGAGTTTATGAATCCAAGCATGTTCTTGCGCGAGATTAGTTCTAAGTATGTATCTATGCAGAATCAGTCTATGGGCGAGTCGTCACGTGGCTCTCGTTGGGGTAGCGACAACTACGAGTCGAATACCCCTTATCGTGGAGCTCATGGGTGGGATAGCGATACTCCGCATTATGGTCGCGGCATGCAAAACAATCGTCCTGTTGCCGACCGCTTTGTTGCCGACCCTAAGCCGAAGATTACTCGTGGCAATAGAAGTGAAGAGGCTGTAGACCCATTCTCAGATAAGTTTAAGCAATTGCTTGCTGCAAGTGGTGGCAACTTTAAGCGTGTGTCGGAAGCCATGACAAATGGTGGACGTCAGATGCCGTCGGCATCATTTTCTGGCTCTTCGCTATCGTCAGCAGGTATGTCTACTTCCTCAAGTTCCCAGTCGTCAGCTTCTGCTGGTTCGCTTCATACAGGCAACGTCATCGAGCATTTGCGCTTCGGAATTGGTAGGGTGCTTAATGTAGAAGGTTCGGGCGAGAATACTAAGGCAACCGTAGAATTTGAAAACGTAGGTATCAAGCAGCTACTCCTAAAGTTTGCCAAGTTCAGAATCTTGGAGTAATCGAAATGCTGATTACGATTAGTCGAGTTGCTAATTACGATTAGTCGAGTTGCTAATTATGATTAGTCGAATTGCTAATTACGAGTAATCTAAATGCTAATTACGATTAGTCGAATTGCTAATTACGATTAATCGAAATGCTATTATTTGAATACGTGGGAAAAGATTAAATAGTAATCAGCCAGGAAGGCAAACTAAAACGCCCTGCAAAGGATAAAGTGTTTATCAGCCTTGATAACACTTTTCCCTTGCAGGGCGAATTGTTTATTGGGGTTGAAGGAATATTTCTTCTTACCAAGTAGGATTATTTCTTCTTAACAAGTTCGATGACTGCCTTACCCTGCTTGTTGCTAAGGATGAGGTTGCCATTCTCGTTGATGCTGAAAGAGTTTACTTTCTCCAACGCGCCAAGAACAATCTGCTCGTTTGTCATGTCTGCGCACAACATCTGTGTGCATCCCATCTTTGAGAGATCGAGCTTGTTGTCCTTTATTTCCATGGTTCCTGTCAGCTTGTTGCAACCTGTGCAACCATATACATTCTTTTTGTCTACTTCAAAACCGAGGAATGGAATCTCGTCGCCAGCATTCTTGTTGATAGCTGTGCCGTTGACTTTCTCAATTGTCCATTCGCCATTAAGGTCGGCTGATGATGCTACTTGCTTTGATGAGCTGCAAGCACTTGCCATTACTGCAGCCATAGCGATAATGAAAATGTTTTTCTTCATGTTATAAATTTTGGTTGTTTTTAAAAAATAATATATCTCATTTATCTTTTTACCTTTTTACCTTTCTTATTCTTCCTTCTTCCGTTGAAGTCTTTTTTTAGGATGAAGCCCAGACCTTGGGTGTTTAGACTATTGCGAGTGAAGTAGCGGTCGTTAGACTGGTTGTACACACGCACGGCAAGGTTGCCGTTAGGGAAGAGAAGATAGCGAAGGTCGAAGTCGCCGATGAAACTTTGTGTGGCATTAGCGTTGTCGCGATAGCCAAACTGACCATTAAAGAGCAGACGATTGTTGAGCAGTCTACCGCTAAGCAGTCCCTCGTATTCGGCGTTGTTCCATCCCTCGTCGCCAGTAGAGATATTGGCTCCAAAGTTCCAGTTGTTGTTATTAATAACCGTTCCCAATAGCGAGTTTATCTGCTGACTTATCTGTCCGCTCAATATACTCTGCATGGCCAACGTAGTCTGACTTTGTGCTTCACCTTCGGCATTCGCGTTGTTGTTGCCCTGCGAATAGAATCTTCCTACAGCAAGCAAATAGATAACCTGCTGGTTCATCTCCTCCTCGCTATTTATGAGGTTGTATATCATCTGCTTGGCGTCGCTACTAACCGTAGGCATATCTAATCCGAAGTCTACCTTTGGCTGATTAGGCGTTCCTGTGATATTCATGAGACAGTTCACGCGGATGTTGTTGCTCGTAAACGAGCGACCTAACTGCAAGTCTGATAGGCTCACGGAGTTTACAGGATACATAGCCTTGAGGTTCAATATCGCATCATACGGATTGCCACCAAAAGCAATTGTGCCGCCAGGCATGAATTCAAAATCCTTGTGCAAAGCATTCTGAATGGTAAGTTTATATACGCCACTCTCCACCAAGTAGTTGCCATAGAGGTCGAAAGAGCCCTTATTATAATATGTGGCACGAATAACGCCCGAACCGCGCAAGTCGATATAGTCGCCACTTGTATTGTCCATTATCAAGCGTATCGTTGCCGTAGGTTGCGTATGCACCAAGAAGTTGAGGCGTATGTCGGAAGGCATATCAGCCAGGGTCTTCAATCCCTGTGGCAGATTTATCTTCGTACCTTGTAGTTGCATAGAATCTCTATCCACCCAGTTTATAAACTCTTGCGACTTTATGGCATCAGGACTCGAAACATTATATGTTACGATAGAACCCTCGTTAGGCACCACGTCGATATCCATCACCACTTCGCCACTTCGTCCGCGTATGTTGCATTGGCCCGTGGCATAGGCTGTGCCATAGAATGTGCTGCCATCCGAGCCATCGAAGTTGTATGCTAAGAGGTTGTTGGCTTTCACTCCGATATCGTAGGTAAGGCGCGAGAGATGCTGATGATGCAAGCTTCCTGTCACCACGCCTGTGTTGCCTCTATGGTCGATAATGGTGTCGCCAGGCAATTGGATTTCGTTCTCCAATAGTCGCACATGAGCATTATTAAATGAATACTCCGTGTTCAAACTTGAAATACCAATCTTTCCAGCTATATCGAGGTCGCCCTTGAGGTTTAGCGCACTTAACGATCCCCATAGTCTCACGTCGCCATTAGCATTAACATCGCATTTGTCCATGAAGCTGCTACAGAAGCCAAGCATAAATTCTGCCCTTGTGTTGTGGGCAGAAATGCCGAGGTCTATATAGTTGCGCTTTGGCGATACATAACCATTAATGTCTGTATGTCTGCCACCTTCGTCTTTAGCTTTGGCGTTGATGTCTATCTGTTCCTGCTCGTTGTTCCAAGCCACGTCGGCATATAGAGTTCCCATTCTTCCTTCTTCGAATGTGAATTTATCTACCGTAAGGTTAGCCTTGGCATGAGGTGTGCCAAAGGTACCTGAGACAAAAGCCTTGCCCGAAGCATGACCGTCGAAGTCTACAGCATGGAAGTTGACGAGGTTAAGGATATAAGCCACATCAACATCCTTCAAGTCTACCGTTAGCGAATCGGAATTATCCTCCGTAGCCAGACCGTTGATATGAATATGCTGGTCGTCATGCTCTATAGCGAAGTTCTCTATCTCTATATGTTTTGGCGAATAGGTGAGGGTAGAGCTCATGATATCCCAGTTGGTGTCGTCTATCATCATATGCGATGGCATGATATTTACCACAGCCTTCACCTTGCCTTCTTCGTTGCGTGAGAATTGAGCGTTGGCATTCATGTTGCCCTTTATGTGCAACTTGCTATGATTATCGAAGACGAGAGCTGCCGAAAGCTTATTGTTTGCAGCCATAGCGTCGAGAGCGTATTCTGCCTTATTGCCGTTGCTCAACACCTTCTTTACTTTAAGAATTGCGTTAAGAGCATCTGCAGGCGTTGATACAGAAAGCGAGATGTCGGCATAGTCTTGGTCGCTAATGCTCAGTTGTGGCACAGATGCCTGTATGCTTAGTTCCGACTGCAGACTATTCATATATCCATCTATGCGCGCAGGCTTCTTTAATGCTACGGGCACATTCAATAGTCGTTGCAGAGGTTCGGTATTCATGATGTCGGCATAGAACAGCATTCGGCAGTCAGGCGCCTTGCGAGTTCTGATAGGTGTGAGCTGCTGTATGCTTGGCAATTTCTCTGCCACCAGATTCTCTACATATTGTATGAGGTCGGCTATATGGAATTGTCCTGTTATGCCAACGTTTGCAAAGTCGGAATTTAGCGTTATGGTATGTCGCTCATCGTTGTAACGTGATGATAGCGATACGTTTCTTATATTATAAGTATCTTCGGCAGTAGCCATGCTGAAGTTGCTAATAGTAATATTACCATTTGCATTATCAACGTTGGTACCTACAAAGTCGGCATCCACATTAGCTGCGAAGCATGCGTCGCCCCATTTGTCAGTCAGTCCTAATGCCTTTGGACAGATGTTGCCCAACTGCAACAGTAAATCTGCCTTTGGATGATCGGTAGCGAAGGTGCCGTTGGCATTTAGCTTTATGTTATCGTCGTTGATAGCAAGTTGTCCGCTTATGTTATTGCCATCAAGTTTTCCGTCGATATTGATGTTGGAATATACATAGCCGTTGTATTGAAATTTGTCGATATTGCCATTAGCCGTCAGCTGCTGTATCTTGCCAAGAATGCCTTTACGAGCCTTGCCATTACCAGTATTTTTAGCTTCGTTTTGCAACATGGCAGTAACTTTAATTTCTGTTGCCAATATGCCGAGCTTGTCGTTGTCGAGAATTTCAGCAAGGTTGCAATCGTTGGTGCTTACAGATAGCGACAAATTTCTATCTTCCTTTCCTCCATCAATCTTTAGCGAGCCTGCACTCGTCTTGAGATTGCCGTTGGCAGATATGTCGTTACCCTTACCGCCAATAGAGCCCACGAAAGCTATATCGCCAAGGTTGGCGAGTGGGGTAGGCATAGCCTTGTTAGGGTTGAAGGCTTTTAGGACCTTGTCTATAGTAGTATTGCCAACCTTCAGCAGGGCTATATTTGCAATCCATTTTGGCGAATCAAAACCATTACTTAGCGAACCGTCAGCACTAAGTTTTGTTGAGCCGTTGTCGGTATCAATCTCCAAACGGGCAACTTTCATGCTGGTTCCTGTTCCTGATATTGACGTCGAAATGTTTATGGTATTTGCAAGTTTTGCAAGCTCCGGAACCACGGCTGCCAAGTCGGGCAGGTATACATGGCTATGCTCCATCTCGGCTTCATATTGCAGCGATGGCAATAGCGACTTGCTATCCTTGGCATCGTAAGTAGCTACTGCTTTATCTACATTAATTTCAGACTTTGGCAAAGCAATATATAGCTTGTCGATTTCTGCTTTCTTCTTACTTGCTATAGCTCTAAGTTTGAAATCACGAAGTTGAAGTCCTGATTTGTCTTTCAAGGCTAACTTCTTGATATTTAGATTTATAGAATCGTTGGTAAGTCTGTTGAGAATTATATGCGCACTTATATCGCTAAGGTCTATATGCTTTAGCGATGTTAGTCGGAAGTCGGGAGAATCCAGCTGGTTGTATCTCACCTTGCCATGGCGTATCACCAACGAGCCAATCTCAAGATTCAAAGGCTTCTTGGTCTTGGTGGTATCCTTCGATGCTAAGGCGTCGATGATGAATTGAAGGTTGGTATTTGACTTCTCGTCCTTGCGATAAATGTTGGCATCAAGACCGAAAATCTGTGCCGACGATATCGTGATGCCACCCTTCACAAGGTCTGTAAATGATATCTTAGCCGAAAGGCGAGTGGCTGTCAACAGCTTTTTGTTAGCCTGGTCGTCTATGCGTACATTATCTATAATAACACGGTTGAGCAATCCAAGGTCTATGCGACCGATGCTCACATTGGTGTCGAGAGCATTACCGATGAAATTGGCTGTTTGGCTACCAACGAAGGCTTGTACTGCCGGAATATTCAGCAGCACTACGATACTAAGATACAGAGCGCAGAGTGTCCATATCGTGGCATTTATTATAGTCTTCAGTCTTTTCATTTGTAAACACCATTTTACAAATTGTGGTCAATAATTTTGCAAATGGTCTACAAAATTACAAATTTACTTGTTTACGAGCAACAAACGAAGTTATTTTTATCATTTTTTCCTATTTATTCTGTAATTTTGCAGCTATCAAGCATAGAGAATAATAATTATCCTTATTAATATATAGTTATGATCAGAAATTTTGAGACGCACAAGGGATTAGACATTTCGCTCGTAGGTCAGGCCGAAAAGCGAAAGGCTGTTGTGTCGCCTATTGGTGACTTTGCCCTTGTTCCCGACGACTTTGCCGGTGTTGTCCCCAAGGTTGTTGTTAAGGAGGGTGAAAAGGTGTTGGCAGGCGACGCTTTGTTTGTCAACAAGAATTTCCCTGAGGTGAAATTCGCTTCTCCTGTCAGCGGTACCGTTAGTGCCGTTGTTCGTGGCGACCGCCGCAAAGTGATGAGTATTAAAGTTACTGCCGACGCAGAGCAGCAGTATCGTGACTTCGGTAAGCTTGACTTGGCTTCTGCCGATGCACAGAAGGTAAAAGATTTATTACTCGAAGCAGGCTTGTTTGGTTATATTAACCAGCTGCCTTTTGCTGTTTCTACAACACCAGACACAAATCCTAAGGCTATTTATGTTTCAGCATTCCGCGACATGCCTTTAGCTGCCGACTTTGAGTATGAACTCGAAGGACAGGAGGCTGACTTCCAGGCTGGCATCTCGGCTCTTGCCAAGATTGCTAACGTGAATGTTGGCATTGGCAAGAACAGCAGCAACAAACTTTGGGATGGTTTGAAGGATGCTCAGGTTAATCGCTTCGTAGGTCCTTGTCCAGCAGCCAACGTTGGTGTGCAGATTAATCATCTTGACCCAGTAAACAAGGGTGAAGTTGTTTGGACTGTCGATCCTGTTGCTGTATTGTTTATCGGACGTTTGGTTAACAACGGTCGTGTAGACCTTACTCGCTTGGTTGCTGTAGCTGGCGCGGAAATCAAAACTCCTGAATATGCAGAAGCCTTGGTTGGTACACCTTTGTGTATGATACTTAAAGGAAAACTAAAACGCGAGACTGGTATCAGAATTATTAATGGCAATCCTTTGACAGGTCGTAAGGCTACTGCTGACGACTTCCTTGGTGCTCATACTTCTGAGGTTTGCGTTATCCCTGAGGGTAACGATGCAGACGAGATGTTTGGCTGGATAATGCCACGTCTAAATCAGTTCTCGGCTAACCATAGCTATTTCTCATGGCTCTTCGGAAAGCGCAACTACAATATCGATGCACGTATCAAGGGTGGCAAGCGCCACATGATAATGAGTGGCGAATACGACAAGGTGTTGCCAATGGATATCTATGGCGAATACCTTATCAAGGCCATCATCGCAGGTGACATCGACCGCCAGGAGCAGCTTGGTATCTACGAGGTTTCTCCAGAAGATTTCGCTGTGGCTGAGTTTGTATGCTCTTCAAAGCTTGAACTTCAAGACATCGTGCGCAAGGGTCTCGATATTTTGAGAAAGGAAAGCTAAACACATATCATAACTTTAATTCATTTAATCATGTCATTACGTAAATATCTCGATAAAGTAAAACCTACTTTCGAAGAGGGTGGAAAGTTGCATGCCTTTCGTAGTGTCTTCGACGGCTTTGAGACTTTTCTCTTTGTGCCTAACGACACAGCAAAGAGCGGTGTAAACATCCACGACGCCATCGACTCAAAGCGCATCATGAGTATCGTTGTGATAGCTCTGTTGCCAGCTTTGCTTTTCGGTATGTATAATGTTGGCTATCAGAATGCAGCACATGCTCAGGCTTTGGCTTCTACCTCATTTGTTGAAATGTTCCTCTATGGAGCTTTGGCTGTATTGCCAAAAATCCTCGTTAGCTATATCGTTGGTCTTGGCATCGAGTTTGCTTGGGCACAATGGAAGGGTGAGGAAATTCAGGAAGGCTACCTCGTTTCCGGTATCATCATTCCTATGATTGTTCCTGTAGGCTGCCCTTTGTGGATGCTCGCCATTGCAGTAGCCTTTGCCGTAGTTATCGGTAAAGAGATTTTTGGAGGAACAGGTATGAACATCTTCAACGTGGCTCTCGTGGCTCGTGCATTCCTCTTCTTCTCTTATCCTACTAAGATGAGTGGTGATCAGGTTTGGATTGCCAACGACACTATCTTTGGTCTTGGTCATGTGGCTGTCGACTCTACCACAGGTGCTACACCTCTTGGTCAGCTTGCTGCTGGTACCGACATCACAGCTTCGCTTCAGGATATGATTCTTGGTTTCATCCCTGGTAGTATTGGTGAAACAAGCGTTGTAGCTATCGCTATCGGAGCCGTAATCCTTTTGTGGACAGGCATCGCTTCTTGGCGCACCATGTTTAGCGTTATCGCAGGTGGAGCTATTGCAGCCGTTATCTTCCAGGCTACCGATATGTGTGCTATCGCTTGGTATGAGCACCTTGTTTTGGGTGGTTTTGCTTTCGGAGCAGTCTTCATGGCTACCGACCCTGTGACAAGCGCACGTACTAATACTGGTAAATATATCTATGGCTTCATGATAGGCGCTTTGGCTATCATCATCCGCGTTATGAACCCTGGTTATCCAGAGGGTATGATGCTCGCCATATTGTTTGGCAACATGATGGCTCCGCTCATTGACCACTATGTTGTTGAGGCTAATGTTAGCAAGCGAATGAAGCGAATTCAGAAGTAAACACCATTAATAGCGTATAATCATGAATACAAATAAGAATTCCTACATTATTATATATAGTGCTATCTTGGTTGTTGTTGTAGCGTTTCTCCTTGCCTTTGTTTATTCGGCATTGAAACCACAGCAGGATATCAATGTGGCACTCGACAAGAAGAAGCAGATACTCGCTTCGCTCAACATCCGCGACCTTAGCGATGCTGATGCTGCAGCTAAATATACTGAGGTTGTAGAGTGCGACGAGATTATCGATACCAACGCTACTGTTATCAATAAAGGCGAAAAGGGTGGCGAAAACGCAGGCTTTAAGCTTAATAGTGCTGACCTCAAAGAGGGTAAGCTTGCAGTATATGTCTGCAATGTTGATGGCGAAAAGAAATATGTAATCCCTGTATATGGTATGGGTCTTTGGGGCTCTATCTGGGGTTATATTGCTCTCGATGCTGACAAGAACACCATCTATGGCGCATATTTCGACCATCAGGGCGAGACTGCCGGACTTGGTGCAGAAATCAAGGATAGCAAGGCTTGGCAAGACCTTTTCAAGGGAAAGAAGATTTTCTCTGCCGATGGTGCTGCCGTAGCTATAGCTGTTAAGAAAGCAAGCGACGTTAAGAATCCAGCTTCTGAGGTTGATGCCGTTACTGGCGCTACTCTCACCTCTGATGGCGTGTCGCTTATGCTTCAGGAGTGTTTCAGTAAGTATGTCACATTTTTAAAGAAATAAGATTTTAAGTTATGAGCTTATTTTCAAAACAAAATAAGGAAGTATTTACCAGTCCTCTGAACCTCAACCATCCTATCTTGGTTCAGGTGCTTGGTATCTGTTCCGCATTGGCCGTGACTTCACAGCTGAAGCCAGCCATCGTGATGGGACTTGCGGTAACTGTGATTACAGCATTCTCGAATGTTATCATCTCTATAATCCGCAACACCATTCCTACTCGTATTCGTATTGTCGTACAGCTCGTTGTTGTTGCCGCTTTGGTAACCATCGTTAGCCAGGTGCTCAAAGCCTTTGCTTATGATGTTAGCGTACAGCTTTCTGTCTACGTCGGACTTATCATCACCAACTGTATCCTCATGGGTCGTCTTGAGGCTTTCGCCATGACAAACAGTCCTTGGCCAAGCTTCATCGATGGTATCAGCAACGGTCTTGGCTATGCCATGATTTTAGTATTGGTAGGTGGTGTGCGCGAGTTCTTCGGTCGTGGCTCTTTGCTCGGTTTCCAGATCTTGCCAGATGCTGTCTACGATATGGGATATGTAAACAACGGTATGATGACAATGCCTGCTATGGCGTTGATACTCTTGGGATGTGTAATCTGGGTACATCGTGCCTTCTTTTATAAGGAGAAATAATTATGGAACATTTGGTTAGCTTATTTTTCAGGTCCATCTTCGTGGACAATATGATATTCGCATTCTTCCTCGGCATGTGCTCATTCCTTGCCGTTTCAAAGAATGTGAAGACATCATTAGGTCTTGGCCTTGCCGTTACCTTCGTGTTGTTGGTAACTGTGCCAGTAGACTATCTTTTGCAGACTAAAATCTTGGGTCCAGACTGCCTCGTCGAGGGTGTCGACCTCTCATACCTTAGCTTCATCCTCTTTATTGCCGTTATCGCAGGTATCGTGCAGCTTGTAGAGATGGTTGTGGAGCGCTATTCTCCTTCGCTCTATTCAGCGTTGGGAATCTTCCTCCCTCTTATTGCCGTAAACTGTGCCATCATGGGTGCTTCGCTCTTCATGCAGCAGCGTATCAACCTTGACCCTTCCAACACCCAGTATATCGGCAATGTTGTAGATGCTTTGGTTTATGCTCTCGGTAGCGGTATTGGTTGGACTTTGGCTATCGTTGCTATGGGCGCCATCCGTGAAAAGATGGCTTATAGCGATGTTCCAAAACCTTTACAGGGTCTCGGCATCACCTTCATCACAGTTGGTCTTATGGCAATGGCTATGATGTGTTTCTCTGGTCTTAAAATCTAATATTAGGAGGAGATAATAAATATGATACAATTCATTTTGACGAGTATAGGAGTATTTCTCTCTGTGATATTGCTCCTCGTAATAATTCTTCTTGTTGCCAAGCGCTACCTTTCACCAAGTGGTAATGTCAACATTACCGTGAATGGCGACCGCACTCTCTCTGTAGGTCAGGGCAACAACCTCATGGCAACACTCAACGAGAATGGCATCTTCTTGCCTTCTGCATGTGGCGGTAAGGCTTCGTGCGGACAATGTAAGGTGCAGGTGCTCGAAGGTGGTGGCGAAATTCTTGATTCCGAGAAGCCTCACTTCAGCCGTAAGGAAATCAAAGACCATTGGCGCTTAGGATGCCAATGCAAGGTAAAGGGCGACATGAGCATTCGTGTGCCTGAGAGTGTGCTTGGAGTTAAAGAGTATGAGTGTACTGTTATCTCTAACAAGAACGTGGCTACATTTATCAAGGAGTTTAAGGTGCAGCTTCCTAAGGGTGCCCACATGGACTTCCTCCCTGGTTCTTATGCTCAGATTAAGATTCCTACATTCAGCATCGACTATGATAAGGATATCGACAAAGAGCTCATTGGCGACGAGTATCTGCCAGCATGGAAGAAGTTTGGTCTCTTCCCATTGAAGTGTGTGAACACAGAGCCTACCATCCGTGCTTACTCTATGGCTAACTATCCTGCCGAGGGTGATGTATTTATGCTTACCGTGCGTATCGCTACACCTCCTTTCGAGGCCGACCGTAGTGGCTTTATGGATGTTAACCCAGGTATCGCTTCTTCATACATCTTCACTTTGAAACCAGGCGACAAGGTTATCATGAGTGGACCTTATGGCGATTTCCATCCTCATTTCGACTCTAAGCGCGAGATGATTTGGGTAGGTGGTGGTGCCGGTATGGCTCCTCTCCGTGCACAGATTATGCACATGACAAAGACTCTCCACACCAAGGATCGCGAAATGC
>ENA-ORNT01001640-ORNT01001640.1-human-gut-metagenome-genome-assembly--contig:-NODE-1640-length-14799-cov-4.902062_pt1 | contig 14799 bp, 11 predicted proteins | sample MGYA00242120_ERZ509032 | MGnify/ENA primary metagenome ERZ509032 (study PRJEB26280, sample SAMEA2338729) | human gut metagenome | biome: human gut; feature: human-associated habitat; material: faeces...
TGTGCAACTTTTTACTCATATTTATCAACTTAAATTAATTCCGCCAACGGGTTAAACATATTTATTTAACTGTTATGCCCGTTTATTATCCTGTTTTTGTTAACTTTGCCAATGCTTATTGATGTGCATCTTTTTTAGAGATAATGCCATCGTTTTTATAGGCAATCATAAACTATACCTATTTTTATTATATATTATAACATGAAACGTATATTTTTATTAGCCGCTTTGGCCATCAGCATGGCCACCACCTGTCTGGCAAACGGAAAAGCAAAAGTAGTAGCACATCGTGGATTTTGGGCAACTGAAGGTTCGGCCCAAAACTCTATTCGTGCCTTGGTAAAGGCCGACTCGATAGGGTGTTGGGGATCAGAGTTTGACGTGTGGATGACGCAAGACGGCAAACTGGTGGTAAACCACGACGACAATATTAATGGTATTGTTATTGAAACAAGCACCTCGAAAGAGGTAACGGCACAGAAACTGGCCAATGGCGAGCACGTGCCTTATCTTTCGGCCTATCTTGATGCCTTTCGTAAGCACCCTAACCTCAAGGTGGTGTGCGAACTAAAGGCGCATAAGAATAAAGAGGTAGAGCGCAAGGCTGTGCACCAAATATTGAAGATGATGAAGAAGAAGGGTCTTGCCAACAGAGCCGTTTACATTACCTTCTCGTTGCAAGCCACCAAAGAGTTTATTAAATATGCACCCAAAGGCACCGAGGTGTATTATCTGAATGGCGAGCTGTCGCCAGCCGAGCTGAAGGCCATTGGCTGCGCGGGCCCCGACTATCATTTGAACTGCTTCCACAAAAACCCTAATTGGATTAAAGAGTGCCACGACCTGGGCCTGAAGGTAAACATCTGGACGGTAAACAAGAAAGAAGACTTGCAGTGGTGCATTGATAACGGTGCCGACTTTATCACCACGAACGACCCTCTGCTGCTGCAAGAACTGCTGAAGTGATGGCCATGCAACTATAACTACAATTATAATAACGATTATAACTACAATTATAAATAACGATTGTAACTACAATTAAAACATATTATGACGAAGAAACTTCTTTTTTTGCTGGTGCTGGCTGTCATGGCCGTGGGCACAGCGTGCGCTAAGCACACGGTGCGCATATTGGCTGTGGGCAACAGCTTTTCAGAGGATGCTATTGAGCAAAACTTGCATGAGATAGCACAGGCCGCAGGCGTAACAACAGTGGTAGGGAACTTGTTTATAGGAGGATGCTCGCTGGAACGACACGTCGAATGTATGAATACACAGGTACCTGCTTACCGCTACCGCAAGATTAATGCCAGCGGTGTTATGACCGAGGCTGCGAAATGCCGATTGGATAGCGCGTTGGCCGACGAACGTTGGGACTATATCAGTGTGCAACAGGCAAGCCACTTCTCGGGCGACTATTCTACCTATCAGCCTTATCTTGAACAACTGGTGACCTATATCAAGGCGCACGTGAAAGGCAAACCGCGCATCGTGTTTCACCAAACATGGGCTTATGCAAAAAACTCTAACCACGATGGCTTCCGCCGTTATGGCAACAGCCAAGAGCAAATGTATGAGGCCATTATGGATTGCTCGCGCCGTGTAATGACTGACCTGAAGCTTGATGTGCTGGTGCCCGCGGGCACGGCCATTCAGAACGCTCGCACATCGGCCTTGGGCGACTCGCTTAACCGCGATGGTTTCCACCTGAACTATATATATGGCCGCTATACCGCTGCCTGCACTTGGTTTGAGGCTATCACGGGCAAAAGCGTCATAGGCAATACCTATACGCCGAAGGGCATCACGCCACAGCAAAAAAACATTGCACAAAAGGCGGCACACGCTGCTGTGAAAAAGCCGTTTGAAGTTACGACGATTGAATAACAACAGACAATGAATGTCAATAACAACGATACAGTATGATGACGGTAGACGAATACAGAGCAGCTATTCTTGATGCTATGCTGCAACTGAAAGATAACGAGGGTAACGCACGTATAACTGAGGCCGATGCTAAAGATATACTGAAAGGCTTTACTGACGATGAACTGAAGGATGGCATCCTATTTAATACGCCTAAAGAGGTGGCCGAACTGTTGGCCGAAGGGGTGTAAACGAAAGACGGTCGGCACTCAGCTTGCCATTTGCCAAGCTCAGCGCTGACCGTCTTTGTTTCTTCTGTCTATTTTACATTAAAACTCATTTAGTTTCTTCTGTCTTCCTTTAAGACGTTCGTATTTTGCTATTTTCTTTACTTCCTGCTTAATATTCGTCGCAAGCATAGAGGCTGGTGAAGACGCTTTGGTTCCACTCAAGTATCTCTTCGGGGCGGAAGAAGCGGTTTAGCTCTACGGCAGCCGTCTCGGGCGAGTCGGAAGCATGCACGATGTTCTCTTGAAAACTCATGCAATATGAACCACGAATGGTGCCAGGGGCAGCGTTACGACCATTGGTGGGGCCTGCCAATGCGCGCACAGCAGCAATGGCGTCGACACCTTTCAGACACATGGCCACCACGGGAGCCGTCATCATAGCATCTTTCACACGCTGGAAGAAGGGCTTCTCGCTGAGGTGTGCATAGTGTTCGCTGAGCAACTTATCGTTGAGCTGCATCATCTTCATGCCACAAATTTGCAAACCTTTTTTCTCAAACACGCTGACAATTTCGCCCACTAAGCCACGCTGCAGTGTGCAGGGTTTCAGCAATACCAATGTTTTTTCTAAAGCCATAAATTGTTTTTTTATTTAGTTTGTAGTTAGGATAAAGTCACTCATTAGTTTCTTTTATTCCTTGTTATCTATCTCTTCTATTTTTTCTTCTATATCTTCTTCAATATTTTCTTCTACTACTCTCAGTTTTACGTCCTTGCACATAATGTCCCAAGGTTATCTTGTGAGCGAGAACTTCAGACTGAGGCCGAAGTCGCGCGTGGTGGTGGGATAACTGCTTGAGGTGAGCAGTGGCGTATTGGTTTGTCGATCGTAATAGAAGCTCATGGTGAGCAGACGCGACAACGAATACTCGGCCGTGAACGACAGTTTGAAGGCTGTATTACCACTGCTGGCTGTCGACGTCATTGAAGCAATGTCTCGGCTCAAGGCTGCCTGCTTGCGGTAGCTGAGGTCGAGGCGAAGTTTGAGGTCGCTATTAAAGCCTGTCGAGCGGTTTGTGCTACGATTTTTGTTGGCATTAGTGCCATCGGTGCTACGTTTTGCGCCTTTTATTTTACGCGCTTTAGGGCCGAAGGGGTTAAAATTGCTGATGGTATAGCCAGCACCCAGCACCCAGTCGTGCGACGAACTTTCGTTTATCTGCACACTGGTCATGCTGAGCATCAACACGCGTGTGCTCTTATACTCGATTTTGCAGGTAAGGTTGTTGTTAAACGTCATGTCGATACCCAAGAGGGGTGAGAAGGCCTCGTTGATGCTTACCGTCGACACATTATACATTGACGATGGCATAGGCATGCCCGAGGTGGCATCTGACACGAAGCCCATGCCAGGCCCCATCAGCTCCATAAAGGTGCTGTACGACTGGTAGGCTCCCACGGCATAAATGCTTTTGTAGGCATGGTTAATGTTTACGCTCTTAAACACGTCGCGCACCCACGGCAGCTTTGCCAGTCCGCTATAACGTACCGACCAGTTGGGCAGCAATCGCGACAGCGAGGGGAAGAGGCTGAGGCTCTTACCGCCCATCGACGTATAAGCCGACAGGAAGGCAGGCACCATCACATCAGCGCTATACTTGTTTACGGGGGTGAGCGTGGGGTCGAAGGTTTTTCCTGCCAAGGCGGAACCCTCAGGATACAGGGTGCCTGTATAGCGTTGCTCAACGCGCTGGCGGAACTGGTCGAGGCTGTTGCAGAAGCGCTCGAACGATGCCGAGTGATAACCCTTCTTTGCATCGCCCATACCCTCGAAGGCGCTGCCCAACGACAGTGTGGTCATTGAGAAGGTGCCGCTCTCGGTGGTGGGTGTGCCAGTGTACATATACTGTATGCTGCGCGCCTTGGTTTGTGTGCGCGAGGCGTTGAGGTCGATCTTCAGGTTGCGCACGGGTTCGAGTGTTACGCGCAGCTGCAGGTCTTCGGTCTTATTGGTGGTGGCGGGTGTAGCCACCGAGTCGGCCACCATGAGCCATCCGTTCTCCCGAGCACGCTCGATGTAGCTGTCGCCCGTAAGGCCGAAAGCAAAGTCGAGACCTGGCGCCCATGCACCCGTGTTACGTTTCTGTCCGAAGGCATCGCCCACCGAGGGCATGAAGCCTGGTAGCGCCATCGAATATTGGCTTGAATAGCTTACGTTTATGTTGCGCACCATCATTAGTCCGCGTGCCACAGCCTGCAAGGTTTTATACCACGACTTATCGTCGAGGGGCTCCTTCGGCGTAACCGTAATCTTCAGTTTCATGGCGCTGTCTACCTTGTTCATGATGCGCAACGTGTTGGCATCGGTCTTGCGATATTTCAGCTTAAAAGGCTTGCCATCAGCCGTCTTGGCGGCCACGATAAGGCGTTTGCTGTGTTTGCCATGTTGCAGGGTGATGGTGGTGTCAGGCATCAGCGTCACCTCTTTCTCAAAGCCCTTCTTGTTTTTAGGCAGCAGGGCCTTTTGCTTCTCAAGGTCGGCAGCGTTTTTACCCCTTCGGCCGTTGGGTTGCTTGCTGTCTTTGCCGTCGTTATCATCCTTGCCGTTCTTGGCCCTTTGTGCTGTGGGCTTACGTGTTGTCTTTTTCTTTCGTACGGGGTCTTTGCTAAACTTTTCGTTCACCTTTTTCAAGAAGGGCGACATATTATACAGTCGTTCCAGGTTGAAGGTGCCGTTCAGGCGCACCTGTCGGTTGTTTGAGATGGTATTGCCCAGCGAAGTGCCGTCTTCAAGGTCAGAGCCACGCATCCAGTTGTAGGTGGCCGAATATTGTGCGTCGGCGTTAATCCAACTGAAGATGGGGATGAGGTTGATGGGCAACTTATACGATGCTGTGAACGACTGGTTATAGTCGAGCGGTGTGCCGAAATGCTTGATGCTGGTCCACACCGAGTCTTTCCATGCCTGATAGTGGTCGGCATAGAGGTCTTTGTTCACGGGCGTATAGGGCTGCTCAATCTCGGCATGTGTGGCGCTGCTAAAGTTCATGTGCAGGTTCTTGGTGAGGTCCCAGCGTATGCTAAACTCACGGTTCCACAAGAATTGCGAGTTAAAGGTGAGGGGCAGTTTCTCGCCACCCATATCTTGCATATCGCGCTCTTGCAGCTCATAGTAGCTGCGTTGCAGATCAGTGTTGAACGATATGTTTTGTGGCAGCCAGTTTAGGCCGAAGCGTCGCGGCAGGAGCCACTTGCTCTTGTTCTTCATTTTCTTGAAGGGCTCGAACGATTTGTACACTGGCGTCCAGGTATAGTTCATCGAGCCATGCCAGTTGTCTTCCTTCTCATACACCGTGGTTTCGCCCGAGGTGTAGCGGTGGTTGTGGCTATAGCTGAACGAGAAGTTGGCGGGGTCGTAAGGCATGGGGTGACGTTTGGTAGCAATGCCCACACGCACGCCCGACAACGAGAAGTTGGTGTTAGTGGTCTTGGTTACGGCAATGCTTTCTATCGAGTCGCGTTCGTGGCCTTCAACGGCATCGAGGGCGTCGTCGAGACGCATATCGGTGTCGAGCGGGTTATAGCGTGGGCGCGTTTCCTCCTTTGTTACCGAATAGTAGAGCGGCGCTGTAACCTTAGCCTTATCGGGGAAGAACTTGCCAAGGTCGAAGTTGGTGGTCAGGCTATACGTTTTATAGTCGTCGGTGGCGCGCTGGGCCACGCCATCTTCCAGTCCGCCGAAACCATTGCTGATATATTTGCCTGTGAGGTTTACGGTACCAAAGTCAGACAGCTGCATATTCAGGTTTCCTGCTGCTGCCCATCCGCCAGCGTTGTTAAACTCTTTCAGGCGTAGCTCGTTCACCCATACCTCGCCGCTCTTGGGCTCTGACGACAGGTTGCGCACACCTATCACCATGGTTTTTACCTCGCCCAGGGTGGGGTTACCCATCACCGTAATTTTGTTTGAGGGATGCTTCTCGTCGTAGGCCGAATAGGGTCGGCTATACGAGGCCATGCCCTCGCTTTTGGCCTTGTTGCGTGCCTTTTTCAGTGCGGTGAGTGCGGTGAGTGGTATGTCGAGCATGTTTTCTTCTGGCCAAACCATGCGGCGGTCGGTGGTTGAATACATGCCATACTTGCTGTTCCACGGAGTGAGTTTCAGCGGAATTTCATACTCGTAATAGTTGCTCTTATAGTCGGAGCCCAGGCGTACAAACACTGCCAACTGGTTGTCTTGCAGCTGTGTGCTGTTGGGGTTGTACGAGTTGGCATGCACAAACATCTGCATACGACGATACTGGCGAAGGTCGAGCGTGGTGTTTTTATACACGGCCTTCGACTCGTTATGGCCCAGCTGTTCAACGTTCAGGGCCAACGCCTGCTCGTTGCTCTCAACCAGCTGTGGCTGTGTAGGGTCTTGGGCGCGCGAGATGCCCGGTGGCAACACATAGTTTACGGGTTGCTTGTCGTTGTTTTCTTCAATGTTTACCGCGCTCATGCTCAGTTTGCCCGTTTGTGCGGCTGTGGCGTCGAGCACCTGGTTATACACACGCCATTCGCCACGCACCAGGTCGAGGTTGCCAAAGCGCAACACGATGGGGCGCTTAAAGCCTGTGAGGAACATGCGCATGAAGCGGATAGAGGTGAAATCGTTGATGCCGCCCACCTTCTTTTCAAAGTCGGACAGCGGTATACGAAACTGGTACCACGTTACTTGTTCGGTATTGTTGTTACGCAGCTGTGGCGATGTTTCGCGCTTGTCTACCACATAGTTGCGTCCCACCACAAGGTCTTCGGGGCGGATGGAGATGTGGTATTGATAATATTTTTCGTATTCGTTAAGGGTGTAGTCTTGGTTAATGTCTTCAACGTCGGGCGTGGTCTTGTATGACGTGTCGTAGCCCTCGGTTCTGCTATCGTTGTCGGGCGAGTTGCCCTGTGGGTTGTTAATGTATTTGTATCGCTGCAAGATGGGTGCCTCGATGCGGTCGAGGTCAGAGCCACGGAAGTAGTGATAGTTGTCGGCGGCGGGGTCGTTCCATATCGAGTCGTACACAGCCGTGCTCACCTTCGCTTTGGCAGCGTTTAAGAAGTCTTGGTATGATGTAAACGCCTGTTCCTCAGTGTCGTTCAGCCCGTTAAAGCCCACGTCTTGCAAGGCGCGTGCCCCCTTGGCCGATGCAAACGAATAGGTTACGGTGGCCTGTGTGGGCACCTTACCCCATTGTGTGGTAACAAAGCTTTGCGAACCGTCAACGGGCATACCACTCTCGTAGAATTTCTTTCCATCGCGCAAGATGTCTTCGCTCACCTCGCCCAGGTTGATGTAGAAGTCGCCACCATACTCAGAGGCGGTGCCATCGCGACGAGAATAGATGAAGGGGTCGAGCATCCAAAATTCTACATACTCTACATTGGCCGTTTCAAAGTCGTTGGTGTCGAGCTTGCGCATCATGCCACCCCAGTGCTTTTCGGGGTGAGCCAGTGTGCCGTCGGCCTGCAAGTCGTTGGCATTGAAGTTGTACGGTCCACGTTCTGACGGATAGTAGGCCAGATTAAGAATGTTCAGCATTGATGTGGCACCCTGATACGAGTTTTGGTTGCGCTGTGGGAAGAGCTCGCGCACAGGCACCTCGCGCACATAGTGGTTTGACAGCTGGTCGAGATCGCTCTTGATGTGCGACGGGGTGAGCGACGACGAGCGACGTGTGAACAGCGGGTCGATGGTGTACCATGCCAGTCGGGCGCGGTTATAGCCGCTGGTCAGCGAGGTTTTGTCGGCACTTTCGGGGAACATGGTGGGCACGCTTGACATAAACCACGAGGTGGGGGTGCTAATGTCGATGGCGTTCTTTGTGTTTTCAAAGTCGTCGATGTATGACGCATTGTCTTGTGTGCCATGGCTTTGGCCCGCAATGAGGTGTGCAAACTCGCCCGTGAACGATATTGAAGAGGGCTGTGTGAGGTGCAAGAACGGTATCTTGTCGAGCATGTTTGTAAGCCACTGGCTCTCCTTTTTCCAGTTCATGTTCACGCCCCACAGGGTGTTGTTTAGGGGCTCGCTGCCCATGTTTACCTTGGTGGTGAGGGCCTGCTCAGATAGGTGCTGCACGGTGCCCGACAGCTGGAAGTTTTTCGAGAAGTCGTACTCCCAGTTCATGCCAAACATGGTTTTACGTTGCTGGCCATAATAGTCGTTACTTTCGAGCGACACGTTGATGGCGGTGCCCGCATCAATAATGCTTTGGTTCAAGATGGTAACCTCACCCGCATTATAGTCGACACTATAGTCAGAGTTTTCGGTCAGCGTAACACCGCCAGCCGTTACCACAACCGAACCTTGTGGCACGTTGCCCTGACCCAGCGAGATAACATTGGCGGCCGAGCCTTTAAACTGTCCGCTAATGATATATTTATCCTTCTCGGCTATTTGTTGTGCCACGGTCTTGGTCGAGTCGTATAGCTCGGTAAAGGCATACTTGGCGGCTTGGTCGGCCGATACGCCACGGCTCGTCATATACTGGTAGATGGTGTTGCCGAAGGGTTCGGTGGTGGGGAAGAACACGCGGCCGTTTTGCACGGTGTAGCCCTCAACATAGTCGAAGTAGCCGTTGGCGTGAGCGCGCAGGTTGTTGTCGAGGCGGTCGGCCCCTAAGGCACGTATGATGGGCTGGTCTTTTGTTTGTGTTTCAGGCAGATACGAGAGGTAAACGCCTGCGGTGTCGCTCTGAAACTTTACGTCGAGGCGGAACTTTTCTTTCTCTACCGATCCGCCCAGGTTATACACGTTCTTCATCATCAGCTTCCAGTTGCCTTGCTTCGGGTTGTTGCTGGTGTTTTTCAGTGCTTTCACAAAGAGGGCTTGTGACACATCGGTTACGTCTTGGGCAAACTCGCCCACCTGATAGGTTTGTCCGCCATAGGTATATTCGTAGGCCACGGCCAGCACCTGATCGGTTTCGAGGCCCGATTTGAGCGAGATGTATCCTAATGCCGAATTGATGGTATATTCGCTCGAGTTGAGCAGACGCGCGTTTTGCAGCTTTTCATAGTCGCGTCCGCCCGCAAAGCCACTGATGCCGTCGAGCACCGTTGAGGTTTGGTCGATGTCGCGTGCGGCAGCATATTGTGTGGTCATGGCGGCATACTCGCCATTGGCGTTATTGGCGGGCACGGGCAGTGCGCCAGCACCCCACAGGGGGTTGCTTATCTGTGCGTTTTCGCCTAAATCGGTCAAGGCCACTACCGAGCGTGTGTTGCTGGTGGTGGCCGTTTTATTGGTTACCCATACCTCTACGCGGTTCACCTTTATGCCCGTGGTCATGTTGGGGAGGGTGCGCATAGCGGCATCGTATTTTTCGCGGAAGAAGTGTGAGAGGAAGAAGTGGCGGTTGGCCTCATAGTTGGTGGCGTTCATTTCGAAGGTGGTAAACTGTGCGCCGCCTTTCGACTGCACACTCTTCGACGATGTTTTCTTTTGCGAGGCCACCAGCTGCAGCTTTAGTTTTCCAAACTGCAGGTCGGTGCGAAGGCCGAAGAGCGATGAGGCGCCTTTTACCAACGACGAGTTGGAGGGGAACGACACGTTGCCCGCTTCAACCAGTTTTATAATCTCGTCTTCCTTGCCGTCATATTTCAGCTTAAGGTTCTGAGCATCAAAGTCGAAGGTGGCGTCGGTGTTGTAGTTGAGGTTCATGTTTACCTTGTCGCCCACCTTTCCGTTTAGGCTCAGGTTCACCTTCTCGTCAAAGTCGATATTGGTGGTTTTGCGGTTGCGGATGGGCAGCGACGGGTTGTCAATGTTCTTCATGGTAGCGCCCAACTTCAGTTCGGCGGTACCCTGTGTTTTGATGCGCACGCCGCCAGGGCCAAATATTTTCTCGGCGGGGCCCAGGTCGAAGTGCATATCTGAGAACGAGAATTTTTCTTTGCCTTTGGCCTTGTATATCTCATCGTTCTTTGAACGGAAATAGCGCTCTATGGCTTTGCGCGCGCTCCATTTACGATACTCTTCGGGCGTCATCATCACGGGGGCGGCCAGATAGGTGTTGCCTATCTTTGTGCCAATGACGTATAGTCCCAACGTGTCGTTATACTCAACGGTTTGGGGTAGGTTGTCGGGGCGACGAAGGTCGGCCGACCCCTGGTCAAGGTCGCCCAGGGTGATGGGTAGCGTGCGCTGTATCTTCCAGCGTGGGTGCAGCAGCGAGTCGGGTATGGTGTCTTCGTTCTCAATGATGGGTTGCGCCATAACGCTGTCGTTGGCAGCGGGCTTGTTTGTGGCGGTCTTTGCCTTGCTGGTTTTTGTTGCTGCGCTCTTGGTGCGCTGCTTATTGTCTTGACGATAAGGCATGGCAATGCTATAGCCTGCCGTAAGCACGACAAGCCACACTGCAAGAAAATGATATATTTTTGGCCTTATCTTCATTTACATAAATGTCTTATTCATGAATAAGTGGCTCACTTGATGCGCTTCAGCGCTTCTTTCACCACCATCTCTACGGGCATTGACGCATCTTCGGAAAGAATGGTTCTTACCACCTTGGCCGACGGTGCTGGCGAGAAGCCTAACATGGTGAGTGCCGATACGGCCTCGTCCATCACCTCGTTGTTCACGGCTACGGCGGCTCCGCCTTCGCTCATGGTTACCTCTTGGGCAATGCCTAAGGCCAGCACCTTGTCTTTCAGGTCGACAATGATGCGCTGTGCGGTTTTCAGGCCAATGCCTTTCACGCCTTTCAGCAGGCGCTCGTTGCCTGAAGCAATGGCGTTGCTGAGGTCGGCGGGCGATGCCGACGACAAAATCATGCGAGCGGTATTGCCACCCACCCCCGACACGCTAATGAGCAATCGGTACAGGGCCCGCTCTTGCTTTGATGCAAAGCCAAAGAGGGTGTACGAGTCGTCGCGGCCACCAGCCACTAACACCTCGTGTACAAACAGTTTTACGTCTTTTTTACCTTGAATGGCGGTGTAGGTGTTGAGCGAGATGCCCAAAGCATAGCCTACACCAGCGGCCTCAACAACGGCCATGGCGGGGGTGAGTTCGGCCAGTTCACCCTTTATATAATCAATCATGATTGCGTTTCTTTCTCAGTTTTGTATATAAATATAAACGCGTTTTCGCCGTGTTTAGTATATATAGGTATGCGTTTTTTTGAAAACGCTGCCGCGGGGATGCGTTACGTCACACTTTTTCTGCTTGTTTCTTGCCTTGCAAAACAAAAAATGGTTATCTTTGCAAATGAAACATTTCTTTAGGCTGCATATGGCAGCATAATATTTAAGGTCAATACATTATGTTGTTCACTGAAGACAGATATATTAATCCGCAAACCGATTTCGGCTTTAAACGACTGTTTGAACAGGCCGAAATATCTCGCTTCAACCCCCAAGAACTGAAACAATATGAAGACAGCGTAAACGCTTATCGCGATATTGTGAACGCTATTAATACCGCTATTAAAGATGGATTTGCTGAGGGTAAAGCTAAAGGTTTGGAAGAAGGTAGAGCTAAAGGTAGGGCTGAAGGTAGGGCTGAAGGCATAGCTAAGGGCATTGAACAACGCAATATAGAAATAGCAAAAAATATGTTGCGTAAGGGGCTTTCGGCTGAAGATATTTCTGAAATGACGGGCTTGCCTGTTGACCTTATCAACACTATTCAGCTTTAGTAATTCTGAATTCAGAATTAACAATATTGAAATACCCGTTTTGCATAAATATACATAAAACTGTATAATTATGCAAAACGGGTATTTAACATTCGTTCACCAAAGATGAGGCTAAAATCTTATAAACTGTAAGCAAACCATCATGGTTTGCTTACAGTTTTTGCTCTTGATACCTTTCGTTTCTGAAATGCTTGGTTTCAGGTCGTGATTCGGCCCATTTCAGGCTGTAATATGCCGCATATCACAGCCTGAAACCCATGCTTTCAGACTGTAATTTGATGCCTTTTAAAAACCCCTTTCCATGGGGGCTGTTTCTGTATATTTATGCAAAAAATCGGGGGGCGGCGATTAGTCGGATACGGGGCGGATGGAGTAGCCGTTGCAACGGCTCAATTTTTGGTTAAAGGTGATACCAGTTGTTTTAGAAATATAAAATGTGTAGGCATTTGGTAAGTCTTTGTCATAGGCATTGGCACTCCAGTAAGTGCATAGGGTGCCCACGCTATAGCGCTGTACGTTTTGAATATTTCCAGCAGCAGGGAAGAAGACGCGCTGGTTAGTGTCGTCCATCATAATGAAGAGCACGCCTGCTACGTTGTAGGGAAAACCATCGACAGTGCTATTTTGGGGCACCCAATAGATGCCTCCCTTTGTAATAATTCCGTCTTCGGGCAGTGGCTTTAGCGCTGCATTAGAAGTGCCTGAACCAATGCTGCTATAGTTTTTGTCTACGCATGCCTCATATAGCTTTTTCAAGTCGGCCATGGTGGGTATGCGCCATGTGCCACCCCATTTGGCGCGGGCTACGTCATAGTTGGCGGTAAGCTGATATTTGCTATCGTAGGGTACGGGACTCCACTCTTGAAAATTTTTTTGGGGTTCGCCAGTGCCATAGTTTGACCAGTTATGGCTAAATTTTGATCCTGGTATGTGTGTGAGGGTAGAGTTTTTATACCACGATACAGATGAGTCGGTATACGAATTATAGTAGGTATCTACCTCGCCCCATGCATAAAAGTCGCCAAAGGCTGTGGTGTTGCTTTCGGCCACAGTGGTGGCACCCACGTTCATGGTTGCCCACTTTAGGCCACCTATTATCACATAATCGTGGCCGTTAATATGGTCGTAGTCTCCCGTAGAATAAAATTTTACCATGTAATGTTCGTTAGGAGCATTGGTGTATGTTGCGATAGATTTGCCATTTTTAAATACCTCTATGGTTTGTGCGTGGCTGCTCAGAGCGCAGAGGGTGGCGATGAGCGAAAGCAGTATCTTTTTCATTGCTTTTGTATTATAGTGGAAAATTGTTCTATTATATAGATATACGTAATGTATGTTTATGCGATGAAGCAGGTATGTGTGGCGAGAAGCGCTCTCCTTAATATAAGGTGTTGTTCTCGGCGTCGTCCCAGTCGTCAAACGAGTTTTCTTTTGAATTGACTTCCTCGGTGTAGTGGTCGTCACAGGCATGTATCGAGTCGGCGGCCAAAATAGGGTTTATCTCTAATGCCACTACCTGTATCAGGGGCTGTATATATGTCTTTTTGTTCATGCGTTACGAATTATGAATTATGAATTATGAATTATGACTTACCTCTTGTCCGTTGGCGTTATACACTTTTCCGCCTCGCTTTATCAGCAGTTGACCATTAACAATTTGTTTTACCACTGAGGGCTGTGTGCGTTGGGGGCTGGCGGTGTTGAGAATGTGGGTGGGGTCGGAAGCGTCGTCGTCGTCAAACTGCATGGGGATGAATTTGGCGGTGGCGGCACCGTTGGTCTTCAGATAAGCCACGCCAGCGGGAAGGGTAGTGCCTACATAACGGAAGAGGCCGTAGAGCGAGAGGTCGTTCTTGTCGCGACCAAAGGTGTATACGGTGCCATCGGTGGGTGTGCTGATGCGCAAGGCGGTGCCACTAAGGTCGGTCTTGGGGGCACAGGTAGCGGCGTTTACTGAAAACTGGAAGTCGACACTCTGTGTGCCTTTCACCACGAGGGGCGTCTCGGCAGGTACGATGGCGCCTGCGGGTATCTGGTTGCTGCTGTTTAGGCGCAGCATCTGTGTGCTGGCGTCATACTCGGGTGCATACACCTCGCAGCCAGTGGGCACCACGAGCTGGAAGGGTGAAAACACGGTGACGTAGGGCTTCTCTTTGGAGGGCGACTTGGTGATTTTGTTGTTGTTATTAGCTTCTTCCTTTTCTTCTTTCTCAAAGGGTAGGGGCTCTACTACCAGTACGCCGCCATCAATCACCGATACAGAGGCCACGGTGCTTTTGCCTATCTTCATAACGGCTCGGCCATTGATAAACTGAACGGTAGGGGTGATGTATCGGGTGCTGATAACAGCTTTGCCCAACGTTGTTACCTCTACTGATACTTCTTTTTTCTGTTCTTTTGAGTCGTATTCTTTTTGCTCAACGTAGGCATATACCTGTGCGTTGGCCACACTCGCGTGTATGGCAAATAAGAACAGTAAAGAATTGATAATTCTCTTCTGCATGAATGTGTTTAAAATAAAAATTTTAGATCGTAAGTTACAAGTTAAACTATTGTTCTATGCTGTTCCTTACATAACGTAACAACCGCTCTGTATAGAAGCACAGCATCTTTTTAAGCAGTTTGTTGTAGATTTATATATAATCAAATCGGATGCAAAGTTATATAAAAAGGTCGATAATCAGGCGAAATTCTTCGAAAATCGAACTGTTTTGCTCTAAAATATACCAAATTGTAACATAATTGTAACATCAGGGCAATAAAAAAACGCCAGCGCAAGCGTCCTCTTTGGGTATGAGAGGCTTGCGTTGGCGTTTGTATGTTTCTTCTTAGCGCTTCGGTGCTTTTACTCGGCACGGAAGTTGGGAAGGTCTTCTTGTATGTAGCTGATGATGTATGCGTGATGACCAATGATGTTGGCCTCGGCATAGCGCACATACACGTTGGCGCTCTTAGCGAAGAGCTCGGGAGCACGTGTGGCATCTTCGAGGATGAGGAGCGACATGATAATCTCGCAAGTCATGTTG
>ENA-ORNT01001646-ORNT01001646.1-human-gut-metagenome-genome-assembly--contig:-NODE-1646-length-14771-cov-6.735934_pt1 | contig 14771 bp, 15 predicted proteins | sample MGYA00242120_ERZ509032 | MGnify/ENA primary metagenome ERZ509032 (study PRJEB26280, sample SAMEA2338729) | human gut metagenome | biome: human gut; feature: human-associated habitat; material: faeces...
CCGACCGCCTTGGCGAGATACAAGTGCCATGCTTGGTGATGAGTGGCACCAACGATCTCTGCACTCCTTTGGTGGCAAAGACCCTCTATGATGGTATCTCCGATTCCAAGTGGCATCTCTTCGTAGGAGCCCGCCACATGCCTTTCGCCGAGCAAAATGATGAGTATTGCCAGGTGCTGGAAGAATGGTTGGGGGAGAAAGATTAAGCTCTTTGGAATTATTTGAAGCGATTCAATTCCTCATTACCAGCACCTTGACCCTTGTATCGACTTCTTGACGTATTGAAGTTATACTGGAATGTCAAGAGCAAGGAACGGCTATCGCTGGTGCTGCTTTGCCAAAGCGTAACATCCTTATTGTAGAATAGTATGTCACGATTGCTCTTGTTGAAGATGTCGTTACCTTCCAGTGTAACCGAGAAACGATTCTTGCAGAAAGCCTTGTAAAGTTTGGCATTAAGGCTAGAGGAAGAACTGAGCTGCATGTTCTCCTTGTTTCCACGGCTGTTCCATTCCATGTCAATGTTCATCCAGATGTCGCTAGGCAGATGGATGGCATTCTGGAACTGTACGATTCCCAATGGATTGCCGAAGGACCTGTGCTCGCCAAGATATTCCCCGGAAAACCATTGCTTGATGATACCAGCATTGACCTTTGGTTGCCAAATTCCAATATGGAATTGTGCGCCGAGGAATGCTTGTAACTCTTGTATCTTGGGCGCATTCTCCAAGGTGAGATACTTCATCTCTCCATTTTCTCCGTAAGGTTTTGAGATGTTGATGATGGCATCCTTTTTGTAATCGTATGATACCTTTGCAAAGAATTGCTTCCAGGTCCCCATCAGTTCCACGGAATGAATCTTGACAGGAGAAAGATAAGGATTGCCACTTCCCAAGAGCAAACGATTGACATAGGTGACTGTCCCATCTAGGTCTTCGTATGATGGACGCTGCGTCTTGCTGGTGTAACTCAATGCCCATTGTGTCTTTCCTATCTCTGTAGAAATAGACAAGGAAGGGAACACATTGTTATAATTCTTGCTTTGGTCTTCCTTGAGTTGTCCATTCTCCGTATATTTGAAGGTGACATGCTCGTAGCGAAGACCTGCCTCAACTGCGATTTTACCCAATTGCTGACCAATGGAGAAGAAACCTGCCATATTCTTCTCGTCACTCTTGGTATTGCTATTGCCAATGGTAGCCATATTGATATGGAAATCATTCAACATCTGCGAGGCGATATATTCATTGCCCACTTCGATTTGTCCTTTCCACAGAGGATAGCTCAATACCAACTTTTCTGCAAACATTCGGGAGTGTCCGATGCTCGTAGAAGCCACCATTTTCTGCTGTTGGTTCCCATTTGTCTCTTCCTGATCGGAAGTTTCTCGCTTCTTTCTCCACATGTAATCCATGTTGAAGTCAATGCCCAGTTTGCCCACCTCGCCATTATAATAGATGTTGGCATGGTGTTTTGGCACAGTATGCACTCTTCCTCTTTTTACTGCGGAAACTTCTTCGTCCAACTCTCCATCGGCATACGATGTCGAACTATAATCGGAATTCGGCTTCTGCAAAGCAGCTCCATTCATATAGTAGGCACCGATAGAATGATGCTCGTTGATCATCCAAGAGAATCCAAACTTGCCAAAGAACTCGTTGTTTCTCATATTGTTGAAACTTTCTATATTCTGAAGCCAAGAGGTGGAACCTTGTGTTTCCATCTTCATGTTCTCAAGACTATAGAATTTACCGCCATAATAATTGAGATTGGTGAACAACTCCAGCCCACCCGTGCGATATTTCAAGTTGGCTTGCTCCATGCTCGAAAAATAGTGTCGGAAGCCATTTTGGGCAAGAAGTGTTCCTCCAAAGCCTTCACCTTGTGGCAATTTGGTACGAATACGGATAACAGACTTGATGGAGGCGTCATATTTGGCACCAGGATTGGTGATGACTTCCACATTCTTGATGTCTTGTGAATTGAGCTGTGAAAGTTCATTCTTGTCTTGTACGGCACGACCATTAATATATATAAGAGGTGTACCCTTGCCAAACACCTCGAAGTTTCCATCCCTTCCTGTAACCATTGGTATCTGGCGTAACACATCGTTCGCTGTTCCTGCATGCTCTAATTGAGAGTTGGCTACCGTTGTAACCAAGGCATTGCCCTTGATGGCGACAACGGGGCGTGACGATTTCACCACGACCTTTTGCAGATGCATGGTTGCCTCTTTCAAAGTGATACTGCCTATCTTGCCAGTATCAAAGGTACGAGTAAGCGTCTGATAACCTACGCAACTCACCTTCACGATGGCTTTTCTCACCTCGCAAGGTATGACAAACTGGCCATTTTCATTGGTTACACCACCCGTAATGAAAGAAGAATCTTGTACATTCAACAAGCTGACATTGGCAAAATCCACAGGATGATGCAGAACATCCACAACTCGTCCCATCATCTTGGTAGGCGTCTTTTGGGTGCATTCCACAAAGATGTTCTTACCATCTATCGTCATTTTCATGGGATAAAATCCGATGATTTGTTTGATGGCTTCAGGGGCAGTACGCTTCACGACCTTAGTAGTCACCGTAAAGTCTTCCAACTCATTATACATGAAGTTGATACGATAATCACTTGTACTTTTGGCAAGGGTAGTAAGTGCTTCCGACATGGAAGTATTGCGGAAGTTATGGCTGATACGCTGGGCATGGATGGGCTGAATGTGAAGCATCAATAAGACAACCCAACATGCCATCAACTTGATATATTCTTGTTTTTTCATTGCTTTCTGTTTTTTTACTCGACAATCAAAGTCTTCCCCTCTGAGTGGATGTTCACTTTCTCAAAGTGATTCAGCAGTTCGATGATATCATTTAGACTCATTTGCTCTGTCAGTTGGAGGTAAAGTCGAATGTGTCTTGATGATTCATTCTTATAAACCACCTGAACATTAAAATGCTGGGCGATAGGCTGCAAGATAGCCTGAAGCTCCATGTCTTCAAAGAGCAGAGGGAGTTTGGTGGAAACACTATCATTAACGGCACTTGTCTTCTGTACTGTTGTTGTAACGAGTCGGACTGAATCCTTACTCTCTGTTTCCTCCTTTGCCATGTTTGTGTCATGGGATGAAGAAGTTTGGAACGAATGGTATGCCAAATGTATGGCAGCGAAAGTGAAGCCTGATACAACCAGAACTGCCACTATTGCCGCTATTTTTCTCATCGGGCTCCAAAAGGTTACAGTTTTCGCTGGTATCTTCTCCTTTGGCTCTATACCCATATTGTCCAACTTCTTTTCCTTCAACTTTTCCCACTCCTCATCCATAGAAGGTAGGTGGATCTCTTCATCCTTCTTTTGAGAATCAAGAGCTTGATGAACATTCACGATCTGTCGGTACATTTCTAAAGTTTCCTCATCCCCAAGAATCTCGTTTTTCTGGGTCTCGGAATATGCGGTAGGATTCTCCAATAGATCGAGAAGAATATCCCATTTATCAGTATGTGATGAATCTTGTTTCATATTTTCATTCCTTTCTTTTGTTTGTTATAAGTTCTAAAGCCAGGACGTCTTCAAGCCTCTTCACTTAAGTTTATCTATAGGTCTTTCAATTTATCTCTCAACGTACGCAAACCTTTCACGATATGCTTGTTCACCGCCGAGATGCTGATGCCCAATTCTTCAGCCGTCTCCTTATACGACATTCGCTCGCCAAAACAGAGGCGAATCACGGAAGCAGTTTGTGGCGTAAGGTCATGGTCTATGCAGTGGACCGTAGCTTGCCATCTTTCTTCCAACTGCGTATCCTGTTCTTCTTCTAACGGAAGAAGCTGCTGTAATCGTTCATCACGTTTCTTTTGAGCGATGAGATTGAGACAAGCATTTTTCACGCTTTGCATGAGATAAGATGAGGCGGTCTCCTCTTTTACGTCATGCTCCCACAACTTAGAAAAGACATCGCTAACCACATCTCTTGCCTCCTCATTGTCATGGAGCAAGGCAAAGGCTAAGCGATACATCCTTTCGTAGTTGGCACGAAAAAGCTGTTCCATCTGTTTTTCTTTTTTTCCTGTCATTTTTTTTCTTGTTTCTACGCTTATATACAAACAAAAGAAGATTCAATCACCCCTAAAAATGAAATTTTTTGTATAAAAAAGATGTTATCCCTAGTTGATAAACATAGAGAAAACCCCTATTGTATTTTCTTCTAACCTAATAACTCTACGATTTCTTATAGTTTGCAGCATATCTTTTATCGTTTTGATGATGCGGCAAAAGTACTATAAAATATCGAAAACTGAGCAGAAAAAGATAGAAAAGTTGTAATTTAGTTACCTGTGCGAGGGAAATCATTATCGTTTTTACCTTTCAGCAAAGCTAGTTGGAGGTGTTTTATGCCGTTAGGACTCTTATTTCTTAAAATATTCTTCCTTTAATTCTCTCTCTACGCTTAGAGATGGATGATTATATATCTGCAAACGACATACTTCATTTGGTATTTTTTCATAAGATGGTGTATTTTCTATCCATATAAGGTGATTATCATCTATAGAATAGAGGTATTTTGTATCTGGTGTAGTTATATAATCGCTAATATTTTTAATATAAAGTCTATTTGCTTTTTCGTTATACATATAAGGTAATATGACATATCCTATTTTTTGTGGTGGAATAAAATATAATAATCTAAAAGAAGTTTTCTTACGAATTTTATAAAAACCAGTACATATATCTCCAACGATGTCTCCAACTTTTAAACTGTCTAATATTACATTTGTTTTGCCAATAATATATGTTTTCTCCCATTGCCAAATTCTTTCATTATCCATATATTTATTTAAAGAGTGTGAAGCTACTTTCGGTAAAATAAAATAGTTTTTGCCTTTATATACTTGCATTCTAAAATGAATATTCTCAGAAGGAATATCTATCTTTAAGTTTGTCTTTGAATACCTTTTAGAAAACGATTGAAAAAAAGGAATAGATATTATGCAAAGAGTGACAATCATTCTTTGCATAATGTCTATTTTATTTTTTTTTTGAGAAATATTAACATAAGCAGATATATTAGAATTACTGAACCCACTTTAAAAAGGGGACTCAGTTAGTTTATATTTATGATTTTTCTTGAAACAAATCGTCTAATACTATTTCACTCTGAATCATGCCTGCTTGAGCATTCTTCTTCAGTCCCGATGCTGTGACTAAGGTTAGATGCAAAGCCTTGTTGGTGTTGGTAGCCTCTCTAAAAGTCTCTCTTCTGTCTAAGAGCTTTTGCAGGTAAATTGGTGTGATATCATACGGTTTCAGAGAATATTTCATCTCGCAAAGATTGATGACTTGGTCACGTCTATCCAACACTAAGTCAATCTGGGCACCTTCAGCACCAGATTCCTTATTGGCTTTTTGCTGCATATCTTTTGTCGTTTTGATGATGGGGCAAAGATACTATAAAATATCGAAAAATAAGTAGAAAAACATAGAAAAGTGCCGATAGTGGTGCCAAAAGTCGTTTTTTTTAGGACTTTTGGCACCAGTATCGGTACTTTTTAGTAATTTGAATACGATACGAAAGCCTCTAATTGCTTCTCTATTTCAGCGAAAGGTACGTTGAGGTCAAGAGTGCGGAAGTATATGGTATTGCCATCCGCAAGCTTCATACTTCCATTGGGTGTGATGTCTTCGTCTGTTTTAGCATAAAGCAACATGCCATCCACTTTGCCCGAATGCAGTTTGTCCTTATTCATGACATATGTATGAATTTGGTACAAGTTGTTAGAATGTATTGTCGCTTTGTCAAATTGCACTTGCATGGTATGTCCATAAAACTTAGTGTCAATGATGAGTGTTCGGTCATTGAGAGTAAGTAATATGTCTGTTTGCATGATAGGAAGAATATGAGTGGAAGATACATCTCGGTCGATGTTCCAATCTATTTGTGCAGCTTGAGCCTTGTATTCAGGATGTTTAGACCTATAGTATTCTAAGACAAACTTCTCGAAAAGGCGACAAAGATGTTCATCAGTAAATGACTTCATCTTGTATTTCCCCTTTTCTGTTGTCATCAGAATATCCTCGGTAAGGAAATAACAGATATAAAGTAGCATTTGATAGGATTTGTTGTTTCTGTCAAATGTCAGTATATTCCATTTTATCGTGCTTAGTTCGATGATGTCGATGCCTGAAAAGAACAGCATGAGATTCTTTAGCTTGGTCTTTTGATCTTTTTTGATGTTTCCGTGCTTGAGAAGACCAAAGACAGTTGCTTTTATAATCTGATTGAAGATGTTGTTTTCCGATAACTCATCATATTCACAACCGATTTCTTGCTTTCTGCATAACTTGTTTTGAATGGTAGCGTTCAAGTCAAGTTTTCCGCGAAGGGTAGGGAGTGAGTCTTTGCGAATGATATATTGCTTGAAAATACCTTGTTTCAGTTGGCATGAGATGCCCTTGATGAGAATTTCGGCAAACAATTGTTGTATGTTGTCGAAATTCTCACCAGCAATCTCTTCATAGTTGTTCTGCTTTAGCTCACGAAAAGCATAAGTGAGCATATAGTAGATGTTGAGTATGAATATGTTCTTGTCTTTCGTCATTTGAGTGCGTCTAATAGTTTTTCTACAGCCGTTTGATACTTCGAATCGTTGTCAAACCAATATTCTCTAAGCATTGGCTTGATGTCGTATTCCACGATATTCTCCAACCACAAATCATTGATGGTGCTTGGATTGGATGCGCAGAAGTAACTGTGCCCGATACAGAATCCCGAACCAAGTGAGTCGTCATTGATTATGTCATGGTTGAGTGAAACTATAGCATTGACAACTTTATTAAACTTATCATTTCCGATGGACTCTTGGTGCTTCTTGAAACCTTCAGTGTCAAATCCAGGAGTCATTTCATAGAAACTAAATCGACGGCGCAAGGCATAGTCTATCATGGCAAGGCTTCTGTCTGCAGTATTCATCATACCTATTATATATAGGTTGCTTGGCACGCTGAACATTTCGCCATTATAAGCTAATTTGATTTCTGTATCTCGATAGTCTTTTTCTATCAGCATCAACAATTCACCAAATATCTTGCTCAAATTTCCTCGGTTTATTTCATCTATGATGAAGAAATAGTCCTTGTCGGGATTGCTTTGGGCTCGTTTGCAGAAGTTATAGAATACTCCCTTTTTGAGTTCGAATCCGCCATCCTCGTTAGGTCGATATCCCATCATGAAATCCTCATAGCTATAGTTTTGGTGAAATTGGATGAATTCGATTCTAGATTCGTCTTTTTCACCTATCATGGAATAAGCCAATCTCTTGGCGGAGAAAGTCTTACCTACACCAGGTGCTCCTTGCAGGATGATGTTCTTCTTGTTTTGCAAGAGTGAACGCAACTTGGTATAGTCTTTCTCGCTCATATACACTTCCTTGAGGAAGTCCTCTTCGGTATAGGATTCCAACTGTTTGTTGTCTTCTTTTGGATTAGCTTCTCTTATGAGATCTATCAGGTATTCATATTCGTCAGGTGTAACCTTGAAAAGCGAACCATTCTTGTTTTGGATGAATTCCATGCTTTTTAGCTCCTGTGCATCTTTGAATGTGGCGTAGTCGATAGGATATTGCAGAGATTCTATTTTCTTGAAGCAAATGTGCTGTCCATCGGATGGTGTGTCGATTTCGGCAATGGCAACGATTTGTTTCACAGGGTTAGCCTCATACCCTATGACAATATCCCCTTTCTTGGCATTCACGAAGTTCTGGAAGACTCTTCTTGGATTGCCGTTCTCATTGTTAAGAGTATAGTCTTGTATATCACCGACCTTCATCTTGGAGAAACTCCAAATCTTAGGGCTGGCTACGAGCCACCAATATTGCTTGTTAGAGGATGTAGTCAAGAGAGTATCTAACTCTTTGATGTAATCAGGGTATGGGGTGATATCTGTTAAAGTTTTAAGGACATGGTTCCTCTTATACTCCCATTCACCTTGGAAAGTCCATTTTACTTTACGCATGTTCGGATAATTTTGTTTGCTTTCATCGTAATAGTAATCGCTTTCAACGATGCCTTTTCCGATGAGTTTCTTTATTCCTTTTTTGACGTATATGCAATCGCCCTCTTTCATCTTATGAACAAAGTTCCATAAAGCTAAGGTGTCATTAGAATATTTCTTGTCGGGAGTATTATTATATTCTTGAAGTGCTTTTTCCATTTCTTCTCGTGTGTTATACTCTGACAAGTCTCCCATGCTTGGCCATCCGATACACATCGTTCCTGCAGCTAAACACTCTTCCCATTGAGACGCATTTTCTCCAGGAGCATACATCCAATAGGTAGGGCTATTGTTTTTGTCCTTTAAAATCGTAAGAAAATCTTCATAATAGTCAAAGATGTCCTTGTCTCCTTTTTGTTGCATCAGGAAAGCTTGAAGTTTTGATATGGGCATAGCTTTAGCGCCAACCAAACCAAACTGAGTTGCCAATTTTACAAGCATATCTTTCTTGTAAATGGGGACAAGCTGGTTGTTGGAGTATAAGAATGCTATCTTCCATCTATAGCCTTCTCCTAATTCTGTAATCGTATCTAAAGCTTCAAAGTTCCCCTTGCTGGCGTTTGTTGCAATTTTGATGATAGCGTTCTTTACTACGTTGAAAGCTTCTTGAGCTGTAGGCTTATTATATCTTGCATACCAAGCATATTTTTCATCACTGATAAACTTTGTGTTGTGAATATTGGTTTTAATACGATATTCATAGATACCAAATTTATATGATGAGCCACCCCATATAGATCCCAACTCGTATGTGCGAGATTCTAGCCAATAGCAGAAAGAGTCATCTTTGTTCAAATTGGTATATTGCTCCAAAGTCATGCCTTGGAGGGAATTCAAAGGAAACGTGTGAAGAAAGTCTTCTAAAAGCTTTTGGCGTAGTTTCTTAACTTCTTCTTTCCCTATTTTATCTGATGTAAGTTTTATATCGTTCATAATTTACTTTTTTCTTTTCTTAGACATAGTTACTAACAGAGCTACTACCATACTCTAACATAGTTACTATAGCTCTGTTACCAGCTCTGTCACTAGCTCTGTCACTAACTCTGTCACTAACTCTGTCACCAGTTCTGTCACGATACTATCAAAAGTGGTGACAGAGCTACTTCCTTATTATTCTTTTCTATATTCATCCTTCCTTCACTTTTACCTATCTTCCTCTGTCAATCAGCGAGTTGCAGTGAAGGGACGGAGTGAACGCTACTTCAAGAAATAGATAGGGGCATGCTGGGTGCCTTCCTTCACCATGATGCCTTTCTCGCAGAAATGGTTGAGCCACTTCTGTGCCATGTAAGGAGTCAAGCCGAAGAGGATGCGCAGGATGCGAGTGGTGACGTAACGGTTCTCTTGGAGATACTCCTTGATTTTCGCCAACAACTTTTCCTCTGTATATTGTGTGGATTGGCTTGTGTATTTTGAGCGAACGAAATGGGTGTTTCTCTGAACTTGCTCCAAGAGTTTTGCCTCGGGGCGGAAGTTGATGCCAGTGATGCTTACTTCCATACCCGTAATCTTCTTGTCAGAATTGTCTTTGGGCATGTCAAGACTTGCCGACATGGAGAAGTAACCGATTTCGGGAATGTAGAAACGGCGACCCATCGAGAATTCTTCCACGCAGATGTCGTGCAACTCTGACAATACTGCTGCCACATCACCCTTGGTGAGAGAGCAGCGGGTTTCGATTTTCTCCTGTAGTTCTTTTGCTGTCAAAGGTTCGTGTTGGATCAAGCGAACATATTGGCGTTTCTCACCAATGCCTTGTGCATTGTTGAGCGTGTAGATGTCATATTTTAGTTCCATGTCTTTGAATTGTTTATGGTTTTGCTTAGTTATCTGTTGGCTTTATGGCTTATAAAACCAATTGCAAATATACATAATAATGTGAGAACTCGTACTTTTCGGTGTTATAAATTAGGTTTATTTATACTTTGACATATGTAATGTAATCGCACGACATATGTCAAGCGATTGTGTTACATATGCCGTGTGATTGCTTGGCATATGTCACGCAATCGACGGAACGCAGTTCTTTCATCGTTATCTTCCTATTCTCGCATCGTTACGCTTGGGAGGATTGATGCTATAGATCGGGCTTGCATAAGGTGAAACTGAGCGTGTTGAAGCGTAGGCTCAGTTTCTTCCCTTCACTGTAAGTTATTGATAATGAGGTAAACTTTCTAAAAAGTGAAGGGAGGATGAAATGCAGGAAAGCATTCTTCGTACCAGTGAGGAACCTGCTGCGGTGCGTCTTACATCAGACCGCAAGCAGATGAGTGCCAATGGAGAAGACCTCGCCTATATAACGGTGGAGGTGGTTGATAAGAATGGCAACTTGGTACCTGATGCAACTTTGCCTGTCAATGTATCTGTCTCAGGAAAGGCTAAGCTCTTGGCGGCAGCTTCTGCCAACTTCAAGGATTTGGAGCCAAAGACCTCGCCTTCGCTGACTACCTACAAGGGTAGGGGTGTGATTGTTGTAAGAAGTGATAAGTCGGCAGGCAAAGCTGTTCAATACGACAAATCTGAGGAAGGTATCGTCTCTGTCCGAGACAAGAAGAAGGTCTGCGCCAAGAGCCTTCAGAACCCACATGACCCAGATGCTGAATATCCAGGAAAGAATGGGAAGAAGGTGAAGGGTTACGGCACCAACATCACAGAAACCACGGATGAGCCAGGCAAGCCGAGTCTTATCACTGACGTGAAGGTCAAGGGAGCCTCCGCTGCAGACAATGGATTTGTCCAAGATGCCATAGATTCCACGAAGGATGTTACTGGCAATGACGTGCAAACGGTCTATACCGATGGAGCATACCAAAGCAAAGAGAATCGCAAGTTCGCAGAGGACAACGGCATTGAGTTCATCACCAATGGCATACAAGGAAAGCCTTCTCGATTTGATTTGGACATGACGGACGAACATACCTTGCAAATCACCGACAAGACAACGGCAGAAGACCAAACGGCAATACCAGTCAAACAAGACCAATGGAAGATACCTGTTGAGAGTTCAAATGGAAAAAGGACTTGGAAGTACTTCACCAAAGAGCAAGTGGACAAGGACGAGGTTCGCAAGAAAGTTGAATCCATCCCTTTCGAGGAAAGGAAGAAACTTTGCAAGCAATTGCAAGGTGTGCTTGGATCAACATGCGCCGACTTTTCTTGTATGACCTCGAAATGGGTCTCCAGATGGCAACAAAATAGTTCAAAGAGCCTTAGGTAAGCAAAGTTCCAGTGCAAGAATCATGTACTGGAGCTTTTACTTGTTTTTTATCTCAGAGCGAGAACCCTATTTAATATCAGTTTCTTGTATTCCTTCTTCATGTTATCTGATAGGAATGAGATGTCGATGAGGTCTAGCCATTTTACGATAGAACGGCGGAATTTCTTGGCAATGTTTTCTATCACTTTATCGCTCAGCCCCGATGCCTTCATCACCTTTACAAAATCACTCTTCTGTATCTTGCGCTTTTTACCATTCAGAGTCAATGCCAATTCCTCTGTATCCTCTGGCATCACAATCTTGGTAGAGAGTAGGTCATAGGCTGGAGTCAAGGCATATCCCATTTGGCGGTTATTATACAGCGAGAAGTTCTTGAGGTGCATATCGGCATTGCCGGTAATCCAAGAGAAGATGACCACCTCCCAAAAGTTTACCAAGTCGAGTTGTGAGAAAGCTGAGTATTTCTTAATCAACTTAGCTATCTGTTCGTATGAACCTTTGTACTTGTATTCGGTTAATCGCTCAGAGAGTTGACACATGTCTTCCATTGGAACCTTGGCACCATCGTCCAAACGATCGATGCGACGAGTGATATAGCATATTTCGCCATCGGCAAATCGAATCAGTCCATGTGGAACGACAGCTATCTTTGCAGCCTCAGCCAAGTGCATGGTTAGGTCTTCTATCTCAGGTAGCAGGTGATAACGGTCGGTCTGTGGCTTCAGGATATATCTTCCCCATAGACCGACGATAGTGAATCTGGCAGGTTCGTTCTTACCCCCACGATTCACATCCAATGAGAGCTTTGCTTGTACACCAGTCAGGGTAGTTTGGCTTCTTACCACTTGCCTCGCCAAGTCACCAATCTCACTGCGAACGTATGGCAAGGTTGGAGCTTGCTTGGTACCAAATAGCTTTCGGGCGCAAGCAGGATGATAATCCACTTGCCCCTCTTTCAATGGTTTGTAGCAACATAAACATCTATCCATGTCTATTCCCCTTTCTCTTCTTTAGGTACAACACTTACGGCTCCGATGCAGTCCTTGCAACAAGCCAATAGCAATGACATTCTGTCTCGCTGATTGATTTTCCAACTGTTCTCTGCTATGTTGAGCAGCCATCCCTCTGGTATGAGACCATCAAAAAGGGGAAACAGTACTGTATCGTGATAAGGCTCTTCTTGCAGAGGAAGCGTAAGACTGATGGCCTCTGCTTCTTTCGATGCTAAGTAATCAGCGTCGTAAGCAAAAGTAAAGCCACTTTCATCCTCTGTCAGCAATCCTACATACTGGTCGTATAGAAAAATCTTTCCCTGTTTCATATTATGCCTCCTCTCGCTTGATAGGTACTGGTCCTACCTCATGTCCAAACAGCATCAGCACTTGGTTCACCTTGTCGAGACGGAGCGTCTCTTTCCCTTGCTCCAATTCTCGTAGGAACCTTAGCCCTACCCCTGATTTAGCAGCCAAATCTACTTGGGTGAGACCAAATTGTCGGCGCATTTCCTTGACGTATGTAGATAAATTATTGCTCATATTCTTCTTTATTAATATATTTGAATAGTATAATTATACCCTATCGGTTGCAAATATACGAAGAAAACATGAAATTACCCCCGAAATGGTATAATTTATGTGATAAATTAACATATTATACCTTTTCGGGGGTAATATCTCTATTGTTGTATTCCCTTTACCACTTTCTCCATTTCTTCCTTCTCCATCATTCCCATTTGTGCTGTTGGCTTGCCCTTCATGGGTATGAAGAGGAAGGTGGGGATGCTTTGGATACCGAAGACGGAGGCAAGCTCTGGTTCTTGGTCGATGTCAACCTTGTAGAAATCTACTTTGCCTGCATTTTGTTTGGCTAATTGCTCTACGATAGGTGACATCATCTTGCAGGGACGACACCAGGTGGCATAGAAGTCTATCACTACAGGACGATGCCCGGCAAATACCCATTCTTGAGGGTGAGTCTCGTAATCCATCACCTTTTGCTTGAAATCGGCAGTGGTGAGATATGTTACCTTGCCATTTGTGGAGCTCTTATCTGTTGATGTGGTAGCCTCTATTTGCTTCAGGGCTTTCTGTTCTTGGTGTGATACATTCTGTTCTTGTTTAGGAACATTCTGCTCTTGTTGAGAAGTTTTTTTCTCTTGTGATGAACAACCTACGATTGTTAGGGCTGTCACCAAATATAATATGATTTTCTTTTTCATGTCAGTCTTTTTTTGTTCCATATTTCTCTTTACATATACCTTGCTGGTACCTCTGCCAAATGTGCTAATCTGGCTATCTGGGAGGTCGTAATACTCACGTAGTTCTCTTGAAGCCACGGAGCGAGATACGCCAGTTAGTCGAACATAGTCGTCGAGTCGCATCACCGGGTGGGCTGGATCGGAGAGATACTCCACAGCTTTTTGACATCTTTGCTCCTTGGTGTATGGCGAGCGATGGAGATAACGCTTGCCACCACGGGATAGGCTGCATTTGCAGGCAGTGTCTTTGATGAGCTGCTTGTCTGCCTTGAAGTTGACGCCAGTGATGGTCATGGTTCGGGCGGTGCGATTGGTATCTATGGTATCTATTTCCTCGCACTTGCTCCATCTGTCGAGTCCTACGGCAGCGGTGAATGTGCCCAAGCCATCGATGGTTACAACGCATCAGAACCTTAATTATTGTATAATTGCGTGTTTGGAAATGGTTATTTGTAGTCATTAGATAGTTATTTCGTGCCGTGAAATAAGTATTAAATGGCAAGCAATGATGTAATTAGCTTATTTTCTAACGGGTATTTATTGTAATCATAAGCGATTTATTTGTCGTAGAAGGCAGCCTTCATGTCATAAAAGAGGCAAATGATGTCGTAAAAAATGTCGTAAAAGAGACTGGTGATGTCGTAAAAGGAAAAGCAAGTGGGATATGTGTTGAAGGTAGTTTCTTAAGGAATGCAAAAGGAAGATAAAATATGCTTGGTAGTTTTGTGATTTCCCCAAAAGGTTTTAACTTTGCTCTCGTAAAGGATAAATACGTGTTTAGACAGCATTTCGCTCATAAAAGATTCAGAATAGCTTGGCTCTTGTTGTTGGTATATGTGCCAATGATGATAGCGGTTACGTTTCACCACCATGGGGAAGCGCAGAGGGCTGATGCTGCCATTCATTGTCAGGATTGCGAGCATCATGTTCATCACGATGGGCATCTCTTGGCTCTCCAACATACCATGCACGATTGTGTGCTCTGCCAGTTGCAAAGCACACCTTATCTCTCGCCAACCCTTTTGACGTTGGTGGCATTCATCGTGCTTCATCGCATCATTCGCCAATCCGTTTGCGCCCAATGCCAGTTGAGGGCGAATGATGTCAAGAGTACTCGTGCCCCACCTTATCTTACTATCTTTTAGGGATATTGGAATATGAAAGGAATAATTGTATCTATTCCTTTCGTATCTGTAGTATGCTCGGCATGAGCTTATTCTAATGGGTGCAAGTCCCTAACAAGCCCT
>ENA-ORNT01001649-ORNT01001649.1-human-gut-metagenome-genome-assembly--contig:-NODE-1649-length-14765-cov-7.951394_pt1 | contig 14765 bp, 7 predicted proteins | sample MGYA00242120_ERZ509032 | MGnify/ENA primary metagenome ERZ509032 (study PRJEB26280, sample SAMEA2338729) | human gut metagenome | biome: human gut; feature: human-associated habitat; material: faeces...
CTGGCAGGTTATCCACCATCTTTCTTCCGAAATAATCTACAGGAGTAAGGCCAGTACTAGGACGAGCCTGGGGAGGGACAGCGGTATGCCACTGTCCCTTTTTCCATCCTGCCTTCTCATCATCCACGGCATATATAGCCACGAATCTTGGATTTACTCCTGTCCGGTCGATGTCTTCAATGGCGGCATTGCCCTCCATGTTCGACTGTCCGAAACAGAGATAAATTTGGAAGTTCGGATCAGGTTTTACTTGTGCCTTGCTACCATTCTTCTGTGCCATCATCGGAAGGCACATCATCATCATCATTGATGCAAAGATTGATAACTTGTTCATTGTATGTATGTTTATTGTAACACCTTAATATATAAGATTACTTCTCACTCAAACCATCAGCAAAACCACCGTAAGCAGGCTTGCGCTGATAGTTCAGGTTCCAGAGACCTACAGGCTTTCCAGGGCGCCAACCGCTGTTTGTTGGTGCATCGGTGAGACACCACTGGCAGATACCATACTGCTGTTTGACAGGAACGATTTTGAAATACTGCTCGATAATCCACTTGTAGTGTTCAGCCATAGCCTTTTCCTTAGCCACACGCTCATCAATTGGAAGCTTCTCCAGCTGAGCAGTAGTAACATCTTTGCCATCTTTATCTACATAGCCCATATCGATCTCTGAGATACGGACGAGCTTGCCAGTCTCTGCCATGATCTTGAGCATGTTCTCGATGCCCTTCTTCTTGCTTTCCAGAGTCTTTGGATTCTCGTAGTAGTCGATGTGCATCTGTGTTCCGATACCATCAATCTTGGTGTTCCAGCCGAGTTCCTTACCCTTCTTTTCCCATACGCCAATCCAGTAAACGAGCGACTTCACCTTCTGGTTGTTGTCCCAGTCAGACTCCAGGTTGTAATCGTTGATGAAGAGCTTGAGGTCTGCAGGGTTTGTACCCTCTACCGCAGCATAAGCATCACGAGCCGCCTTCTCTACGATAGGACCATACATCTCTGGTGTGAAGTAATCCTGCCAGTAGAAATCTTGTGGATTATGCTCACTGGTAGCCTCAGTCTGAAGAGCATAGAAGCCATTCACATTGCCACCACCTGAGATAGCCTCGTTGATGAGATCCCAAGCCTTCACCTTGCCTTCAGTGGCCTGCATCATGCCACTTATCCATTTGTTCATCGCCCAGGTAAGAGTATCTGATTTCTCCTTAGGAGTGAGAGGGATAGAGTTCGTCTTGACAATCTTCTTTACGGTAACAGACTTCAAGTCGAGTGTTGCATCGAATGTCTCTGGCTGCAGGATGAAATCGTAATTACCACCCTGCTCAAGAGTCATCTTGAATCGGGCTGTTGTCCAGCCTTCCTTCAGAGCTACAATGCCATCGCAACTCTCGTTTTTAGGGTCCCAACCATTCTGAACCTTCATCTTGATGTTTCCTGCCTTGGTTGACTTAATCTCTACATCAACAGCATAATTACCTGGAGTGAGAGCCAAACCGGAAACACAGAAGAACTGAGACCAGTCGCTTGTTGGCACAAAGTGAATAGAACCATTAATGACATCAGGAGCACAGCCCATCACATAGAAAGGGAACTTACCATCCTGATAAGTCTGATGTTTTACCTCCTGCTCCACCTCAATGGCAGGTGACTCATACTGACCGATAGTGACAGACTGCAGATCAAGTGTACCATCAAAAGTCTCAGGCCACAGGATGAAATCATAGTTTCCACCCTTGATGTCATTAAGAGCAACCTCGGCATCAACCCATTCGTTAGCCTTAACGGTAAACTTCTGAGTGATTTTCTGAGCTTCAGCACCCCAACCATTCTGTGCGACGAGTGAAATCTTACCATCTTTGGTTGACTTGATATGCAAGATAGCAACATAGTTGCCAGCCTTCATACTATGGCCCGGCATGCAGAAGAACTGAGACCATTCACCTGTTGGTACGAAATGAATGGAACCATTAATGATATCAGGAGCACAGCCCATCTGAGTGTAAGGGAATGGACCATCCTGATAAGTCTGACGATAAAGTTCCTTGAAAGTCTTCTGACCAGGATCTACATCCAGTTCCTTATCTGCAATAAGTTTCTCAAGCCATTTCCTAGGCTGCTGAGTATGCCATGCAAGCGTATGACCATAAACTGTTAACCCTGCATCCTCTGCTGCGGAAACAAAAGAAGATACCTTACTGAAATCCATCACACCCTGGTCGTTGACACAGGAAGCCATCTTCATGGCATTGCCTGCAACAATCTCATCAAAGTTATGGGCTGCAAGACGGAAGAGAGGACCCTGCTGGTTGAACTCGTCCACGCCAAGTGCAGCACTTACCTTAAAGCCAGGATGAGCATTACGATCCAGATACTCCTTCAATGGCGCATAGTCGTTGAGATACTCATACTGAGCGATGGTCTGAGGCTTCTCTACATCATATTTCCAGTCATCCCAGTCTGCACAGCTGCCCAAAACAAATGGGCAGACCAGTGCAGATATAATATATTTATTTACATTCATACTACTAAATTCATTTTCATTAGTTTGTTACGAAATTACTTCCATGACTCACGCTTGTTGCCACGACTCATCATAGACATCACATAGTCGGCAGAGATGTTCCATGTTTTCTCGTGCTCTACATCACCAGCATTGGTCACTACAGTAGCATTAAACTTGATCTTCAGACAATCAGCCATGCGGTTCTTGTCGCTGAAATCCTGAATGCCACGAGGAGCAAAAGTACCAGTACCGATCTCCTTGCCATCCTGAAGAACCTTACAGTTTTCACCATTGAATGCCAGAGTAATGGTCAACTCCTTCGATGCATCAATCTGACTCCAGCTATCCGTTGTATCATCATGCTTCCACTCCTTTACAGGATAAGAGCAAGTGATGGAAGATGTGTTGAAATCTACAGTTGAAACCACATCCAAGTCATCCTCATTCTTGTGAGTGATGGTCTTCAAATCCTGGATATTGGTAGTTCCTGTCTTGCAATACATACCTGAGTACTGATTCTTGTACTTCACACAGATCATCTGATAGTTCTTCTTTTCAAGGATAGAATCACCAGTGAGGGAAGAAACAAGTCTTACTGGCAACACATAGTGAGTAGTAGCAGCCTTCGGATCGTTGAAGAAGGCATCAGTAAGATGCACTGTTGTACCACCAATGATTTTTCCCTTAGGGATAGTCAGGGTGTTAGGATCCTCCAGAGTATAGTAGGATGAAGGGAGCACCTCCATACCACTACCTTCCTCGAGAAGAGATGGATCTATCTGATAGCTGATCTTGCAATCCTTGGTATTCTTGTAGCCACCACCCCAAGTTGCCTGCAGCTTGAACTGATGAGCATTGTCGTCGGTATTTACCGCATCATCGTCATTGCCGAGGGTGATAACGCGGATAGGTGCCTGCATAGCGAAATATACAGATATCTTACCGTTGTTGCCACCATTGCCTGTTCCTCCCTGAAGACTATCTTCCCAATCTCCGTTTGAACAAGAGGTAGAAAGACCAGCTACCAAGGCAAGTCCCATGATTGCAGTTCCTATTTTTCTGAATGTTTTATTCATTTTCTTCATTTTTTCTTGTTATTACCAAATGTTGTTCTTTTTACCATCCAGCGTTCTGAACGAGTGATGGGAAATTAAGAATCTGGTCGTATGGTATAGGACCATAGAAGGCATCCTTCTTGAAATTACGTGTTTCCACTGAGATTGGAGTATATTTCTTGCCTGCCTCTTCGTTGGTGATGCTCATACCCTTTGCCTCCTCTGTGAGGTTTGCCTTCCAGCGACGCAGATCCCAGAAGCGGAAGCCTTCGAAGCAAAGCTCTATGCGGCGCTCGTTTCTAATCAACTCACGCATCTTTTCCTTGCTCTGTGCGCACTCTTCCAGGTATGGATCTTCACCAGACTCTCCCAAGCCTGCACGCTCACGGATTGCCTTGATAACATCGTAGGCTGAGTAACCTGTACCACCCTTAGGGCCATAAGCCTCATTGGCTGCCTCGGCATAATCCAGATAAAGCTCTGTGTAACGGATGCGGGCTGTGTAATGATAAGCCTTGCCGTTAACCGTAGGATCCAGGTTGATGTCCTGACGGAGGAGCTTCTTCATATAGTAACCTGTGCGGGTTGACTTGGAAACGTCCTTGTTGAGACCATCGAGATTGTCTGCGTTGTCTGCCTGTGTATTGATGACAGCATTTCCTGAACCGGCTGTCTGTCCATTATAGATAATGTACTTAGCCAGACGTGGGTCACGGTTTGCGTATGGATTAGCTGGGTCATATTCGCTATTGGCATCTGTAATAGGATAACCGTTGGCTGCAGGGAATGCATCTACAAGATTCTGGGTAGGATTGATACGACCCTGACCATAGATTGATGGTGGATAGTACTTGGTCTCCAAATCATTGCTCTCGCTCTTCTCTGTACGCCAGAGTACTTCCTTAGGACATTCTGCCGCTGTAAGATCCTTCATGTTTGGGTCTGCATACCACTCCAAACCATTTGTATCAATGCCTGAGATGCCACCATTGAGGTCGAGCACTGCCTTGGCATATTGGGCTGCCTGCTCGTAGGTTACGCCGCTGCCACTGGCAAAAGCTGGAGATGCAGCCATCAATGTAGCCTGTGCAAGAACGGCACGGGCGATACGACCACTTAAGCGTCCGGCGAAGTTGGCACCAAGTACACGATTGTAAGTAGCCTTTGTAACTGTATAGGATTTGCCAAGGCAACTAACGGTCATTGTCTCGTTATCCGTATCCTTGTAGTCAACAGGGAGTACGCGTACAGCCTCTTCTGCATCCGCAATGAGCTGCTTCATGCAGTCGGCATAAGAAGCACGCACCTCCAGGGAATTGAAATCTGAGCTTACATCCGTTGGCTCAAGAATATTAGGCACACCGAGGAGTGTTCCATTGGCGTCCAAACCGCCATGGGCACGGAGCAGATAGTACATGAAGAGTGCTCTCAAACCCTTGGCCTCACCAATGTAACGCTGTTCATACATGGCACGCACAGCCTCATCGCTGTTCCAGTTTACCTTATCCACATTGGCAAGGAAGAGGTTGATATACTGGATGGCTGCACGACAGTCGCGCCAGGTTTCCACCGGATTATTGCTTGAAGTCCAGCTATCTACGCCAGTCATCTTACGATAAGAGTCGGTAGCGTCGTTACTCACGGCATCGTCTGTAGCGACATCGTTGAACGAGTATTCGCGGTTTGGCAGACGGGTATAGGCGTTGCCAAGCACACCATCAGCATAGTCAGGATGGTCGTACATATACTCGAAACCCAGATGGTTTTCGATGGCAGGCTCGAACATATCGTCGCAGCTTGTCAGTCCTATCGAAAGAGCCAGTCCGAGCACCACTCCACCAATTTTATATTTTGATAGTAAGTTGTTCATCACTTTTGTCATTTTCGTTATCTTAATTTTCTATATTAGAACTCAACCTTTGCACCGATGGTGAAACTGCGGGTTTGAGGAGCAGAATCTACATTGCGTTCCATCTGCTTGCGCTCACCGGCTATCGTCAGGAGGCTGCTGCCATTAACATATACCTGCAAGCCCTTCACCAAACTGTTGTCTCCGAAGAGTGTCTTGTTGAAATCGTAGGTAAGCTGCACGCGGCTCAAGTCGATGCGGTCGGTTGAATACATCCAGTAGTCGGAAGCATTGAAGTTGTTGTCACCACTCTGTGTTGTCAGACGAGGATAGGTGATAGACTCTCCGTTCTTGTATTTATTCTCTGTCCAGGCACCGAGTACCACATCACTGTACTTACGCTCACCGTAAACCCAGTTGTAGGTATCGTCCTTGATAGCATTGCCACCAAACTGACCTGTCAACATGGCGAAGAGAGTGAAGTTCTTGTACTTCAAGGTAAGATTCATACCACCGGTGAACTTGGCGCTCCAGCGACCGATAACCACGCGGTCCTTGCTGTCGATGACACCATCACCATTCTGGTCCTTGTATCTCAAATCACCTGGCTTCAAAGTACCGAAAGAACTCTTGACCTTATCATTGTCAATTTCTTCCTGACTGTTGTAGTAGCCTAAGCACTCATATCCCCAAAGGGCATCAATGAGCTTGCCTTCTGTACGCATGTAGTCATACTCAACATTCTCTGCAACCTTCAGGTTCTTTGAACTGTTGGTCTGTCCGAATGCCTGGATGCCATATTCGAAGTCTCCCACCTTGTCGTTGTAACCGAGAGAGAAGTCAACACCTGTGCGGCGGTTCTTGCCGTAGTTGATGTATGGCACGAATGTAGATACAGGCCAGTAGGTATGCATGTAGCTTGGATAGATGTAATCTGGCTGAGCAAGCAAACCATCAGTCACCGTGTTGTAGTAGTTCACGGCAAAGCTGAGTCGGTTGCCGAACAAGGCACCATTCAAACCTACATTGAATTCCTTGCGCTTGATGAAGCCCAGCTTGTCGTTGCCACCACGCTGAGAGTCGGAAGTCTGGATGCTGTTGTTGGCGTCAGACCATCCCCACCATGTACCGGTAGCCGTGAAGATATTCTTATACATGAAGTACTCAGAAATATCAAGATCCTGGTTCAAGACGGTATAACCTGCGGTAAGACGGAGGTCATTGAGCCAGTTTACATCCTTCAGGAAATTCTCTTCAGAGAGTCTCCAGCCGAGAGTTGCCGATGGAGAAATGGCATTGCGGTTGCCTTCAGGAAGCTTGGCCGAGTGTACCACATTGGCTGCCAAGTCGGCATAGTACTTATGTGCATAGTTGTATGACACGAGAAGTCCCAGGTTGGCATTGCTTACCTTGTGATACTCACCGCTGATAGTCTGCTGATAACCATTGGCAAGCAAGGTGGCATTGACATTGTGATTGCCGAAGGAGTTAACGTAGTCAAACTGTCCGGTCCAAGCAAGCGTCTGGCGCTCTGCTGAGTTGCTGGAGTTCAAAGTACCCGTATGCTTATCCTCACCATACTGTGTGACGGAACCGATAATCTGCTTGCCGTCAAACTGTGTCCAGTTGACACCGAAGGTTGCATAACTGTCGTTCAAGGATGTTGTGTATGACGTAGAATAGTCAACCGCAAACATGGTCTTGAAGCTCAATCCCTTGAGCACAGAAGACAGGTCAAACTTGACACCTGTATCAAACTGCATCTGGCGGGATGTCCAGGTGTTGTAGCCTGCAGCATACATATCTGCAAAGGCATTGGTCTGGTCTTCCTGTGTAGCACCCAGGAAATACTGTCCGGCTGGCAATCCCACAGGATTGGTGATGATATTTCTTGAGTTATTGATGAGAGCCAGAGAATTGGCATCCATCGGGTCAAGATAAGACAGCGGGATGAATGGAGCCACACGGTTAGGGCGCAATGTAGAAGCTGCCTTCCAGAATTCGCTGTTTGAACCATGCTGGTTATAATAGGTAGCGTTGGCATTCACCCAACCAGAAGCCCAGTCAGCAAGCTGGAGGTCGATGTTACCACGTACGTTCAGGCGGTCGGTATAGTTGTTCTTTCCTTCACCGAAATTGAAGAAATCGCCCTCGCGGTAGTAGCTTACGTTGGTATAGAACTGTGCAAACTTACCACCACCTTCGAACTCAGCCGTCACATCGTAGCGAGACTTGGTCTTCTTGAGATAATCAGAATTATAGAACTGCTGGTTTGGATAACGGTAAGGATTGGTACCTGCAGCCGTGTTATAGATGTCTTCAGCTGAATATTTAGCAGAAAGACCATCGTTGGCAAGTGCCTGATTGTAAAGCGTCATATACTGCGCACCATCGAGGTAGGTAGGATAAGACTTCGCTACACTCATCTGATAGTTGGCACGGGCTGTAATCTTCAGCGGTTCAATCTTACCACGCTTTGTTGTGATGAGGATAACACCCTTTGCAGCACGGCTACCGTAGAGAACAACGGCAGAAGCACCCTTGAGGAAGGTAATGTCTTCAATCTCCGTTGGCAAAACATTGTTTGCATCACGTGGCACACCGTCAATCAGCACGAGTGCATCACCCTGATTCCATAGCGACCCGTTATAACCTGCAGCCAAAGCCTGCATATTGTCGAGGCTATAGGTATTGTAGTTCTTCTCCAGCAGATTCTTCACCTTGACCGTGCTGACAGGAGTGATTACATCACGGGCATCCGCCTTGCGGAATGCCACGTTGATGGTGTCTGCTTCTGTGGCATCCTGTGCCATCACTCCTTGTGCAGAGAGAGCGAAGAGGGAAACCGGAAGAATCGCTTTATATCTTGAAATTATGTTGCTCATAATTTTTTCTTCTTTATTCTTTTAATTGTTTTCTTGATTCACACTCTATTACCAACCTGGATTCTGGAACATCTCAGGATAGATACTGGTGTCTTTCTTCTTCAAAGGCATCCACCAGTGCTTGCTTGTGAAGTGGCGGGTAAGAATGGTCTTCTCCTTGAAACCGGATACCTCGGTGTTCTGTGGATTCTTTAGATCAAACTTGCCTGCACGTACAAACTCCTGCGATGTCTTGATGTTGTAAGGTGCCTTGTCGAGAAGCAACCAGCGACGCAAGTCATTGAAACGGTGACCTTCGAAAGCAAGCTCTACGGCACGCTCGCGGCGAACTTCATCCATGAACTTGTCCTTGTTGCCTGTAAACTTGGCTGCTACGTCTGCTACTCCGGCACGCTCGCGAATCTTGTTCACTGCATCGAGAGCTGTGAGTGAGCACTTGGCAGAAGCGGTGGCGCAAGCCTCGGCATACATCAGGTAACAGTCGGCAAGACGCAGGTAAGGCACATCAATGTACAACTTGTTATAAGTACTACCCATATCATAGTTGTTGGCGATCATAGGAATGAACTTATAGAGCAGGTAACCAGTGCGGCTCTCGTTGATATCGTCACGGTAAGTACCACCTGTATAGAGGTTGGCATATCGATTGGCATCCGGTTTGATGTCTCCCTCTACCACCTTTACTCCATCATATACGATGTCGTGATAGAAACGTGGGTCACGGTTCTTCCAAGGATGGGTTGGGTCGAAACCAGACTCTGGGTCATCGAGAGGAAGACCATTCTTCATACCATAATAGTTTACGTAGTTGGCTGTAGGCTGTGAGGCAGCCTGACCACCTGTAAGAATCTGACCGCCAAACTCGGTGAACACTCCGAAGTGAGAGTTATGCCATGCATCGGCTGGAATATCACGGAGAATATTCTCGGTAGAACCTGGAGGAAGCATGTTCTTGTTCCAGGTATAGAACAGATCTGAGTAATCAGTAAAATCCACGAGCTTGTACTGGGTCTGTCCTGTCTCAACAAGAGTAAGGAGTTCGCCAAGTGCCTCGGCAGCCTGCTGTGCATAGTTGGTATCGTAATCGTAGGTGCTGGCATTGCCGTTTACGTTCATCTTGTCATCGCAGTTCTTCACCAGTGGAGAAGCTGCCCACAAGAGTGATTTGCCTTCATAGGCAAGTGCGGTAATCTTGTTGATGCGGAAGCCATTCTTGCCTAATGTATTGCGACCAACAGAAGACTTATCCCAGTCGATAGGCAGAAGCTCTGCAGCCTCACGGAAGTCTTTAGCAGCCTTCTCGGCACATGCCTGACAGGTTTCACGAGGAAGAGTCATTGGCTGGTCGGCAGCTAGGGTATGATCAATATATGGCAGACCACCGAAATACTGCATCAGCTGGAAATGAAGCCATCCACGGAAGAAGAGCAACTGACCCTTGATGGCATTCTTCTCCTCCTGGGTGGCAGCCGTCATCAGGTCCATATTCTCCAGGCCCAGATTTGCCTTACGGATGCCATACCATGCAGCCTTCCAAAGACCACGAGAAAAACGATAATTATTACCAGCATCGTTTGGATCCAAAAAACTTGACCCCTGGTCCATGAAGCATGCACCCCATCCGTCATATTCCTGCTGCCAGCCCCAGAAGTCACCCTGGTCAACCTTGTAGCCCATGAGGTAGTCGATACCCACAGCCTGGATATCATCCTCACCCCAGTTCCAGCACGTTGTCCAGTAACTCTTGGAGAAGTCAGGAATACAGAGATAAAGCTCCTCTGTAAAGCCCTGGAAATTCTTGAAATTCTTGAAAGCAGCCTCTGGAGATACATCCGATTCTGGTGACTTGTCAAGATAGTCTGTACAGCTGGTAGTCAGGGCGAGAGAACATCCCAATGCCAATGCCAGGCAGGCAGACTTATATTTAGAAATTATTCTTGTCATAATAAATAATGTGTTATATTAACGCTGTTTACAACTCTAACTTGATACCGAAGTTGATACGCTTCATTGTAGGGTATGCACCCTGAGAAGCAAGACCTGTACCGGCGAAGTTCGACTCACGGTCGTCAGGCATATCAGTCCAGAGGAAGAGGTTGTTACCATTTACATAAACCTTCAACATCGAGAGACCGAGACTCTTGATCCATCCGCCATTCCAGGTATAAGCCACCTCCAGGTTCTTCAAGCGACAGAACGAACCATCGTAGAGGAAGCGGGTACCCTCATAGTAACTTGGAGTAGAGTTCATGCGGAGTGAAGGAATTCCGTTTGGAGTTGATGGTGACCAGTAAGCACCCTCCTTGAACACCGTGTGAAGGTATGGCTTAGGCAGTGAGTTGAATGATACATAGCGGCTCACGTTGTTTACGCCATAGAACTGCGCAAAGATACTGAATCCCTTGTAGTCAATACCGATAGTGGCATTGTAGGTGTTCTGAGGAGTACCTGTAAAGCCATAAGGCGCACTATCATTGGTATCAATCACACCGTCACCATTGAAGTCGGTGATGATATACTGACCTGGCAACTTCTGGCTGTCGTTGGTATTGTGAGGAGTCATGGCGATGACATCATCCCAAGACTGTGCTGTACCATTGTCGAGATAGCTCTTGCCCTGTCCGATGGAGAATCCCATGTTCTTCTGGTATGCAGGAAGCAACTCTGGGTCGTCATGCTCGGTAACAACATTTTTTGCATGCGTCATGCTCATATTGGCATAGGCATGGATACCGTTGGCAAAGTCATACTGCAGTCGAACTTCAAGCTCATAACCTGTGGTCTTGGTTCTACCCTTGTTCAGGTAAGGAGCAGAAGCACCGAAATAGGAAGGCACCGAACGGCTGTTACCGGCAATCATGATGTCGGAACGCTTCTCATTGAAAAATTCAAGCGAACCGGCTACGAGACCACCGAGGAAAGCATAGTCGATACCGAAATTCTGTTTGATGGCCTTCTCCCAATGGATATCTGGGTTACCAACCTTCGATTCCTTATACCAGGTGTAAATGGATTCGTTGTTTGGGTTGGTTGAATCAAGATGGGTCTTGCCACCGTAAGCCCAAGTGGTCTGGTAGAGCCAGCGTTCCCATACATTATCCTCACCAATCTCTCCATAAGAGTAGCGGAACTTGAGGATATCAACCAGGTTTCTGCCGAATACCTTTGTTTCTGTCACTGGCTTGAACCATTTCTCGTTGGCTACGTTCCAACCGATAGCACCTGAATTGAAGAAGGCGAAACGATTGTCCTTGGAGAACTTCTCCGAACCGTTGTAGGCACCGTTATACTCGAACATGTAGCGATCGTCATAATTATAGGTGGTACGGAATGCCCAGTCCTCACGGTAGTTGGTAAACTGAGAACCTGTAGCACGCTCTGAGCGGTTGAACACGCCCATGGCGGTTACATCGTGCTTGCCGAACTTGCGTCCCCAATAGAGCTGTGCCTGATAGAAGAGGTTACGCTGGGTAAGATCGTTGTTGAGCTTACCTGCATCAGTCTTCCATGCGATGGTCTCCACAAAATCAAAGTTATTTTTACCGCCTGGCTTCTCCTTATAGGTTACCACACCCGTTACAGGGTCGATATACTTATACTGGGCTGCATGGTTGAGGTCGTCGATACCTCGGCTTGCCTCCACAAACACGTTATCCCAAGATACGATGGCAGATGCCTTCAATCCCTTAGTAATAAAGGAAAGATCCTGCTCGAGCGTAAAGTCGGTGTTGATACGGGTTGTGGTGGTTGACTGCTCACCATGAAGTGCAAGCTGGGTCACAGAGTTAGGAGAGCCTTGCTCATCTTTAGGGAAATAGCCCCAAACACCATCGCTATACTGTGGCAGGAAGTTATCATGAGGTGCTGAGTAAGCTGCCTGCCAGAGCTGGCTCTCAGCCCATGAACCTTTCTCCAAGCCATAAGGTGACTTGCGGATACCATGGCTACCCGAAAGGTTTGCCTTCAGCGTGGTAGTCTTGGTGAGCTGGAAGTCGAGATTGGAACGAACGTTGATACGGTTGAATCCGTAACCACTGGTATAACCACGATTGTTATTCCACTCGCGGAAGAGGTCACCCTCGTGCTGATAGTCGATGGCTGCATAATACTTCACTGCCTTGGTACCACCAGCGATATTCACATTGGCATTGTAAGACATGGCGTAGTCCTTGAAGAGTTCCTTCTGCCAATCTACATCAGGATAACGCTCGCTCATCAGGAATCCGGTCTCCGGATCAATACTGCCTGCAGGAGCATTATATTTGTTGATGAAGTCGGTAGAGCGGATGTCACCCCAGCTTGAAGGTGAGAGTCCCAACTCATGCTTGATTGCCTGGTTCGCATAATAGAGCGCATCGGCAGAACCGTAGGTCTCAGGCAACTTAGACACCAGCTTGATAGCAGTGCTTGCACTGGCTGAAATCTTGGCCTTGCCTTCCGTACCACGCTTGGTGGTAATCAGGATAACACCATTCGCACCCTTCACACCATACACGGCAGTGGCAGAAGCATCCTTCAATACAGAGATAGACTGTACGGAATGGATATCCACACTCGACATAGGGCGCTCGATACCATCCACAAGAATGAGAGGGTCGGAAGAGTTCCAGGAGCTCACACCACGAATCACGATCTTAGGATCCTCATCACCAGGCATACCTGATGAAGATGATGTAATCACACCAGGCAGATTACCTGTCAGGGCAGAACCAATATCAGATACACCACCTGCGCGTTCCAGCACCTTACCTGTGGTCTGGGTAATGGCACCTACGACAGATGCCTTCTTTTGCTGACCATAACCAACGACTACAACTTCGCCAATGGCATTGTCGTCTTCGAGGGTAAGTTTGAACTCTCTCTTCGTACCAATCTTTACTTCCTTGGTCTTCATACCTACGTATGTAAATACGAGGATAGAATTCTCTGAAGGAACACTGATACTGAAATTACCATCAAAGTCGGTGACCGCACCGACGCTGGCATTACCTTTCACTTTTACAGTGGCACCTATCAGAGGCTCACCTGTACCGTCAACAAGATTACCCTTGACCTGGATCTTCTGCGCCTGAGCATTCAGGCTGCAGAAAGCTCCCACCAAGCATAAGGCTGCTGTCCGTTTCATTGTTAACACTTGTTCAATCATGTTCTATTCATTTTTGATTTATGTTTTATAGTTTATGCATTCACATATTTTATATGATTGTCTATTCACGGGTGCAAAGATACTTGTTTCATTTCAGATACACTTTGTCTCTTGTAACAGATACTTTGCCGTTAATAACAAACTTTGTAAGAACGAGCCTTTCCGCCCTTTAACAATTGTTTCACTACATAAATACCTTTTTCAGGTTTATTCACTTTTACACCAGCTATATTACAATAATAGGTGGCGATAACTTCTTCATCGTTCACATTCTGCTCAATTCCCGTATCCGTCTGTTTCATGTACCATTCCTTGTACCAGTTCATGCAGGATCACCTGATAATAAACACCCAAAGGCATATTATTTGTTTCCTGTAATCAAAAAAAGAAAGAATTATTGGGATATTCCAACTAAAAATCGTATTTTTGCAACCAGAAAATAACACTATAAATATAAACAAGAAACATGAAAACTATAAGCCAATTAATCATCACGATGATGATTTGCCTCTTCTCCATCCAGACATGGGCACAGAGCGGCAAACTCTTCAACACGGACAATCAGCTCTCGAGCAACCTCGCCACGCAGGTGTTCCAGGACAAGAGCGGATTCATCTGGATAGCCACCCGCAACGGTTTGAACAACTACGATGGTTACCACATCAACGTAATAAAGAAGGATATGTCAAATTTTTTAGGTCTCAACAGCAACTACATCAATAGCATTGCTCAAGACGAGAAGGAACATATCCTGCTAGGTACCAACAACTCTCTATTGGAATTTACGGGAAGCGAATTTCTAAAAATCCCTATGCTCGATTCCAAAGGCAAAGAACTCGCCACCTACGTAAAACAGGTATATCCCCTAAAGAATAAAGACATAGCCGTGGCTACATCCGGTTATGGCATCATGCTCAAAAAGCAGGATGAACAAAAATGCCATGCCATGAAGGGAGAGGTGGAAAAACTGAAATATATCCACAAACTCTTGGAAGATAAACGGGGCAGACTCTGGATTATCACCGACGACGGAAAACTCTACCGCAAGGAAACAAACGGTAGAGTCACCTCCCACTTTGCCGGTACCGAAGGCGTGGGCGCACAGGATATCCGGCAGGATGCCCTGGGCAACCTCTATCTCGCCAGCAAGAACCAGGGCGTATATCTGCTCAGGGCAGGAAGCAACGCCTTTACCCGAATCAGCAACATCGGAAACCTGCCCATCGAGAACATCTATATCAGCCGCAACAACAAGCTCTATATCGGCTGCGACGGACTGGGCATCTATGTATATGACCCTCAGACCGGATTCCTGCAGGATAA
>ENA-ORNT01001651-ORNT01001651.1-human-gut-metagenome-genome-assembly--contig:-NODE-1651-length-14759-cov-3.269178_pt1 | contig 14759 bp, 6 predicted proteins | sample MGYA00242120_ERZ509032 | MGnify/ENA primary metagenome ERZ509032 (study PRJEB26280, sample SAMEA2338729) | human gut metagenome | biome: human gut; feature: human-associated habitat; material: faeces...
GGTTTGCGTTGGGGTAACGCCTTCGGCTAATCGCAATACTTACAGCATTGCTATCTTTTTTTATATCCTTACCCAGGGTAGAGGTGCTTCGCCCCTCAACCCTGGGCTGTGGAAACGCAACTCCTACAGAGTTGCCGCTGCTGCCGGGTAGCTGATGATTGGATGTAATCTTGTCCTTGGCAACTCTTACTGCATTGCTACACCTTATTATATATATACCAGGGTGGTGTTCTTCGCCCGCAAACCTGTGTTTGGGAAACGCCACTCCATTGCCTTTTTGCGACGCACTACGCTACGGCGGTGACCTTCGGTTCAGAGTCGCTGCTGCTTACGACCATCTCACATACGGATTCCATCCCCGTCCCAACGAAGGCTGTCTCCCTGCGCGCGGGCATCGGCTCGCTCATGGTGAAGATGACACAAAAAATGGTGGAAGAAAAATGTATAGAAATTAAAATTGTGTTAAAATGCAGGGAAAATGATAATGAATTATAAATTAATCGTCAAAATATTTGTCAAAACGTAAGACAAAGTGTAAATTTGCCATGAGATTATAAATTACGTTAGTCGATGAGAAAGTTTTACCTGTTGTTATTAGCCAATATCATGGGCTATGTTGTTGCCAACGCTATCCCCGCCAACCCCACGCCTGCAAAGGTGCTTCAGCCCGATGGTTCCTATCTTACCGTCTGCCTCTTCGGCGACGAGTTCATGCACTACACCACCACCCAGGATGGATATACCGTGGTGAAGTCGCCCTCGGGATATTATATGTATGCCGAGCTCGCCGACGGACAGCTGGTGGCATCGTCGCACATCGCCCGCGACGAGGTGGCACGCACCTCTGCCGACCTCACCTATCTCCACACGGTCCAGAAGAACCTTAAGCCCGAGCTTACCGCTACCGGCTCCGCCATGCGAGGCGTGATGAAGTCGATGGCAGCCAACCCCTTGCTCTCCCGCAAGAACGCCAAGTTTGACATCAGCAAGTTTCGCGGACTCATCATCCTTGTCGAGTTCAACGACTGCGCCTTCTCCCGCGCCGACATCCATGACCACATCAACGACATGGTCAACAAGAAAGACTATGACGGCTATATGACCACCTCCCTTATCCCCGAGAAGGTGGAGTGTACCGGCAGCGTCAGAGACTACTATTACGACAACTCCATGGGTGACTTCACGCCCCAGTTTGATATCGTCGGACCCGTCAAAATCAACTATTCCAAGTATGATGCCGGTGGCTCTGGCAACGGCATGGTGCTCGCTGCATCAGCCTGTCGTGCCGCCGACGAGCTCGTCGACTTCTCGCGCTACGACGGCGACGGCGACGGCAAGGCCGACATGGTCTATTTCATTTTTGCCGGTTACGGTGCCAACACTTCGGGCAACAACTCCGACCTCCTGTGGCCCCATGCTTCCAAGATGTTTGGCGTGCGTCTTGACGGAGTCTCTGTTGAGCGTTACGCCTGTTCGACCGAGATGTACGGCAGAGAAGGTTCTAATGTCCTCGACGGCATCGGTACCATCTGTCATGAGTTCAGCCATGTCCTTGGTCTCCCCGACGAGTACGACACCGACTATGCTTCGAGCGGTGGTCAGGGCGTCCATCCCTCCACTTGGTCCATCATGGCCAGCGGCAGCTATCGCAACAAGTCGCGCACGCCCGTCGGCTATACCCTCTATGAGCGTTATGCGCTGGGCTTTGCCACTCCCAAGCTGATTGATGCCCCCGGCAGTTTCTCCCTTGACGCCCTCAACACCAGCAACAGCGGTTACCGCATCAACACATCTCTCCCCAACGAGTTTTTCCTGATAGACAACCGCCAGCAGACGCGCTGGGACGCCTATCTCCTTGGCCACGGCATGACCGTGACCCGCGTAGACTCTACCAGTGTCGATGTCTGGGAGAACAACAAAATCAACTGCAACCCTGCTCACCAGTATCTCGAACTGTTGAGGGCCACTCCAAAGACCAAGACATCGGGCAGCACGGTCACCGTGTCTGACTCCGATGGCGATCCGTTCCCCGGCAGCGGCAATGTGACCGAGATCACCAATCAGTCCACGCCCTCCATGCGCTCCTGGACCCAGGCTTCTACTCCCCTGGAGATCAAGAATATCCAGGAGAGTGCAGCCGGCGTCATCACCTTCGATGTCGAAAAGGCCTCCCTTAATGTGACCACCGAAGACTTTGAGGCCATGGACCTCTCTACCGCTACCAAGACCGTAGCCAAGGGCCGCTTCTGCACCTGGACGCTCACCGGCGGCGGCCCTGCCATAGTCGCCCCGTCAGAGGGCAACGGCAACGGACAACGCGCGCTGGCTCTGAAGAAGAAGGCCGAGATTGTCACCTCAGTCATCGACGGCAAGGTCACCTCCGTGTCCTTCATGGCCTACAACACCACCAGCTCGCTGTGCATCCTGCGCTGCTACTACTCGCTCAACGGCGGCAAGACCTGGGTAGCCATGAAGAATGTCGACGGTATAGACAATATCACCGTATCTGCCAACAACTCTTTACACATTATATATAATATAGAGGCCGAGAAGCCCTGCTTCAAGATTACTGAGACCGTGGGCAGCACCTCCGCCTTCTGCCATATCGACGATTTCGCCGTTACCTGTGAGTCGGTGGCTTCGGGCATTGCCACCGTTACCGGCTCTGCCGACCCCCACTTCTCGCTCACGGGCAACACCCTGATCGTCAGCTCCGCAGCCTCTGCCGAGCGAGTGGCTGTCTACGACCTCAGCGGCACTCTGGTGCTCCAGCAGAACCTCACCGCCGGAACCACCTCGCTCCAGTTGCCCGCCCACGGAGTCTATGTCGTGGTCATAGGCCGCGAGCGCTTCAAGGTGGCTTATTAACCCCTGGATAACAGAAGAGTCTTGACCGGGGAGGTGAGTGTGAACGGGGACCACACTCACATCCAACCCTCTGCCATGACTAAGTATTATAGTCCTCATAACAGAAACCAACATGAGAAGATTTTTATCTGTAGTTACAATGCTCATCGTAGCGTTGTTGCTTCCTGCTCAGATGAAGGCAGACGATACCAAAATCTTCAATTCTGTGCAGAATCCTGTGCAGCCTGTACGACAGGTCAACCAGCAGCCATTGGCTGGCAATGTCGCACACCAGTTGTTTGGACCCGGCACTAAGTTGAAGGCTGAAAGCGTACCGTTGTCTGTCGCTCGTCCCGCAGCGAAGACGAAGAGTCTGTCACCGGCCAAAATCGGACTTCTGGGCAATTCGGAAGCCGTGATGACCTACAAGACGCTTACCACATCGGGCAACGATGGCGGTCATGCTGTGACCCTCGCCATGTCGAAGACCAGCAAGGACTCTATCACCATCACCAACTTCTTTGAGGCTGGTATCGTGGTCAAAGCCAAGTACGACATCACCACCAAGACCGTCTCTATCCCCAACCAGGTGATAGGTACCAACGCCACCTATGGCGACTTCGACCTGGCAGTGATTACTAAGGATGGCAAGCCCGACCGCAAGGCCAAGATTACCGGTAAGATTAACGCCGACGGCTCTATCAGCATCGATTCCTGGTGGGGCGTGTTCATCGTCAGCGGCGCGAATGCCAACAAGTTCTTCGGTGCCTTCTACAACACCGAGATTGTCACCGCCAATGCCACGATGAGTTACACGGTGTGGAACTCCAAGGAATCCAAGTTCCAGACGGTCAGTTTCGGCGTCTATGCCACGCAGCCCTCTACCAACATCCTCTCTGTACGCAACTTCGGTAACTACGGTCAGACGGTAGAGATACAGCTCCAGCGCGACCTCTCAGCCACCATTGCTTCTCAGATTGCCCGCAAGGACGTCACCAATGGCGACTGGTCTACCTATTCAGCCACCTTCAAGGACGACTACAGCGGACTGACAGCCTACAGCGCCGTCATCAACTGCAACAAGTCGACCGACAAGCATGTCGTGTCATGGGGTGGATGGACCATGCTCTGCACCAAGTACTATCTGGGTGCCATGAAGGAAGGCAAGATAGAGACCAACTTCGATATCACCTATCCTGAACTTAAAGTTACTGCGTTTGAAGGCGAAGGCACCGAAGCCAACCCTTACAAATTGAAGACTCTCGACGACCTCATCCTCCTCTCCGACAAGGTCAACGGTGAGGAACCCACCTACGGCACCAATACCAAGTACGCCCGTCCGTTCCTGGGCAAGGTTTTCCGTATGGAGAACGACATCGATATGACCAACTATCGCTTTGAACCTATCGGCGCCGACTGGGCTCACCAGTTTGCCGGAACCTTCGACGGCAACGGCCACACCCTCACCGGCCTCACCGTCAATACCGGAGCCAACGGCTATGCCGGACTCTTCGGCAAGCTCGACACCCTGAGCGTGGTCAAGAATGTCAAGTTCGACAAGGCTGTCATCCAGACCGCCAACTACTATGCCGGCGTTGTCGCCGCATGGACTCTCGGTGACATCATCAACTGTCATGTCACCAATTCTACTGTCAGCAATACCGGCCAGACCGGTGCCGGTGGTATCGCTGCCATCGCCAACAATGTCAAAGACTGTAGCGTGACCACCTCCAACATCACCGGAGCTTTCGGTTATGCAGCAGGCGTGTCTGGCCAGGTCAACGGCACCATCAGCAACTGCTACGCCGTCAACGTGAGCATCAAGGCCGGAGGTGTCGCCGCCACCTATCCATCCGGCGGTGTAGTCGGTTCATTGTTCAAGGGCAAAGCCGTCAATTGCTATTTCTCCGGTACGCTCGACGGCCGCTATCAGTCCGATCTGAGCCTGGGCGGCGTAGCCGGTGTGGCTTACCTGGGCGAAATCGACAAGTGCTACGCCACCGGCCATATCTATGGCTATGGCAACAAGGCTTCTGTGGGCGGTATCGTGGGCAACCTCTATGGCACTGTCACCAACAGCTACAGCAATACCGAGATTGTCAGCGTTTCTTCGCGCTACGTCGGCGGTATGACTGGATATGTACGCAACTGGAAGGATGACGCCGGCAACGTGTGTGAGAGCGTCATCAAGAACTGTTACTCTGCCGGACTCGTGGATGCCGAGACCTATCAGTACAACCCCGAGAAGGAGCGCAGAGAGTCTCTTGGCACCATCATGGAAGGCGCCAACCCCAAGGTAGAGAACATCTACTTCGACAAGCAGATTACCAACTTCAAGTCTACCGAGTATGGTGCCACCACCGCCGAGCTGACATCGGCCACAGGTCCCAAGGGCTTCGACGCCAGCGTATGGACCTTCACTGCCGGTGCCTATCCGCGCCTTAAGGGTATGGACGACACCGAGGCTGCCAAGCTGAGCGCCAGTGCCCTCGTCCTCGACACCGAGAGCTCGCTCGACAAGTTGTGCAAGGACGCCCAGTTCACTCTGCTCGGTGCCACCACCGTCAAGTATGTGGTCAAAGGCAAGTTGGCCGACGAGGGAACCTACTCTTCCATCACCGGCAATACCCTCAAGATCAAGGAAGCATTCGGTACCGATACCATCTGCTTCGTCAACCCCAATGTCGGACTGAGAATGTTGCCCATCAAGGTATCGCCCATCTCTTACGAGGGCGAGGGCACCGAGGCCAGTCCTTATCTGCTCAAGACCAAGGAAGACCTCATCTCCCTGTCGCGCGTCACCACCGTGTCGGAGCAGCTCTTCCCCGACACTTACTTCAAGCTCGCCAATGATATCGACTTGCAGAAGGATACCCGTTTCCTTGGTATCTGCGCAAGCATCATCACCGGCTCTTCTGACGCCCATGTACAGTTTGCCGGCCACATCGACGGCGCTGGTCATACCATCCACAACATGGTCATCGACGGTTCGATGACGTGGACCACCAAGCCCACTGCCACCGCTTTGGGAACCCCCACGACCGGTTCGTGCATCGCCTATAAGGGCTTCGTGGGCCGTCTGGCTCCCGAGGGTAGCATCAAGAATCTGAACATCGCTGCCGACTGCCAGCTCACCGACTTCTGGGCAACCTCTGCCGCAGTGGTAGGTTACAACTACGGTACTGTAGAAAACTGTAAGAACTATGCCGATGTCTTAGGTTACAGTTGCTGGATTGGAGGTATCGTCGGTCAGAACCTCAAGGGCGCAGTAGTGCGCAATTGCTACAACGCCGGAAAGATTACTACCGGATATATGAACGCAGGCGGTATCGCAGGCTCCAACTATGGAGTCATCGAAAACTGCCAGAACACTGGTGACATCACAGCCACCATGCTGTCTACATTCATCTCTGGCTCCAAGGTCAACAAGCTCAGAAGTGTAGGCGGTATTACCGGCGGACTCACCGGCGGCCGTGTCGTCAACTGCGTCAACTCTGGTACCATCTCCGGCTACGGCCGCGTGGGCGGTATCTCGGGTACTATGGCTGAGGTCACTGGCTCGACCTACGATCACTTCAATGAGGCTGTCAACTGTATCAACTATGGTACCGTCCTCTCGGTCGACAAGATTGATGCTGGTTCGCTCGGTGGCGAGGCCGGCACCAAGGGCGAGTGCAAGGACAACTACTATGACGGTCAGATTACCGTACTCCAGGCCAACGGCAATGCCACCCTCGCTGGCACCAAGGCCGTAGAGACCTCAGTACTCACCAGTGGCAAGCCCCTGGCAAACTACTCTACCGACCTCTGGTCGTTTGAGGCAGGCAAGTATCCTTCACTCAAGCTCTTTGCCGAAGAGGCCGACGTCAAGGTAGCCCGCGGCATCATCATCAATGTGGCTGCCGGCGAGACTGCCAAGAGTCTGAAGAGCAACGTGGGTCTGGGCAATACCACCGACAACACCTGGACACTCAAGACCGGCACCGCCTTCAAGATAGTAGGTTCCAGCCTCGTTGTGCCCACCTCTGTCAAGGCTCTTGTCATCGACACCCTCGTGGTGACCTGCAAGAGCGGCATGGTCAAGCCATTTGTCGTAGAGAGTCGCCCCGTTGTGCCGCTTGTAGGAGCAGGTACAGCAGCAAATCCCTATCTCATCGGTACTGCCGACGACTGGAATGCTCTGGCCGACTACATCGCCACCTGTGGCGAGCCTATGACCGGCAATCACGTCAAGCTGACTGCCGACATCACCTTCGAAGGCAAGGAAATCAAGCCGTTCTCTTATGATGACGTGACAGCCTTCAATGGTATCCTCGACGGCAACGGCAAGAAGGTGACCGCCGACTACGCCGCCGATGGCGACGCTTCGGGTATGCTGTTCAAGACCCTTGCCAGCGATGCCTACGTTCACGATATCACCGTAGATGGCTCGTTCACCACAGCCTATTCCAAGAACGGCGGTATGGTGGGTACCCTTGAGGGCCGCCTCGAGAACGCCACCAACCGTGCCACCGTCACCGGAGCCAAGAAGGCTTACCTCGGCGGACTCGTAGGTATAGTACAGAAGGGCGCCAAGCTCGTCAACTGTGTCAACGAGGGCGCTGTTACCTCTGCCGGCACATATACCGCCGGACTTGTGGGCTACAGCTACGCCGGAGTCAAGTATGTAGATTGTGGCAACAAGGGTAAGGTGACCTATACCGGCGCCGGCACCAGCAAAAAACTCACCAAGTGCTACCTCTCCGGACTTATCGGTTACTGCTACACCGACTCGCTCATCCGTTGTTACAACACCGGCGAGGTGGTTGCAGCCAACCCCACCACCGTATGCACCCTCTCGGGTCTCATCGGTATGGCTACTGCCGACAAGGACTCTGAGCCTTATTACATGAAGGACTGCTACAACACGGCGAGCATCTCTTCTGCCGCCAACAATGCAGGCCTTATCGTAGATGTAAACTCTTCTGGCAACTCTAAGTTCTATATGGAGGGCTGCTACAACACCGGCGACGTTTCGTCGACAGCCACAGGTACGGTTTCGGGCACCAACACCGCAGGTATCGCCACACTCTATACCGCTGGCTCTACCTACCGCAACTGCTGGAACAGCGGAACCATACTCTCGCAGAAGCCGGTATATGCCGCTGGACTGTTTGCCAACAACAAGGGCACATTCACTGAGACCAACCGCGCGCGCTTCATTGGTTGCTACAACAAGGGCGACATCATCGCCTCGGGCAACCAGGGCGGCGGTGTGATAGCCTATGCTGCCAACTACAGCGTGGTAGACAGCTGCTACAATGAAGGCAACATCGAAGGCGGATTCGGACTTGGTGGCGTGGTTGCCGCACTTACCGGCAACAATACCGTCATGTCCAACTGCTGGAACAAGGGTGACATCACCACCACTTCCAACCGCGCCGGCGGAGTGATAGGCTACAACGCTTTTGGCGGCACCACTATCACCAACTGCTTCAACCTCGGCAACGTGTCTACCACAGGCACCGCAGCCAAGACCTGCTACGGCATCGGTGGTATCGCCGGACACGGTGGCGGTCACTACAAGAATGTTTACAGCTACGGCACCATCAAGGGTGTGGCTCGCGTAGGCGGACTCATCGGTTATACACAGGTGGGCTCTCTCCGCAATGGCGAAGTCATCGGTACCCGCGTCGAAGACAGCTACTTCGCTGGCAAGGTTGAGGCTCCCGCCGATACCTGCGCCATGATTGTAGGCGTCAAGATGACCGATAACCCCAAGTCGTGGAACAGCGAGTACAACTATGTCAAGAACGTGTACTACGTAAGCCAGTATGCTACCGAGGGCGTCAACGATGCCGGTACAGCTCTGGCTCTGGCCGACCTGCTCAAGAAGGATATGGGCGAGGGTTGGACCTCAGACGACGACTACTGCTTCCCCGTACTCCAGGGCTTCTGCAACAACACCGACGCCAAGCTCGCTGCTGTTGCCGCATTGCTCGACGATGCCGACCTGAAGAGCGGCACGGTCACCAAGAGCTTCTACATCGGTCATCCCGATGACGTGACCATCACCGCCGACAATGCCAGCGTCACTGTCAGTGGCAACAAGGTCAGCTTCACCAAGGCCTTCACAGGCACACTGACCTTGACTCTCGCTGCAGGCGAGCAGACCCGCGACCTCACCTTCGATTGCAAGGTCGACGAGACTGCCGTAGGCATCGACACCATCGACTCCGACGAGGACGTAGTCAAGAAGGAATACTTCACCACATCGGGCGTAAGGGTAGCCAATCCCAAGGCCGGTGACAGCACAGTCTATGTAGTGGTCAAGACCTACAAGGACGGAAGCCGCAAGACTGTGAAGGTAGTCCTTTAATTCACAAAGACCGATTAGGGTTTTGTTTTAATTCCCAGTCATCCCAGTGATAGACTGGAACACCGCAAGGCGGGGAGGGTAGTGATTATCCTCCCCGCTCCTTTTTTGGCTACACCCGAGGTGAGCGTGCCGCCCGCAGGGAGTGTGGAAGGTTGGCTCGGTAGTGCAGATGGTGGTTGCGTCATTGCATACGGATATTGCGCCAGTGCAGATGTTGTTGTTGCTATTGTGGATGATAGTATCACAGGTGCAGATGTTTGTTGTTGCCATTGTAGATGATGGTTGTTGCCAGCCCAAGTAGTCATCCCCGAGTCCATCATGGCGGGCTCGTATCGGAAGTCACGTGACCACGTATCGTATGTCACGCGGTCACGTGTCAATAGGCACGTGCTCTCGTATCAAAAGGTACGAGCCCGCCAATGTCATCTCCAGCAACCCGAAGCCCCTCCCCAGTCCTCCCCAAGGGGCGGGAGTCCATACTTGCTGTGTTTGAGGGCGTTTGAGTGGCGCTCCTTCCCCTTGGGGAAGGCTGGGATGGGGCCCGTGGTCCTCCCCTTCCCCATTGCCACAATTCCGCACGAAAAAAGGACGCACCCTGATTGAGGATACGTCCTTTTCTTATTGTGTCGGGTCATTCTCAAGGAAAGACTTGGCGTCTCTCCCGATGGAGATGACGGTCTTTTTATCTTACGGCAATCGCGCGAGACAGCTCACGGGTCTTGACTACATACACACCCTTGCTTACGGCAACGCGGGTAGAAGGCTCGGCCTTAACCTGCTGAACCAGACGACCGTCGACAGTGTAGATAGTAACATCTGCGCCAGCCATACCCTCGATTACGATGGCACCCTCGGCACCGTAGATGCGGCCCTCGCCAATGGCGTTGTCGCCGATACCGGTATTGAGAGATACCTGAGCAGTGTTGGAGAAACTCGACTCACCTACGCTGAATACAGAGGTCACGTTGTAGCGGTAAACATCTTCGCCAGAAATCTTGTCGCTGTAAGTAGCGGCAGTGACGGGGCTCTCGTTGAGCTTGACACCGTTGCGATATACATTGTAACCCTCCAGAGTGAGGTTGGCCTTGTTAGAGGCAGGAGTACAGGTGATATCGTCGATGAGCAGCGCCAGCACATCCTTGGCATTGTAGTGGATAGCCACATACTTGGTGTCCTCGGGGAGCTGGAACTCATAGAAGGCATAGCCGGCTTCGGGGTCGGTCTTGTAGCCTATAGGTACATTCTTGACAGACTGGAAGACTGTGAAGTCAGAAGGCTCCTTGCCGCTCTTGGATACCACGATGTCGAACGACTCGAGGCCATACTTGGCAGAGAGCGACTTAGCCCAGAAAGAGATGTACTTGTTTTTGGGAGCGAGTTCGGGCAGGATGAGGTAGTCATCGTTCTGAGCAGATGCCCAGAAGCAGAGCATCTTCTTGCCACTGTGGGCACCCATGATGCTACTGTTGTTGCCGTATTTATCACAGTCGATAACCTGGCATACCATACCCTGGCCGAGGTGAGGAATGCTCTGACCTGAAGCTACAGCACCCCATACGAACTGTGTAGCCAAATGGTCGCAGTCGATGAGGGTATAGTCGCCGAGGGCGCCACGGTCTGTGGTGACGATCATCTCGTGAGTATCCTTGTTTTCCTCAACCACGATACCGCCTACACTCCATGACTCGTAGCCCTCCATATCGTCGGTGCGCTCGGCATAGTACTCGGTAGTAGGAGCAGCCCAGTTGAGAGTCACATTGCCGTCGGCCTTGGCATTGGCCTTGAGGGCAGTGGGCTGGGGATACTTGGAAGGAGTAACCGCAGCTATCGCGGTCTTCTCGTTGTTAGCCTTGTTCTCGTCGTCGGCATAGACAACCTTGCACTTAACCTCGAGCTCTTCGGCGTCGAGCAGTGGAACGGTGATATCGATGTTGAAGGTCTCCAGGGCATCAGCAGCCAGAGCGCTGCCGTTAAGTGTGTTGACCAGTTCACCATTGACATAGCACTGCAGCTTGTATGCACCTGCAGCCTTGAGACCGTTGTTGAATACAGAGACAGAAGCCTTGATGTCCGAACCAGCCTTGGCAGACTTGGGCAGCACGAGGCTCTGGACAGCGAGGTCATAGTCGAAGGTATTGCCCACGGTGACGTTATCTATGAAGAGAGGAGAGGCCATAGTCTTGTTGGTAGCCTCGATACCTATCTGCAGGTGGTCATAGGTCTTGTAGGCAGAGAGGTCTACGGTAGCCGCAGTCCACTTCTTGACTACTTCCTTGGGCAGAGTAGCCACGTCGGTCCATGTCAGACCGCAGTCGTTAGACACGGTAATCTTCAGGTCTGAAGATGTATCAAAGAGATAGTACCACAGCTTGATGGTGGGTCTGTTCTCGGTGCTCAGATCGATGATGGGCGTTGTGAGACGGGCGCCACCGGGGTTGCCGGCGCTATAACCTACCATACCGTTGTCGCCATCCTGAGACGATACGTTGGGAGCGAGGTCAGCTGTCAGCTGCCATACGTTGTTGCCCGATGTGGTGCTGATAAGCCAGGGCTTGGTAGACAGCCTTCTATTGGCAAACGATTCCTTGAGAGGACACTCATAGCCATAACCGAAGGCAGAGGTGTTACTGTATGCGGGGTCGCTGGTGCCATAGTCGTTGTAGGCATAGAGCACATAGGCGAGAGAGGTCTGCAGGTCAGAGAGATTAGGAGCGTCTACATGGGTGCAGGTGGTCAGGTCTGACTTGATCTTGGTCTGTGTCTCTGCGTTGTATACAGAGTAGTAAATCTGGGTGGGGTCTACGTAGCCACCGTGCTTACCTGTGGTAGGAGCCTCCCAGGTGATAATGGTCTGTGAGCCCTTCTGTACCCACTGTACCTTGGTAGGAGCACCGGGAGCATCAGGACCTACCCAGCCCTTGGCGGTAGCCAGAACACCGGCGCCAAAGTTGTTGTAGCACACTACGCTGTACTCGTTCTCGCCAGTGGTAGGATTGGGGTCGCTTACCTTCACCTTCAGACCTACAGCCAGTTCTGCACCGTCTATAGTGGCAATCTCTCTGCCAGTGGTAAGATTGGTTACAACAGCCTTGGAAAGACCAAACAATGGGCCATGGCTGAAGTTTTTGGTAGGACAGGTGAACTCTACCTCGCTGGTGAGTGCGCCCTTTTCGCCGGGAATCACGGTGATGTCGGTAGCGGCACCAGGACTCTTGGTGTTGATGCCGTCAGAGAGTTTGAAGTCAGAGACAGCCAGGGCACCCTGATTCTTCTCAGAGGTGACATGGAGGCCGATATAGAAGAGGCCGGTCTCGTCGGCGGTAAGCCATTCGTCTACATAGCAGCCGGTAGAGGTTACCTTCTCGTTGCAGACCTTCTTGGTCATCGAGGCAGCTGTCTTCTCCTTACCATACATTATCTCAAAACGTTCCTGCTTGTTCAGGTCGCTTACCATGAGGGCCATGGTGAGGTGGTAGGCCTTGCCCTTCTCCAGTTTCACGATAGGAGATACCAGCCAGTCATTGGCGTCTTTGTCCTTGCTGGCGTTGTAGAACACGTTCTTGCCGTTGCTTCTCCATGTGTTGCCGTCCTCATTGGCGTCGATGGTGGTAAAGAAGCCCATGCCATTTTCACCGAGGAAGCTGTTCTCGTAAGGCAGAGCCACACCGAGGTCTTCGCCGGCGAGCACGTCGTTAGAGGTCACCGCACCACTGCTCTTCACGCCGTCGGTGGCCATGAGCACGTAGTTGTAGTTGTTCATCGCGCTGATGGTCTTGTCGGTAAACGAGGTAGCGGTGAGGTCTGAAGCTACAGTCACGTTGTCGGGCTGGCGTACCAGCGAGTACTTGATGGCTGCAGTGTTGATATATCCGCCGTTGACGCCTTCTGTGACGGCATCCCAGCTGATGGTAATCTCATTGGAACCCTCGGCCTTGACAGCCTTGAGGTTGGCAGGAGTCTTGGGAGAGTCCTGACCGATATACTTTTCGATAGAGGTTGTCAGACCGCTGGCGCCGTCGAGTTCGGCACAAACGGCAAACTTGTACTTGCCGTCGGCAGGCACGGTAACGGGCACTTCGACCTCGGCACCGGGGGCGCCTTCGCCGGTCTTGTACTCAGCGTCGTTGAGGAAGAACTTGTAAGAGAGGTTTGCAGTCAGGGCTTCACCGCTCTCGGTCTTGTCGGGCATGGTGAAGATAAACTTACCGGTGAGGCTGCTCTTGTCAAACTCGGTTCTCATCTTGGCGATGAAAGCGGGCTTTTCCACTTTCTTGGCGGGCTTGGCAAATACACCAGCCCATCTTATCTTGTAGCTGGGGAAGTCGGTCACCTTGGTAGCGGCACCCGTATTTACATCTATGGTATACAGCGAACACTCATAGGCAGTGTGGGCAAACCAGTATACTGTATTTGTCGACTCGTCGAAACAGGCGTCCTGAACATCCATAGAGGGAGTCACGCCGGTAGCGCCGATAACGGTGGCTGCGGCAGTCTCCAGATTGAACTGGCACAGGTTACCATCCAGGCCGATACCATACACCTTGCCACCATTGTCGGCAAAGAGGGCTACATAGCGCTGGTCGAGCGCACCTACTGTGGTCGTGGTACCCTTGTCCAAATCCAGCACACCCAGTTCAAAGCCATTGGTTGCGGTGGGGTAACATCCATAGGTCTTGCCATCCTTGGGGTTGAAGGCAAGAGAGGTAGGGATGTTCGTTCCTGGGTCGACGCTATTGATGGCTATCCAAGTATTGACATCATATTTCTCCAACTTGGAGGCTCTCACCATCGAACCCATTTGGAGTACTGACAGCAGATAATAGTTGCCATTGGCATACACACCAGCCGAGGGCTTCCAGGTGGAAATGGCCGCTAAGTTGGTCAGGGTCGGCGGGTTCGCCGTGGTGGTCGAATAGATTCCGGCCGGTCTCATGCCCGTCGAGATACTTCCGTAGAGCGTAGTCTCTGCGGAAGCCGCAAGGGCTTTCGGTCCCGGACTTGCCATAGCAAGTCCTACCAGCATACATAGCATGCTGAGACAAGTAATGATTCTTTTCATAGACTGTAACACTTGAAAATTGTAAATAATAATAATGTGGTTCCTATATGTCCACAAAAGTAATCAGTTTTTCGGAAAAATTTGCAATTTTTATTAGAAAATTTTAATTTCTTTTTGGGATTTTCTAATTTATCACCAGCCCGCCCGAGGCTAAAAACGGCATAACCGCCGATACATCAGCGTCTTTCGCTGCCTTCATCCAAACCAAGCAAAAACCGCCCACATTGGTTATCATAGGGTTGCACAACGCGGAGATGACCGCCAAAAACGTGGAGATGATGGTTGGAAACGTGGAGATGACAGTTAGAAACGTGGAGATGACAGTTAGAAACGTGGAGATTAGGGTTAGAAACCTGGAGATGACAGTCGCGAATGAGGAAATAACAGATGGCAGCGTGGAAATGACGCCGGCTGGCGCGTATCGGAAGGCACGAGGGTACGTATCGGAAGGCACGGAAGCACGCATCGGAAGGCACGGAAGCGCGTAACGGAAGG
>ENA-ORNT01001658-ORNT01001658.1-human-gut-metagenome-genome-assembly--contig:-NODE-1658-length-14700-cov-3.480778_pt1 | contig 14700 bp, 9 predicted proteins | sample MGYA00242120_ERZ509032 | MGnify/ENA primary metagenome ERZ509032 (study PRJEB26280, sample SAMEA2338729) | human gut metagenome | biome: human gut; feature: human-associated habitat; material: faeces...
GCTTTGAGTTGTATACCATGTCCTTACACTACTGTTTACCATGTTTCTCTTGACACAGAGTCTGCCCCTACACCGCGATTATAAACCGCAAGCGTCCCTGCGAGATGGCGTGCAAGATAAAGGCTATCAGCATGAACGAGAACAAGGCGGCGGCGATAAACTACGACAAGTGCATATCCTGCGGCGCATGCGTCTACCAGTGCCCGTTCGGTGCGATAACGGACAAGTCGTATATGCTCGACGTTATTGATATTATAAAGAAGAGCGAGAACAACACGAAATACAAAGTGTTCGCCGTTGTTGCGCCTTCGATTTCAAGTCAGTTTACATACGCGAAGCTCGGTCAGGTAATAAAGGGACTCAAGGAGCTTGGCTTCCACACGGTTATCGAAGCCGCTCTCGGCGCGGACATGGTCGCATATGCGGAATCCGAAGAGCTGGCGGAGAAAGGCTTCTTAACAAGCTCATGCTGCCCCGCGTTTGTCAACTACATCGAGAAATCTTTCCCGGATCTCAAGCCGTTCATTTCCCACAATCTTTCCCCCATGGCGACTATATCCAAATATATCAAAGAACATGAGGCGCCCTGCAAGGTTGTATTCATCGGTCCCTGCACGGCAAAGAAAGCGGAGGTTCAGAAGGACGAGGTCAAGCCCTATGTTGACGCGGCGATGACTTTTGAAGAGCTTCAGGCTCTGTTCGACAGCAGAGATATTGATATAATGACCCTCTCCGAAGATGTTCTTGACAACGCATCGTATTTCGGCAGAATCTTCGCCCGCTGTGGCGGTCTTGCCGATGCTGTGGCGCAGGGACTCAAGGAACACGGCATTGAGGACTTTGATCTCAAAGCCTGCTCCTGCGACGGAATCGAAGCCTGCCGCGCTGCTCTGCTCAGAAAGAGCAAGGGCATGCTCGATGCGAATTTCATCGAAGGCATGGCGTGCATCGGCGGATGCATCGGCGGCGCTGGCTGCCTGACCCACGGCGAGAAGAACAAGAAAGAGGTCGACAAGTACGGTATGCAGGCTCACGAAAAGACCATAACTGACGCCATATCGATACTCAACAAATAACAACACCGCCCCGTTCGTCAGAGCGGGGCGTCTTATATGAATGATATGTAAAATACGGCGCGGATTTGTTGACACCGCCGCCGTAACGGGATAAAATATAATAAAACAATCTGAAAACAGGTGAAAAAACATGGACGAAGTAAGAATTCTTGAAATCAAGCAGAGCGTGTTTAAAAATAACGATGAGCAGGCGGACAAGCTGCGCCGCGAGCTCAAAGAGAAGGGCGTATTTCTGCTCAACCTCATGTCCTCGCCCGGAGCCGGCAAGACGACTACCCTCAGGGCAACTATCGCCGCGCTGAAAGACAAAGTCAAGATAGGCGTTATGGAAGCGGATATCGACAGTGATGTTGACGCGAAGAGAATCGCCGAGACGGGAGTCAAAGCAATTCAGCTGCACACCGGCGGAATGTGCCACCTCGACGCGGAGATGACAAGACAGGGTCTTGACGGACTTGAGACCGGCGATGTTGAACTCGCAATACTCGAAAATGTCGGCAACCTCGTCTGCCCCGCAGAGTTCGACACAGGAGCCGTTAAAAATGCGATGATTCTCTCCGTGCCCGAGGGCGACGACAAGCCGCTCAAGTACCCTCTGATGTTCTCTATCTGCGATGTTGTTATCATCAACAAGATTGATGTTCTCCCCTATTTCGACTTTGATGTCGAGAAGTGCAAGGAATATATAAATCGCCGCAACCCGAACGCAAAAGTATTCATGATCTGCGCCAAGACCGGCGAAGGTGTTGACGAATGGGCGAACTGGCTTCTCAGCGAAGTCAAGAGCTGGAGAGACGAGAAGTAAAAGCTACAAAAGCAATAATAACCACCGGCTGAGCCGGTGGTTTTACTTTAGCCCTAAAAGGACACTTCACCAGCAACCCCTAAAGGGGTTACCATATCGCTGAAGCTACCTATCGCATTCAACTTTTATTTTTTATTGCTTAAATGGGTCGATATATTCTTTTATCGATATGTAGTCTTTTATCATATCTTCGTATTCTCGTTCTCGAATATACCTCGCTATGTCCTCTTTGTTTTCTCCCATTATGCTTAACATTATATGTGATATTGACACTCTCAACTTATGTGTGTTAAGCTATATGTGTCATTAGGTCATTTATTTTCTATCTAATGTCCTCCGTTCTGTTCAAATGCGGTTGGTAGCCTCATTATCATTTGCAGAACGGTGTTCCTTTTTAATATCTGACACTCAAGTCCGTATATTCCACTTGCATAGCAAGTGGTTTTTTTATCGGCATAACAAAAATTGCCACCGCTTATAAAAAGCAGTGGCAACAATCGAATGCGCAGATCAGCAAGTGAACATGTATGCCGGCTCAGGTTTCGCTGTTTTACGAAAATCATTACGAATATCCGTACCAGATAGCACTGTCTGCCTTATTAGCTCATTAGACATTATAATAAGTACATTAGGTTGTAAATAGTCGATTAGTTTATTATATATTAAAATATTAATCTCTTAGAGCGTGAAATATTCACATTGAAACATTAAAAAGCGTTAGACAAAATGTTAGACACACGGGAATTTCGAGCTATTTTAAAAAATGAAAAAGCCCTGAACCCGTTGAGGCTCAAGGCTTCTGAGATAGCTCCCCCTGTTGGACTCGAACCAACGACCCTTTCGGTCAGAAACATAGTCGCCTTGCTCGCTTGGAGCGCTTCGCAATGCTCGTTGTTTCTTCCTGCTCAGAGCACCGCTTCATCTGCCGCAGGCAGCGCGGTGCTCCGAGCCAGTTAACAGTGGTTGTGACGCGAATATCAAACAGTGTCATTTGATTCCATGCAGTGTAGAACCGTGATTTTACCTATATAACGCAATTAATAAACGGTTCGCGTGGTGCGAAAAATCGCTAAATAATAATGGTGTTAGACAATTGTTAGACGGTTTGCTTGCTGTTGTTTTAATTATATTGCAGAGTGGAGTAAAGGAAACTCGCTGAGTGGCTGTACTCAGAAACACAGGTTCAATCCCTGTCTCTGCAAACTTAAATCTAAAATTTTATAATGGGCATAGAAGAAGGTAAGCTTTTCTTTCATGTTGCACCGTACTAATTCTTTTAGTTGTTTTCAGATTGTTTCTTTATTTAGATGCACAATAACTCATAGATTCGCAAAATGGTATAAAATTACACTACTCTCAAACCGCTGTGGAGCGGGTATGCCGATTATGCCGTTTTACTACCTTATGAAATTACACTACTCTCAAACGCGCGATGCAGAAACAGGTCTTGCCGATTGTTTTACTACCTTATGAAATTACACTACTCTCAAACTGCGTTTTGCGTGCGTTTTGCGCGTGTTTGTTTTACTACCTTATGAAATTACACTACTCTCAAACCTCAAATGAGAATAAGCTGCGACACTACAATTCACAGGGTAACATCATAAAGTGGTTATATTATAAGCCAAAAATCATCTTTCTTCAACAATTTCGCACATATCTTTATCCAAAATATAAAGATTTTCTTGCGGAAGTGAGTGAAAGCTGTTTTGACTTTCAATAATAAGAATTTCAATGCCTTGATATTTCAAAGCATCATAGATTTTTTCAATTTCTTCTTCATCAAAATAGCAATGAAAGTTTAAAAGGACATAGGCTTCAAAGGAACAATATTTATTAGTTAAAACTATAAAGTCAAGCAGTCCCGTCAACAAATCATCGCTATCAACATTTGGTTTAAAATTATGAGCTTTAAGAATATCAACTAAATCAGTATCGTCATCAAACGAAAAATCAAAATCGTATTCTGTTGAGAGCTTTTCGAGAAAATCTAATATATCTTTTTTTAGTGTCACAACATAGTCTTGAAGGAAATTATTAGAATAAGAAGATAAATCTTCATATAGTTTTTTAAGTGTCGGTATTGAAAAACTTAAGTCAAAGAAGTTAGAAATAAAGCAAACTTTATTTTTAAATTTTAAAGAACAATCGTGACAGCCATAATATGAGACAAGTTCGGAGGAAGGATTTTGCTTTTCATCACAAAATATTACTTTTATCTTTTGTTTAGTCAGTTCTCAAAGAAGAGCAGTAATAATGGAGGACGCAGTGTTTTCAATAATTAAAACTGAAATTTCGCTTATATGCACTTGTACATTTGATTCAACATCACGGACAACCATATAGCCAAGCCTCAGATCAAGTTTAGATGGCTTTGAAACTACTACCGTCCTCCATCCCATAATAACTATCTCCTTATTTTAAAAGATCTATTTCCTGCTCAAAAAGCCCGGAGATTGACTGGTTAATAAGTTTTACGGTCTTGTAACTTGGCTGCATTTTATTGCTGATTGTAGTTACCCCACTCTTTTTAGCCTCACCTATTGCCGATAAATCACCACTCATAACATTTGCGTGGAGAATGTTGATTATCTGCATAAGTATATAACATTGTTCATAGAGTGATAAGCCCTCAAATTCACATTGCTTGTCAATCAATATATTTGCCAATTTTGAAAATTTAACGTTGTAGATCGTATGATTAGTCTTGTGCTTAAGGGCTTCATATAAATCCGCGTTATCTTTTTCTGTTATTCCATCAAAGGACGTTATTTCTTTTTCTTTTCTCAGCTCTGCACATTTAGCAAGATAGCTTGAAATTTTCTTAATATATTTTTCTTGTTCTTGACTAACAACAAGTTGAACAGCAGGTTTACAGATCAAATTTGCTCCTCCGCTACTCTTACTACTTATGTGCATTCTGAAACCATTAATACTGATAAGAGCATTGTATTTAACGCAAGGAATGATAATTTTAACATAATCAACTCCGAGCTTGCGTTTTATGAACTCCTGTGGATTCCTTATATATTCCTTTTCAGCATATAAATCAACAGGTTCAAAAGAACGAACAATTTCTCCTTTACTGTTTTTGTATTCAACAAAAGCAAAATATGCTGATGAAGGTTTATTGTATCCACCATATTTATCAATGTCCATATCCTTTTTACGAGGCACCTGTCCCAAACCTTTTTTTAGCGGATTTTGGTCAAACAAACCACCGGTTTGCTTAAATGCATACCTCGTAAAGCGAATATTGTTCTTTGCCATATTTGACTTAACAATGTTTATAGATTTATTATTTTCTACAATCCACGCACCGTTTGTTGTGTAATCAAACATTTTGTTAACGCTCCATTTACCGCTTTGAACATTGTCAATGAAGTGCGCAAGATGAGATCTGACAGTATAAACATTACCAACTACAATATTTAGATAAGCATCTTTAGCATGATGAAAATCATTAACATCACGAGATTTGACAAAGTCATTTTCCTGTCTGAAGTCAGATACAAGGCTTGCCTTGATATATTCAACGGCTGTATCATGATAACGCTTTTTAAGAAGCTGCGCTACTGCCTTAGTAGACTGGCGGGTTTCAACAAGTTGTCTTGATACAAATGATGAAAGTTCTTCATCTGTAAGCGGTTGATTTCTAACAAGTCTTTCAAACTTCTCTTTTGAAATTAAGCCTTTGTCAAAAAGTGTTTTCCAGAAAGGAAGCATATTGTTTCTAATAGAGCTATTTATAGGATAAATATTGCCCTTTTTTGCATTTTCTGCTTTTAAAACAAGTACTCTGTTATTAAGACTATCATCTTTGATTTTTGACCGTGGAAAAATATGGTCAATATCATAAATATTATTGTTGTAAATTTCGCTTAATTCAATAGGTTTTCCTGTGTACATACACTTACCTAACTGTGTGTAATAAAGGTAAAGGGCATCTCTTCTGAAATCATTTTCATCTGTATTACAAAGCTGTTCGTAAAGTTTCTGCTCGTCCTTTTTGCAATATTTATAAAGTTCTATTAATTTTTGCTTTCTTGAGACAGTTCTCTTCTTTTCGCCTTCATCCCTTGCGACTTCAATAAATATCTTCTTCGGATCATGACCTTGAATTTTAACTATTTCTTCAACAATTTGCATTGCCTGATAAATAGGGCGCTTAATCTTTGGAGAGACATAAAGATTGTCAATTTCTTTCCTCAAAGAAGTAAAAGTGCTATCACCATTCTCTTCATCAATCTTTTTCCTGAAGTCATAATTGGAACTGAGAAGTTGCATTAAGTTGTCATTTGTTTCCCATAAAGCATGAATGATATTTGTATATTCACCTGTTGATGGCAAAACTGCTTCAATGCCTGTTAAAAGCTTTTCAGATAAACGGCTCCAGCCTGTGTACTTAAGTTTTGATATTTTTTTAATATCATCCGCTGTTAATCTATCTCCATATAATCTTTTAAGCCTGTTTTTAAGAAGTTTTTTGTCATCACCAAAAATCGTGACAGATTTGATTATTTCTTCTTTATCACTATACGAAAGGTCAATATTCTGAAGATCTATAAACGGTTTAAGACTGCCTTTAATAGTTGTGTCAATTCCTGTTATTTCAATGTTCATATAACCATTTGATGCAAGATATTTTTTTAAATCAAACACTTTTACTTTATTGCTTTTTTCAAACAGGTCTTTATAGATCCCTTGCTTTAACTCAACAGAAATCTCTTCACCGTCAATTTTTATATTGTTGATTTCGTTAAGAACGGTAAATGCACTATAAAGAAGCGAGTTCTTTGGAATAACATCTTCTTTAGGTAAATAAGTACATTTGCTTGTTAAATTATTAATAAACTTCTCAGCACTATTATCTGCATCAACAACATTTTCAAAATTCCATGGATAGATTTTCTCACCTGTTCTCACAAGCCAGCTTTTTTCACTATGCTTGTTAAGCGGACCAACATAATAAGGAATTCTGTATTTAAATATGTCTATTATTTTTTCGCTGACAGTTTTTCCACTTGAGTTCCTGTCGGCTAAAAATGGCAAATAATTCTTTGCATTCCTTAAAATTGCTTCAAGCTCTGCCCTATTAAGCTGCATAGGAATAACAGAATTATCCTTTGTTACAGCTTTGGGCATAAATGAAGATGTTTCTATCTCTTTATACATCTGTGCATACTTTTCATCTAATAGCTCTTTTGGAAGTTGTTTTCTTAAAAAGTCACAAAATGTTTCCTGATCACACTTTTTCATAACAGGATTTTTTGATGAATAGCCAGAGTATGAAAGATAGTTTGAAACCTTATCACTGTTTTCATTAAAGATATGACTATACTTTTCCGGTACATAAGCTTTAACATATTCTTTCAAAAGCTTTAAATCTCTTTTATGCTTTTCATATGTGTCAACTTTAGCGTAAGAAATGTATTCTTTTCCATTTAAAATATCAGCGAGAATTGCCCAATCATATATAGCTTTTAACTTTTCAATGAGTTCAAAGTTCTCACCAAAAACGCTTTCATAGGTTGTAGCCTTATCATCATATCCACTCTTAAAACATATGCTTTTACCTTCGGTATCATCGTATTTGTCTGTATTAAATAGGTCTTTAGCTTTAGCTGTGGCTCCTGATAAAAGTGTTACTATTGCTACTTCAAAAACATCTACTTTTTTATTTAAGGCAAATTCTTTAATAAGAGCTTCCTTCTTCTTGTTTGACGTTAAAGAACTATTTTTAATAATATCTTCAACAGGTTTTAAATCATTACAGCTAAAACCCTCTGATTCATAGTTTGAATTTGATTTAATGTATTCGTTTAGTTCAGTAAATATTGCTGTGAAATCAAAATTTCCGTTTTTACCTAAATCATCATTATCAAATAAAAAGTGACCTCTGTTTTTGATGATATGATGCAAAGCTAAAAACACAAGACGAACATCATGTGGTTCAACACTTTCAATTAACTCTTTTCTAAGATGATAAATAGTTGGATATTTTTTATAATAATCTTTATCTGTATAATCAGGATCATTAAACAAAGAATACTTGCCAGAAACATTCTTATCTCCATCATAGAGTGCACTATCCTTAAGTCTTTGGAAAAATGCAATGTCTTTCTTGGAAATTTCCTCATTAAAGAGCATTTCTAAGCAGTTTAATCTGTATTTGTTTCTTTCTAATCTTCGTCTGCTGCTACGAAATTCTCTTCTTTCAACAGCAGTATTTCCGCCCTCAAGGAGCCGAATACCCCACATAGAATTTCCTTTAAATTTAGGGATATTGTAATTTTTATCTGTTACTGCCCAACCAATTGAGTCTGTTCCTAAGTCTAATCCTAAGTAATAATTTTCCATAATATTACCTCTTGACAAAAATATTTTTTTAGTTTATACTTTAGTTAATCTCAAAAACCTTATGAGATTACACTACAAGTTCAAATAAAAATTTATTCAACCCGCCGTTTATGCGGCCTCACAGTGTGTGAGCAAGACCTACTGCTATGTAGGTCTTATTTTTTTGTAAAATTTCTTTTTTCTTCTAAATCATATCAAAAAATTTTATATAAAATAATAAAGAAAAAATTATTGTAGTGCTTTTAAATGGACTATAAGATAAAAAATTTGAAATAAATCAGCAAAATACTATTATTAAAACAACCGTTATGTATGGCTTGCACCGCAGTGAGGTTCTCGGACTTTAATGGCAAAGTGTTGATTTTAATGGAAACTCTATTTTGATACGCACACCGTATCGGTAGAAACTAAAGTTGTTGAAAAAGACTAATTCAAGTTATCGTGCGTTCCCGCTGTTTACGGAAATCAGAAATCTACTGATTTGGCCAAAGATGAGGAAAACAATAACGGAGACTTCTTTAGTAATGCATATACCGAAAACGACTACATCTTTAAGAAACCGAACGGAGATACTTATTACCCATCCATTGCTCATAGGTTTGGTAAACTGTTGAAGAAGTACGACCTTCCGCATATTAGGTTTCATGACCTGAGGCATATGCGTAAAGAAAACTATCGGTGAAAAACACAGCAACACAGATTACAGCGAAAGCGACTTTTGATTTTTTCTTAATAGCCTCACCCCTGTTCCGATATTTTCCACTTATATATTAACTTATTTATAAAAAATTTGCAAGAGAAAAAAACACACAAACTGGTGTTTCTTTCGATTATATACCCAACCACAAGTTTTACTTGTGGAGAGTAAAAATCGAAAGCGTTCATTCAAAAAAAATAAGTCCTCCTTTGATATAATGGAAGAAGCAACATCAACCGTAAAGAATCAAAGGAGGACGAATAAATGGACGAAAGTAGTTTATAACACACAAGGTGGAAGTGTCAATATCATGTAATACCAGTACCGAAATACAGAATGTATTTGTTAAAATGATGTGACCCCAAAAAAAGAGAAGTAGCTTCAAAATATGGTATAATGAAATCGCAAAACAACATTAACCAAGAAAGAAGTACTTCTCATGAATATGATAAAACAAGAAGCAAGAAAAAAGCAAGAAATAGTTAAGCAAGCAATAAAAAACGGATATGCGACACAGGCTGATAAGTACAAATCCTTGTGAGCTCGTGCGTCTTTCAAAGCTCGAAAGGCGTGAGTATGAGTGGTATAACTCTGACGAGATTATCACTATGTTAGACGCTCTGAAAGGCGAGCCGCTATACCCTCTTATTAAAGCCACTGTTATTCTACGGCGACTCCTTGTCTTGCTTCGAGGACTATGTTTTTCTCTTTTATGGGATTTTCAATAACCCCGATGAAGCGGTAATGAATAATGATTTTCTGCGTTCTGTTCTTACCTTTACCCTCAATGGAGTGAACCTCGATTTTCTCAATAAGTTCATTCAGGAGTGCAGGTGTAAGAGTTTCCATCTGCATAAACTTACGGACTGCCAATGTGAATTGTTCTTTGCTTGTACGAAGATTTTCTATCTCTGAAAGCTCTTCTTGGTATTGCCTGATTTTTAGTTTCAGCTCGTCTCGTTCTGTTTCATACCTCTGAGATAATTGCATAAAGCTTTCTTCGTTAACAATACCGTTGATGTGCTTTTCAAAGAGTTTTTCATACATCACGGCAACCTCCTTAGTTCTTGCTGTTGCTTTATCAATACTGCTTTCAAGAAACTTCTGCTGATTGAGTATGCTTTTGTTTGTCTTTGCTTCAAGAATATCTGCGAACGCTTCTTCATCTTCAATGAGAAAGCTTGCAAGACTTCTGAGCTCAAGCATCACAATCTGCTCCAAAGAATCAGCTCTGACATAATGTGCACCCTCACAGGTGCCTCTGCGACCTTTGTAGTTGAAGCACATAAAATACTTGATATCAGTATTCGGGTGATTGACATTGAACCATAAAGGACTTCCGCAATCGACACAGTATAACAATCCGCAGAACATATTCTTTTCAGCATGTTCGGGATTCGGTGCTCTGCGTTTACCTTTGGCTTTCATCTTCTGAACAGTTTCAAAAGTATCTCTGTCAATTATCGGCTCGTGAACATTCTTGAAAATCTTCCAGTTCTCTTCGGGATTCTGAAGTCTTTTCTTATTCTTGAAGTTTTTTGAGTAAGTCTTGAAGTTGATAACATCACCGCAGTATTCCTGTTGTGCAAGAATCTTCTGTACCGTCGTCTTACACCATTTATAAGGGTCAGGCTGAGTTTTTTTACCGCCCTTGTTAAGGCCTTTGCTCTGCCAATATGTCATCGGTATCATTACTTTGTTTTCCTGTAAGATACGGGCAATAGTTTCATTGCCTTTACCCTCAATGCACATTGCAAAGATACTCTTGACTACTTCTGCAGATTCGGTATCAATAATCCACTTCTTTTTGTTCTGTGGGTCTTTCATATACCCGTAAGGCGGTTGAGATAACGGTTCTCCCATATTTCCGCGAATACGATGAGCACTTCTTACCTTACGGCTGATATCTCTCGCATACATTTCATTCATAACATTCTTGAATGGTGCGATTTCGTTTTCACCCTCATCACTGTCAACCATATCATTAACAGCGATAAACCTTACATTATGCTCAGGGAAATAGTTGTCTGTGTAATGACCAACCGAGACATAATCTCTGCCTAATCGGGAAAGGTCTCTGACGATAACAACTGAGATATATCCCATTTCAATATCGTCAAGAAGCTCCTGAAAAGCAGGTCTATTGAAGTTCGTGCCTGTATAACCGTCATCAACATAATACTTGGTATTTGATAAACCTAATTCCTTTGCCTTTTGTGTCAGCATTTTCTTTTGAGACGAGATTTGTCAAGGTATGTTTTTGTAAAGGAGTGTGCAATTCGCATTGACAAGCAGCCTTCATCGACTGGATGCGGGGCAGCCTCTTCGGACAGGTGGCTGGAATGGCGATACTCCCTTCGACACTTCTCGGCATCTTGCCGGTGGGCTGCGTTCTTCATATGCATGGCACTCTGTCGGCAGAGACGTTCCTGACGGTTATCGTTCTGTCCTTCGGCGTTATGCAGCCGCTGATCACCGCCTTTTCCTACACCGATGACATCGCCCAGGTCAAGACCATCGTGGACGAGATAGCGGAGGTGCTGTCCGGCGAGGATATGCAGCGTCCAAGGACGGTGGAAAGGCTGCCGGCCGACAACGCCATCGAGCTAAAAAATGTCCGCTTTGCCTATCACGACAAGGAGGTGCTGCACGAAATCAATCTGCACATTGCCCCGGGGACGGTCAATGCCCTTGTAGGCTCCTCCGGCAGCGGCAAGTCCACCATCGCCCGGCTTATTGCCTCCCTGTGGGATGTAAAGGACGGCACAATTAAGCTGGGCGGCGTGGACATCCGTACACTTCCGCTGGCGGAGTGCACGAAGCGCATCGCCTATGTGTCGCAGGATAATTACCTTTTTGACCTTTCGGTTATAGACAACATCCGTATGGGCAGAAAGGGTGCGACCGATGCGGAGGTCATTGACGCCGCGAAGAAATGCGGCTGCCACGAGTTCATAATGGGGCTGGAGAACGGCTATCAGACCGTATGCGGCGCATCCGGCGGACACCTCTCCGGCGGCGAACGGCAGCGCATCTCCATTGCCCGGGCCGTGCTGAAGGACGCGCCAATCGTCATTCTGGGCGAGGCCACTGCCAATGTTGACCCCGAAAATGAAAAGGAGCTGATGGAGGCCGTTGCGGAATTGACCCACGATAAGACGGTCATCATGATTGCTCACCGGCTGAAAACCGTGCGCCATGCCGACCAAATTGTTGTGGTCGATCATGGTGAGATCGTTCAGCAGGGCACCCATGGCGAGCTGGTTGCTGTTGACGGGCTCTACCGCCGCTTCGTGGTGGAGCGGCAGCAGGCCGCCGGGTGGAAGGTCTGATTTCACTTTGCATATTATTCAACAAAGCCCGTACCAGTTAAACTGATACGGGCTTTGTTATGCTCCGCGTTTATCCGCCCCCCTAACGCTAATAACACAGCATCTGCAAGGAGCAGAGAAGCACCTTGCCGCCTCTCTGCTCCCTCACTTGCTTGTTTATTTTTGGGTATTTTCTTCATCGTCCAGCAGGTCGGTCATATTCCGCAGGCTGATGCCCAGGGTGGACCCGTTGTGCAGCAATGCCGAGGTGGTGGGCGGCAGTACCCCCGCCACGCCCAGTGCGATCAGCGTCAGGTTGAAGCCCACGATGAAGCGGTAGCTGCCGTAGATACGCTCCATCAGTGCCTCACCGAGCCTGCGCAGTGTTACCAGCGCAAACAGATCCTCCGAGGCAACGGTGATGTCGGCGATCTCCCGGGCGATGGCCGCACCGGTGGAGATGGCGATGCCCGCGTCCGCTTCGGACAGGGCGGGAGAATCGTTGACGCCGTCGCCCACCATGATAACGGTGTGTCCCTTTTCCTTTTCCTGCCGGATAAACGCGGCCTTGTCCTCCGGCAGCACCTCGGCGTACACGGCGTCCACGCCCACCTCGGCGGCAACGGACTCTGCTGTGCGGCGGTTGTCGCCGGTCATCATCACCACATTGGTAAAGCCGCTCTCATGCAGCGCTTTTACCGCGTCCTTGGCCTCCCGGCGCAGAGGATCGTGGATGCAGATGACCGCCGCCAGCTCCCCGTCGATGCAGAGATACAGATGGGAATATGCGGCGGGCAGCGCGTCATATTTCTCCTGCTCTCCCTCCGGGATACAGCAGCCCTCGTCCTCAAAGACAAAGTGGGCACTGCCGATGATGACCTTTTTGTCCTCTACCATAACGATTTGCTTTACCAGTGCCGCCCACTGCTCCGGGTAACATGCCAGCAGTTCTTCATGCCGCAGATCCTGTTCATGGATGACAGGATGGTCAAAATGCCGCAGGTAGCGGAGGCGATACTTTTTGCCCATTTTCAGGGCGTAAAAAATATGAATTTCCGTACCGGGCACATTGATCTGATCCGGCAGCGGTGTAATGAGATCGGAGTAAAACTGGTTTTTGCAGCTTTCCATAGTCACATAAGGCCGCCCGCCGCCCAACATGTCCATAAACGCCTGCACATAGGCTTCCGTCTGCCCCATGCGTTTTTGAAGCTTTTTTTTGCAGGATACGGCTTTTGAACTTTCCATCTCGGATGAAGGGATAGAGCAGGGGCAAGAGCAGCGCCGTCTGTAATTTTGCGGCGGCAACCGGCGATTGATCCAGATCGGAGCTGCCCAAAATGCCATAATCCATGTGGATGTTTTGCCGCGCCGCCAGCAGGCCCACAAAAGAGCCCCCCAGAGAACAGCCGTAAGCCCCATGGATATGACCGCTGCAATGCTCCTTGATGTATGCTTCTATTTTCTCTGTTTCCTCAAGCATGGTCGGAAACTCTGTGTTTTCCGTCTCATCAAAGCCGTCATAGCTGACGCAGAGTACTCGAAAATCCTTTTCCAGCAGCGGAATGACTCGCCCAAAATTGCCTTTCCAATGGCAGCAGGTTCCGGGCAGCAGCAAAAGCGCCGGGGCGCTTTTTTTACCGAACTCGTAAACCTTCATCTTCCAACTCCCGCTAAGTATCTGCTGTTTGCTCTTTCTTCGGTATCATCCGATTCGTCATAGGCATCGTATGGGGCGTTGGGATCATGGGCTTTTCTCCGGAAGGGGGAGCAAAGCTCATTTCTGTGTGCAAAAGCAAAGTCCATATTGTCCGTCCAGCCTGTGTGTCCGGTTATGAACAACGGATGTAAATCGCGCCTCCGCAGCTTTTCTTCCAGTGCAGTCAGAGATCGCATCGCCAGCTCATTATCCTCTGCCAAGGCGGAAATGAAGCTGTATCCGCCGTCCGCGCCGAACCAGATGGTGTCGCCGGTAAACAAGTAACGGTCATCGACAAGATACACCATATGTCCCCAAGTGTGGCCGGGAACGAGGAAGCATTCGATTTTGATGCCGTCAATGTTGATGACTTCCCCATCCTGAAGCAGCACTTTTTTGTTGTTGATCGTGACCTGCGGCAGCTTATAAAGATGATAGATGACCTTGCGGCGTACCTCTCCGGTCAGATAACGGTTTTCAACTTCCCCGATGTACAGCGCTGCGTTTTGGAACAATCCGGGGCTGTCCGCTTCCACCGCGCCCACATGGTCGGTGTCCTGGTGGGTGATAAGAATGTGCTGAACCGACTGTGGGTCGATTCCCAACCAGCCCATTTTTTCCGCCAACCGGTCATAGTTGTACCCGGCATCGATCATAATGACAGCATTGTCCTTGCAGTAGAAGAAGATATTTGCTACCCATTCCCGCACGCAGGCAACGTTTTTATCGATCCAGCCGGTGTTCAGAGGCTT
>ENA-ORNT01001663-ORNT01001663.1-human-gut-metagenome-genome-assembly--contig:-NODE-1663-length-14683-cov-16.427605_pt1 | contig 14683 bp, 6 predicted proteins | sample MGYA00242120_ERZ509032 | MGnify/ENA primary metagenome ERZ509032 (study PRJEB26280, sample SAMEA2338729) | human gut metagenome | biome: human gut; feature: human-associated habitat; material: faeces...
TCTCTGCATGGATAGAACCATCAGGGTTGCCAATCTGCATCGACTCACCATCCTGTCCAGGAGCAGAACACTCAAATTCGTTGCCAAGATTCCACCCCACAACGTCTTTATTCCATTGCTGGGCAGTAGGTATGGATTCGCCTACGCCATCAGAACTGCTGGATGAGTGCAACGTACTTGCTTCGCATGAGAGACATGTGAAGACGCCTATTAAAAAGAGGCTAAATATCAAAAAGTTCCTTTTCATTTTTATGTTTATATTGTTATTGTTTCGTTTTTTTAATAACTGTTTGACTTACGTAACAGAATCTGGCTGCAAAGATAAAGAAAAGGAACTTTCAGAGGGTTAGATAACAAACAAAAAAGGTTTCAATTCAGACATATCGTCTAAACAGAAACCTTTTCTTTGAATTTAAAACTCTAATTTACAGATACTTACTTGGAGATACTCCAAAATGTTTCTTAAACACAGTACTAAAGTACTTCACATTCACGAAACCTGCTTTCACTGAGACATCCAACACGCTGTCTCCCTGTTTCAAGAACATCGCAGCCTGTTCCAGACGAATCAATCGCATAAAATCCTGCGGACTTTGACCAGTGAGAGTCTTTAGTTTGCCATAGAAAAGCGTTCTACTCATCGCCATTTCTCTACAGAGATGGTCGATGGTGAAGTCGGTGTCGCTCAGGTTATCGAGAACGAGACGGGTTGCTTTCTCAACGAAAGCCTGGTCTTGTGGATTCAAAATAGCTTGCTCTTCTTTCTCATCGGAAGCTTGAATAGTTTCTATCGGTTCATCAGCAGCATTCAAATCCATCACCTGTTTGGATGAATTTGATTTAGCAGAAACCTCACCTCTAACAAGCGCAAGACTTCGTTCCATGTAATATTGACTCAACCGGCGACGATTCTTCAACATACTGTCTATCTTGCTGGCAAGAATAGCCGCGTCGAAAGGCTTGGCAATATAATCATCCGCCCCCAATCCAAGTCCTTCAATCATAAAATTGCGCCCTGCCTTAGCAGTAAGCAGGATGACAGGCAACCAGGAAGTATCTTTGTTTTCCTTAATGCGTTGGCAAAGTACATCACCCTGCATACCAGGCATCATCACATCCGAAACAACAATATCACATTCACCGCCCTCTTCTAAATATTTCAAGGCAGCATCGCCACTTTCTACATCCACCACCCGATAAGTATCACTAAATGTCATGCAGATGTATTGACGAAGATCTTCATTGTCATCAACAAAGAGAAGCGTATCCTTCGAAACTTCAGAATTCTGATCATCTGAAGAAGCCACGGATTTCATTTCCTCATCATGAACATCTTGATGATTAGAAGATATGGTCTCTACATTTTGCGCCTCTTCTACAGGTTGAGTTGAAGATGCTGCAGAATTCCCCAAAGGCAACACTACGTGGAAGGTAGTACCCTTGCCTTCTTCACTAACAAAAGTAAGTTTTCCACCTAATTTCTTCACAAGTTGGCGGGTAAGCATCAGTCCCAATCCGCTTCCCATTTCTTGCGAATTCACGGCATTTGAAGCTCGGAAGAAACTCTTGAAGATATTCTTAATTTCTGCTTTCGGAATGCCAATACCCGTATCACTCACCAGAATCTGCGCAGTCTTCCCTTCGATGGAAGCCGATAATGTAACCTTTCCACCTTCAGGCGTATATTTGATAGCATTCGAAAGAAGATTTTCTAATATCAAATCCATCATCTTGACATCTGTATGAACCAGATGCTGCGGACAAGCTACAAGACTCAGATGAATATGCTTCTCCTGAGCAGCCACTATAAATTTTTCCACCTGCAAACGTAAGAACATAGGCAATTCTACATCTTGCAGACGAACCAGTTCGGCCGACTGTTCGACCTTTTGGAAGTCAAGCAATTCTGTTACCATCTTCAAGAGTTTGTTGCCGTTGCGCTGCGCCATATCCAAAAAATCACGACTCTTCTCACTCAAGTGAGAATCTTTAGACAGATCAACAAGAGGAGCCAACACGAGACTCAAAGGAGTACGTATGTTATGGGCGGTATTAACGAAGAAATTGATTTTCTCGTCATAATACTTGCGCTGCAATCGTTCTTTATAATACTGCCATGCAAAATATAAGATGGCTGTCAGAATACAGAGATAGACAATCCATGCCCACCAGGTGTTCCACCAAGGTTGAGCTATATGAATTTCCAAAGATGTTTCTCCCAATTCTCTACCATTACTTCTGCAGATAGCCTTTACATGAAGCACATAGCTGCCCGAAGGCAAATTTACGAATCGTGCCAACTGATAAGAAGAAGGTTTACTCCAATTACGGTCGTATCCTTCCAAATAATATTGATATTGGATGTCATGCTGATATTGATAATTGATGCACTCGAAAGAAACAATCAGCGTATTCTCATGATGGTGAAGTTGCAAGGTGCCTTCCTGTAACATCTCAAAGAGGGTTTCATTCCATTGGTCGGTACGCTCTACGCCTTCCACCTCAACACGATGGATACGAAGCGGAGCGGCATAATTCAATCCTTTGGCAAACATCGGAGCCAAAGCCACTACGCCATCATTACTGCCAAAAAGCATCCTGCCATCTGAAGTACACGCCACAGACATACGATTATACTCACGTTCCAATCCCTTGAAGAAGTTGAGATTTACCACCTTCCCATGATAGATGAAAGCCAACCCCTTATCTGTGCTCAACCACAACTTGCCATTCTTTCCATTGATAATTCCGTAAACCACATTAGACGGTAATGACTCCTGGGTAGTATAGTTTCTAAACTTATTAGTCGTCAGGTCATAATCATAAAGTCCACCACCATCCGTACCGATCCAGACATGACTGGAATTCTGATAAACCATACTGTTGACAAACAAATTTATGTCTTTATCAGGATATTGTCCTGGATAAAAAAAACGGCGTGGGTGCATAGGATTCTGCTTATCTATCAGATAGCAACCATGCGAAGTTCCTACTGCGATACTGCGCTTATCCTCTGATTCGGTAATGCATTGTACCTCGTTGACAGGCAGATAGAAAGCAGTCTTCCCCACTCCTCTGGAAATATTCTTTTCTGAGGGGATACAGGCCATATCACCATCTAAACAGCCTATCCAGAGATTGCCTTCGCTATCAGTAAAAAGACTGAATACATAGTCACTCTTCAACTTTCCATTACTAACAGAATAAGCAGGCATACTGGTTCCATCACTGTTCACCTGATATACACCATTGCCATAAGTACCTACCAGAACCCTTCCATCAACAGTCTGACAAATCGTAAGTGCCACCTTATTATATAGTCCATGATGCCAGGAATAAGTCTGCGAATCATAAACACTTACTCCTTTATCTGTAGCATACCATATTTTTCCATCGCGGCTTTGGAATACATCGTTCACACAATCATCTAACAGCGATTGATTATTAAGATTCTCGTGCGTAATATACTCCAGAGTATGTTCCATCGGAATGGCTAAATCTACTCCTCCCGAATAAGAACCTGCCCATAAATCTCCAAAGCGGTCGCGGCACAAAGTATATAAACCATTACCATTCAGTATGTTACCATGACGTCCATCTGTATTCAGTAAGAGCTTGGTTTGTTTATTCAGCTTATCATAGGCATAGATTCCAGCTCCATCTACAGCCATCAGAATGGTTTGATAATCAAATGAAATAATAGAACGTACGGGAATCTGTGGAATGTTCTGTAAAGAATGGAAAGCTATAGATTTGATTGGCTTCCAAGTTCTATCATCCACCACCTTCACTCCTTCATGAAAAGTACCCAACCAAATATGATGCCCCTCTACATCATGATAAGAAGAAACCACAGAGCTACCGCTTATCTTTTTTGCTATTTTCTGTGTAGCTACCGAATAGCAATATACATCTTTGGAAGTTCCTATCAAGAGTCTCTGACCAACAAACTGGATATGATTAATATAGGTATCTTTTAATATAAATCTGCCTTTAGCTTTCTCGCGAACGATTTCCTTCCCGTCAGCAGAAGCTGACAAGCAGTAAAGACCTTTATCCATAGCCAACCAGAAGTTGCCCTTTTCATCTACCAGCAATTCGTTCAATACAATGCTTCCTCCAAGAATATTCAGAAGATTACATCTCAAGACGAACGTATCTTTCACCTTATTATATATATATACTTTTCCCTTGTTGTCGTAAGCATATATCTGCCGATGATAATCTTGGGTCAATTTGATATTTCTGCCACTGGCATCACTATACTGCATTTCTGTAGCCAATGTGTAATTAGAAACCAATTGCCCGTTATATCGGTCAACCCCTCGTTTAGTACTTATCCACATAGCACCATCCTCTGCCTCAACAATAGAATAGACACGAGGACTGGACAGTCCATTATCAGTATTGAGGTTGGAAACCATGAACATATTTCTGGAAATATGCCCGTGTGCCGGAAGAACAGTTGCCAACAGCAACAATATAAATAGTATATATGATAGTAGCCTTTTCATTATATTAATAAAGTTTGGAACAAAGTTAACCTTAATTCCGCAACACATAATTTATTTTTTTAAGCGCCTAAACTACAAAAAGTTGCTCAGGATTTTGTTAGGTCAGAAATTTCACTTATCTTAGTGTTGCAATAAAAAACATAATAGAACTCTGTTTGACATGGCAAATGTACAAATAAAATCTGAGAAACTCACTCCTTCTGGAGGAATTTTTCGATTATGGAGCTATTTAATGCACTTTTAGCTCAAACTATAAAATAGATAAACCAGCGTATTACTATGAGAAGTTCTATCTGTACTCTATCATTACCCACAGTAAAGCCATCGAAGGAAGCACAGTGACGGAGGTGGAAGCTTTGATGCATCTAAAGGAGATGCTTCGTAAGCTGAACCGGAGGTGACGAAACTGCAGAATGTATAACAAGTATAATGCAAGGCTTATACAAAGCATCCACTTTTCAGGCTTAAAAAACAAGGCTTATCATTCTAATAATCAACTTGTTATACTAAACATCAAGCAACAGAGTCCACTATTAGTTTTTAATACATTGTGCCATCAAGGATTAGTACGTATATTTGTAAATAAGATAACTCTACATCTATACACTAAATATAAGTGATAAGTGGATGGTTAGGAAACTAAATGATATTTATCCATCTAATTATCAACACATTACACAAATATACCATTCGTATGAAAGTGGATTTAACTAAAACCTACAAATCAATATCGTACAACCACCAAAGCTGCATATCTATGTTTATATACCACCACTTTTCTTATGCCATACTATATTCATACTACGCTATCTATCAACGACTTACAAGAATCGCATTTTTTACACTCATCCACTTTTAATGCCCCGTTGCTCGTGATAACTATATTTATTTACTATTTTTGCAAGAAATTACTACACAACCCAATATTTGAAATTGTTAAGCAAACAATATATAATAAAAGAATAAACATGCATCATTAAATGTCTATAACAAATAATCATTATATATGAAACAACTCATTTTATCATGTATCTTGTCGGCAGTAGCATTTGCTACTTCTCAAGCACAACAAACAACAAATCGATTGCCAATCTATCTCGATCAAACAAAGTCGGAAGAACAGCGCATCGATGACGCTATTTCGCGCATGACTTTAGCAGAGAAAATTCGCATCATCCATGCGCAAAGTAAATTCTCATCAGCCGGAGTGCCAAGATTGGGATTTCCAGACTTCTGGACAGACGATGGACCTCACGGTGTTCGCCCAGACGTATTATGGGATGAATGGGACCAGGCTGGACAAACCAACGACTCGTGCGTAGCCTTCCCTGCCCTCACCTGCTTGGCAGCATCATGGAATCCGCAGATGAGCCGCATTTATGGTGAAGCATTGGGCGAAGAAGCTCTATACCGAGGCAAAGACATGATTCTTGGACCAGGTGTAAATATTAACCGTACACCGCTCAATGGCAGAAACTTTGAGTATATGGGCGAAGATCCATTCCTGGCAAGTGTCATGGTGGTTCCTTATATTCAGGGGTTGCAGTCAAAAGGTGTATCAGCCTGCGTAAAGCACTATTGCCTGAACAATGATGAGGAATACCGCCATCAGGTTAACGTGATTGTAAGCGACAGAGCCCTACATGAAATTTATCTTCCTGCCTTCAAGGCTGCTGTAGAGAAAGGAAAGACTTGGGGCATTATGGGATCTTATAACCTCTATAAGAACGAACACAACTGCCACAACCAATGGACATTGAATAAGATTCTCAAAGGCGACTGGAAGTATGATGGTGTGGTGGTGAGCGACTGGGGCGGTGCCCACGATTTGGAACAGTCTGTAAAAAATGGACTCGACATAGAGTTTGGTACATGGACCGATGGTCTTACTATGGGCGCAACAAATGCCTACGACAACTACTTTCTCTCACTTCCTTATATGAGAGCCATACAGGAAGGCAAGTTCACCCAAAAGGAGCTGAACGATAAGGTACGTCGCGTATTGCGCCTCTTCTATCGCACCACAATGAATCCAAACCGTCCTCATGGTTTTCTCTGTTCTGAGAGTCATTATGCTGCTGCAAGACAGATTGCTGAAGATGGAATAGTTTTGCTACAAAATAAGAACAACGTTCTTCCTATCAACACCCAGAAGGCTAAACGCGTACTGGTAGTGGGCGAGAATGCCATCAAGATGATGACCGTAGGCGGAGGTTCATCTTCGCTCAAAGTGCAGCGTGAGATTTCGCCTCTTGAAGGGTTGAAAGCTCGCCTTGCCAAAGATGGTATTGATGTAGATTACGCTCGAGGATATGTTGGCGATGTAACGGGCAATTATAATGGCGTTACTACAGGTCAGAACCTCAACGATAATCGTAGCGAAGCTGAACTGATAGCCGAAGCTATAGAGAAAGCAAAAACTGCCGACTATGTTATTATGTTTGGTGGATTAAACAAGAGCGGCTTCCAAGATTGCGAAGGACACGACCGCAAACAATTCGAGTTGCCATACAATCAAGATAAGCTCATCGAAGCTTTGGCCAAGGCTAATAAGAATTTCGTTTATGTCAACATCTCTGGTAATGCAGTAGCTATGCCATGGAAAGAAAAAGTGGCTGGCATCGTGCAGGGATGGTTTATAGGTTCGGAGAGTGGCGAAGCCTTGGCAAGCATCCTTACTGGCGATGCAAACCCTTGTGGTAAACTGCCGTTTACATGGGTCAACTCGCTAAACGAAGTTGGCGCTCATGCCCTCAATACCTACCCAGGAACCTGGCGAAAGGAAGGTGGAACAAATACCAAGGGCAACATCATCGACGAGGAATATAAAGAAGGAATCTATGTAGGATACCGATGGACCGACAAGGAGCGCATAAAACCAACTTTCGCTTTCGGTCATGGTCAGAGCTACACACAATTTGCCATTTCTAATCTACGTAGCGACAAGTCAGATCTTACACAGGACGACACAATCGCCTTTACCGTAAACGTAAAGAATACTGGTAAGCGTGCTGGCTCAGAAGTTGTTCAACTTTATATCCACGATGTGAAATCGTCAGTAGATCGTCCAAAGAAAGAATTAAAAGGATTCCAAAAAGTTTATCTCCAGCCTGGAGAGAACAAGGATGTAACCATCACTATCAACAAAGAGGCTCTCAGTTTCTACGATGAGTTATCATCATCATGGAAGGCAGAAGCTGGAAAGTTTGAGGCTCTTGTCGGTAATGCATCCGACAACCTAAAGCTGAAAAAAGTATTCGAACTTAAATAGGAAACACAATATATATAACAACCACGCCAAAAAGGTGCCTTTCCGTAGACTAACATCTTCGAAAAGGCACCTTTTGTTTATGGCGACACCAGTTGTAGAAATTTATGGCTCATCCTATAAACTCGGGGACAGCTACGACCAGCCTTGGAGTTTGGTCGTAATTGATAATCCCCTATGTTGGTGGGATAATCCAATTTATTTCATTCCAATCATTTTCACGCGCTGCTCAAACTCTTCTCTATCGCATATTGCACTATTCTTAATCTTAGCACGATAATTATATATTGTGTTTACAGAATAGTGTAGAAACTCTGCAATCTTTGAACTATCCTCTATACCCAAACGAATAAGGGCAAAGATACGGAGTGTGGTGGAGAGAGAATTATCATCTTCGAGTATAATGCGCTCCTCAGGCTTTAAGAGAGCATTAAACTCCTCTACAAAACTTGGAAAGAGATTTAGAAACGTAGAATCGAAATACTTATATAGTTCACCCATATAAGCCTCGTCCGTCTGCATCTGTCCCAACAGTTTGGTGAATTCTCGAGCCTTAACCAATTTCACTACTCGCTTGCGCATAGTCTCAATCTTATCAACATAGATTGCACAAAGGCGCAAAAATCGTCCTATATAAACCTCTTTCATCTTGTTGCTCTCATTCAAAAAACGGTTCATCTCATTAAGACGATCATTAGCCTCGTTAATACTACTGTTTGCAAGGTTCAATTGCTCAATCACGCTATTCAAGTTTTTATTTGCCAACTGCAAAGCATGGTTAGTATCCTTCTGTTTATGATGAGCTACAGCAATACGCTTGCGCTGCTTGTTTACATAGTAGAACAAAAGCACAACCACGATGATAAGCAAGACAGACCATGCCACCATTATTTTCAATCGCTTATTGCTTGATGCTAATTCTTTCTGATAGCGATCTTCAATCTGTGTAAGCACAGGCATAATCTGTCGGATACGGCTAGGAGTATTAAAAACAGAAGCCGAATGCCAAGCAAACTTAATATACTCATGCGAACGCTTCTGTTCGCCAGATTTAGCACTGAGCAGATTGGCAAGTTCCCACAGCGACCCCTGATCCATCACTGCCAACCGAACATCGCAGATGGCAGAACGCAAGAGGCAACGAAGAAACTGTTCTTCATCGCCAAACATATTATAGGTTAAACCACGATAAAACTGCACAATAGCATATGTGTGAGTGCCAGGTTTAGTCATTGCCAATCGCTTATCGCTCAGTCGCAAAGCCTCTTCCATATTTCCTGCATCGCGTGCTCTCACCTCCTGCATCTGCAGATAAAGGTCATCATTATGACTGAAAGTGCTGTCTATAGCAGACAGATAGGCATTACGCTTGCCTGTATAATATTTCTTCAAGGAAGGAACTTTGGAATAATATGCCATCTCGCCATACAGGTGCTGGCAAGCCCAGAGGAAGTTACGTTGTCCCTCAGAATCAAGATTTGACGGGTTAACAGATTTCAATAGGTCGTAAGACTCTGCATAATTACCAGTAGTAGATTCTTGGAAAGCAAGCAACGACTTGGCATTTTCTTCCTTCTGCTTATCACCGATTTTTATTGCCAACTCAACACATTTATTAATATATTCTATTGCAATATCGTTCTTGTACGAACGGTATTCCTCAAAAAGTGCGAAGCAAGCATTATATTTTTCGCTTACCTTTTTAGCCACCTTTAGTTTCTGTTCCAAATTGTGTATGCGGTCTTCACGTACTTTTACATAATCTGCGGAATGAACAATAGCATCGTCCAAACTCTGAAAAAGCTGCTCTATATTATCTGTTGGGTTTGCAAAAACAGAAGTAGACAACAAGACCAAAAACATGAAGAATAATGTCTTTCTCAATAGTTCATTTATACTATCCATTAAATTGATTTAGTTTTTAGGAATGGTTTATGTTAAAGGTTTATACATGCAAAAATAATATAAAAATCAGAAACAACCAAATACATCTCATAAGATTTGCTATTCTAACCCCATTGTTGTATTTATAATATCCACTTTTAAACAAGCTCCCGATATCCATAAATAACTAATTATCAGATGCTTCTAAATAAAAAGTGCAAAACAATATCCACATTTTAACATCAACTTCTCACTTTATATTGTTCTTTTCTATAACTTTGCATTTTGATAAGCAACATATAGCAACTTATTATATATATATATACAGATTTATTACACTTAACAATATAAACAATGAAGACAACACTTTTATCACTAATGTTTCTATTGGTTGGCTCTATAGGAGCACCTGCTATTGCCCATAATTCAGCACCAAATAAAAAAGAAACAATCGCAACCAAGAAAGTCAAGATGCTACCCATGAATGAGTTTGTTGACCAACTCATGGCAAAAATGACACTACAAGAGAAGATTGGACAGCTTAACCTTATGGTAGCTGGCGACATCACTACAGGTGGCGCACTCAACACAAAAGTAGGTAGCGACATCGCACAAGGCAACATGGGAGGCGTGTTCAACATCAAAGGCATTGAAAAAATTAAGGCTTTGCAAGATGTTGCCATCAAGAACTCTCGTCTCGGAATTCCTCTTCTTGTAGGCATGGATGTTATTCATGGCTATGAAACAATATTTCCAATTCCTCTTGCCCTATCCTGCTCTTGGGACACCGAAGCAATGAAAGTTGTTGGCGAAATATCTGCAAAAGAAGCAAGCGCAGACGGCATCAACTGGACTTTCTCACCAATGGTAGACATCGCACTCGATGCACGTTGGGGACGAATAAGTGAAGGTAATGGCGAGGACCCTTATTTGGGTGGTGTACTCGGTGCTGCCATGACCCAAGGCTATCAAGGCGTAGATATGCGTACCGAAGACATTTTGAGAGCCAACCATATCATGGCTTGCCTTAAACACTTTGCTTTATATGGCGCAGTAGAAAGCGGTAAGGAGTACAATACAGTTGATATGAGCCATGTACGAATGATGAACCAATATTTGCCACCATACGAAGCTGTGGTTAAAGCAGGTGTAGGTAGCGTGATGTCATCATTCAATCTTATCGACTATATACCAGCTACTGCCAACAAATGGATGATGACCGATGTGTTGAGAAAACAATGGGGCTTCAAGGGTTTATTGGTTACAGACTACGCATCTATTGCTGAGATATTGCAACACGGAACAGCAAAAGACCTCAAACAGGCATCTGAACAAGCATTAAAAGCAGGTACAGATATGGACATGTGTTCAAATGCTTTTGTAAAACACCTTGCCCAAAGCCTACAAGAAGGCAAAGTGAGCGAAGAAGAAATAAACATTGCCTGCCGCCGAATACTGGAAGCTAAATATAAACTGGGATTGTTCATCGACCCTTACCGCTATTGCAACACCAAGCGTAGTAAGAGCGAGATTTACACAGCAGAGAATCGTCAGGTAGCCCGCGACGTAGCTGCAAAGACCTTTGTGCTCCTGAAGAACGAAGGCAATATCCTGCCACTGAAGAAGAAAGGAAAAATAGCCCTGATAGGTCCGCTTGCCGACACTCGAAACAACATTGCCGGCACATGGAGCGTAGCACAGGTACCATCTAAATATACCACCATCAAGGAGGCAATGGAGCATGCACTTGACGGAAAAGCCACTTTATTATATGCTCAGGGAAGCAATATCTGGCGCAATCAGGAACTACAGAAAAACGGAGAATTAGGAAAGCCTATCAACTGGGGCGATGAGGCAGAGATGAAGAAAGAAGCCCTAACAATAGCGAAAGAGGCTGACGTAATAGTATGTGCAATGGGCGAATGTGCAGACATGAGTGGCGAATGTGGAAGCCGTACCAACCTGGAGATGCCAGATGTGCAACACGAACTCTTGGCAGAACTCGTTAAATTGGGTAAGCCCGTAGTGCTCCTCAATTTTGCAGGTCGACCAACTGTACTCACTTGGGAAAAACAGCATGTACCAGCCATCATGAACGTATGGTTTGGAGGCTCAGAGATGGGAGATGCACTCTGCGATGTGCTTTTCGGAGATAAAGTACCATCAGGTAAACTCACCACATCAATGCCTAAAACTACAGGACAAGAGCCTATCTATTATAATCATCAGAACACCGGTCGCCCTGTAGCTGACGACAACCAAAAGTTTGCCAAATTTGCAAGCAACTGCCTCGATGTAAGCAATGGTCCGCTCTATCCTTTCGGTTACGGTTTGAGCTATACCACTTTCGAATATAGCAACTTCCGCCTGAGCAGCCAAGAAGCAGACATCAATGGCAACCAAGAAGCTACAGAGTGGCAGAATGGAAAAAATATAACCGCCACTATCACCGTTAAGAACACAGGAAATCGCGATGCAGACGAAATAGTACAGCTCTACATTCGCGATATGGTGTCAAGTATCTCTCGCCCTGTAAAAGAGCTGAAAGGGTTCCAGCGCATTCATCTGGCAGTAGGTGAAAGCAAGGAGGTAAGTTTTGAAATCACACCAGATATGCTCAAGTTCTACAACGCAGATCTGAAGCACATCATAGAACCTGGCGACTTTCAGATTATGATAGGAACCAACAGTAAAGAAGTAGAAGCCTTGAACTTCAACGTAAAATAATATGCAGGTGTACGAAGTCAGTTAGGTTCAAGCATTATTTCCACCATCCATTACGTGATAGCTTCGACAGGAACGATTCTTGACCACATCCCCTTATGGACTATAGGCGGCTATACTATTATGATAAACGCAATCTCCGTGAAAATACTAAAATAAGGGCATGTTCAACCATCACGGTTGTTCATGCCCATTAATGTAAAATATGATTTATTCAAAAATAATTAAACTCGTCTATTTCAGTTTCTTGTAACCGTAAGCCGCGTTATTTCCCAACTGCTCTTCGATACGGATAAGCTGGTTGTACTTTGCCATACGGTCGGTACGGCTCATCGAACCGGTCTTAATCTGACCAGAGTTTGTAGCAACAGCAATATCAGCGATTGTTGTATCCTCTGTTTCACCAGAACGGTGTGATGTAACAGTTGTGTAGCCATGACGATGAGCCATCTCGATAGCATCCAAAGTCTCAGTAAGCGAACCTATCTGGTTCACCTTGATGAGGATAGAGTTGGCAGCACCCATCTTAATACCTTTCTCCAAAAACTTCACGTTGGTAACAAAGAGGTCGTCGCCTACCAACTGACAACGGTCGCCAATGGCAGCTGTAAGCTTCACCCAATTGTCCCAATCGTTTTCGTCAAGACCATCCTCTATAGAATCGATAGGATATTTGGTAATCAGTTCCTCCAAGAATTTGATCTGCTCCGCAGCAGTCAGTTTCTTGCCGTTAGGATCTTTCTTCTTGCCGTCCTTCAGCTGGCGGTAATCGTAGAACCATTCACCATTCTCCTGAACAGCAAACTCGCTGGCAGCGCAGTCCATGGCAATCTTCACATCCTTACCCGGTTCATAACCGGCATCCTTGATTGCTTGACAGATGCTCTCAAGCGCATCCTCTATGCCATTGAGCGCAGGAGCAAAACCACCCTCGTCGCCGACAGCTGTAGAAAGTCCGCGATTCTTCAGGAGCTTGGCCAAGGCATGGAACACCTCTGCACCCATACGGATGGCCTCCTTCTCATTAGGAGCACCCACAGGACGAATCATGAACTCCTGGAAAGCAATTGGCGCATCAGAGTGAGCACCACCGTTAATGATGTTCATCATAGGAACGGGAAGGGTGTAAGTATTGCAACCACCAATGTAGCGATACAACGGAATGTGGAGATACTCGGCAGCAGCATGAGCTACAGCAAGCGATACGCCAAGAATTGCATTGGCACCCAAATTTGACTTCGTCTTAGTGCCATCAAGCTCCAACATCTTATAGTCGATAGCACGCTGCTCCAAGGCTGAGAATCCAACCAAAGCTGGTGCAATCACGTTATTCACATTCTCTACGGCCTTTAATACGCCCTTGCCACAATAACGGCTTTTGTCGCCATCACGAAGCTCCAAAGCTTCATTTTCACCAGTTGAGGCGCCAGACGGAACTGATGCACGACCAACAACTCCAGATTTTAATGATACCTCAACCTCTACTGTAGGATTGCCACGAGAATCCAGGATTTCTCTTGCATGAACATTTTCGATAATCATAATACAATAATATCTTTAACTTTATAAACCTATATATAAACCGCATGAACACAACATTGGTTGCATAAATACGATTCTTTTTACGAATGCAAAAATACTAATTATAAGAAAGCAAGAAAGATTATTTTAACGTTTACATATGATCCAACTTTAGGGATACCTTCATTTCTAGAAAATGGTGAGATTTGTGAGTTAGAACCGGTTAATATGACTGATGATGGTAGTGTGATATATAAGTTATCTCATAAGATTATTTCAAATATGACTAATGGTGAATATAAGGAAAGGATGCAAAGGAAGAATAATAAGGCGGTAATCCTTTTGGATGATAATTTACCTATAGAGATAAGAAGTATATTGGAGAGAATTTATATTGATATGGATTATAGTGATTTACTTGATGGTAGTCCTTCAAAGGAATATGTAAGATTATGTAATAGATTAGGATTAGAACCAGTACTTGATAAGGAAAATATTCTATATATATTTGGGGGAGATACTGGAATAAATATGATAAAAGGAAGTATTAAAGAGTTATCTGAATATCCTGCAGGTAATGAAAAACTTTTTGTTGAAAGAAAACCAATTAAAGAGACTATATCTAAAACGATATAGTTTTTTTGTAAATGTAACCCAAAATTGACAAAAAGCAAATAAAAAAAGATGGACAAATAATTTTATTATGGTAAACTTTTCTTAGAGGTAAGAGATGAAGACATTAGAAATTATTAATATAATTATTATGCTATTA
>ENA-ORNT01001670-ORNT01001670.1-human-gut-metagenome-genome-assembly--contig:-NODE-1670-length-14640-cov-7.299074_pt1 | contig 14640 bp, 17 predicted proteins | sample MGYA00242120_ERZ509032 | MGnify/ENA primary metagenome ERZ509032 (study PRJEB26280, sample SAMEA2338729) | human gut metagenome | biome: human gut; feature: human-associated habitat; material: faeces...
AAAATGCTCAATTCAGTTGTTTGCTTCCCTAATTAAGTTTTCGGACGACCTCCCCACATTTAAAACGATAGCTTGCTGCTCCGAGCGGCATGTGAGGAGCATGTCCGTGACGTAGCGAGCCTGCCAATAACCGTGTTTTTCGGGGTCTTGGAGTATGTCGAAACACCGCATGGCGAGATAGTCAAACCTCGCCAGAAACACTTGCCCCAAAAGTTGTGTAAGCTTGACGCCCAGTACAATGCCATTGGCATAGCTGTCAACGACCTCGTCGATGAAAGCAAGTAGCTTGCGATCCTTGATATACAACCTGTACTCTCTCTTGAGCAGATTATGCTCAACATTTTGGAAATAATGATGTATATCCATGGGCAAGCAATAGAATGTCTCCTTCTGTGGCGAGGTATAGATATCCTGCTTGATAATCTTGTAGAAGAAATGCGTGCCACGACCCTTGGTACCAGCTGGACTGTTGAAAGGAATCTTGGCTCTCAACTTATCTTCACTGGTGTGCATGGCTGCATGCTGAATGACATGATCGCCAACAGGCAACTTATTGACTATGCGATGCTTGGGTTTTTCAACCGGCTTGGCCTCATAGTCTGATGTATGCCATGTCTGATGAACATATGCATTTAGCAGGGCTTGAAGATTTGTTTCAAACTCTGCCTCAAACGCTTTTACTGAGAGACGGGACTTCTTGTGCCTCGAAAAATCAAAAAATGCTTCACGAAAATTTTGCAAAGTCTCAACCGCCTGTGAAATGTTACCTAACCTCTTCACTTGCTTTAAATTTTTATGTATATAAAAAAAAGGTCGGTGTCTGATAAATGTCGGTGTCTGTGTCTGTTGTCTGCTTTTATGATGTCCTAACTTTCGACAGGATGACCCATTGTCATCATCTACTAGCTATTCTGCTAAAGTGTATATTTTGCCATGAGGCAAGGCCTGACTCCCGAAATCACTGCAGCTAAGCAAACTAACCTGCAGTATCTTGTTAAGTTGAGGGCCGCACCGTAGTTCACATTGGAATCCGAGACAGCATTGTTCACGTTGAGCGTCGAAAGACCGCATTGACCACCATTGTTAGCGTTGCCGCCGCGAAGACACAGGCGAAAACCGGCGCAGGAATCACAGCCTGGTTTGAAAACCGCCTGCAAAGGTACTGAAAAAAATCGGAATGAAAGAATGTCAAAGAGCGAATTTTCAAAAAAATCGACCGCCCAAGGGCGGTAGGGTTTGCTCGCTACGCTCGCAGGGTGCTCAGGATTGCCCTTGGCTCCTCTTGGGAACCTTGGTCAATCCTGCTCACTCCTGCTCACGTCAGCACACCTCTGAACACTTTAGGCCGCCTCGTAATACACTGGTTCCAATGACCACTCGGATGCTGCTTCGCAGAGGGCCGCACCGCAGCCCACATCGGAAACCGAGACAGCATAGTTCACGTAGAGCGTCGAAAGACCGCATGGACCACCATTGTTAGCGTAGCCGCCGCGAAGACACAGGCGAAAACCGGAAGTTGCTTTTGACGTATTCCAGAAATAACTAGTCGAATAGGTTGACTCTGTTGCACCAATCTGCGTACAGAAGTTCTCCAGATGTTCCATCGACCAGGTCTTGATAAATCCTTCACCACCACCTGGTGACTTGCTCAACGCCTTCATGCCTGTAGCATTACCGATAGTCCATGAGCCGTAAATAGACGGAGCGACAAGGTGGGTCATGGTCATGTCACTATTCACCTGGCAGAACTCATCATCCATCATTCGCCATAGATTGCCGAAGCCGTTTTTTAAACCGAAGAAACATGGTATCTTGGCATTATAGACCGTTGTCCCTGCGTCATTCTTAACTGCATAGGTCGCTTCTCCACATGAATCACCAAGTTCAATGCCTGCACTCATTGGTGCAACTGGTCGCCAACCATTGTAGGTTTCCCAGTTCGGCATCTGCGTCAAGCCTGTTCCGAGTCCACCTTGGAAGAGGCCGTTGGCATCCTTGTTGGCATTGACTGCATCCTGATCATAATGTGTACCGAAAATGACACTGAACAGAATTGCGACAATGGAAGTATGTCGCATGGTTGTGCAAAGCCAACCCTTGCCGTTTTTACGCGCTGCAGCTCTGAACTGCTCTGTAGTCATAGCGGTAGCAGGTCTGCCCAGCAACGTATTGCTCTTGCCATCATAGGTAGCATTGTTGTCGCCACCACGGTAGTTAGCTGCATCGTTGATGTAACTAACCAGGCGTCCGGTACTACGCTCAATAGTAGCGAAGCCCGCTGCAGAAAGACTGCCGATTGGTATCTCAAGATTGTATTCACCTGGTATTGGCTTGATGCCAATCTGCTCATAGTGCAATCCGCCAATATCCTTGATGACCACGTAGAATTTACGTCCCCAGCCCCACTGATAGTGACCCTCTGTACCATCCAGTCTTGCCGGTTCACCATTAGCATATCTGTGGTGATCCTTGCTGTCGAGCTTCCTACGGCTGTGGTCATTTTTGACCAAGTATGCGCCAAGTCCGAGGATGTATGGCAACTCCTTCAGCAATTCAAGTGAGCCAATGTATGATGCCGCCTTAGGCGTTGCGTTATTTGTGTCCCACACTCTTCCGCACCAGGCATGCTGACCTACAGCAAGGTCAGCCTTAAGCGCATCCATGCCAATTCTAGTGACATTGCCATTTTGGTCTGCCAGCAGCACGCTCTGGTTGCTGTTGGCGGTTGTGACTTTCGTCACGGAGTTGAATTTTTTACCTTCCATTTCCAGCTATTCTAATTTTTGATTATTTTCTACATTACTATATACCCATCTTGTATGACCAAGAAGGTTCGTGCCGATGAGTTCATACCACCCATAAACTTCTATGGTAGTCTCTTTAGTGTGCGAATAACTCATTTGTGCCGGCATGAAATCATCCCCTGTCTGCTCGCCCTTAAGTACCGCCGGCATTGTATTGCGCGATATGATAGGATTGAAGACCACGATGCGCATGAATTCTCCATCTTTCAGGTGCGGTAGGACATAGGTACCCCAACCCATGATAAAAGAGCCATTGATGACACTAGTGCCATCAGTAACCGTATTTTCGTTGTATCTCAGTCTTCCGACAGAGACATCTCCAGAGACGCTGACATTCTGGAATATGCCACCCTTGCAAACGAGATCGCCGTCCTTAGCTTTGAAGACAATGTTGCCATCCTTATCCTTCATTTCGATGGTACGGACACCAAGGTTCTCCACCATCTGGTATTGGGTGAGGATGATGTGGGCTATGAGGAGTTCGATGGACTGACCCAGTCTCCAATAATGGTTGTTCTGATCAGCTGCAGACCCCGGATAATTATCTGCTGTCTTGACGTGCGTTTTGATGCAGGAATAGGTATTGCCATTATACAATACCGAATCCTTCCACTCTTCACCTTCTCCACCCGCTTCGAATCTGTATCCATTGATGCAGGTATTCCACAGCTGCGGACCTCTAAGGACGCTGCCAGTGCTGCCCTTGTCGCCTTTATCTCCCTTGTCTCCCTTGCTGCCGGTCACGCATACGGCATCAGTAGCAGTACTGCTGCCATCTGTATAAGTAATCACTGAACGAGTCCAGATGAATTTGCCTTCAACATAAGCAGGAGCCTTGTTGCTGACCCAGGTGCCGCCTGTAAGGCTCGACGATGATGATGACTGGTAGTATTGCTCTACGATGCTGACTACGCCCTTGCCTGACGGTAAGCAGACAGGATTGCTGACCTTCTCCAGACCATTGGTATAATATATGCGAGTTCTGCTCCAGATGAAGTGACCATTTTGCCACTTCGGCGCTGTAGTCTGCCAGCCTGTGGTTGGCGCCACGGTACTGCTCGTGGAATCAGCATACTCGACATCGGTGTCGGAGATGCCAACACCGATGCGGAGAAACCTGATAAGTCTTGTTATAATTGCCATAATCTACTTGACTGACTGAATAGTTAATGCTACATTGCTATAACCTGCGTGTATGCAGTCTTCTCTCGTCACAGCGAAAGAACTCAACTGGACAGTAGGCTTGCGTGCTGCTTCGGTATTGAGGACAACACCGGAACCGGATTTCAGCGTGAAATAGAATTTAGTTTCCACCGCTTCTGACTTGCCTCTGACAATCATGCGAGGTGTGTAGGTCACAGTGCCATTACCTGCCTCGTCCTCGCTGATAGACTCATCAGCGGGTGTCGGGTTCGGCTCGATGTCATACGGATCCGACGCGTCGATGACTGTCTGGAAATCAAATCCCAGCAGATTATCCTTGCCCATGGCCTTGTCATTGTAGACCTCTACCATGTATTCGCGAGTACAATCGACCTCGGATGCCTTGACAGTAATTGTCTTACCATTAGCTCCTGCAATCTGCTCCCAACCCGTGATGCTGTTGATGGCTCTGTACCACTTATAATATAGCCCTGATGTCAGGGTCTCGTTGGCCAGCGTGGTTTTGGCTTCAAGCTGGCAGCTATCATCCTTGTTGTTGAGCACGAAGTTGTGTGTATCGCTTGCAGGAGCCTTGATTGACACTCGATAGGCTACGCCTGTGTACGGACCGACCGGAATCTCGTATACAGCCTGTACCTCATCGGTAATCTCCTGCTGATTGGATCTCTCGGATATCTTGCCGACCATTTTGATGTTGATGGCTGTAAAATTGGATGCCTTGACCAGGTTGTTGCATATCTTCAGCCCCCAGAAAAACTGCGAAGCACTTGGTCTGATAATCTCAAAGAGGCCTTCGAAGAGACCGGTCGATTTGCCGGAGCTGTTGAACGGTATCTCAGTCTCGTTGAAGAAGAACTTCATGGAGACAGGTGTCGTGACACCATCTGCAGCCCTCGATGAGATGACTACGAAATAGAGCTTAGGCTGCGACTTCGAGAAGTCGGGATAGACGATAACGACATCACCGTTTTTCTGGTACTCCTGGTAGAGATCTCCATCCGGAGACTGGATAGATGGCGTGAATGTTCCCATCTTCTGGATGAACTTGATGTTCACCGATTTGCTTGCACTACTCATTCTTTGCCTCCTCTCTCATGATGAATCTGCTGTCTGTAGCTACAGGCAGCTTGTTGCACACTTCACCCTCCTGCTCCATGCAGGCTGTCTTGCCGTCCATGGCGATAGCGCCAATCTTGGACAGCGTCTCCTCGAACTCGATAGGTTTTCCGAGTGGCAGGATGTCCTGACACCACAGAAGGAAACTGCCATCCTGCAGCTCTGTTCTGTCCTTAGTCAGCTGAAGGAACTCTGCAACCTTTCGGTTTGCCTTGATGTATCTTTCCATATTACAAAAAAATAATTATTAGTGAAAAATAAACGGATTGCCGTCGGCGTCCACGAAGACCTTGCCGTCGGCATCCATTGCTAGAGCTAAGGGTTCGAGGTCTTTGACTTCCAACGCGAGTATAGCTCCTCTGTTTGGGTCCAGAAGTTCTGTAGGAACACTCGGAGACATGCCATGTCCAACAAGGACAGCATTCTCGAAGTGTACCGAATTATTCGGTGCCATCCACCAGAGTACCTGCAGCTCTCTCGTAGGGTTTGCTATTTCCCCTACATTGTCAAAAATAGTTGCCCTTGGGTTTACCTCCTTCGTGTTAGGAAGCACCTCATCGACCGTATCAAGCATGTCGTAATCGTAGAACGGAATTCTCCGGACGATGTTGACTATCTTGAATGGTGCGGCATCAGACAGTTCTACGCTTTCCGGATTGCCTGCTGCAGAGTATCTTGCTCTACACCTGATGCAGATGCGCTTACCCATCAGAGAGCGGTCTAGCGTGACGGATGCGCCATCAGCAGATACCTTGATATCTAAATCATCTGCAGTAATGGCAGAGAACTGCCCTCTATCACGGAGAATTTCCCAGACGAACAGTCTCTTCTCCTTAGCGCACTCTTCAGCCCCTAGGCGCAGAGAAGCGCTGATGACCTGCTTGTCGGTATCACGGAGCGGGTTGTAGTAGCGGTCTCCGCTTGACAGCAGGAGCGTCGGCTTGTAGATGGTCGCATTCTTGCAGTTGATGGAGTAGTCCATCGTAATATTGCGAACTTCGTTGGTTCGGGTGTCCAGGTACTTCGCCTTGAAACGGAGCAGTATCGGCTTCTGCGGTGCTGCGTTGATGTACCAGAGCAGCTTGCCTGCATCATTGCCTGACGATGTGATGACATGCTGCTTTGGTATCGTTACCAGCGCATTTCCCTCCACTCCGTCTATAACTCTGTACCAAGCGATGTCGGTCAGTTCGCTGTTGACACGTCCACTCTTGAGTATGCCATCTCGGTCAATCATGCTTATAACCGGCTGCAAGGCGCATGGTGTCAGCCTGTAATCAGGAGAATACTCATCCTGATCAGCATCATAGGTCTGTTCGAGCGGAACGCTGCCTGATACGGACTTGGAGTAATGTACCTGCAGAGGCGTGTACTTGATGTCTAATCTTTTGTATTTCATTGTTTATATGTTATTAACCACATTCCAGTGTGATGGAATCTTGGGCGACCTCATCGCCCAGGCCATCACGAAGTGTAACAGTTGCCGTGAACCTGATCTTAGCCGGAACTCCCTCGCTGTCGACGGAGAGGTCTGACTGGGTCAGGACGATAGCCTTGCCCGCCTTGGAGCCGACTTCGAGTGCCCAAATGTTGTCGCTGGTTACTCTCTGTTCACCGGCCTTGTTCTCGGTGTATCTGGTCCAGGCTACGTCGCTGTCGAGGATATCTGAGGTAATATCCTGGCCGTAGAGCGTAGCAACGACAGTCAGCGGAGCACGGAAGTTGTCGAAGTCATAGATCGTCTCGTCTTCGAGGAAGTCAACGATGAAGGCAGGATTGCCCTCTATCATCGCCCAGTCGGTATTGTTCCACCTTGGTGCGGTATGGGTACCGGTCTTCTGGCATCGCCACTTGCATCCGGTATACCAGACGTCGGAGGTCTCGTATTTACCGGTATCCGGATTGAGCGCTGAGCAGAAATATTCTGCCGCCTCTGACCATGGTCCCCGGTCTACAAAATCGACAATCGGCTTGCCGTGGTAGTCGATCTGTATGATGTCCTGGGTGATGATGCCAGCTGCATAGAGATAATCCCTGCCCTTGACGATAGGAAGGTTAAGCGACTTGACGAACTCAGGCATGTCGCCGAAGACCATGCCGTAGTTGTAATCATCCAGTATCGGCTTGGTGACGCCCGTCAGCTTGACTATGCGCCCCTCGGAACTGGAGATGTAGAAGCAGCTCTGCAGCGACTCTTCGGTCTGGTTGCCATAACGGGCGATGTTCATGAGCTCGCACGGCGGGAAGTTCTTGCCTGCCGGAACATCAGCATCAGGATAGAGGGTGACCTCGATGTAATTCTTAACCGCATTGACGCTGTTGACTCTCATCCATGAGGTGTAGTAGGCTGCCGAAGTGCCGGAATTGGCTGCCGAGGCGATGTTGTTGACCACTCCCTTGATGACGTTGCCCACATGCTGAGCCGTGAAGTATCCACTATACTTGGAGCGGAGGTGCAGGCCATAGCAGTTATCGCCTAGACTGTCAACGCTCTCGATGGTGTCGCTCTCGGTGAAGAAAGTGTCACCCTCCTGCGCTGACAGGCGGTTGACAATCAGCTCCATGACCCGCATGTATGTGCGGACGGTGATGCTCTCAACCTCTGCATTGCCATTGGCATCAACCTGCCCTCCCTTGCCGTTGTATAGTCCGGACACGAAGTCACCGAACTGTGCGCCCGCCTTGAACTGCGCCATCTGCTCAGAGATGAGTCCACGCAGGAAGGTAATCATGCCCTCGGCTGCATCGTCATGCTTGCGGCTGAGGAAGGCATCGGAGGTCTCGTCGGCACAGAAGTGCAGCAGCGAGAGGAAGGCGTTGCCGATGCGGTTTGCCGTGTTGGCCTGCAGACGTCGCTCGTCTCTGATGCCCTCGAAGAGGGACTGAAGGGAACTCTTGTCTAGTTTATCTGCCATTTTACTTTTTTGTTTGCAAAGATAATATGCCGATGTTTTCGGTAAAAATACGCTCCCTAGAGGTTGCGTGCAGCTCCGATGCCCCGGAATATCTCGGTGAGGGCTGATGCCATCAGACCATTGTACCGGTCGCCGTAGAAGGTCGCCTCATGCTCGTTGAGCTTCATGACAGATGAGTAGTACTTCTGCGAGAACCAGTCACGTCTGCCTTTAGGTTCGCCACCGGCGACACGACCGCCCCAGGCAGGGCCCACCTTCTTCGGTTTATCGAGATTGTTGTCACGACGGTATTCATCGCCCAGGAAGTTGAGGTCTCCGTTGTTGATGCGGTGGACTTTCTCGCCACCCTGTGCCTCGGTCCACTTGTACCACTCATGTGCCGGGCCTACTCCTGCAGCTACATAGATACCGTACTGCAGGAAGTTGTGCTCAATGGTTGTGACAGAGCCTTGCTCCAGATGCGCCTTGATGGAAGCGTATAGGCGTCCGGTATCGATGGTACGCAACCGCTCCATACGCTCTCGCCAGTAGTCGCCCATGGCGTTAGTCCAGCCTCGCTCATATCTGAGGAGGTCATCTACTGCTGCGTCTGCCATAGGCTCTCATCATACTGTATATCGATAGGTTCGTCTGATGTGACCATGAAATAGAGGCCTGTAACGCCATTCATGGACCATCTGCCCAGCTCGCTCGAATAGACCTGCGTGAGGTCCAGGAATTCCATCTGCCCGTCGTATGCCTCACGGCTCTTGTCGTATAGCATGCGGCTGAGGAACTGCCGGAAGATATATCTGCAGATATTCAGTTTCGCCTCTCGGTCTGCCATGTCATCGCGCCGGTACCCTGCCAGAATCCAGACGGTATAGACGTTGCGGTCGAAGAAGCCCTCTCCGATGGAATGGGTGTTGCTGTCAACGGTGTCTGACACCATGATGAAGTTGGATGCCTTGCGGAACTGCTGCATGACTCCTTGAATTGAATCAGGTCCCGAACACTCTGTTGCGACGAAATTATAATCCCTGCAGGTTCTGCATTCGGCAGCCAGCTGCTTGAAATAGGCGATGGAATCGAAGATTTTCTCTGTCATGTTCTGAATATTTAATTGTTTTGCCTATTGCGCTTCCTAAACTCCTCTGCCTCCCGAGCCTTGTTGTCCAGTTCCGTGAGGGCAGCCCAGCAGTCGGTATTATAGACTGCCTGCTGTTTGGTCACGTCGCCATCGGTGAGTGCCCTGATCTGCGCCTGCATGGCAGGAAGAATGTCCACACGGCGCAGCTCTCCACCCTCTCTTGCCGGTTTGAAGAAGTGAGGGAAGTTGGCGGCGAAATACTCCTTGACGCTGGAGAACCACATGAAGACGCCCAGAAGCTCGTAAGGCTCAAAATGGGCGGTTTCATCGGCAGAACCATCTGCGGTTCTGTACATGAGGTGCGCCATCTTGCTGAGGAACTTGTCATCCTGGTTGAGCATGAACAGCTGGTAGTTCTTCTCGATATTGAGGTAATCGTAGAAGCTGACATCATGAAGCATGCTGTCAACTGCTGTTAGTAGAACGTCACTTGCTCTCTGCAAAGGCCGAAAATCGGTAAATTTGTCGATGAAATCGAAATTTTTGAGAAGCGATAGAATCTCGGCGCTGCTAATGTATAGGACTTTCCTCTTTGGCATTTCACCGGGAACGTAACAGAGCACGCTGCATTTCCACCCTGTACGGGTGTGCTTATGTACTTCAAGACCGCAGAATCTAACCAGGAGGTGGCATTTGGCGACAATCTTGTCCCTATTCGAAGATAAGATGTAGAGGACATAGCGCAACTGTTCCTCTGAAAGTTCCGCCCACGAAGACGGCGCCTTGAAATTGAACTCTTGTGTACCATCTTTATGCGTTGAAAACGAAGGCAGGTCTTGATTTTTCATTGTAGAACTCTTTGAAATGGTTAGCCTTATATGCCGATGAATCCGCATATAATGGGAATTTATCGAGATGTGCATCTAAGTATCTGAGCAGTCTCGCACGCTCGTTGGAGTATGCCGACAGCATGTCGTTGGCCAACATGATCAGGCAGCGGCTCAGCATGAGGCGCAGGCTTCCTTCAAACTCATTGCCCTCTCTTACCCCTCTGACCAGACACATGATGTCATCCATCTGCTCGTCGGACACCAGCTTGCGCAGGGTGGCGTCTGCCTCCTGCATGGCTGCCAGCTTAGACATCCAGTCCTTGGAAGTCATGCTGGTCTGTCTCGTGAGATAACAATAACCCTCTATGCTCCACAAAACCGTCTGGATGCCCTGCTTTGCCTGTAGGGTGCTCCCCCAGCCTGGAACATCGGTGAGAAGAGCCATGACTGTGTCTTGAGCCACGATGAGGGCTATGCGGCATTGCTCTATGAGTGCCTCTACTCTGGAGGAACTGGCTGGAGTGACCTCATTGTTGGACACAACGCCAAAGCCTGTAGGCGTAAGCACGAGGTCGAGATGTCTGACTACGCCGAGGAAGGCATCGAGGCATACAGCCTTGATGACTGCTTCACGCAGGTCGTCGCTGGTCTCCAGTGCCGCCTCGCCTACCTCGCCCAGTATCTGCTGGCTGAGCCGCAGATAGGACTCCTTGAAATGCGGTTCCACCGACTCGAACACCTCAGAGTGCGAACTGGTGGCTGCAAGGATGCTCTGCTCGAAGTCATCCTTGCTGATCTGAATCTTCATTGTTGCCATTGTTTGAAACTATTGATGTCTGTTGGTCCTTGTTTTTGTCAAGTGTCGTGAGTTCTATCATCGGCACATCTACGGTCACTCCTCGGTCGGTGTAGCCATTGTAGTGGGAGATGACGTGATAAGGCTTGCACATGATGTCGTGGCAAGCCTTCTCTAGCGACTGCTTGAGTATGAAGAGCTCTCGCTTGTCTGAGCCAGAATTGTTCATCTGGCTCTTGCCCGGCGTGGCTCCGATGAGGTTTGGATGCACGCCCAGCGAGAAGCAGAGGGCATTGGATGCCTCGCTCATGTCGTCTGCCCAGTCGCCACCCTCCTTCTTGCTGCCCTCAGAGAGGTTGATGATGCGCACCATGCGCTGCTCCTTGCCGTTGGGGTCGAAGTAATAGCCCGTGATGAGTGCCTTGCCTGCATTTTCCGGTCCGCACACGAAGTTGATGATGTTGTCCTTCTCCTGCAGGATGCGCTCCTTGCGCTTATCAGGGTCGATGATGTCCTCGTTGTTGCAGAGTTCCTCCCAGTAGTCGCGGTGCACCTCTATCTGGATGCGTGGCGCAGAGGTGTTTTTGATCATGTAGCGCTTGCCGATGCCGATGAGACGATAGATGTCGTACCAGGCATCGTCGAAAATGCTGGCATAATATGGTATCGGATAGTACTGCAGTCCGGGTGTCGGGATGCGTGAAATGATGGCAAACTTGCAGTCCTTGCCCATCTCAGGAGCCTTACCCCTGATGCCGGTGTAGGGGTCCGGAGCCTTTCCCATGCGCGCCATGAGGTCGCCCAGCGGGTCGTAGAAGTCGAGCAGCGGGATGACTTCGGTGTGGACCGGCGACATGACGTTGCGGAAGTCGCCGAAGAAGACATGCTCTATGCGCCCCTTCTCATTGGGTACCTCCAGTCGGCAGTAGGACACGTCCTTGTGGCGGATGTTGACTATCTTGGAGTGGTCACGGCTCAGGATGATGACCTCTACCGACCAGAAGAAAAACTTCATGTCGGTGGCTTGCTGCATGAAGACCTCGTGGATGGAGTTCTTCAGGCAGAAGTCGCGGATCTCTGCGTCGGTGGTGTCCTGCTTGGTCTCCCTGTCCATGAAGCGCACTCCCTGGCCGTAGCAGCACTGCACGTTGAACGCCATGGCACGCTGCGCCACCATGTTGCGGCGCAGCAACTGCTGCAGGGTGTATGGCATGTCGTTGTCATCGCCATAGTTGACATACTCGAAGAGCTTGCCGTCTGAAGTCTCCAGGATGCCCGTGGTGGCATCGCCCACCTCTCCGGAACCCAGAAAACTGGTATCCTGCCCATACTGCTGCTCGATGGTGGTGGAGTCTGTTACCCTGCTTACGCCCTCTGCCACGAGAGCGTAGCGACTGTAGGAACCGCTGGTTCCTACTTGCTGAAGCTGATATTTTTTCTGTTTCATGTCATAAATATACTGGTAAGCCCAGGAACTGGTGAATGTAGATGTCCGGAACGGTGCGAACCTCGGCATTTGCCGGATTGACGAGGCGGTGGAATCCGCCACGCCAACTGCTGCCCCTGACCAGCCATCCTGTATAGTCGACGGTCTCGCCGTCTGATGTCCACGCCTTCAGGTTAATGGTGGAGCGGTCTCGCTCTGCCTTGGCCAGGAGGCGCAGCACCTCTGTGAGGTGGTAAGCCGTGCGTCTCATCAGTTGAAGGTGTTGTCAAAGGTGTTGTCGAAGATACGGCCGGCTCGCTGCAGGTCTAGCACGTTGTGCTGACGCTGAGCGTAGGTGTAGCTGAAGGTGAAGCGTGGCACGCTGTCGCGCAGGTTGTCACGCTTGGACTTGGAGTCTGAGAGGGTGACACGCTTGCCCACCTTGGCAACGCCGCCGATGAAGTTGACCAGATAGACCTCGTCTGAGCGGAAGAGGTCATCTGCCCAGTTGGCCATGTCCGTGCCCAGATAGCCCGTGTCTGCATTGAAGGTGCGCTGCTCTGTGATGCGGTAGTTAACCCTGATGCCGCCCATGTAGGCTGCATCGCGGGTGTACTGCGGGTCAACCTCGTGTTTGCCCGTGCAGTAGATGAGCTCCTGGCAACCGAACGAGTTCGTGAAGAGCAGAGTCGGTGCCACGTCACGCTCCTCGCTGTCTATGATGAGGGTCATGGAGCGTGAGCCTGCCTCTACCACGTAGTAGAGTAGGTCGGTGCCCTCGGTCTCGAAACGAGACGGAGAAACGTCGATGGTGGTGTAGATTTCATTGCCGCCGACGGCTGGTGCGGTAAACGGTTTCGTAGATTTGTCGGCATAGTGTGCGGTGACTGTTGCCGAGTCCTTGCCCATGTAGTGAAGATACTCCAGTCGCCCCATGTAGGTGGTCTTGTGCCCCTCCAGCAGGGTGAGGAAGTGTGTATTGAGGAATGTAGAGCAGTCCACGCCCACGATGTCCACGGTGGAATAGTAAACCTGCAGGGTGGCTTTCTGCGTATCAGTGACTGTAGCCGAGTCGGTGTCTCCGGATTCCGGAACCTGTTGCTCGGCGATGGTGATGGTGGCTGTGACTGCCAGCCTCCGGCGTGCATAGGGACGGAAGATGTCGGCAAGGTCGCTCACGGTAACCTCTCCACCGGCAGGATAGAGATACTCATCGTAGATGGTATCATCACCTATCTTGATGGTGACGAGCAGGCGCGTCTTGGCCGTGAGAATATCGATGTCGGGGAGGTTCTCAAGGAAGAAGCTGCCCGACGGAAGTGATGTGATGGTCATATATTATCTTTTTTTGTGCAAAGATAATATGGAGGGGATCAAAATAAAAATACGGCTGACTACCCTCACGGGCGGCCAGCCGCTTCAAAGCTTTTCAAACTTTGTAAAATTTTTCGTGCTGCAAAGGTACGAAAAACTATTCATAATACATGGTAGTACTTGAAATTTATATGAGTTTTTAACTTAAACCAGGCTATCCGGCTTGACAACTCTCTCCCATATAGCCCATGCCACGGTGCCGTCTGGCTGCGTGGCTATCTGGTAGTCATGCGCCTGCAGGTACTGGTTGATGGCTTCTATACTGACACCGCCCATGTCATCAAGTTCCGTGGCGATGTCCTGGGAGGTCTTGAAACTCTTCTTGTAGTCGAGACCGGTGTCTGCATCCTTCATAGGGAGGTTGCAGCGGAAATGGAAGTAAGCGTTGAGCAGATCCTGCTCAAACTGCTCGTTGTCGAAATAATCTGTATTTCTTGGCATAATATTCTTTTTTTAAAGGGTGAAACTTAAATATCGTCTCCAGGGTGCAGGCGGTTCAATGCCGTCTCATAGAGGTCAACCCAGTAGCCCAGACGTGATGCCCAAAGGTCGTATTTGGTCTGAAGTCTGGTAACACGGATCTCCTCTCGCTCCAGTTCTCTGAGATATCTGCCGACAATGCGGTGGCAGTCCTGATTAACACAGTATCTTGACTGAATCTTGGCGTACTCCACGAGCTTGTATAGCTCCTTACGCTTGATATCAAGCTCCCACCAACGTCTTTCGAGCGCAGCGCGAATGCGACGGCGGCGGAAATATAGCAAGAGAATGTCTCTCTTGACTTTCTTCTTATTCTTTTTCATGCCTAATCGTTGTTTATGGTTTTCCACATGGCCAGAGTCATATTGAGTGGCTTAGCCTCTTTAGCTCCAAATCGAAGTGCATAGTAGCGATGATCATGCCATCGGATAACAGTCTGCTTGTGTGACACATCATCGATGAAAACAACAGAACCCATTGTATTGTAGTTTCTCTGAAATTTGAGCTCCACCTTATGGGCGTTCATACTTTTGCCTATATTCATGAAGTACTTGCACTTGCTGATGTCCTTGGTAGTCAGCTTAGCTGTGCATATTCTGCGGTTTCTACTTTTCTTCATCGCTCACTCCTCCTTTCTTGTCTTTGGTCCAGCCTGGGTGCAGGAGT
>ENA-ORNT01001672-ORNT01001672.1-human-gut-metagenome-genome-assembly--contig:-NODE-1672-length-14635-cov-18.974691_pt1 | contig 14635 bp, 12 predicted proteins | sample MGYA00242120_ERZ509032 | MGnify/ENA primary metagenome ERZ509032 (study PRJEB26280, sample SAMEA2338729) | human gut metagenome | biome: human gut; feature: human-associated habitat; material: faeces...
GTACTTAGATCCTAAGGCAGACCTCACGTTCAAGAAGATATTCGGCAATCATCCTGATCGGTTGAGAAACCTCCTGTATGTCCTTCAGTCACTCAGCGAGGACGAGTTGATACACCTGCAACAGTATCTGCCGTCAGTAGAAGAACTGGAAATTTCCGGCTTTACAGATGCCGAACTCAGAGCCTACGACAAGTTCTGGGATTCGGTAAGTGTTGAAAGAACCCTCCTAGATGACAGATACCAGAAAGGCATAGAGAAAGGCAGAGAAGAAGCTATGAACCAGCGTAGCCTTGAGATTGCCAGAAATATGCTGGCAAAGGGGATGGATGCATCGACAGTCTTGGAAATAACAGGACTGTCGATGGAAGAGATACAACAGCTGATAGCTAGAGGAGAGCCTTCAGGTCGGCGATGATGGCCTGGGTGTAGGCTCTTATCTGAGATTCTGACAGATCGCTGATATGCTCGGGAGCGAGGGCGGCGATGTACTGGCGGGTCTCCATCTCTATCATCGTGGCGATAGGGAGGAGCTTGTGGGCTGTCTTGCCGATGGCTTCTATTGATAACTCGCCATCTGTTGCCTGCTGGAGGTTCTGGAGATGGGATGACAACTCCTGCTTGACGGTGCTGAGTATCTCGGCTTCTGCCTCCGGATCGCCTTCTGCAAAGGTCAGAAGGGGTGCAAAGCGGGAATTCTTATTGGATTCCTCTGCTATATCCTCTGCTTCTGATGCTGTATCCCTTGTTTCCTCTGCTATATCCTCTGTTTCTGATGCTGCATCCTCCAATCCGAGGATTTCTTTCAGCTTCTCTGTGCTGAACGGCTTGAAGAGGCAATCGTCGAAACCGGCTTCTTTCAACTCTCTGATGATGCTGGCATCGTGGGCAGTCATCGCTACTACCTTCATGTGGCTGTGGTTGATGTGCTGAATCATCCTGATGCCGTTCATCTCGGGCATTTCGATATCCATCATCATCAGCGCAGGATGCTCGTTGTGGAGCACGGTGAGCGCCTCGGCTACATGCAGACAGGCAAAGACTTGCCAGCTGTCGCCTACCAGCTTCTTCAGCATCTCCTGAAGCAGACGGAGCTGCAACGGGTCGTCATCGAGCAGCAGTATCTTGTGATTTTCGAAATGGGGCTTGACTGGGGTGAGCGGCTTCTGCTCTTCTGCCTCTTCTGCTGCAGGAGCGGTGCCTAAGGCAAGCGGAATGGTGACGGTGAAGGTGCTGCCCTTGTCCTTGACGGATTCCAGACGCAGGGTGCCCTGAAGCAGATTGACCAGTTCCTGGGTGATGTTCAGTCCGAGACCGGTGCCCTCGATGCCCTGGGCACTCTTCAGACGGGTGAACGCCTGGAACACCTTCTGGCGCTCTTCGGTAGTCATGCCCTTGCCGGTATCCCTTACCGAGAAGGTGAGGAGGTGCTGGGGACTGATGGCTGCCTGGATGGTGACGCTGCCCTCATCGGTATACTTGATGGCATTGCTAACCAGGTTGTTGAGTATCTGACGGATACGGAAGGCATCGGCACGGTAGTAGATCTGAGAACTGCTGATGCCATCGAGCTCCAGATGCAGTTCCAGTCCCTTCTCACGGCTCAGGATCTGCATCTCTCCGGCACACTGGCGGAACATGTCGGCAGGCGAGAAATCTACCGGGTTCAGCTTCATCAGTCCGTTTTCCAACTGGTGATAATCGAGCAGGGCGGCAACGAGCCGGGAGAGATGGGTGGCAGAACCCTTGATGCTGTTGAGACAGGAGATGCCCTGCGGGTTGTCGACATAATCCTTCATCAGGTCGATGAAACCCGAGATGCTGGCAGCCGGAGCCTTGATGTCGTGGGTGATGGTGAGGAGCAGGCGTTCGCGCTGGTTCATGATGCGCCTGATTTCCTCGTTAGCCTCTTCGAGATTCTCGCGGTAGATGCGTTCCTTCTGCGTATCGCGATAGATGTAATAGACGAGGATGACGGCGGCTGTGATGGCTACGACGGCAAGCAGACCTATCTGCCAGAGCAGATTCTGGCGCGCCTGCATCGCCTGGTTGATAGCCTGTTGCATTGCCTGACGTTCGCGCTGATGGATATCGTTGAGCTGCTGGGAGGAGCGCAGGGCGAGGCGGGCATTGGTTATCTGCAGGTCTCTCACCTCGCGGTTGATAGCTTCGTGGTTATCGCGCGTAGACTGCTTCTCCTTGCGGTCAATCTGTTTCAGGATATTGGCTACGTTTCCGGCTACGTTGACCGGGGTAGAGAGGGTATCGGTGACAGCCTGGTTGCTGTCGCGTCTGATGCTGAGCGTTTCGGCATGCTCCTTCTTGAAGGCATCGGCAAGGCGGCGGAAGAAGCCCTTGCGGGTTTTCATCACCTCTACGGTAGTGTTCTTTGCCACATGGGTCTTGGGTGCCTTGGAATGCACGACAACGGAATCTTCGCCACTGTTGAGGCTGTTCATCTTCTCGTGCAGATAGTTGTGGGATGACTTGCCCTGCATGGCACGGGTAAGCTGCTGCAGATTGGTCTGTTCCTCCTTGAGCAGGCTGGACATGGTGCTGTCGGCTGCCTGGCGCTTTTCGATATAGTCGCGGGTTGCCTGGTTGATAGCGAGCACGGCTGTGGTGTTGCGATATACCAACCCTATCGCCAGAATCAGTACGATGGCGACGATGATGTAACCCAAGGCTACCTTGAAAGGAACGTTTGTTTTCTGCATCTTCTTATCTTTAAATGTTTTGAGTCTTTTTGCTATTTGCGTGCAAAGTTAATCAAAAATGCGATATAAACCAACGAAAACAGGAGATAAATGCCAAAAGCTGGTCATCTATCTCCTGTTTCATTGAAAGCGACGCGTAATTACTATTTTCTGAAGGTGAATTTACTCTGCTACGGTTGAATTCACTGTTGTTGCTGTAGTGTCTGTAGGAGCTGCTGCTGGGGTCTCAACAGGTGTTGCTGTTGTGTCGGCTGGAGCTACTGTGTCTACTGGTTCTGAACCTGCAACGCTTACCATTCTGTTACCTGCAAATACATTGCTAACTGATACCATTGCTACTGCTGCGATAACTGCAAATACTAACTTTTTCATAATTCTTTTGTTTTTAAATTGTGAATATTATTTTGTTTATTAATTCTCTTGCTGAAACTCATTTGCGAGTTCGCTAAATAATATCACAATAGGCGTGCCAGAAAATGATGAATTTAGTTAAGTATCTGATAATCAGAGCAGATGGTGCTTTGTGCCAGAAACGGGATGTGGGGAAAGTGGGGAAAAGGTGTAGAAAAATTCCCCAATATAGTGTGGAATATATTGGGGAATCGGGGTGTGGCATGTTTTACTCCATGCCGTATTTTTTCATTTTGTTGTAGAGAGTCTTGCGGTCGATGGCAAGCAGTTGGGCTGCCTTGCTCTTGTTGCCGTGGGTGGCTCTCAGGGCAGCGGCGATGCTTTCCTGTTCCGACTGTTCGCTGTGCAGCTGCATATTGATTGGTCGGGCTGTGGAGGTCTGGGCCATCGTCTTCTCCAGTTCCTGGGCACCGATATACTTGCCACGGGTGAGCAGGGTGGCGCGCTTCATCACATTGTTCAGTTCGCGCAGGTTGCCCGGCCAGTCGTATGAGGCAATGATTTCGGAGGCTTTGGCATCCATTCCGAGCACATTCTTGCCCAGTTCCTGGTTGGCGTGCTTGATAAAGAGGTTGGCAAAGAGGAAGATGTCGGCACCTCTGTCCTTGAGGGCAGGCATGTAGATGGTAAACTCGTTGATGCGGTGATAGAGGTCCTCTCTGAACTTGCCTTCGGCTACCGCCTGCGCCAGATTTTCGTTGGTGGCACAGATGAGTCGGATATCAACATCTATCTCTTGCGTGCTGCCCAGCGGACGGATTTTTCTCTCCTGCAAGGCTCTGAGGAGCTGCACCTGTACTTCGTAGTTGAGGTTTCCCATCTCATCGAGGAAAACCGTTCCGCCGTTAGCTATCTCGAAGGCGCCCTTCTTATCCTGTTCGGCTCCGGTAAAGGCACCCTTCTTATATCCGAAGAATTCAGATGCCGCCACCTCCTTAGGGATGGCGCCGCAGTCGATGGCATAGAAAGGCTTGTCCTTGCGCAGACTCTGTTCATGGATGCTGCGCGCCACATATTCCTTTCCGGTGCCGCTGGCTCCGAGAATGAGCACTGACATCGGGGTTGGGGCAACGAGCGAAACGAACTCGTAGAGCTGTTTGGAAGCCTCGCTTTCACCTTTTATATATCTAGGCACCTCCGCGCCCTGCTGCTCTTCTTGGGGCGCATCCTGCATGGCGGCAGATTCCGCACGCTGAGGGGCTGAAACCACAGAAGCAGCCGACTGGATAGCCTCACGGATTTTCTCTAAGAGGATTTCGGGATGGAAGGGTTTAGCCACGTAATCGGTAGCACCCGATTTCATGGCACATACAGCATTCTGAACCTCTGCATAGCTAGTCATTACGATAAAAGGCAGGTGGGCATCGGACTTTCTGATATGCTGGAGCAATACCAGTCCGTCGTGGTCGGGCAGGCGCAGGTCGGAAAGAACCAGATGGAATGCATCGCCGGCTCCCATCGCTTTGATGGCAGCGCCTACGGATGTTACCCTTTCTACATCGAATCCTTTCTTTTTGAGCCAAGTCTGTATCATGGTTCCGAATGCCAAATCGTCTTCTACAATCAATATCCTCTTCATGATGTTCTGTTTTATCCTCTTCTAAAATATCGTTATATATAACTTTGTGCAAAGGTACGGAAAAGTTGTATGGAAAGCTATTTAATTCACATTATTTAGCAATAAAACCGACTAAAATTCTACAAACCCTGTTCTATTATCTTATTTTTAGTGAAAAGAACAATTGTTTTCGGATAAAAGCATGCTAGTTGCTTTATTTTTTGTATCTTTGCAACCATGTTAAAATAAGATTTAGAGTCATGAATCCGATAGTACAAACCATCATATTGTCAGCTTCGGCGGTGCGCATGTTGCCGCATATCGCTCTGTATCTGCTCCATAAAAAGGAGATAGATGCCGACCTGCTGAAGGTGCAGGACAGGAAGCCTACGGTGCTCAACCTGATTAAGGCATGCACCCGCGAAAAGAGTTTCCGCAATCTGTTTTATTACCGCATGGGCGAATACCGTTCGGTTTTCATCAGCTGGCTGTTGCCTCCCGAGCGTACGATGACCATCTGGTGTCCGCATATCGGGAAGGGTGCGCATCTGGAGCACAGCTATGCCACCTATCTCAACGCAGAAAGCATAGGTGATGACTTCTACTGTCTGCAGATGGTGACGCTGGGCAACGGCAAGGGCGGCAGACCTACCATAGGAAATGACGTGAAGATTTATACCGGCGCCACGGTATTCGGCGGCATCCATATCGGCAACCACGTGACGATAGGCGCCGGTGCCGTGGTATTCCAGAATATTCCCGACGGGGCTACCGTGGTAGGGAATCCGGGGAGAATCATTCAGAAATAATCAATTTAAAGATAGAGAATATGAACTATGCATTGATCATAGCCGGAGGTTCTGGCAATAGAATGGGACAGGACATCCCAAAGCAGTTTATGCATGTAGACAACTGTCCTATCATCATCCATACGATGATGGCTTTTCAGAAGCATCCTGATATACAGGGTATTGCTGTGGTATGTCTGGCAGGTTGGGAAACGGTACTGCAGTCGTATGCCAACCAGTTCTGCATTACCAAGCTGAAATGGATATTCCCTGGCGGAAGCAATGGTCAGGAGTCGATTCACAATGGTATCTATGGCTTGAAAGAGGCGGGATGCGGTGATGACGACCTGGTGCTGGTGCATGATGCCGTGCGCCCACTCTTGTCGCAAGACATCATCTCATCCAATATCGCCATCTGCCAGAAGTATGGCTATGCCATTACGGGTATCAAATGTAGAGAGGCTATCCTGGAGAGCGAAGATGGTTTCACGACCAATACCAGTATTCCGCGCGACAAACTGATCCGTACCCAGACACCCCAGACCTTCCGTTTGGGCAATCTGATAGCAGCCCACGAAGAGGCTAAGGAGAAGGGCATCACCAATTCGGTGGCATCCTGTACCCTGATGGCAGAACTGGGAGGCAGACAGATGCATATCGTGCCTGGTTCAGAGAAGAACATCAAGATAACCACCGTTGAGGATCTGGAGATACTGAAGGCACTGATGAAGGTTCAGCCTGAGGCTTGGTTAAAATAAATATGTTATGATAGGAAATTCACTATATAAGGAAGATATTGCGCGCCTTTTCCGGGAAGGTTTGGAATTGGAGCGTCTGCATGGCAAGACCATTCTTGTGGCTGGTGCTACAGGATTGGTAGGAGGCTGTGTGGTTGATGTGCTGATGCAGAATCCTGCCCGGTGCTACAAGGTGATAGCAGCCGGAAGAAACAAGGAACGTGCCCGACAGAAGTTTGCTGCCTATTGGGAGGATGAATCTTTCTTCTTTGCAGAGATAGACGTTACCCAGCCTGTCATCAAGAGCATGGACAGGATGATAGGGGAACCAGTCTATAATGAATTGGCTGAGGGCGCTGATTACATCATCGATGCAGCCAGCAATGCGAGTCCTAACTTCTTTAAGCAGAACCCTGTAGAGGTGATGAAGGCAAACATCAACGGCGTATCCAACCTGCTGGAATATGGATTGAGTCACCGCATGCAGCGCATGGTTTATATCTCTTCGGGTGAAATCTATGGCGAGGGCGATGGCTCTGAATTTAGCGAGAAGAGCAGCGGCTATGTGGATTGTGCATCGGTGCGTGCCTGCTATCCATCTTCCAAACGTGCTGCCGAAACGCTCTGCATGGCATACGGAGCAGAGTATGATGCCGATGTGGTGATAGCCAGACTGAGTCATACCTACGGTCCGGGCTTTACGGAGAGTGACAATAGGGTGTATGCCCAGTTTATCCGCAATGTTCTGAAGGGTGAGGATATCGTCCTGAAGAGTAAGGGTGAGGCTTTCCGCTCCTGGCTTTATGTGGTAGATGCCGCCCATGCCATCTTGCGCCTCCTGCTGGATGGCGAGAGGGCAAATGCCTATAATGTGGCTCATTCAGAATCGAATATCTCCATCCGCCAACTGGCAGAGCTGATAGCCCGGAAAGCGGATAGAAAGGTGGTGTTTGATATTCCTGAGGCGGATGCGCAGCAGGGCAATACCACGCCTATCACCAAGGCAACCTTCAGTACGGATAAGCTCAAGGCTTTAGGCTGGAAACCGCTCTTTGATGTAGAAGAAGGTTTCGGACATACCTTGCAGGAAGTGAGGGAAGGCTAAAGCTTTCTTTTAATCTCATCCCATGTTTCCCGCTTTTCCATGTTCAGATAGTAGCGAAGGTGTTTCTCTACTCTCTGTTCTACGGGTGGAAACTTCATATAGTCGCCAAAGAAGTGGCGCAGATAGGTATCAGCCTGCTCCGGCAGCAAGACGGTGGTATCCTCGAACGGGAATTCCTTGCCCTTGCCGAGCCATTCCTTCGGGAAAATCTCCTTATAGTGGTAGGAACCTGTATTCACCAGTACGTTCTTCGCCTTATCGAAGTCATACCGGTGACTCATCTTGTCCATCTGCTGGATGAGGCGGTGGCGCATCTTGCTGCGGCAGAAGAAGGCGAGCGTCTTGATGGCAAAGCGACCCCAAGTATCCTTGTGCAGGAGCAGGGAGATGTACTCAAAGAAAGTATTGTGGGTGGTTACGGCATTCAGACGGTTGATGGTCTTCGAGTATTTGCGATACAGCGCCTTTGCCGTTTCCAGGTCATCGTCGGTGGCATCAAGAGGGAAGATATCTACGTAAAGACCGATGATGCAGGGACGCTCCTTCTCCTCGATAAGGGTGGTTTCGCGGTTCACGAGTTTGGAGAAATACAGAGGGTATGACTCGTTGTTGTAGGGAGTTACTACCTCGTATTTGCCAAAGTCTTCATGCTTGGCGATTTCGAGCAGACGGTCGTAGTCGGGGCGTGGCATCAGTACGTCGATGTCATCGTCCCAGGGAATCATTCCGTGGTGACGGGCGGCTCCGATGGCGGTGCCGGCACAACAGTAATATCTGAGGTGATACTTGTTGCAGATTTCGATGAAAGCCTTCAATATATCGAGTATTGTGGCGTTCCATTCCTTCTTGATGTTCTTAATATCCATACTTTTTTCTGTTTTACGGCTGCAAAAGTAAGCAAAAAGTTTTGAACTTCAAACTATTTATGCTACTTTTGCATTCTAAAAAGTAAAAACAAGTAATATTCCATATTTATCAGATAGAAACGATGGCAGAATCATTAAAGGAAAAAACCGCCAAGGGATTGTTCTGGGGAGCGATGAACAGTGGCTCTACCCAGGTACTCAATATCCTCTTTGGCATCTTCTTGGCGCGCTTGTTGTCGCCAGCCGATTATGGTATCATAGGCATCCTCACCATATTCACCCTGATAGCGGGCAATCTGCAGAGTAGCGGGTTTACCCAGGCACTGGTGAATATCAGGAAACCCACCGACAACGATTATAACTCGGTGTTCTGGTTTAATGTCCTGGTGAGTCTTACCATGTATGTGGTGCTCTTTTTCTGTGCACCGCTGATAGCAGATTTCTTCCATCAGCCTTGTCTCACCGCGCTGTCGCGTTTCGTGTTCCTGAGTTTCTTCATCTCTTCGTTTGGCATCGCCCAGAACGGATATATGATGAAGAACATGATGAACAAGGAGATAACCATCGTTAATTTCATGGCTCTGATCAGTTCGAATGTCGTGGGACTGGTGCTGGCATTCAATGGCATGGCTTACTGGAGTCTTGCCTGGCAGCAGGTTATCTTCATCCTCGTGCTGAACATCGGAAGATATTATTATACGGGATGGCGCCCGAACTTTCATATCGATTTCGGACCGGTGAGAAAGATGTTCGGATTCAGCGTGAAACTTTTGGTGACAAACATCATCAATACGGTGAGCAACAATGTGTTGACCTTTGTCTTCGGCAGGTTCTATCCGATTAATGATGTGGGTAACTATAGTCAGGCATACAACTGGGACACCAAGGCTAATTCGTTTGTTGCCAATACGGTGGGGCAGATAGCTCAGCCCGTCTTGGCTTCTATCCAGGACGATAAGAACCGCGAGTTGCTGGTGTTCAGAAAGATGCTCCGTTTTACGGCATTCCTTTCTTTCCCTTTGATGTTCGGCTTGACTTTGGTATCACGCGAATTCATCCTGATTACGATTCATGAGAAATGGATTGCCAGTGTGCCGCTGTTGCAGATTCTCTGCGTGAGCGGTGCCTTTATGCCTATTTACACGCTTTATCAGAATCTGGCCATCAGCAAGGGGCGTTCTGATGTGTATATGTGGTGCAACATCGGTCAGGTAGTGGGTTTGCTCGCCTTGGTATTGTTCTGTCATCAATATGGCATCCAGACCATGGTGATAGCCTATACCGTGTTTATCATCGCCTGGCTTCTGGTTTGGCAGTGGATGATGAAGCGTGTTGCCGGATTGCGGTTCCTGGATGTAGCAAAGGATATACTGCCATTCATGCTCTGTGCGGCAGCCACGATGGTAGTTACCTATTTTATGACCCGCAGCCTGCAGAACATCTATCTCCTGCTGCTGTTTCGTCTGCTGGTTTCAGCCACCATCTACTTCTGTATCATGAAGCTGCTGAAGGTGCAGATATTAGAAGAGTGTATAGCTTTCTGTAAGCGAGGTAGATAAGATTCACCCTCTTGACAGGTACCCCCTTTTTGATGAGCTTGATGATGAGTCGAATGAGGCAACTCTTAGGCTTGTAGTCGAGCGTCTGATCCACCTTTTCGAAGGCTACCTGTGCGTTTGCTGCCCAACGGTAGGCATTGACGATACCTATCTCTGTGGCTCTGAGATACTGATGTTCCGTATCGTTCTGCTCGAAGAAATCGATGAGTCGGCGGGTTGATTTGAAGTATGACAGGAGATTCTTTTCAGAGATGTTGTGATTGTAGGAATTCTCGTTGTCGGTGCGGTAGTAATATACTGCATCATCAATGTTCACCTTTTTGCCGTAGAACATGAACTGGGCATTCCAGAAAAGATCTTCCGCATAGTTGATGCCCTCTTCAAAGAATATTCTGTGCTCCATGATGAGCGAACGCTTATAGATTCTGCCCCACAGCCGGTTGGTGATGATGTTCTGGCAGACAAGCAGTTTGAGCAGCTTCTCATCAGAAACATCAAAAGGTTTCTGGAGTCTGCCTGCTTTTTCATCGCACCACTCCCGGTAGCCGCCATCAATCAGGTCGGCATGGCTACTATCTGCTTTTCCTGCCAGCTTCTCAACTGCATCTTCCGGCAGCATATCGTCGCTATCGGCAAATAAAAGATAATCGCCTGTAGCCGCCATCAGTGCCGTCTGTCTTGCAGCTCCCACGCCCCGGTTTCTGTCGTGGTGGATGATGCGTACCTGTTGTGCTCTTTCAGGATATTCTTTCAGGAGCGATTGTAGGATACCGATACTTTTATCGGGGGTACAGTCATCTACAAAGATGTATTCGATAGACGCATACGACTGCTCGAACAGTGAACGGGCGCACTGTTCGATATATTTTTCTACTCCATAGATAGGGGTTAAGATACTTATTTTCAGCATGATGGTTTTAATCTAAGATACTTGTTATCTTGTCGGGTTCTCTTTTTTATCTTGTGAGATACTCGAATATCAGCGTGCTGTTATAGAAGAACAGGAAGATGGTGATAACTGCGAGTGTTCCACGAAGATAAGGCAGATATTTCTCCTTACAGTTTCTGATGATATATCCGATACAGATTGGAATGATGAACGCCCAATGGGCAGCCATGATATAAACCTCGTTCAGTCCGAATCCCATGACCAGATGAATGAAGGCATCGCATGCCACCCATGAGGCAGTGAGCCAGAGAAAGGCCGATCTTCTTCCCATCCAAAAGCCCATACACAGCAGAATCACGATGATACCCTCTATGATATAAGGAACGGGTGTCTGGTATTTCACGAATATCGGGCGGTGGCTGTGGATATCTTCCAGAAGATGTTCTCTGTGCAGGATAAGCGATTCGCCAAAAACGTTTTCAACCAATGATTCTGAACGGGAGATAGACATATCTGCCCATGAGAGCATGCCCCGTTTCTGGATATTTTTGCCAGCGATGGCCTTATCGTGTTTTTGCTTCTGTTCCATCTTTGCCCTAAAAGTACTGTCTTTAGCAGCTTTCTGAGCCACGAGCCGTTCTCCTTCCAGGCGATTAGGAATGATGAAGGCCTTGTTCTGGTAGATGCCTGCAGCACCTATCAGAAGGGTAGGCAAGATGATGCCCAATGCCAGATATTTCGGGCGGAAGAGTTTTTTGCCATTGGTAAAGAGGGCGGCAAGGAAGGTCTTGGCGCCATTGCTCAGCGTGATGCCTGCCGTGAAGAAAAAGAGCAGGGCTGTTTGCCACCAAGGCATGCTGCAGTGTTCCTGCTGCTGTTTGCCTGCCAGATAAAGTGTCATCGACAGGAAGAAAAGCGACATGCCGAAATGGTCATCCACAAAGGTGACGAGCAACACGTAGGCAAAGGAAAAAAGCATCGCTGTGAGCACATTGCTGTCTATAGCCTTCAGCTGCATTACCTCTCTGAAGATTCTTCTGAAGAAGAGGGTGGAGTAGGTGGAGAAGAATGTCATCATCACCGCCACGATGGAAGTTGCCCAGTTTCGGGAGGTGAGTTCTATCAGCCAGCCGTTCAGTAGCGAGAAAGGATAGAGGAAGAAAGGGAGCATGGGATGGCGATACTCCGTGTAATACACCTTCCACTTCGAGAGGGTAAGGTAGGTGTAGGGGTCGAAACCTGAAATCTGAAAGTTCTTGGTGAAGAGCGTCCAGAATCCTGCTTTCGGTTTGCCGAAATCATCAAAATGATAGGTTATCATCAGCACATTGAAGGCGATGATAACGATGAGTGTAATCAAGGCAAAGAGCCTTTCTTCTTTTTTAATTCTAAATATATTGTTCATTCTCTGATTATTTTTTTGCTGGGCTGATGCATGCCGCATCTCCTTCTTAGCGCTGCAAAAGTAATTGTTTTTTCTGAATATTCAAAAAGAAAGGCTCTATTTTGTGTCTTTTTTCTGATAAAAACGGAGTTTTATTTTGTATTCTCTTTTATTTGGTGTATCTTTGTCGCAATGATGATGAAAAAGTCATCAGGACGGACAGTTGGATAATAAAGATAAATAATGACAATGAAACATGCTTTTTTGATAATGGCTCATGGCAGTTTACCGCTTCTGAGGGTATTGCTGTCGATGCTCGATGATGAGCGAAATGATATATTTCTGCATATCGACCGGAAATCGGATATGCTGGATGGTGCCGAACCGCTGGTTCTTTCCAAGGCACGCCTCTTTTTATTGGAACAGAGGGTGGATGTGCGTTGGGGAAATCTGAGCCAGATTAAGGCGGAGTATGTGCTTTTCGAGGAGGCTTTGAAGCATGGACCTTATGCCTACTACCATCTGCTGAGTGGTCAGGATTTACCTATCAAATCGCAGGATTACATCCATCAGTTCTTTGAGGAGCATCAGGGTAAGGAGTTTGTGGGCATCAATCATGGTGAGGAATTTGAATGGGATTGCCGCCGGAAGATGATGCGTTATTGGCTATTTACCAGTCTTACCCGCTCGAAGTATGGGGCTTTGAATGCCATTACCAGGCGACTGAATAAATATCTTTCGATGCTGCTCATGCCGTTCCTGCATCGCCAGAAGATGGATTTTGCCAAGGGTGCCAACTGGGTGAGCATCACGCAGGCATGCGTGGAGTATGTGGTGAGCCAGAAGCCGTTTGTATTGAAAAGATTCAATTATACCTTCTGCCCTGATGAGTTCTTCCTGCAGACCCTGGTATGGAATCAGCCTGCCTTTAGAGCCGCCCTGTATTCTGAAAAAGATGAATATGAGGGCTGCATGCGACTTATCGACTGGAAACGGGGCAATCCATACGTTTGGACTTTTGCAGACAAAGAGGAGCTGGAACAAAGCAACCGCCTCTTTGCCCGTAAGTTTGATATGAAGCATGAGGATATCATCCGCTGGATCAAGGCTTCTTGCTAATATTTATCCTAGCATGTAGTCTACCAGCAGATATCCGTTGCTTATCCACAGATAGAGGGTGATGGCGAGCATCAATCCTCTGAAGGCCCATTTCAGGTTCTTTCCTTTTGCCTTGAGCGCCAGGAAGGCGATGGCGATAGGAAGGGCATACATATAGTGGGCAGTCATGATATATACCTCGTTGATACCGAAGCCCAAACCGATATGGAGGGCAGTATCCATCAGGAAGAATGTCAGGGTGAGCCAGAGGAACTTTGATTTTCTTCCGGCAAGGATGCCAAGTAAGAAAAGCACAACGATGCATGTCTCTACCACATAATTGACCGCAGACTGGTATTTCACGATAACCGGACGGTTGCGCAATACATCGCCCAGAAGGTTCTGCTGGTGCAGCATGATGCTTTCACCGAAGAAATTCTCGACCAGAGTTTGCGAGCGGGAGGTCGTCTTGTCGGTCCAGTTCATGAATTCGCCCTTGGCGATAGGCTTGCCCGTGTTCTTGTTCCATATCTGTTTATGGTCACGAACATATTTGGCATGCGCTTTATCCTTGATGATTTTCCTGACGGCAGTTTCTACCTTTGCCGAGTCTTTCACGCCAGTGCTGTCGCGGTATTGCTGGTAAATCTTGGCTGTGGCTTCCTTGTTTTTCTTCATCTTAGCCTCGTGTCTTGCCATCTCCTTAGGCCATACGAAGGTGCGGTATTCCCATCTGGCGAAAGCCCACATGAGTGCGGCAGGAAGGATGACTCCTATCAGGAAGTATTTGATACTGAAGAACTTTCTGCCATTGGTGAAAAGGGCGGCAAGATAGGTCTTCAGACCATTGTTGAGCGATACGCCCGCTGTAAATACAAAGAGCAGGATAGTCTGCCAGATGGTAAGCTGTCTGCCTTTCTTCATGCATACGCCTGTGATATACAGGGTACAGAGGAGTATGATCATCGACATGATGAAATGGTCGGGTACCATCGCTGAAACCATCACATAGGCGAAAGAGAAATAGAAGGCAGAGAGCAGATTGGCATCAAAGCGCTCTGTACCAATCACTTCTCTGAATATACGGTAAAGAAAAATGAAGGAATAGAAGGCGCAGAACACCAGGATAGCTCCCACGACAAACTGAACGCAGTTGATGCCGGTAAGCATCATCAATCCTTGATTTATCTGATTCGGGATATACATGAAGAATGCCAGCAGCGGGTGGCGGTATACGTTATATTCTGTGTCCCAGTGAGATACGATGCTATAGGTAAGCGGGTCGAAACCTGCCACATGGAAGGTCTTGACAAAGAGTTTGTGATAATTATCTGTAATCTGCGAGAACTGGCTGTGGTATTTGATGACAGTCAGGGCATTGAGGGCACATGCTATGATGAGTGCGACGAGTGCTGAAACTCTTTCTTCTTTCTTGATTTTAAAAATATCGAATATCTTTTTCATATCTTTCTTTTATCGTGTTTTGGGAATCCCCTTATTTCTTCAGGAAGAACCTTACCAGGAGG
>ENA-ORNT01001673-ORNT01001673.1-human-gut-metagenome-genome-assembly--contig:-NODE-1673-length-14635-cov-3.308436_pt1 | contig 14635 bp, 16 predicted proteins | sample MGYA00242120_ERZ509032 | MGnify/ENA primary metagenome ERZ509032 (study PRJEB26280, sample SAMEA2338729) | human gut metagenome | biome: human gut; feature: human-associated habitat; material: faeces...
CGCCGCCACATTCAGAGGCTACCCGCCCGAACGCGGATATGATTTTCTTATCGACAAGATATTGAAATATGATTTCGCCGCGCGTGGAATAACGCTCGAAAGAGACGAGATTTTTATAAGCGACGGCGCAAAGAGCGACACCGGCAGCATCGGCGATATCTTTTCGCCCGAGTGCAAAGTCGCCGTCTGCGACCCCGTCTACCCGGTCTATATAGACACGAACATCATGGCGGGCAGGGGCGGAAAGCCGCTCGAAAACGGCAGATTTTCAAATATTGCTTATCTCGACTGCACCGCAGAGAACGGATTTATCCCTCCCCTGCCGGAGCAAAATGTCGATATAATATATCTCTGCTCCCCCAACAATCCCACAGGAACGGCGATGAATAAAGAGCAGCTCCAACAGTGGGTCGACTGGGCTAATAATCACGGCAGCATCATTCTCTTCGACGCCGCATACGAGGCGTTTATTACAGAGAGCGACATTCCGCACAGCATTTTCGAGCTTGACGGCGCAAAGAAATGCGCCATTGAGTTCAGAAGCTTTTCAAAGACTGCGGGCTTTACCGGCGTTCGCTGCGCATATACGATTATACCGCGCGAGCTTTCACGCGGCGGAGTCAGCCTCAACGCGCTGTGGGCGCGCAGGCAGGCGACGCGGTTCAACGGCGTGTCATATATAACCCAGCGCGCCGCCGAAGCTGTCTATTCCGACGAGGGCAGGCGGCAGATAAAAGAAAATATAAACTGCTATCTCGGCAACGCAAAGAAGATAACGGACGGACTCGAAAGTATCAATATCCGCTGTTTCGGCGGCAGAAATTCGCCGTATATCTGGTTTGAAGTGCCGAACGGGCTGACCTCATGGCAGATGTTCGACAGGCTTCTGAACACCGTTCAGGTGGTCGGCACGCCGGGCTCGGGCTTCGGCACGATGGGCGAGGGATATTTTCGCCTGACCGCATTCGCGGAACCGAAGCGCACGCTCGAAGCAGTTGAAAGAATAAAAAACGGTCTGAAATAAGACCGCACGGAGGATAAAAATGGGCATTTTTTCAAGAATAAACAAGGGACTCAAAAAGACCCGCGAGAATATGTCTGGGGCTATCGACTCGATGCTCCACGGCAAAACTGAAATTGACGACGAATTTTATGACGAGCTCGAAGAGATACTCGTCATGGGCGATGTCGGCTGCATGACCGCATCGGAGATAGTCGAGAAGCTGCGCGAGCGCGTTATGAAAAAGCATCTGCGCAAGCCTGAAGCCGTCAAGAACGAGATAAAAGAGATAGTCGCCGAGATGCTTGAGGGCGGCGAGGAAATGAGCCTTATCACTCTCCCCTCCGTCATTCTCGTCATCGGCGTCAACGGCGTGGGCAAGACCACTTCCATAGGCAAGCTCGCCGCAATGTACAAAAACGAGGGCAAAAAAGTTATCCTCGCCGCGGCGGACACTTTCAGAGCCGCTGCAATCGAGCAGCTTGAAGAGTGGGCTGACCGCGCGGGAGTCGAGATAGTCAAGCACCGCGAGGGCGCAGACCCGGCGGCTGTTATATACGACACAATTCAGGCGGGCAAGGCAAGAAACGCCGACATAATCATCTGCGACACCGCCGGCAGACTCCACAACAAAAAGAACCTAATGGAGGAGCTGGCGAAGATATACCGCGTCATCGACCGCGAGCTGCCCTACAGCGACCGTGAGAGCCTGCTCGTGCTTGACGCGACTACAGGACAGAACGCAGTCAATCAGGCAAAAGAATTCAAGAATGTTGCAGAGATCACCGGCATCATTTTAACGAAGCTTGACGGCACCGCAAAGGGCGGCGTTGTATTAAACATCAAAAATGAGCTCGGCGTACCCGTCAAGTTCATCGGCGTCGGCGAAAAGGTGGACGACCTCCGCCCGTTCAACGCCCACGCATTCGCCGAGGGTCTGTTTGACGCAGAGCCGATTGAAGACGAAGAAGAGGAAAAAGAGGACGAATAATGGATTTTCTCATAGCTACACATAACATGAAAAAACGCGCCGAGCTTGAGCGCATATTGAAACCCATCGGCGTGCGCGTTTTGCTCGCGGAAGAGGCGGGAGTCGAGCTTACCGATGTTGAGGAGACGGGCGTCACCTTTGAAGAGAACGCATTCTTAAAAGCCGACAGCGGTTGCAAAGAGAGCGGCATGCCCTGCATCGCCGACGACTCGGGACTTGCCGTTGACGCGCTCGACGGCGCGCCGGGAGTGTATTCCGCAAGATACGCGGGCGAGCACGGAAACGACGAGAAGAACAACGAGCTTCTGCTCAAGAATCTGTCCGATATTCCTATGGACAAGCGCACCGCACGGTTCGTTTCGACCGTCTGCTGCTGTTTCCCGGACGGCAGGCACATGACCGTGCGCGGCGAGTGCGAGGGCAAGATTGCCTTTGAGCCCGCAGGCGAGGGCGGCTTCGGCTACGATCCGCTGTTTTTGCCCGACGAGTTCCCCGGCAAGACAATGGCTCAACTCACCGCAGAAGAAAAAGACAGCATCAGCCACAGAGGCAAGGCGTTAAGACTCCTTGCAAAAAAACTGGAGGAAATTATATGACAAGCAAAGAGAGAGCCGCGCTTCGCGCGCAGGCAAATTCGCTCGAGCCGCTTTTTCAGGTCGGCAAGGGCGGCGTCAATGACGCACTGATAGCCCAGACGCTCGACGCATTCCGCTCCCGCGAACTGCTCAAGCTCAAGGTCCTGCTCGAGACAGCACCCAAGCCCCCGCGCGAAATTGCCGAAGAGATTGCGGCAAAGACGCAGTCCGAGGTCGTTCAGGTCGTCGGTGGCAGTCTGTGCCTGCTTGGCATTGATATACACAGAGTGAGGGTCGAGCTCGGAGAGAATCTGAGGGATAGCCACATCCACCAGCGAGTCGATGTTGACCTCGTCTACATACTGGTCGCTGATGATATGCAGCAGATTGCTCAGGCGGTTGCTGCCGCTGTTGATGATATTCAGTCGGTTGCCCGAGAAATGATTGGCATAGAATGTTCCGATGATGATGCCGATGATGATGCACAGGGCCATCAGCAGCGGAGTGAATCTGTTAGACTTTTTCTGATTCATTGTCGTTTGCATTAAGATAAACCACTTCGATATTTGCACGCTTCAGAAGGTTGATACCATCCTCAAGACGATACTTCTCACCATAGACCACGCGCTTGATGCCTGCCTGGATGATGAGCTTGGCACACTCTATACAGGGCGAGGCGGTGACATAGAGCGTAGAGCCGTCGCTGTTGTTGCTGCTACGTGCCAACTTGGTGATGGCGTTGGCTTCGGCGTGCAGCACATAGGGTTTGGTGAGATTGTTCTCGTCTTCACACACATTTTCAAACCCACTCGGTGTGCCGTTATAGCCGTCGCTGATAATCATCTTGTCCTTGACCACCAGCGCCCCTACCTGCCTGCGACGGCAGTAGGAGTTCTCGGCCCATATATGTGCCATGCGCAGATAGCGCAGGTCAAGGCGGTATCGCTTCTCTTCTTCTGTCATGTCGGTATGTTGTTATTGGGTGTCGCTTTTTATTCCGTTGCGCTCGAGCAGTGCGTCGATGGTGGGCTCCTGACCGCGGAAGCGCTTGTAGAGCGTCATGGGATGCTCGGTACCGCCACGCGAGAGGATATTGTCTCTGAAGCTCTGGGCGGTGGCACGGTCGAAGATGCCGTGCTTCTTGAAGACGCTGAAGGCGTCGGCGTCGAGCACCTCAGCCCATTTGTAGCTGTAGTAGCCGGCAGCATATCCGCCCGCCATAATGTGGGAGAACTGCACCGTCATGCATGTGTCCTTGAGCTGCGGAGTGACCATTGCCTTGGCCCAAGCCTTGTGTTCGTAGTCGATGATGTCTTCATCGAAGACGCCGCGCTGGGTGTAGTAGGCCATATCCAGCAGACCGAAACTCACCTGACGCAGACAGCTGTAGCCCACCATGAAGTTGCGGCTGTCCACGATGCGGCGGATAAGCTCGTCGGGCAGAGGCTCGCCGGTCTGATAATGGTAGGCAAAGGTACTGAGGAATTCCTTCTCTACGGCATAGTTTTCCATAAACTGGGAGGGCAGTTCGACGAAGTCCCACCACACGTTGGTACCCGAGAGACTCTGGAAGCGGGTGTTGGCAAACATGCCGTGGAGCGAGTGACCAAATTCGTGCAGGAAGGTCTCCACCTCGCTCAGCGTGAGCAGTGCCGGCTTCTCGGCCGTGGGCTTGGTAAAGTTCATGACCAGTGACACATGCGGGCGCACATTGTTGCCCTTGCGGTCTATCCACTGTCCCTGAAACTCTGTCATCCATGCTCCGTTCTGCTTGCCTTTGCGCGGATGGAAGTCTGCATAGAGCACAGCGAGATACTTCCCGTCGTTGTCGTACACCTCATAGGCTTTGACATCGGGATGATACACGGGGATATCCGCGTTTTCCTTGAAGGTGATGCCGTAGAGACGGGTAGCCAGCCCGAAGACGCCGCCGATGACGTTCTCCAGCTTGAAGTAGGGGCGCAGCATCTCGGCATCGAGATTATAGCGTTCCATCTTGAGCTTGTGGGCGTAGTAGGAGATGTCCCAGGGCTCCAGCTTGAAGTCGTCGCCCTCGTGGCGGCGCGCCATCTGCTCTATCTCTTCCATCTCGTTGACGGCAGTGGGCTTGTAAGCCTCGATGAGGTCATCGAGCAGACGATAGACATTGGCGGTATTGGTCGCCATGCGCTGCACCAGCACATAGTCGGCATAGGTGTCATATCCCAGCAGCTGTGCCACCTCGCGGCGCAGATTGACCAGCCGTTTGCATATCTCCAGATTGTTCTGCTCGTTGTCGTGGGTACATACGGTCATGTGGGCCATATACATCTCACGACGCAGGTCGCGCCTGTCGGCATAGGTCATGAAGGGCGAATAGCTGGGGAAGTCGAGCGTGAACACCCAACCCTCCTTGTCCTTCTCGGCAGCAGCCTGGGCGGCAGCCTCACGCTGTGTGTCGGGCAGTCCGCTCAACTCTGCTTCGTCGGTGATGTGCAACTGATATGCCTTGTTCTCCTTCAGCAGGTTCTGAGAGAACTGCAGCGAGAGCATGCTGGCTTCTTCGGTCAGCCGGCGCAGCTTCTCCTTGTCCTCGTCACTGAGCAGGGCACCGCTGCGCACAAATCCGTCGTAAGAGGTTTGCAGCAGCATACTCTCCTCGGGCGTGAGCTCACGATGGTGCTCATAGACATACTTGATGCGCTCAAAGAGACGACGGTTGAGCGACACGTCGTTGGCGTGCTTGGTGAGTATGGGGTTGAGTTTCTGGGCCAGGGCGTCCATCTCATCACTGGTCTCGGCACTGAGCATGCACGAGAACACGCTCGACACGCGGTCGAGCAAATCATAATAGTGCTCGCCCTTGCTCAGGTCTACTCGGGTGAGAGTATTCTCAAAGGTGGGTTCTTCGGGGTCGTTGATGAGCTTGTCGATAGCCTCATCGTCACGGCGTATACCCTCCATGAACGCCTCTTCATAGTGTTCGGTCTTTATTCTATCAAAAGGAACAGTGTCGTGAGGGGTGTTATAAGGCAGGAAAAAGGGATTTTCCTGAGTTTTGTCTATATTTGCTGTAATGTCCATACTATTCGTAGTTGATTTCGATGCAGTGACGGCGCTCCTGTCTGCCATGAGACTGTCCGAGAACCGAGGTGCCGCCTATTTTATGCAAAAATAGTGCAAATCGAGCGCCATGAGCTTGCTCAAATGGCCGAGGTGCCGCCTATTTTATGCAAAAATAGTGCAAACCGAACGCCATAAGCACGCTTAATGGCTGAGGTGCCGCCTATTTTATGCAAAAATAGTGCAAACCGAGCGCCATGAGCTTGCTCAAATGGCCGAGGCGAAGCCTATTTTATGCAAAAATAGTAAAAAACTAACATATTCAAGCCATTATATCCATTTTTTAACTAATGTTTTACTTCCATTGGCGACGGCCGCTGTCATTCATGCCTTGAGCGGGCTTTGAGCCGCCACTCCCCTCGCCCATTTCGCGACCCAGGAACTTGCCTACGGCGCCACCCCGACCCGCTCCAGACCGCTGCCCACCAAGCCATTTCCCACAGAGATGGCATTGGCGATGATTTCAGGGTTTGATTTCTGTATTTCGGACTGCGATTTATGTGTGGCAAACCATGATTTCAGTATTTCCCACTTCGCCGTAAAGTTATTTGCGGTCGCGGGCGGTTTGTCGCCATTCACGGTCATGACGGGGCTGCGGGCGAAGCGCCCCCCGGCGATAGAAACGACAGAAGGGGATGACACCTTGGGGCACGGGCAAACCGCTGAACCTTACGGAGTCATCCCCTTCGGGAATATGGGGGCTATCGCTTTACTTCCTGTCCATCACGCGCCATACGTAGGCAATGTAGGCGAAGACAAACGGCACAAGGAGCGACACGTAGAACATCGTGCGGAGCGTGAACTCACTGCTGCAACTGTTGGCAATGGTGAGCGAGCACTGCAGGTCGGCATTGGAGGGATAGTAGGCGGTATCGGCATAGCCTGCCACCAACAGCAGAGAGAGCACGACCAGCACCACGCCCACACCGGCGGGCCAGATGCCACGGATATAGGTCTTGCTGACGATGGTGCGCACCACGCCGTAGAGCAACAGCACCACGCCCGCGAGGGTGAGCACGACGAGCAGCGGCATGGCAAGGTAGTTGTGCAGATACTTCATCGGCTCCAGCGATACCACGCCTGTGGCGGCGTCGACGGCATATCCGTCCTTGAGCAGCAGTCTCACAAAGAACGCCAAGAACAGCACGAGGAAGGGCACCGTGCATCCGATGAGGCGCACGCTGCCACGCGAGCGGATGTCCTCGTCGTCCACATTATTTATAATATAGAGCGTGCCCAGCATGCGCGCCAGGAACATCACGGCGAAGCCAAATACGAGGTTCCACACGTCGAGCAGCGCGTCGAGTCCGGCAGAGGCGTTGGCCCAGCGGCTGATGACGGGCGAGCCGACATCGGTCAGCGATGCCTTCTCTACCAGGAAGTTTGAGCCGTCGAAGAATGTAGCCACAGCGCCACCGAGCAGCAGCGGACCCACGATGCCGTTGAGTATGAGGAACCATCGGTAGGTGCGGGTGCCAAGCAGATTGCCCTTCTTGAGCTGGAACTCATAGCTCACTGCCTGCAGCACAAACGAGAAGAGGATAATCATCCACAGCCAGTAGGCTCCGCCAAAGCTGGTGCTGTAGAAGAGAGGGAACGAGGCAAAGAAGGCTCCGCCAAAGGTGACGAGCGTGGTAAAGGTGATTTCCCATTTGCGTCCGGTAGAGTCGAGCACCTTGCGCTGTCCTTCTTCGGTACGGCCAAGGCTATAGACCATTGAGTTGGCGCCCTGCACAAAGAGCAGGAACACAAGCAGCGCCCCAAGCAGCGAGACGATAAACCACCAGTATTGTTGTAGGAATTCGTAAGTCATAATCATATTATGATGTATAGGGTTTCACAAGTTGTTATTTGTTGGCATTATAGTTTCTGATGACACGGCACATAATGCTGATCTCGGCTATGAGCAGCACGGTGAAGAGTATCAGGAAGAGGAAGAAGGTCAGGGCCACGCTGCCCGACTGCAGGTCGGAGACGGCTGCCACCGTGGGCATCATGTCCTGGATGGCCCAAGGCTGTCGGCCCAACTCGGCGACTATCCATCCTGCCTCGCTGGCGATATAGGTAAGGGGCAGCATCGCCAGGGCAGCCAGATACAGCCAGCGATGGGTGGCGGTGATGTCCTTGCGCCAGGCGATATGGCCGATGACGAGGAAGAAGAGCATGAGGAGCGACCCCACGCCCACCATGATGCGGAAGGCGTAGAAGTTGATGGGGATATAGGGCACCAGTTCGGCTCGGTCCTTGATATATCCATAACCGAAATATGGCATGTCCTGCTTCAGCTGGGCAGCCAGACTGTCCAGTCGGGCGTCGGTGGCGTCGGCAGCCTTCAGCTGGCGGTAGGTGGCAAGGGTGGTGATGGCTCTACGGCCACGCTCCATCTTCTCTTCGGCAGAGAGTTCGCGCTTGCCGTCGCGGGTATATCCGTTGAGGATATCGTTGACGCCGGGCACGTAGCCGTCTATCGAGTGGGTGGCAAGCAGGGAGAGTCCGTTGGGGATGGCTATGCGCAGCGGAGCCTCGCCGCCCTGGGCATAGTCGGGCTGCTCCAAGGGGTTGACAGCGGCAATGGCGGTGAGCGACACGCCCTCGCCTCCGTCGTAGAGTGCCTCCATGGCGGCCAGCTTCATGGGCTGGGTCTCTGCCACCTTCACTGCCGAGAAGTCGCCTGTGGTCATGGTGAGTACAGCGGCCACGATGCCCACGATACTCGCGATGCGGATGCTCTGGCGTGCCATCTCCTGCTCACGGCGGCGCAAAAGATACCAGCAGCTTACGGCGCACACGAATACGGCGCCCACCACCCAGGTAGAGGTGACAGTGTGGAAGAACTTGTCGACGGCAAAGGGCGACAGGGCTACATCGACGAAGCTCGTCATCTCGTTGCGCACGGTGTCGGGATTGAACTCACAGCCCACGGGGTACTGCATCCACGCGTTGGCGACGAGTATCCACCATGCCGAGATGGTGGCACCCAGGCCAGTGAGCCATGTAGAGGCGAGGTGGAAGCCACGCGACACCTTCTCCCAGCCGAAATACATGACGGCGACGAAGGTGCTCTCCATGAAGAACGCCACGATGCCCTCGACGGCAAGCGGGGCGCCGAAGATGTCGCCCACAAACCAGGAGTAGTTGCTCCAGTTGGTGCCGAACTCAAACTCGAGGATGATGCCCGTGGCCACGCCCATGGCGAAGTTGACGCCAAACAGGCGCTGCCAGAACACGGCGGTTTCTTTCCAGAATGGTTTACCTGTGCGGTAATAGCACGTTTCCATAATGCCCATGATGAGGGCCAGACCCAGCGTGAGCGGCACAAAGAGCCAATGGTAGATGGCTGTAAGTGCAAACTGCGCACGCGACCAGTCGATGAGGGTTGGGTCGATTGTCAACAGGTGTGTCATTGTTTATAATTTTAAGATGATTGATGATTGTCGTAAGATTTCTAAAGAGCGTCGCTGCCATCGGGTCAGCGCCCCACCAGCTGGCCAGCCACATACGCCGCCTTGTCGCCGTCGTGCGCCTTCTGCTCCAGCACATCGGGGAAGAAGAAGAGTTTCAGCACAAAGAAGATGACAAACAGCTTGATGAGGATGACTGCCCACAGCACCCGGCCGAGGGTCATGGTGCGGAAACCGTCGGCATAGAGCCGGTACATCTTATATAATATATTGTCTCTGTTCATTGTCGGAAAGTGTCAGGAGTGGGTTGCTGATGGGCTGGGGCTGCCAGATCGGCCACAAATCCTCCTCGGAAGAGCTGCAGACGCCCCTGGTTCTGTAGCCGATGCAATGCGCGCGACACCTCGAGACGGCTGCAACCCAGCTCTTGGGCCAGGCGTACCATCTTGACGACCACACGCTTGGCGCCTACGGGGTAGCGGCTGTGGCTATGGATAAAGTCGACGACGCGGCTGTCGATGCTTTCGCCGTGGCTGCGCCAACAGCGGGCGTGTCGCTTCTGGATAAGCGCAGAGAGAAGATTGAAATAGTTGATACGGAAGATAGGAAAACGGTCTATCAACTTATAGATTTCGTCTTTGCCGATGCCGATGACGCTGCAGGGCGTCAGGGCGCGATAGAGGCTGGCATAATGGGGGCTCACGCCAAACAGCGCTTCGGGCTCGAACAAGAGCGGAGCCGCAGCGGTCTCTGCCACCGCATAGGACCCGTTGTCGGCAGAGGTGACGACCTCTATCCTGCCGTCAATGAGAAAGAAGAGGCGGTCGCAAGTGGTCTGGGCACGCGCCATGGTATCGCCCTCGGCATACTTGTGGAAGCCCAGACGGGTATGGGTCACCAGCGCACCGAGGTCGGCCTTACTCAGTCCCTGGAAGAGGGCAAACTGGAGCAGCTTGTCGTATATATGCAGCGTGTCCATAGGGGTAACGGTGTCAGAGGGGGTGGCGCTATCAGCGGGCGGGGTCGGCCATCTTGTCGCGCAGTGCCGGAGAACACCACACGGCATGGCGGCCCTCGCGGTCGGTATAGATGAAGTAGGCCATCATGTCCTTATGGCGGGCAAGCACCTCCTGGGCGCGCTCGAGTCCCATCACCATGAAGGCGGTGGCATAGGCGTCGGCACGGGCACAACTGTTGGTGAGCACCGTAGCAGAGAGAATGCTGTGCTGGACAGGGTAGCCGGTGGCAGGGTCAATGGTATGGGCATACTTGCGGCCGTTCTTGTAGTAGAAGTTACGGTAGTTGCCGCTGGTGGCCATCGCCTTGTCGGCAACGTCGATGATGGTCTGCAGTTCCTGGTTGATATTGAGACTGTCGTCGGTGGGCTTGGTGACGCCGATACGCCAGGCGGGCTGCTTGTCGTTGACGCCGTGGGCAACGATTTCTCCGCCTATCTCTATCATATAGTTGGTCACGCCCTGATTGCGCAGATAGCGCGCCACCACATCGCAGCCGTAACCCTTGGCTATGGCGCTGCAGTCGAGCATGGTGCGGGCGTCCTGCTTCACGACATGGCGTCCGCTGAGTTTCACCTTCTCATATCCCACGATAGCCAGCAGACTGTCTATCACAGCCTTGGTGGGCGGGGTACCCTGCTTGAAGCCGAAGCCCCAGGTATTGACCAGCGGCGCCACGGTGATGTCGAAGGCGCCGTGGGTGTCGGCAGAGACCTCCTGAGCCATCGAAAACACGTCGGTGAAGAGGTCGTTGACCTCAACGGTCTCGTTGCGGTTTACGCGTGAGATGATGGAGGTCTCGTTAAACGGAGAGAGCGAGTTGTCTACCTGCTGCAGCTGGTCGAGTATCCCGGCTTGCAGGTCGCGGTCGTACTGGTACACGATGCTGTAGGTGGTGCCGAATATCATGCCCTTGTTGTGCTGGTAGGGCATCGCCCGGTTCTGGCGCACGATGATGACCGTCGCCACAATCAGAAAGAGCAGAAACGCACCCTGCCCTATCAGTTTCTTCTTGCTTGTTCGCTCCATATAGATGATGGTGTCAGAGTTCGATGATTACATTGAAGGTGCCGCCGATACGGTCGTCGTAGCGGCCATAACCAGGGATATACCAGGCCTTGCCGATAGCGGGGTCTTTGGCTGTGAGTTTGCGCTTGTAGCGCAGACTCCATCCCAGACGCAACGGGCCCCAGATGCGGGCATCGACGCCAGCGACCAGTTCGAGCCAGTGGCAGTTGGCGCTGTTGTCCTTATAGCTGTACTCCACATCGTCGCCCCACACGGGGTCCTTGACAGCGGTGCCGTCGACATCATACTTGAAGGAGGTATAGCCATAGCGGCCGCCCACATAGACGCGGTTCACATCGTGCTTGTTGCGCAGCACGTTGAAGTCTACACCCACACGGCCGTAGGGAGCCGAGGTCTTGTAGCGCAGTCCACTGTCTACATCGTCGGCATCGGCATGGCCCACACCCAGCTCGACAACGGGGAAATAGCGGTCGCGCAGATTGAGACGGGCGGCAGCCTCGTACTGGCCATAGTCGCCCAGACCCGACTGGATGACGCCCACGAGGTCGAACGACACTGCCACTCCGCGGAAGAGGGGTATGGTGTCGCGGTCGGTAAGGGTCTTGCCCTTGTGGTTCTGCGCCTGCAGCGCCAGGGGCATCAGCAGAAGCATGAGGCTAACTGCCAAGACTCTTGAAATAGATGAGCAAATGCGGTTTCTGAGCATCGTAGCTTACTTTATTCTGGTTAATCACAACAGAGTCAATGCGGTGATGGGTGCATTTGACCTGCTGCAGCGTATGAAACATGGTGGCGGGGCAGTCTACCGACTCGAAATGGGGTTCATTGGTCTTGGTGATGGTCACGGTGTCTATGGTACGCACACCGCCATCGGGGCGGATGTCGAAGTAGTACTCGTCGCTCTCGTGGCTGTAGCTCAGCGGGATGCTGAAGCTGTCCACGCGCAGCGCCTTGTTGAGCAGCACGGTGTCGGCTCCCGATGTGCGCTTGACCGAGATGGTCAGCGTGTCGTCGAGCGTCGTCACGTCGCCAGCCAGCCTATACTTGGTATAGACGGTATTGTTGAGCGGACAGTCTATCGACGAGCACGAGGCAATCACCGCCACCACCGCCACAAGCAGTAGCGCTATTTTCCGCATCGTATCTCCTCCTCTATCTGGTAATCATTGCGGTTGGGGTTGCTACGGCTTACCAGGTCGCCGATGAAACCGGCAAGGAAGAGCTGGGTACCGATAAGCATCGAGGTGAGGAAGATATAGAACCAGGCAGAGTCGGTGACCAGATGGCCATAGTTGCCCTGACTCAGTTCGACCAACTTGCTGATGCCCAGGATGGCGAGGGCGATGAAGCTGATGAAGAATACCAGCGAGCCCAGAAATCCGAAGACGTGCATAGGCTTCTTGCCGAAGTTGGAAAGGAACCACAGGGTGAGCAGATCCAGATAGCCGTTGAAGAAACGGTTAAGGCCAAACTTGGATTTGCCATACTTGCGGGCCTGGTGGTGTACCACCTTCTCACCAATCTTGTCGAAGCCGGCATTCTTGGCCAAGTAGGGAATATAGCGGTGCATCTCGCCATAGACCTCGATATTCTTGACCACCTCCAGGCGGTAAGCCTTGAGGCCGCAGTTGAAGTCGTGCAGGTTCTTCACACCGCTAATCTTGCGGGCAGTGGCATTGAAGAGCTTGGTGGGGATGGTCTTGGACAGGGGGTCATATCGCTTCTGCTTGTAGCCCGACACGAGGTCGTAGCCGTCCTCCATAATCATCTTGTAGAGTCCGGGTATCTCGTCGGGAGAATCCTGCAGGTCGGCATCCATGGTGATGACCACGTCGCCCTTGACCTCCTTGAATCCGCAGTAGAGCGCAGGGCTCTTGCCATAATTGCGGCGGAACTTGATGCCACGCACGTGCTCAGACTCCTTGCTCAGACGCTCGATGACGTCCCATGAGTGGTCGGTAGAACCATCGTTGACAAATATTACTTCGTAGCTGAAGCCGTTGGCTTCCATCACACGCTTAATCCAGGCAAAGAGCTCGGGCAGCGATTCTTCCTCGTTGTAGAGGGGGATTACTACTGATATATCCATATCTTGTTTACGTTTTATATATACATTATTTATTATAGGGGGCATAACTTCGGCGCATGATGGCTGCCACGGGCAGCGACATGATGGCGCAGAACGTGATGTTCTGGGTGAAGAAGGTGAACACCAACTGCACATCGCTTGTGGCGCGAAGCGTATTGACGGCCTCCTGAAGCTCTCGCACCGACAGGGTCTGCTGTCGGTAGATGGCCTCTATCGTCTGGAGAGCGCCCACCAGCATGCCGACGAAGGCACCGTTGTCGAAGAAACGGAAGTAGACCAGCTGGAAAGCCGCGAAGAGCAGGCTGGCGTAGAGGAAAGTATACCACAGATAGGCATAGCCACGACGGAACGAGATGACTCCGTCGAGGGCACGGTCACGGAAGACCTTTAGGCGTGCGCCGGCCACAAAGGGAGTGGCTATGGCAAGCATCGTGCCCCACACGGACTGGGGGTCGAAGATGATGGCCATAAAACTGGCTGCCCACAGCACTGCCATGAACACGCCATCGATACGCGCAAAGGCCTTGACCTGTTTGAAAGCGTCGCTAAGTGTCATATTATCTGCAAAAGTACTGTTTTTTAGAGAGAAAATCCATAAAACTGCAATTTTTTCGCATTTCCATGGTCTTTTTTTTGGTTCTTCCGCCTTTTAGAATGATGTATCTGTACTGTTGGTAATACATACAGGATTATAGGTATAAAGGAATATTGATGATGTGCGTATCTTTGCACCCGAAAAAAGTAAGGCAAAGTATTTATGAGATCACTTCAAGATTTTTCATCAAACCCAGATTGAAATCCAGTCCGTCAAGCACATCTTCCACGGGAATCGTTAAGTTTACACGAGGGTTTATATTTACGCCAAGAGCCAACCCTAAAGAGCCTTTGGCACCAAGCATCGGGTCTACAAGAATTTGCTTACCTGCATATTCCATCTTCAACGTTGCGTTGCGAATGAGACGGATGTAGTTCTTTGCACTCAACTGAGTAAAAGCCAACAGTAAAGTCAGCATCAAAATCATTTTTTCCATACTTACGCGAATTTTCATTATATAAGATGTCTTCATTATTCCGACTGCAAAAGTATGAGAAAATGCTGATGTATCAGATAACAGAGAACCTCCCAAAACTACCAGAATGATGATTCTTGCTCATTCATACACACCATTCTTATAGTCCTCTTGGAATTCTCTACATGTCTTGCCCGTCTGCTGCTTGAAGAAACGCATCAGGTGGGATGGTTCGGCGAAACTGAAAGCATAGGCTATCTCACTTATAGACTTGCTGGTGAATAGAAGTTCGTTTTTGATTTCTGCCAACAGTCTCTGTTTCAGCAGATAGGTTGCCGACACTCCATACTGCGCCATCACACTATGGTTCAGGGTGATGTGGCTAATCTTGAGCAGCGAGGCGTAGTCCTGCACACGGTCAC
>ENA-ORNT01001676-ORNT01001676.1-human-gut-metagenome-genome-assembly--contig:-NODE-1676-length-14617-cov-8.021700_pt1 | contig 14617 bp, 10 predicted proteins | sample MGYA00242120_ERZ509032 | MGnify/ENA primary metagenome ERZ509032 (study PRJEB26280, sample SAMEA2338729) | human gut metagenome | biome: human gut; feature: human-associated habitat; material: faeces...
CCCCGCCTTCAGGCAGGTGATCTCATAGCCCTGCTGCGCCAGCCATCTGCACGGCTCCAGCACGGCGCTGTGCTCCACAGCCTGCACCAGTTCCAGCATGGGCTGACCGCCCGCCAGCGCCAGAACCTGCTCTGCACCCACCTGCGCCATGGTGCAGACGGTGTCCAGCATTTCCCGTCCGGAGATCCGCTTGGGGGTGAGGACAAGGGTGTCCGGGGCGATGCGCTCACCCAGCAGGGCAACACGATCCCCGATGGCCTTTTCTGCCAGCGAGATCAGGGGCACAGACTTGCTGTCCTGATACAGCAGCACCCGCAGCACTTTATTGCCGTCCACCAGCGTGCGGCAGTAGATGAAACCCCAGCAGATACGGAGTCCACTCCTGCCGCAGATGGCGCTCCAGTGCATTGCTCATGCGCAGCACCCGGGTGGTGCCGTCCTGCATCTGCACGGCAACGCCCACACCGGGGGTATCCGGCAGGCAGGCAAAAAGCTCCTGCTGCTGGGCAAAGCTGCACAGAGGCACCCGGTTGCCGTCGGCATAGTGGTAGGCCATGGTGCCGCCGCACACCAGCGCAGGCGCAGCCAGACGCACGCTGCCCAGAATAGAGCGTACCGCGCGCGGAGAGCGCTGCGAAAAAACGGTCAGTCTGCCGCCGCGGCTGCTGAACAGCTGCAAAACATCCCGCACCACTTGGGTCAGATTGCCATCCTCGCCCAGCAGCAGGTTATCCAGATCACAGAGCACCAGAGTGGATGCCAGAGAATCGTTCATGTGTTTTTCCTCCTGAGTGTTGCGAGAAAATGGGTAAAATAGTCCGGCAGCTCGGAATCAAACCGCAGCTGCTCCCCGGTGATGGGGTGGACAAAGCCCAGCGTTTTGGCGTGCAGACACTGCCCGTGCAGGCTGGTGATGCAGTTGTGGGGGCCGTACACCGGGTCCCCTGCCACCGGGTGGTGGATGGAGGCCATGTGCACACGGATCTGATGGGTGCGGCCGGTCTTTAGACGGCATTCCAGCAGGGTGAACTCCCCTAGCCGCTCCAGCACCTTGTAGCCGGTATAGGCGTACTTGGTGTGGGGCTCGCTGGCCGGGTAGACCGCCATTTTTTTGCGGTCGGTCTTACTGCGGCCGAGGTTTGCTTCCACAAAGCCCTCGTCCTGCGCAAAGCCGCCGTAAACTACCGTCTGGTAGGCGCGCTCCACGCTGTGCACTGCCATCTGCCGGGAAAGGCCGATGTGGGTAGCGTCGTCCTTTGCCACCACCAGCAGGCCGCTGGTGTCTTTATCAATGCGGTGGACGATGCCGGGGCGGATCTCACCGCCAATGCCGGAAAGGCTGCCCTTGCAGTGCCACAGCAGGGCGTTGACCAGCGTGCCGTCCGGGTTGCCGGGTGCGGGGTGCACCACCATGCCCTTGGGCTTGTTGACCACCAGCAGATGGGCGTCCTCGTAGACGATCTCCAGCGGAATATCCTGCGGCACGGCCTCGATGGGCTTTGCGTCCGGGATCTCCAGCAGCACGGTGTCCCCTGCCTTGAGCTTCAGGCTTTTGGCCACAGTCTTGCCGTTGCACTGCACATGCCCCTCGGCCACCAGCGCCTGCAGCGCCGAGCGGGACAGGCCGGTGTCCTCGCCGCTGAGAAAGCGGTCGATACGCTGACCGGCAGTCTCCTGCTCTACGATAAATTCACGCTGTTCCATAATTTACTGCTCCTTGGAAGCGGCGTCATCGGCGTGCACTTCGTCCAGAAAGATCACCAGCACCCACAGTGCCACGCCCACGCAAACGCAGATATCTGCAAAATTGAACACAGCAAAGCGCATGAACAGCAGGTTGATGTAGTCCACCACCTCGCCGTTGAGCACACGGTCGATCAGATTGCCGATACCTCCGCCCAGCACCAGCACCAGCGCTGCCTGCTGCAGGCGCTTGCCGCGGCTGCGGAAAAACAGGCCATAGGCGACCGCCAGCAGCGCCGCGCTTGTGGCGATGATCAGGAACAGCTGCTTGCCGCTGAGCAGGCTGAAAGCCATGCCCGGATTGAGCACGAACCGCAGCTCCACCACATGGGGGATGAACGGCATAGCGCCTACCGGCTGCAAAACCTGCACCGCCCACAGTTTGATCAGCTGGTCGATGCCGATCAGCGCAGCCACAGCTGCCAGATTGAAGAGTACAAATGCCATTTGCTACCTCGTTTCTGTTATAAAAAACGGCGCTCCCCGTTCAAGGGAGCGCCGCCCTTTTTACAAAACAGATTTGTATTGATGCGGGACGCTTATGCTTCCACAACGCTGGCGCAGCGTGCGCACAGGGTGGGGTGTGCGGGGTGGCTGCCGATGGAAGCAGAGTACTTCCAGCAGCGCTCGCACTTGTCGCCGGTGGCGTGTGCAGCTGCAACGCCCAAGCCCTCGACAGCGCTGGCAGCGCCGCCCTCGCCCTTGACCAGTTCCACATGGGAGACGATCATCAGGTCGGCCAGCTCGTCCATGGGGATGCTGTTCAGCAGGTCATAGACGGCATCGCTGCAGTACAGGGTGACGGAGGCCTCCAGAGATGCACCGATGAGCTTTTCGGCACGGGCCTGCTCCAGCACCTTCTTGACCTCGTCGCGCACGGCGATGAGCTGTGCCCACTTTGCCTTGAAGGCATCGTCGGCGGCGTACTGGCCAGCCTTGGGCATCTGCTCGAACACCACATACTTGTTCATGCCCTCGGTCTTGGGCATGAAGTCCCAGATCTCCTGACTGGTGAAGCACAGGATGGGGGCAATGATCTTGTCCAGAGCAACAAGGATCTTGTACATGGTGGTCTGGGCGGCCTTGCGGGCGGTGCCGTTGGTGCAGTACAGACGATCCTTGGTGACGTCCAGATAGAAGTTGGACATGGCCACCACGCAGAAGTTGTACACAGCGTGGTAGACCTTGTTGAAGTCGTACACAGCGTAGCCTGCGTTGGTGTTGGCGATCAGGTCATCCAGCGCAGCCAGTGCCCAGCGGTCGATATCCTGCAGCTGATCGTCTGCAACACAATCGGTGTTGGGGTCAAAGCCGTCCAGATTGCCCAGAATGAAGCGGGCAGTGTTGCGGATCTTGCGGTAAGCCTCGCTGAGCTGCTTGAAGATGTTCTTACCGGCGCGCACATCCACGGTGTAGTCGGAAGAAGCCACCCACAGACGGATGATGTCTGCGCCGTAGTCCTTGATGATCTCGCTGGGCTCCACGCCGTTACCGGCGCTCTTGTGCATCTGCTTGCCCTGCTCGTCCACCACCCAGCCGTGGCACAGCACGGACTTATAGGGTGCGCAGCCCTTGCTTGCAACGCTGGTCAGCAGGCTGGACTGGAACCAGCCGCGGAACTGGTCGCCGCCTTCCATATACATATCGGCGGGGAAACGCAGCTCGGGGCGCTCGTCCAGCACGGCAGCATGGGTGGAGCCGGAGTCAAACCAGACGTCCATGATGTCGGTGTCCTTCTCCCACTCGGAAGCGCCGCACTTCTCGCACACTTCGCCTGCGGGGATGATCTGCTCGGCATCGTACTTATACCATGCGTCAGAGCCTTCCTTGCGGAACAGAGCGCTGACAGCCTTGATGGTAGCATCGGTGATGTGGTAGGTGCCGCACTTCTTGCAGTAGAAGGCGGGGATGGGCACACCCCAGGTGCGCTGGCGGCTGATGCACCAGTCGTTGCGGTCGCGCACCATGCCGGTCATGCGGTCATGGCCCCAATCCGGCATCCAAGTGACGGTATCAATGGCCTTGTACACATCCTCGCGGAACTTGGCAATGGAGCAGAACCACTGCTCGGTAGCGCGGAAGATGATGGGATGATGGCAGCGCCAGCAGTGGGGGTACTGATGCTTGATGTGCACCTGACCCATCACAGCGCCGGAAGCAGTCAGGTCGGCCAGAATGGTCTTGTTGGCTGCCCACACGCGCTGCCCAGCGTACTTGCCGGCCAGCTCGGTCAGATAACCGCCGTCATCCACGGGCACCGTGATGGGCACCTGCGGATACTTTTGGCAGACGTTGAAGTCGTCCACGCCGTGACCGCCTGCGGTATGAACGCAGCCGGAACCGCTTTCCAGCGTGACGTGGTCGCCCAGAATGACCCAGCCCTCCTTGGGCAGGTAGACGTGGTTATAGCGCATCAGCTCGAACTCAGCGCCGGAAACGGGCTCGCCCACGATCTCATAGTTCTCGATGTGGCAGGCGTCCATGACGCTCTTGACCAGATCGGTCGCCATGATGTGGTACTCCTCGCCGATCTTGACGAAGGAGTACTCGAACTGACCGTTCAGGCAGATGGCCTCGTTGGCGGGCAGGGTCCAAGTGGTGGTGGTCCAGATGACGAAGTAGGTCTTATCCATGGGGATGCCGTACTTTGCCAGCACACCGTTGGGGTCCTGCGAGACGTGGAAACGCACAAAGATGGAATCGCAGTCGTCCTCGCCGTACTCGATCTCGGCCTCAGCCAGCGCGGTGCGGCAGTCCGGGCACCAGTACACGGGCTTCAGACCCTTGTAGATGTAGCCCTTCTTGGCCATCTCGCCGAAGATTTCGATCTGACGTGCCTCAAACTCCGGCTTCAGGGTCAGGTAGGGGTGCTCGAAGTCACCGATAACGCCCAGACGCTTGAACTGGTCGCTCATGATGTCGATGTGCTCGGTGGCAAACTTTTCACAAATCTGGCGCAGCTCCAGCTTGGAGATGTCCTTCTTCTTGTCACCGACCGAGGACAGAGCCTTCAGCTCAATGGGCAGGCCGTGGGTATCAAAACCGGGCACATAGGGAGCCTGATAGCCCTCCATGTTCTTTTCGCGGATGATGATATCCTTGATGATCTTGTTCAGGGCGGTGCCCATGTGGATGTTGCCGTTTGCATACGGAGGGCCGTCGTGCAGAATAAACTGGGGCTTGCCCTCGTTGTGCTTCATGAGCTGGTTGTACAGGTCGTTGTCGTCCCAATCCTTGAGCATGACCGGTTCCTTTTTGGGCAGACCGGCGCGCATCTCAAACAGGGTCTTGGGCAGATTCAACGTGCTGTCGTACTGCGATTTGTTCTTAGCCAATGGTTTACACTCTCCTCTATTTTTGCGTTGGGTGCCTTACTCGCTGAACTTTACGCCCTGAAAAGCGTCGTAGTCCGGCTCGTCCGGCTTCATATCAGCAGGAGGCGGGTCCAGCTTGAGCTGGCTTTCGTCCTTTGCCCAGAAATCCTCGCTGCTGTCAGCCGCCTTGTCGTCATCGGCAGGGGCGGCAGGTTCGGTGGTTTCGGTCATTTCGGCAGGTTGCTCGGCCGGGGCTGCTGCGGCATCGGCTGCGGGGGCAGTCTCGGGCTGTGCGGCGGGCTGCTCTGCGGCAGCTTCCTGCGCAGACTCTGCGTCCTGTACGGGGGCGTCCTTTTCGGCTTCCTTAGCGTCCTTCTGGAACTCCGGCAGACGGCTCAAAGACTCCACATGGCTGCGGTACAAATTGAGCACATCCGCCTTGAAGCGGGTGACCTCCAGACGGACGCGGTCGTACTCCCGCTCTTCAGCCAGACGCTTCTCGTTGGCTTCGTTCTCGATCTCGTCTGCGCGGTCGCTTGCCTTCTGCAGCAGCTCGTTGGCGTCGCGGATGATATCATCGCCCCGCAGATTTGCGCGGTGAATGATCTCCTCAGCCTTCTGGTTTGCTTCACGGATCACGTTTTCGCCCATGCGCTGGGCGTTGATCAGCGCGCTCTTGAGCATATCGCCGTCGGCCTCAAAGCTTTGTAGCTCACCCTTGAGCTTCTGGTTCTCTGCGGTCAGATCAGCGATCTGCTTGCGCAGCTGCTCTGCCTGCGCATCGTTCTGCTGCAGCTGCTCCTCGACCTTGTCCAGAAAACGATCCACGTCCTCTGTACGGTAGCCGCGGAGGTTTTTTTCAAATTGTACAGAGCGGACATCCTGCGGGGTCAGCATAGTCATTTCCTCCCATAGCTTTTAATATTGAAAGAACTCAATGATCGAACGATCTTTTTTACTTTTCCCGGGCAATGCAGTCAGCCGGAAGCGGCCCTTGCCGCGCACGGTGAACACATCCTGCTCGTATACGGGAGCATGGGGCTTTTCTACCGGCAGATGGTTGATCTCTACCCTGCCCGCCTCGATCAGCTCCGCAGCGGTGCCGCGGCTGACGTGCAGCATGGCAGAGAGTACCGCGTCCAGCCGCAGGGAGGACACGGTGGCGGTGAGCAGCTGACGCTCCGGTGCCGAGAAAGCCGGGATCTCTTCCGGCTCCAGCAGGCGGGTGGACACCTCTGTGCGTCCCGCCTGACACAGCTCCCGGCAGATAAGCTTTGCCGCCGGTTCCAGCGCGAACACATAGGCCGTGCCCGGCGCATCGGCAGGCAGCAGGATATCGCCCAGCGCCTCGCGCTTGAGGGCAAGCCCCATCAGGCTGCCCAGATAATCCTTGTGCGCGGGGAGCGCCGCACCGGGCAGTGCCCGGCATTGCAGCTGTACGCAGCGCACCGGACACTCGCCGTAGCTGTACTCCGGCTCCAGACAGAGCACCCGGCGCTCGGCCTCGGGCCAGCCGCCGTCAAAACGCCAGCCGTCCCGCACACCGGCACGCCCCAGTGCCGCCCGGGCAAGATCCTGTTCCCGGTCGCTGAGGAATGCAGAGTACCGGGCTATGCCGCGGGAAAAAGCCGCATCGGCAAGATCCTCGATATGCCGCATAAGGTAGCGTTCCTCATCGTTGCGGGCGGGCACAAAACCCCGCACCGCACCGGCTGCCGGATCAATAGAATGCGCCATTGTTCTCCAGCTCGTCCAGCAAGTCGCCCATGATATCCACGTTGTACGGGGTAATGATAAAGGTACTGTTGGCTACGCGCTTGATCTGGCCGTTGTTGGCGTAGGCCACGCCGGACAAAAAGTCTACCAGACGGCGGGAGACCTCCTTGTTGGTGGACTCCAGGTTCAGCACCACGGTACGCTTGTTGTTCAGATGGTCGGCAATGGTGCTGGCATCCTCGAACCGCTCGGGCTTGACCAGAACCACCTTGAGCTGAGTGGTGGCATGGATGTTGACCACCTTGTTCTTCTTGCTGGTGCCCTCGGCAGGCTCCTCGGTCTCTTCGTCCATCCCGATGCCAACGCCGCTGTTGTTGTTCACCATCTGGGGGCCGTCATCGATGTACTGGTCCTCGTACTCGTCCCCTTCGCCCATCAGGCCCTTCTTAATGCTATCCAGCAAAGACATAATTATCTGCTCCTTTCATTCGGGCAGCGCCCGGCTGCCTGGCGTTCTTTGCAAAAAGAATGCAAATAGCTTTTACTATTATCTGATTTTTTGCAGCAGATGTCAATAACTACAAAAGTTTTCCGTCATATAAATTTTGTCCGGAGACGATTATTTCGTCATAAAGCCTTACCTGACTGACAGAACCGTCCGTTCCCTTGGGCAAAACAAGGATGTAATCGTCTTCCGAGATCAGCGGATGGTCGGCATCCACCGGGTCGATCTTGCAGAAACGGGCGATGTTGCCGTACTTGACGTACACGCCGGGAATATAGTTTTCGCCCTGCGTCTCGGCCTCGGTGCCGTCCTCCTTGAGGTAGTGCACCGCTGCGGCGGGAACCCGCAGGCCGGTGCTCTCGCCGGTGCTGATGCGGGCGCGGGCATGGTTGAGGCACAGCACATCGCCGTTGATGGAGTTGCATTGCAGCACAAAGCGGGCAATATCCTGCTCTGCATCAATGGTCACCTCGGCGACAGTGGCGCGCAAGGCAGCATCGCTCTGGCCGGGGAAGCTGATCTCCACCGCCGTGCGCAGGGGCTTACCGTCCGCGCCCAGCAGCTTTTCGGCCTGCTTTGCGGAGCACACCCCGGCGTACTGCCAGCTGAACCCGGCCACCAGCTTGCCTACGCAGCCATCCAGCGGCATCTCGGGGTCAGAGTCCAGATAGGCTTTAAGCTGCTCCGGGCTCTGCGCCAGAATGTCCGCAGCACCGGCATTCAGCCGTCCGCTGCTGGCAGCTCGGACAAAGTAGCCGGTAGTGGGGGCGGCGATCTGGGTGGGGTTGCCCAGCTGTGCCTGCACGGTCTGTGCCTGCTGGGCAAGCAGCGCAATCTGATCCGCAAAGCCGGCGGTATCGCCGGTGGTGATCCACAGCTTGTTCTGCGCCAGCAAATAGGCATCGGTGCTTTCGTCCACATCGCTGTATTGGGCGGTATCCAGTGCGTCCAGCAGGTCATACAGCGCACCGGAGCGCTCCTTGAGCAAGCCGTCCAGCTGGGTGGCTGCGGTGTTCTGGGAGCGCTGCAAAAGGTCGATCTGGCTGGTGAGCTGGGTCAGCTGCTGGCGCAGCACCGCCTGATTGGCATCGGTATACAGCTCTGCAACGGCAGTGCCTGCCGACACCCGCTCGCCGTCCGCAACAAGGTAACCCAGATTGCCGCTGCCGGAAATGCAGGTCTCGTCAAACAGCAGCACGCCGTCCGCTTCAATGGTATCGGAGATGGTGATGGGCAGCGCCGTTTCGTAGACGTTCTGGGGGAAAAGGATGTGCGCCGCCTGCCAGCAGACATACGCTGCCGCCGCCAGCAAAAAGGTGGCCAGCACAGCCGCCAGCGTGGTGAGCGCAGAAAACTTGTGGCGCGGTTCCTGAGGGGTTTCCGGCATAAGGATCATCCTTTCAATAAAAAGTCTTGGGTCAGGCGCAAAGCGGTCTGTCGCACGTCCGCCGCCCCGGCGTCCAGCCATGTAACCCCGTCCATGTGGCGGAACCATGTCAGCTGGCGCTTGGCGTAGTTGCGGGAGGCCTGTTTGAGCTTTTCAGTGCAGACCTCAAGCGTGGCGGTCTGCTGGAAATACGGAAAAAATTCTTTATAGCCGATGGCCTGTGCGGCGGTGCGGAAGACTTCGCGGTTATGCCAGACGTATTCTGCCTCGGCCAAAAGCCCGGCCTCCAGCATTTTGTCCACCCGCAGGTCGATGCGGCGGTACAGCGCTGCACGGTCCGGAAAATCCAGCCCCAGCACAAGGCTGCGGTAGGGGCGCTCCGGCGGCAGCGAATCGGCCTTTTGTTCGCTGAGACGCTTGCCAGTGGCGCGGTAGTGTTCCAGCGCCCGCAGCACCCGTACCTTATTATTGGGGTGGATGGCAGCGGCAGCTTCCGGGTCCACGGCTTGCAGTTTTGCGTACATGGCTTCCGGGCCGTTGGCTTCCAGTTCAGCGGTCAGCTGCTCGCGCAGACCATCCGGGGCTTTTTCGGCGGTGAAGCGCACCCCGTACAAAAGGCTCTGCACATACAGTCCGGTGCCGCCTACCAGCAGCGGCAGATGCCCCCGGGCAGTGATATCCCGAATGTACTCCCCTGCCAGCGCGGTGAAATCCGCCACGCTGAAGGTCTTTTCCGGGGTGAGGATGTCCACGCCGTGGTGCGGGATGCCGCAGGTCTCCTGCGGGGTGACCTTGGCGGTGCCCACATCCAGACCTTTATAGATCTGCATGGAGTCGGCGCTGACGACCTCGCCGGAAAACTGCTGCGCCAGCGCAACACCCAGCGCGGTCTTGCCGGTGGCGGTGGGGCCTACCACAGCCACCACGGCAGGTTTTGCATTACACGATGCGTCCAAACTGCTTTTCCAACTCCTTTCGGGTAAACTTGAGCACGCAGGGACGGCCATGGGGGCAGAAGGGCGGCACCTCGCCGGAGAGGATCTTCTCGGCCAGTGCCATAAGCTCCTGCGGGGAGGACTTATCCCCCGCCTTGATGGCGGCGCGGCAGGAGATGGAGTGCAGCACCCACTCGGTGTGCTCGTTCAGCGCGTCCCGGCTGCCCTTGAGCAGGCGGTCGGCGATTTCCACCAGCAAATCCTCAGCGTTCTGCGGCTCTACGTCCGCAGGCACAGCGCGCAATAGCACGGTGCTGCCGCCAAAGTCGGCCACATCCAGCCCGGCGTTTTCCAGCAGGGGCTGATTTTCCAGCAGCGCCTGCTTTTCCTCTGCGGAAAGGTCGATGGCGGCGGGCTGCAACAGCAGCTGGCTGGGCACGTTGCCGTAGTTCGCGGCCAGCTTTTCGTACAGCTGACGCTCGTGGGCGGCGTGCTTATCGATCAGACACAGCTCGTCTCCCCGCTCTGCCAGAATATAGGTGCGGAAAACCTCGCCCACATACCGCAGCGGCTCTTCCCCCTGCGGTACATCAAAGCCCAGCTGTTCCGGCTGCTCGGACTGCACTGGCTCCTCCGGCTGATAGGGCACCGTTGCAGCTTCGATCTCCGGGGTGGCGGGCACGGTGTTCCATGCTGCCATGTGATCCAGCAGCGGGTCGGCTGTGGCGTCCGTCTCCGGGTGCACATCCAGCTGTGCCTCAGCAGCGGCTGCCCGGAAGGGCTGCGGTGCGAGCTGGACTTTGGTTGCATCCGCTTTTTCCGGGCTGTGGAGGGTGACCACCGGGTCCAGAATGTCCTCTGCGGGGGCAGACTGCCGCCACGAGGGCACGGCAGCAGCCGCGCGGGCAGGCTGTGCGGGCTGTACCGGCGGGGTGTCTGCCGTAAAAGACGGGGTTTTCACCGGTGCAGCGGCAGGGCGCGGCGGCTGCGGGGCTTCCCAGCGCTGCGCGGGCAGCGTGCCGGGGTCTGCCTGACCCGGAATGACGGCGGAAAGTCCTGTAAAGTAATTATTCTTTACAGAATTTTCATCCTTAATATCGTTTTCTTTTTCAGTCTTCTCTTTTTCGTCTGCTTCAAAGGTAAAGCGGCGCTCCCCGGTGCCGGGCTGTGCCAGCGCCAGCTTGACCGCATGGTAAACGACATCGAACACATCGTTTTCCCGGGCAAAGCGGGCTTCGATCTTTGCAGGGTGGACATTGACGTCCACAAGGTCGGTGGGCATTTCCAGCAGCAAGATGCCGCCCGGGAACTTGCCCTGCATGGTCGTGCCCTTAAAGGCCATTTCCATGCCCGCCATGATGGTACGGTTGCGCACATAGCGGCCATTGATGTAGAAATGCTGCATGCTGCGGCTGGCGCGGCAACTCTTGGGGGGAGTGATCAGACCGGTGACCCGGTACAGACCTTCCTCGGAGTATACCTCAATGAGGTCGCGGCTGAACTCCCGCCCCAGCACCGCATAGGCGGCGCTGCGCAGCTGGCCATCGCCGGGGGTAACGTATTGCAGCTTGCCTTCCCGGATGAACTTGACACTGACCTCCGGGTGGCTGAGCGCCACATGACCCACGTTATCTGCCACAAAGGTGCCCTCGCTGGAGTCCTTTTTGAGGAACTTCATGCGGGCGGGAGTGTTGTAGAACAGATCCTGCACCCGGATGGTGGTGCCCACAGCACGGGCGGCAGGCTCCCTGCCCTGCTCCTCGCCGCCGGAGATGCGGTAGCAGGTGGCAAACTCGTCCACCTCGGTGCGGGTGAGCAGCTCTACCCGCGCTACGCTGGCAATGGAAGCCAATGCCTCACCCCGGAACCCCAGCGTATGGATGCTGTTCAGGTCATCCGGCTTTTCAATTTTGCTGGTGGCGTGGCGGATGAAAGCCGTTGGGATATACTCGGCATCAATACCGGTGCCGTTATCGCTGATCTCGATCAGCTTTACGCCGCCGGACTCGATGCTTACGGTGACCTGCGTTGCACCGGCGTCGATGGAGTTTTCCAAAAGCTCCTTAACCACCGATGCGGGGCGCTCTACCACCTCACCGGCGGCGATCAGCTCCGCAGTATGCTTATCCAGAACATGGATGACTGCCATGGTCTTTTCCCTCCCCTGTGATTGATTTTTGCAGTCAGCCGTTCAGGCTGCCCTTGAGGGTCTTTTTCAGCTCGTACAAAAAGTTCAGTGCTTCAATGGGAGTAAGCGTTTCCACATCCACAGCTTCCAGCTTTTCCATCATCTCGCTGGGCACTGCCGGGGAATTATACTCCTGCAAGGCGTCAAAATCCATCTGCTCCACCTTGTTTTTGGGAGCAGAGGCTTCCAGCGTGCGCAGCACCTCGTGGGCGCGGCGGGTCACGCTGCCGGGCAGACCGGCCAGCTTTGCCACCTCGATACCGTAGCTGTCATCGGCGGGGCCGCGCACGATACGCCGCAGGAAAGTGATGTCCTCACCGCGCTTTTTGACCGCGATGTTGTAGTTTTTTACGCCCTCCACGGTGCCTTCCAGCTCGGTCAGCTCGTGGTAGTGGGTGGCGAACAGGGTCTTGCAGCCCAGCCCCTTGGCGGGGTCTGCGATATGCTCCACCACGGCGCGGGCGATGCTCATGCCGTCAAAGGTGGAGGTGCCGCGGCCGATCTCGTCCAGCACCACAAGACTTTTGGCGGTGGCGTTTTTCAGAATTTCGGCTACCTCGGTCATCTCCACCATAAAGGTGGACTGGCCTGCAGCAAGGTCGTCCGAGGCGCCGATGCGGGTGAAGATGGCGTCCACCACGCCCACATGGCAGCTGGCAGCCGGTACAAAGGAACCGATCTGCGCCATCAGCGCAATGAGGGCATTCTGACGCATATAAGTGGATTTACCCGCCATATTGGGGCCGGTGATGATCAGGCAGCGGTCAGTGGTGCAGTTGAGGGTGGTATCGTTGGGCACGAACATACTGCCCTTGAGCACCTGTTCCACCACCGGGTGACGTCCCTCGGTAATGGTCAGCACATCGCTGTCGTCCACCACGGGGCGGCAGTAGTTGTTTTCCGCAGCCACCTGCGCCAGTGCAGCCAGCACATCCAGCTGAGCAATGGCGTTGGCGGTGCGCTGGATGCGGTCCAGCTGGGCGCCGATGCTTTCCAGCAACTCGTCAAACAGGCGGCGCTCCAGCGAGATGAGCCGCTCGTGCGCGCCAAGAATTTTGCTTTCCAGCTCCTTCAGTTCCTGCGTGATGTACCGCTCGCCGGAGGTGAGGGTCTGCTTGCGGATATAGGTCTCCGGCACAAGGTTTTTGTAGGAGTTGCTCACCTCGATGAAGTAGCCGAACACATGGTTATAGCCAATTTTCAGCTTGGGGATGCCGGTCTCCTGCCGCAGACGGGCTTCCAGCTGCGCCAGCACGCCCTTGGTGTTATCGCGGATGGAGCGCAGCTCGTCCACCTCGGCATGGTAGCCCTTGGCAATGACGCCGCCATCCTTGAGGGTGGAGGGGGCGTCCGGGTCTACTGCGGCATAAATGCGCGCCTTGATGTCCTCCAGCGGATCGATACTTGCGGCCAGCTCGGCAAGCTCCGGGCAGTTGCAGCCCTCAGCCTGCTTGCGCAGACCGGGCAGCCGGTCACAGGTCTGGGCAAGGGTGTAGATCTCCTTGGGGGTTGCAGAGCCGTACACCGTGCGGGTCATCAGGCGCTCCAGATCCGCAATGTAGTGCAGCTCCTCGGTCAGGTCGCCGCGCACCATGGTCTGGCGCACCAGCGCCTCCACAGCGTTCAGGCGGTGGTTGATGAGCTGGCTGGAAATAAGCGGCTGCTCGATCCAGCTGCGCAGCATTCGTTTGCCCATGGCAGTGCTGGTCTTATCCAGCACCCACAGCAGGGTGCCGCGCTTTTCGCGGCCGCGCAGAGTCTCGGTCAGCTCAAGATTTGCCCGGGTAACCGGCGAAAGCCGCATGAACTGGGCTTCGTTGTAAGTAATGACCGTCTTTAACCGCTCCACACCCTTGATCTGGGTATCGTGCAGGTATTCCAGTAGCGCAGCCATGGCAAAGCGCACAAGGCCCTCGGCGACCATGCCGGTGGTCTGCGGCCAGTCGCGGCCAAACTGCTCCTCCAGCGCAGACGCCACCAGCCCCGGCGCATAGCGCTCGTCCTCGACCAGCTCCACCGAGCAGCTCATGTTCTTTTTGATGTAGGCGGTCACCTCGCGGCAGTCCAGCAGGCCGGGGTTCAGCAGCACTTCGCTGGGGTGGTAACGGCACAGTTCGGTAATGACCGCCGGGGCGATCTTATCCGCCGTCAGTTCGGTGATATGTGCCGTACCGGTGGAAACGTCCGCAAAGCACAGGCCCGCCTTTTTGCCCTTGAGGTACAGGCTGGCAATGTAGTTATTGCGGTCGTCCTGCAGCATACTGCTTTCAATGACCGTACCGGGGGTGACCACACGGATGATGTCCCGCTTGACAAGGCCCTTCGCCTTGGCGGGGTCCTCCACCTGCTCACAGATAGCCACCTTATAGCCCTTGGCGATCAGGCGCGCCACATAGCCCTCGTAGCTGTGGAAGGGCACGCCGCACATAGGGGCGCGCTCCGCAAGGCCGCACTGCTTGCCGGTAAGGGTAAGATCCAGCTCCCGGGAGGCCGTGACGGCATCGTCGAAGAACATCTCGTAAAAATCGCCGATGCGGTAAAAAAGAATTTCGTCCTTGTGTTGATTTTTGATCTCAAGATACTGCTGCATCATGGGCGTATGGGCGTCGAAATTTTCTATTGCACTCATGGGGTTATGTCCGGTTCCCTGATATTAAATGGGGTGTGATGGTTTTTATTTTCGTTGTAATCACATAAGGCGCACATGATACCGGAGTTAATCATTTCAGGGGAAGAAGCGAACGGCGAGTTCTTGATGCTGGTTCCGGGAAAGATGCTGTTTTGCAGCTTTTGCGTGATGCTTATGAAGCAAGTACGCAAAATTGTATC
>ENA-ORNT01001682-ORNT01001682.1-human-gut-metagenome-genome-assembly--contig:-NODE-1682-length-14598-cov-12.484563_pt1 | contig 14598 bp, 9 predicted proteins | sample MGYA00242120_ERZ509032 | MGnify/ENA primary metagenome ERZ509032 (study PRJEB26280, sample SAMEA2338729) | human gut metagenome | biome: human gut; feature: human-associated habitat; material: faeces...
GGGGCGGGTTACAAACCCGCCCCCCAATTAGGCAGATAAAATTTTAATGTACATTTCTGTAGCCTCACGTATTTCGCTGAGGGTGATGAACTCTTCGGCAGTGTGAGAGCGGGCAGAGTCACCTGGACCCATTTTGAATGAGGGGAAGCGCATGAGGGCTTGATCACTTAGCGTGGGCGAACCGAAGGGAGTTCGACCTTCGGCAATGGCGGCTTGTACAATGGGATGATTGATGTCGATGTGTGAGGAGTGCAAGCGTGTAGAACGAGGCAGGATGTCGCAGTCGGGTAGGTGTTGACGGATAATGCTTAAAAGCTCTTCGTTGGTGTAACATTCGTTGGCGCGCACATCTACTACAAACTGACACGTGTCGGGCACAACATTGTGCTGTGTGCCAGCATTCACCATGGTAACGGACATCTTGACAGGACCTAATAAGTCTGTCTGTTGCTCGAACTGATAGGTGCGGAACCATTCGATGCAAGGTAGAGCCTTATAAATGGCATTCACTCCTTCGTTACGTGCAGCGTGGCCCGAACGGCCGTGCGTAGTGCAGTCGAGTACCATAAGTCCCTTCTCGGCTACGGCAGGTTGCATGCCAGTCGGCTCGCCCACGATCGCTACATCGATGGGAGGCAATAAGGGAAGTACAGACTCTATGCCGTTCTTGCCCGATACTTCCTCTTCGGCTGAGGCCAGAAAGATGAGGTGATAGGGGAGCGTAGCGTCGTCCTTTAAGGCCAAAAACACTTGCATTAGCGTTACCAATCCGCCGCCACAGTCATTGCTGCCGAGTCCATAAAGGCGGTCGTTCTCAATGGTAGGCGTGAAAGGGTCGTGCACCCATGAAGCAGCAGGCTTTACCGTGTCGATGTGTGCATTGAGCAGTAGGGTAGGGTGGTTGCCTTTTGGCACTGGTTGTTCGCACCACACGTTGTTGTGGTGGCGCTTGGGGTGTGCGCCTTGTGCTGTAAGGTAGTTGAATATAAAGTCGGCTGCGGCCTCCTCATCACGACTAATAGAGGGAATACGTATCAACGCTTTCAAAACGTCAATAGCATTGTGCGTTAGCGTTTCAGTCGATATCATAAGCAAGAAGATTAACGGAGAAGATTAACGGATAGATTAAAGAAGAGATGAACGGACGATGAATGAGACGTTAATGCTTAAAGCCAAACGTAATGTGAAGATATTAGGGTGGTTCTAAAAATTCTGTTTTTAGAGTTCTGCTATTCTGAAATGTGATTTGTACGCTCTCGAAAGTGTCTTTTTGAAAGTTTGTTCGGTCACATAGCCCGCTATGCTCCCTCACAAACTTTCAAAAATACACTTCCGATAGCGCACAAATCCCTATTTCAGAATTATTAGAACCACCCATTAATGTCTCGTCAGCGTTTTCAAAAAAACGCGAACGTTCGCGTTGGCGAACATTCGCGTTGATGCGTTTAGCGGAGTTGGTGCTTATTTCAGTTTCTCTTCCAACTTTTGCAACATATCCACCGTCATGCGGTCGAGGTCGTATTCAGGTTTCCAATCCCACTCTTGGCGAGCGCAGATGTCGTCAAGGCTGTTAGGCCAAGAGTCAGCGTTGGTTTGCTTCAAGGGGTCAACCTGATATTCCATTTCGAAGTTAGGCTTGTACTTGCGAATGGCAGCGAGTACGCCTTCGGGGTCGAAGCTCATGGCAGCGATGTTGAAGGCGTTGCGGTGGATAAGGCGAGAAGGGTCAGCCTCCATCAATTCTACGGCAGCGCGAAGAGCATCAGGCATGTACATCATGTCCATGTAAGTGCCCTTAGCAATTGGACAAATGAACTTTTCACCACGAACGGCAGAGTAGTAAATGTCGCAAGCGTAGTCGGTAGTGCCACCGCCAGGGAGTGTAACGTATGAGATCAAGCCTGGGAAACGTACGGCACGAGTGTCGACACCATACTTGCGGTGGTAGTAGTCAGAGAGTAATTCGGTAGTAACCTTTGATACGCCATAGATAGTACGTGGACGTTGAATTGTGTCTTGAGGTACATTGTCGGGAGGCGTCTCAGGACCAAACGAACCGATAGAGCTGGGGGTGAATACAGAGCATCCGTGTTCACGAGCTACTTCGAGTACGTTCCAAAGTCCGTCAATACCAATCTTCCATGCCAGCTGCGGACGGCCTTCAGCCACTACGCTCAACAAGGCGGCAAGGTTGTAGATAGCGTCAACCTTATGCTTCAATACCACTTCAGCGATTTGTTCACCGTTGGTAACATCGCAAATCTCGGCGGGACCACTCTCAGCCAATGCTCCTTGAGGGGCAGCGCTGGGAATGTAACCACAAACTACGTGATCGTTGCCGTAAATGCCGCGCAACTTCATGGTAAGCTCAGAACCAATCTGTCCTGTAGCACCAATCACCAAAATATTCTTCATCGTGTGTATGAAAAGAGGTTTGTACGTGCTTTCTTTTAGTTGACGAGTTAACAAGTTGACGAGTTAACGGGGTGACGAGTTAACAAGCAAGTTAGTCCTTATATATCATAGTATATAAAGGGCGCAAAGAAGTTGGCACGTATTTGTTAGATGTTTCGTTTGATACATTTATTGACAGGCTACGAAAGTTCTTGTTTAGCGCAGTCATCAAAATGCGTTGCAAAGGTGCAATCTTTTTTTGATATTTATAACTTGTACACTGTTATTTTTAAAAAAAAATCTGTTCCTTTGCATTGTCCTAATTTTTAGACAAGTAACCTTATTATAAATCATACACACAATGTACGGTAAATTTCAAGAACATCTTCAGCAAGAGCTGAATAATATTAAAGAAGCAGGCCTCTATAAGGAGGAACGTTTGATTGAAGGCCCTCAGCAGGCTGCTATTCAAGTAAAGGGCAAAGAAGTGTTGAACTTCTGCGCCAACAACTACTTGGGCCTTTCAAACAATCCTCGCTTGATTCAAGCTGCAAAGGACATGATGGACCGTCGCGGCTATGGTATGTCAAGCGTTCGCTTTATCTGCGGTACGCAAGATGTACACAAGGAATTGGAGCAGGCTATTTCTAAATTCTTCAAGACTGAGGATACTATTTTATATGCTGCTTGCTTCGATGCGAATGGTGGTGTATTTGAGCCTCTTTTGACTGCTGACGATGCAATCATTTCTGATGCTTTGAATCACGCTTCAATCATTGACGGTGTACGTCTCTGCAAGGCAAAGCGTTATCGTTATGCTAATGCTGATATGGAGGACCTCGAACGTCAACTTCAGGCAGCCCAAGAGCAACGCTTCCGCATCATCGTAACTGACGGTGTATTCTCAATGGACGGCAACGTAGCTCCGATTGACAAGATTTGCGACTTAGCTGAGAAGTACGATGCCCTCGTTATGGTAGACGAAAGCCACTCAGCAGGCGTTGTAGGTCCTACGGGTCGTGGTGTGAGTGAATTCTTCAATACTTATGGCCGTGTCGATATCTACACTGGCACACTTGGTAAGGCCTTTGGTGGCGCTATGGGTGGTTTCACTACCGGTCGTAAGGAGATTATCGACATGTTGCGTCAGCGCTCACGTCCTTACCTCTTCTCTAACTCAGTAGCTCCTGCTATTGTAGGTGCCGCGCTCGAAACGTTTAAGATGCTCGACGAGAGCAATGCTATTCACGACAAGTTGGTTGAGAACGTTAACTACTTCCGCGACAAGATGATGGCTGCAGGTTTCGACATAAAACCTACTCAGAGTGCCATTTGCGCTGTCATGCTCTACGACGCTAAGTTGTCACAAGTTTACGCTGCCAAGTTGCAAGAAGAAGGCATTTACGTAACAGGCTTCTATTATCCCGTAGTGCCGAAGGATCAAGCTCGTATTCGTGTACAGATCTCAGCTGGTCACGAGCGTGAACACCTCGACAAGTGTATTGCAGCCTTCATTAAGGTAGGTAAGGAATTAGGCGTGTTGAAGTAATTTTCTAATTCTCAACACACATATGGGTGGTTCTAATAATTCTGATTTTTAGAACCACCCATATATATATAATGCGTGCTTTATTGTTCTGTATGAGCAATAAGGTACGCTTTTTTTGGGGGGTAGAGACGTTAAACTGCGATTTGAAAGCCTCTTTTCTCCCCCTTCACACACACTAATATCTCTTTTTATTGTCACTTCTTTCCCGAAAAGTAGCTAATATCGCCAGTATTTAATGTATATTAACCTTACAGGGGGGTAATTAAAGGAATTCATTAAATTTGCAAACGAATTAAGGCTGAAAGGCCACTTGACGATTAAATTTTGAGGTGTAAAGCGAATGGTTACATACATACGCATTCAACTAATACAAAATATACGCGTATTGCACATCATCATGCAACACCTCAAGTGGGTCAAAACATTTTGTAAATCTTTTGCTCTACGCCATGTATCGGTAGACGTACCTTTGGCGTAAGCTTACTTCTACTTTACGTTTTCTTCTACTCAAACCGTTGGGAAGTCAAGACACCGATATGAAGAAAGTACTTCCTACACATGTTTGATTTTTTCATCTTGAATTTATTGCTCAATTAAACGAGTTTAGACGCGTTGTAAGAATTTGAAGCGTGCGCTTTGAGTTCAGCCCCCATTGTACCCTTTTCGAAAGTCGTTGACGGGGGGAGACGTAACTCGTACAATTGTATATGTATTGAACCAATCAAGCGCATACATGAAACTTTTTTTTACCATTGCGCTCAGTCTCATTAGTTCTTTGCTGCTACTCACGGCGTGCGTATATGACGACCTGCCTGCATGTCCAGCCTTGACGCTCCACGTAGGCATAAAAGACTATAACTACTCCAATGCTGCCGTATTCGCTACCGAGTCGTTGCGACCAACCAATGGTCCTCTGTCAACGTATGTTAGCACCCTCTCGTGGTGCGTGACCAATGCCGAAACGGGAAAGGTCGTGGCCGAGCGAGCTGCTTATCTTGCTCCTACCGACCGCCAACGCGACGACATTGCCTTGCCCGACACGTTGCCCTTTGGTCGTTATGTGGTGAGTGTGTGGGGGGGGATGCCCGAAGGATTAGAATTTCCTGAACTGACCAATCTTGACGATCCTGCGGAAGATCCCTACTTGGTACACGACACTTTGACCTATGATGCACGTCATGCCGACCACACTTTGCTCTTGCGGCGTATAAAGAGCAAACTCGACATCAGAATAGAAGGACTTCCTGAAGCATGGGAAGCCACGTCGTCGCAGAAGAAGGAGACGGGACTCTATAAAGAGTGTGACAAAAGTTTTGCATACGACGGCGAGATGCAAACAGGCAACCGTAGCCGTTTCTCGTCACACACGGGCGTAACCACTTATACCGTATTGCCTCCCAGTGTGGGGAAGGACAAGACAACGGTCACTATACGCGTTTATGACAAACAAGGCAATGAAATTCCGCAACTCACACCGCGTCCCGTCATTACCACACTCTATCGTAACACAATTACCGCCTTGCGCTACGTCTACGTTGTCGAAAAACAAGATTACGACATCTACGTGCGCATCAATGATGGTTGGGAGGTGATTAATAATATGGTGATTGAGTAGCACTCTATAATAGGGGCGTGTAAAACGGGGCTATAAGGTTAGTTGAGTTGATGATTAACATTAACGGGGTATAACTTTATAATCTCATAACCTCAAAACAGGAAACCGAATTATTAGAAACAAACTAACATAAATAATAACCTTGGGCAAACCTGAAGAGCAATGACCTTGGCTCAAAAAAAAGTGCTTGTGTAATCCCTTACTGTCGGGGTTACTCCTCAAGCTTACCCTTTAATACACACAACATTATGAAAAAGTATTTCATGAGTGTTGCTGCCCTGGCAGGTATGATGTCATTGGCAGCTTGTAGCAGTGACGACATTGTATCTCCTGCCGACAACGACGTACAGACGATTAAGATTGCTGTAGCCAGCACAGGTGACAAGTCAACGCGTAGCCGTGACCTGAATAGCGAAGAGCCTGGTCAGAACATTGAAAACGTAGCCGTAGTGATTCGTGATAAGGCGAACACAGTGGTTTATCAAAAGGTCATTACTGATTGGAAAGCAGCGTCAAGCATTTATACGGACAATGGTCACGGCCGTGAGTACACGTTGAAACTTGAAAAAGGTCAGCGTTTGAAAGCAGGTGAATACACCATCACTGCCGTAGGTTACACCGCAGCAGACTTCAAGAACAACACCATTGAGAGTGCAACGGGTGTAGTAGCTGGCAACTTTACCGCCGAAGTGGCTGACGGCAAGGCAGCTCAAGAGGCATTTGCAGGTGAATCAAGCATTAAATTGCTTGAAGACTACGCAGCGATTAACCCAAGTGTAACGCTTCACCGTCAAGTAGCAGGTTACTATGGTTACTTCACTTCTATTCCATTTAAGGTAAATAACAAGACAGTTACCAATGTACGTTTGGTAGCACGTAGCAAGAACACGAAGTTGACTTATGGCAACTTCAACTCAAACTTTACTACGACGAACGACAAAATCATGTACGTAGTCAATGGTTCAGAACCCGCAACTACTAAGGACGCAAAGTTCAATGGTAGTGCAGAAAACGATGCCTATACCGTTTACAATATCAAGGTAGACGATTGGTTTACTCAAGGCGATATGAACAATGATGGTATCCTTGATGAGAAGGACGAGGGTTGGAAAAATGCATTGGCCGATAATGGCTACTTGACTACTCAAAAGGGTACTATCTTCGCTGGTGGTTTCGCCGTACCTTTCGCCGCTACTACTGCTGCTACCCTCGAGTTGCAGTTGCTCGATGCAAGTGGCGAAATTCTTAAGTCATGGACGGTAGAAATGGCTACAGCCCAACCTGCTGGTCAAGACGTAGATAAAGTAGCATTACCCGCCGAAACAACACAAAACTTCAGCTTCTTCCGTAATCATATGTACACCCTCGGTAAGAAGGTGGACAATACGGACAAACCAGGTACTACTACTCCTGACGAACCCGAGCCACTTGATAAGTCACAAAGCATGATCCTCCGTGTGAACGATAACTGGGAGGTAATCAACCGCATGACAATTGGTGACTAATCGCGAACTCTTTTAACTTGGGGAGAAATGACATTATACTTGTTCAGTTATTATTATTGAGTTCATAATCCCCAAGTACAATATAAAAGGCTGTGCCGTGCACAAACACTCACTTTTGTGGCACAGCACAGCCTTTTTTGCTCTTTTAGATAGCGTATCAAACGCTACGAATGACATATAAACAATCTTATGCTAAAGCATTTGCTTTTTGCAGTTAGTATGTGTTGCCTTGTATTGTTGATGGGTTGTGCGGACGAAAGCGCCCCCGTGATAGATTGTGCACCACAACTAACCTTTCGTTTTGAAACTACTGCTGTACAGCATGGCATGCGCACCACATTGCTCTCATCGGACAATGTGCAGCACGTCAGCTATGTGCAGCTCTATATATTTAAAGGAATGTCGGCCGATGCGCCTTGCATCGTGAGCCGCAACGTACGGTGGACGCAGCCCGTAGGAGCTACGGCCGAACAGGCCTATGCCTTGCCACTCAGTGAATTTAGTCCTGACGGATCAACTACTTACACCTTCTTGGCTGTAGGTTTAGATGACGACCCTACCAATACGACCGAGGGCGCAGCCTATGCTTACGGCCTGCCCGATGCCGTCACTATAGGCACGACTTTAGGCAATGCCGTGGCGCGGTTAGCTAAGGGACGGACGGCCACTGACTTATCACGTGCCGAACTCTTTGCTGGAACGGCCACCTTACAAGTTGATCCTACGAGCAACAATGCCGTGACAATCGAACTCTATCGACGCGTGGTGGGCGTACAAGTGTACGTCACCGACATTCCCACCGACGTGACCGACCTCCAACTCCACCTCTATTCCAATCAACACACGGACGTTCCTCTCGTAAAGCAGCCTAACACCTCGGACGGCATTTATGCCGACCACGGCACACAGTCCTTGCCCAACTCTACCTGCCTGCTCGACCTCCCCGTCACAGATGCGACCCTAAAAGGCGCAACTCTATCGGGCACACAATTGACTAAACAAGTGGGCAGCGTATTGTCCGCTTGCTACTTACTGCCGATTGAGGCTCCGACTGCGACCGATAGTCACACCTTACAACTCAAGGCCTATAAGGGAACGACTTTGTATAAGACCTATAACGTGGCTTTGGGTACGGCGAAGGCGCGCAGCTATGTCTATCCGCTCCGCGCAAATTGCTTCTATACGATTGGGGTACTCAATAAAAAGGAGAACGAACCCGTAAGTTTGGGTGAGGCCGAAGGCGATATAGTGATAGAGGTTGAACCTAATTTTGAGAAAGACCATGAGTATGAGATTCTTTAATGTGCAAATGTGCGAATGTGCAAATGTGCGAATGGTTGCCTTGGGTTAATGTGCAAATGTGCGAATGTGCAAATGTGCGAATGGTCGCCTTGGGTTAATGTGCAAATGTGCAAATGTGCGAATGTGCAAATGGTTGCCTTGGGTTAATGTGCAAATGTGCGAATGGTCGCCTACTTATGCTGTGATTATAAACTATGATTAGAAAATTATGAAACTTCGTACCATTATATATCTATTGTCTTGCCTATTATGGACGGCCTGTTCGGACGATGAACTACAGCCAGCGACTGCTGATGAGGCAACGACAGTACCTATCACCTTGACTTTGGGACAACGTGCGACTCGTTCTGCACCACCGGGGAGTACCGACCCGATGAATCCCACTGTAGATGGTGAGGCAGAGACGGAACAAACCAACACGGTACGCATAATAGCCTTTCGTTGTAAAGAGACACAAGAGAATGAAGAAAATGTGTCCTATTCCAATGACGAAAACTATGCTGACTCCGACTTTGTCTATGATCCTACCAACGATCAAACCGTCACGTGCAGTCGTGCCACCACTTCGGCGCATCGACTCACGGCCCATGGTCAGCTGAAGAAAATGAAAGGTTATGCCTATCGGGTCGTAGCCTTAGCCTATAGTAAGACGCGCAGCCTCCCCTTTTCCAATTATCTGTTAGCCGATGTGGGCGAAGAAAACCTGTTTACGCTTAATCTCGCAGCTCATACTACATTAGATCAATTTGAAGCAGACCTTACGCACGTGGTCCATGACTCTTGGAAAGAGTTCCGAAATGGAACAGACAAATTTAACACACACAAAACCCATTCCTTGAGCGATCAGTTGTGTTACGCTCCTCAATTGTTTTATGGCCAATGTACCTCCGTTAATGGAAATAAAGTGATACACTTTTACGAAAAGAATGCTGCAGATAGCATCAGTTCTACCTACCCCTTGTCAGGTGTGCTTTATCGGGGTATGGCAAAGGTGCAACTTACGCTCACGATTGATAACCAAAGAGGTACGTTGCAATGGATAGGACTCTTGGCCAACGAAACGCGTACTTCGGTAAAACTATCAGCCTACGACGACTTTCTTCAGCCTTTCAATCCCATTCACACTACAATGAAAAATGGCACTTACGCCTTGGTAGGCTTTGTCAATACTGGTGGACTCAGCGTGGGCAGCACTGTCACCCTTACCGCTTGGCTCTTGCCAACCGCCACAAAATTGGCCATTCGCACGTTTATACGCGATGGTGGTTTAGCACGTTATAATAATACCCACAATTATCCCATCGAAGTGAGCGATTTATCATCGGCCGAGACGGGTACAGGCATTATCTCGCCCGACGTGGTAGACAATACGTTCTATTTGCGTCGCAATCAACGCTATAAGTTTGTGGGTAAACTCTCCACACTCACCTCAAAGACGGAGTTAGAATAGCAATTAAAGGTATCATCATGAAACGCATTCGTTTATCTCTTCTCTATATATGTATCCTCCAACTATTGTTCGCCCTTCCCACTCGAGCAGACGATACGCCCACGGCCGACGGACAATTAGACGGTCGTCGTACCATTTGGTACGACCACGATCCGAATGAAAATCAACCCACGGTGAAGAATTGGCGCTACTTGACCAATCGACGAGCTTTAGTCGGTCGAGGGTGCTACGTTAACAAGTTGGTAAGTGCAGTCGGTGTAGCTACTTGGGCCGATAGTTTGGGCAACGTGACGAATGAGGACTTGACCGATTATGCCACCTTCCCCGCTGTGCTCAAAGTTGGCGTAACGGTTAATCCGATTGTGAGCGTGCGCGATAAAAACAATTATTATGGCGAGGGCACAGAGGCCGGTTTCTGTATTGTGGCCTCGTCGGGAAGCAGTGTGTTGTCACTCGATGTAGTGAAAGCGATGAGTTTGGTGTTCTATCGCGACGGCAAGTTGGGTAGCACAGTGCCCGTAGAGGAAGGTCAGAATGCTGGAGGCGTGAGTTTGACGCTGATCAAAGTGCCTGGCTCTGACGATGCTTGCATCTGCTTGACGGCTAAAGCAAAGGAGATATTTGACGAAGTCTGTCTGCAACCATCAGGCGGTGTCAACCTCGACTTGGGTACAGCACTGAAAATAAAGTATGCCTTTGTGGGCAAAGAGAATAATACCTATCTGACTGAAAACGGTGTGAAAAAATATGGCGAGGCTAAGGATACGCCTGCCCCAGGGGCCTATATCAAGAAAGCTTCGGGCGAGAACCCCGTTTTGTTGGGTATTCCCTTCCCTTTAGTAAGCAGTGAAATAAAAAAGTTGGTAGACGATGACTTGACGAATGGTGCTGCACTTACTCCAGTCGTAGGCTTGGTCTATATGGGAGGTGTGAAGATACAGACAGCTCCTGGTGGTGAACACGACACGGGACAGGAAGTGTTTCGTGCAGGGTCGGAAGTGGGCTTTAAGTATAAAAACGCGGCATTATTGGACCTCACTCTCGGTTCGGCTATCAACATAGAGCTTTATAACCGCGACGGCAAGAAGATACAGACCGAAACGCTCTCAGCAGGTGTGCTCGGACTCGGAGTAGCCTCAGGAGGCGACGGCACCGTTTCGATTTTGGCCAAACAAGACTTCTCAGGTGCGCGCATAGCCTTTTATGGCGGAGTGAAGGTGGACTTAGGTGGTATGTTGGTATATTATGGTTTTGTAAAGGAAAAACCCGATGTTGACCACCATTGCGACATTCGTCCTACCCCCAATACGAATGTGTGTGACACGCAAACTTCCTTCCAACTCCACTCCAATCCTTCGCTATCGGTAAAGTGGACACTCGAACTCCAACCTAAAGGTGCTTCGGCTAAAGTTACTCCCTCTGGCTACGTAACGGGCATGAACGAACCGGGTGAATATACCTTCCGTGCCACCGCAGCCGATGGGTGTTACGACTTCGTCACGCTATCAGTAGGTACGGGGTTCAATTCCGATAAGACGGAGCACTGCGGAACGGACTTTGTCAATCTGGATGAGGCGGCGCAAGGTACGTATGAATTAATGGACAAGGACATTCCCGACGGAACGGGAGCGCTCATCTCTATATCAGGCCTTGAGAATGGACAGAACATCCTTGATAAGGATTATGGCAATTACGCAACGTACGTGGGCGGTTTAAGTGTGGCCAACAACTTGGCCATAGCTGGTGTGAAACGCACAGACGGCTTGATGTTTGATGGTGATAAAGAAGGGCAGCAAGCCGTGAATGTGGGCTTTGTCGTAGAGAGTGACAACGAGGTGATAGATGCCAAAGTGTTAGAGTTTTTCCAAATACGATGCTACAACGGCGGTAAGGAAGTTTATCGCCATGTTATCACCGAGAGCAATGCTGTTGCGGCCGGTATCGGCACCAGTTCAAAGACGCAAAAGGTGCGCTTTAGTATTCGTGTCGAACCGATAGACAAAGATGACAAAAAAACGATTAAGTTCGATCAAGTCGTACTGTGGAAGTCAGGCCTGTTGGATTTAGGACTTTCAAAACTCAGGCTCTATTATGCCTTCCTTGAAGACGTAAACTCTCCTTGTGCTAATGCCTTGAGTTGTGGCGCTGTGGTGTTGAGCGATACGACGGGTACTACAATCAATGCCAATGCTTGTCAAATGGCAGGTGCCGTGCGTGTGGCGGGAGTTGACGACAACTTGAGTTGCTTCGTTGACGGTAATCTCCAAACGGCCATGACCATTGTCAGTTCTGTGGACGTAGGAGGCGGTTCTGTTATCGCTGTCAACATGGGGCGCACGCTCGACTTTCGTCATCAGTTAGGCATTGTGGTCGACCAAAAGACCTATGCCTTAGGTGCATCCGTAGGTGGTTGGCTCACTGTTGAGACTTATTACAAGGGCAAAAAGACAGGCGATAAGTTTACTGATTGGAATGTAATAGGTGCCAATGTGGCGGGCTATGGCGAGAAGAACCTCTTACTCATGCAACCCAAGAATGTGTATGACGAAGTGCGCCTCACGATAGCAGGAGTCGTTTCGGCACTTGACATACAAAAGTTCTATGGCATCTTTATTCGTGGCGATATAGACAACGACGGCATACCCGACTGTAAAGACACCGAGTCGTGTAACTCAACGATTAAGGACATACAATTAAATCGCGTCTGTCAAAACGGAACGCTTACGATAAGCGGTGTTGGCACTTCAGCCACTGACTATCGTATCGTGATGAAGGAACAAGACATTGATGATCGTTTCACCTCAGAAACGAATGGATCGTTTAGTCGTAGCTATACGATGAAGACGGCGGGGCGTTACTCCATGTTGTTCTATGACGCCAGTGGCAACTTGCTCAATAATGCGCCTTACACCGTTTCGCCCAACGTGACCACGTGGCGACGCGATGCCAATAGCAGCGATTGGAATGAGTGGAACAATTGGACAGAGGGTTCGCCCTATTGCTGTACCGATGTCATTCTCCCTTCGCAAGCTGTGCGTTACCCTGTGTTAGAGGAATCTATCACGGCCGACAACGTAGACGAATACTGTTGTAATAACATTCATTTCGCCCCTAAGGCAGGTGTGGCAGGTACGTCCTTGCTCAATTATCACCAAGCGTGGATAGAACACTCGTTTGCGCCCAATCGTTATTATTTGCTCTCTGCTACGCTGCAGAATACTTACTCGGGTGATTACTTCGTGCCACGTAGCATGAAGGGCGTACATACGGCCGATTACTTTACCGAATTGAATGACGAGACGTCACCACAAAATCGTTTCAATCCGATCGTCTATCAGCGCCTTTGGGATAAAACGGCCGTAGGACGCTTGGCCGATGGGATAATTACCGACATCAGCGTCGATGAGGCACATTGGAGTCACCACTTCAATCACTTGGCGCACAACTACACGCTGGGCGAGGGTTTCTCGCTCTGGGTGGACAACGACTCTTTGTCGGATAATACTGTATTTCGTTTTCGCTTGCCCAAGACGCATACGGCCTATACTTATTACAACGACTTCGACCGTCAACCCATGAATGTGAGCGAAACCGGCTTGGTGCGCGACCATGTAGGACGCTTCATTTACGAACCACAAGACACTGCACCCCTTACCACTACATATACGGGCTATATCAATGGTGTGGAACAAACGCAGCAGCGCAGTGTCTACACACATGCCGTGACAACCGATGCGCCTTTGAGCATTCACCTTACGGCCACCGATGCGACCCCATTCTTCTTAGTGGGCAATCCCTTCCAAAGTTACCTCAACGTGTCGGCCTTCTTAGCCGCCAACCCAGCGGTGAAAACCGTTAAGACGTATGACGGCAATACGATCAACACGGCTGTAAAGGCTGACGGAGAGTTGATAACGTGTGGTGCAGCCAGCACGATCGCCCCCGCAGAAGCCTTCTTTGTAGAACTATCGACAGCTGCCACCGATTGCACTTTACAGTTCGCTCCCCAGATGTTTTCGGGCAATGCCACTACTACGACTACGCGAAGCAAGGTGCGTGGCTTGCGTTTAACAGCCATTGCTCCCAATGGCGTGAAAGCTTCTACCTTATTGCTCGAAGATTCTACTCAGAGCAATATAACCTCTTCCACCTTGTTTGATGCTGAGGCCAAGCCCCAACTATCATTATTTAGTATAGACGAGACGCTGCAACCCTTCGACGTGGCTCAAGTGTCAACAAAGACGGAGCGTATTCCTTTAGGCATATATGCTGCTGATTGCGACTCTTTAACCCTTGAGGCTGAGAGCATAGGTGGTGTGCAACTATCAGACTATCAACTGATAGATACAAAAGTAAATGTGCAGCAGCCTCTGCAGTGTACGCAGCCTTTGTCCTTCAAAGGTTCCTCTGTTGTACTCAATCGTTTTGTATTGCAACGAACGCCATCGGTAGTGAATAGCATAGTTGCGCCTACAAACGAGAAGAAAACCTCCTCTCTCCAACTCTCTGTATCGCATCGTGTGCTCTCTCTCTCACTTCCTGAAGTATCAGATCAGCGCATTCAGCAAGTCACACTTTACGATGTCACAGGCCGTCTGTTGTCGATGGTTCGGTATGATTGCGTTCACGCGCTCACCATGCCTTGTCCCGCAGGACTTCTCATTCTCCGTGTTACACTGTCAAATGGACAAGACAAAACTCTCCGCCTTTGGGTAGAGTGAGAAAAATAAACTGCAATTTGTCGGCCTAACGAGAATGAACATTAACGAAAAAAATTAATGAA
>ENA-ORNT01001687-ORNT01001687.1-human-gut-metagenome-genome-assembly--contig:-NODE-1687-length-14555-cov-6.435310_pt1 | contig 14555 bp, 12 predicted proteins | sample MGYA00242120_ERZ509032 | MGnify/ENA primary metagenome ERZ509032 (study PRJEB26280, sample SAMEA2338729) | human gut metagenome | biome: human gut; feature: human-associated habitat; material: faeces...
TTGTGAAAGAGAAAAAGACCGCAGCCCCGCCGAAGCTCTTTGACCTTACTTCTTTGCAGAGGGAAGCAAACCGCCTGTTCGGATATACCGCAAAGCAGACCCTTGACCTTGCACAAGCCCTGTATGAAAAGCGTTTGCTTACTTATCCGAGAACCGACAGCGCATTTCTGACCGACGACATGGGCGACACAGCGGCGGGCATTATCAAGCTGCTTTGTGGGAAATTTTCTTTTATGGCGGGCATGGACTTTGCGCCGGAGCTTGCAAAAGTGCTGAACAGTAAAAAGGTATCAGACCACCATGCCATTATCCCGACTATGGAGCTTGCAAAGACCGACCTTGCCGCGCTGCCGGAAAGCGAAAGGAATATCCTTACCCTTGCCGGGGCGCGTCTGCTCATGGCGACCGCTGCACCGCATACCTTTGAAGCGGTTACGGCTACATTTGAATGTGCCGGACAGTCCTTTACCGCAAGGGGAAAAACGGTGCTGTCCGACGGGTGGAAAGAGATTGACCGAAGATACAGGGCAGCCTTAAAGAACAAGCCCGAAACGGACGACGCAGACAGTGACACAGAAAAGACCCTGCCGCCATTTACCGAGGGACAGACCTTTGAAAATCCGACGGCAAAGGTAACGGAGCATGACACAACACCGCCAAAACCTCACAACGAAGCGTCGCTGCTCTCTGCTATGGAGCGCGCCGGAAGTGAGGACACCGACCCGGACGCAGAACGCAAAGGGCTTGGAACTCCCGCCACCCGCGCCGCCGTCATTGAAAAACTGGTAAAGGGCGGCTTTGTGGAGCGAAAAGGCAAGCAGCTACTTCCCACAAAGGACGGTATCAATCTTGTGTGTGTCCTGCCGGACACCTTGACAAGCCCGCAGCTTACCGCAGAATGGGAAAACAATCTGACACAGATTGCAAAAGGCAAGGCAGACCCCGCCGCATTTATGGAGGGTATTGAGAATATGGCGCGGGAACTGGTAAAGACGTACCCGTTTCTTTCTGATGATAAAGCGCAGATGTTCAAGCCGGAACGGGAAGCGTTGGGAAGCTGCCCCCGCTGCGGTTCTCCTGTCTATGAGGGCAAGAAGAATTACTATTGCAGCAATAAGGAATGTATCTTTACCATGTGGAAAAATGACCGTTTCTTTGAAGAACGAAAAGTAACCTTTACCCCGAAGATTGCCGCCGCGCTCTTACAATCCGGCAAGGTAAATGTGAAAAAGCTCTATTCCCCAAAGACTGGCAAGACCTACGACGGAACTATCGTATTGGCTGATACGGGCGGGAAATATGTCAACTACCGGGTGGAGCTTCCGAAGAAAAAATAACTGAATAGCAAGCATAGGAAAAGAGTACCCTTTTCCGTAAAATCCCTGCTTTCTCTACCGAGAACGGCGGGGATTTTTGCTTGTTGGGAAGTTTCCCAAACCCTCTGTTTTATGGAGGGTTTTACCCTCTGAAACCGAAGAAAGGAGGTTACACATGGCAAGTTTACGGGACACCGTAAAGGACTATCAAGAAGAATTAAGGGACGGTATCGCTTGGGTGGCGTTTTGGAAAACGGGACGTTCTTGGAACGCGGAATATTTCCACCTTGAAATGGGCGATATTCTCTACCCGGAGGACAGAAGCCGCATGGAAGAAATCAAACAGGCTGACCCTGCCGCCGTTGTGGTAAACGGCTATTATTCCGGCTATCTTGGCGAGGATATGAACCTTGACGAGCTGACCGCCGGGGTGCGCCGCCACTACGAAAACGGATATAGCAATATCGGGGAATTTATCGAAGCCCACGACGACAGGCTGCCGCCGGAGCTTATCGAGGAAGCAAGAGCCGCCGCCCACGCTGCGGGGCTTCCTTTCTCTGAAAAAGCCTACCGGGACGGCGAAGAACCCGACCCCTATCTATTTGACGGGAGCATGAGCATGGAGGACTACGAGCTTATGCACCGCATGATTGAGAAAGAAAGGAGTGAGCGCATGGAAGAAACGATTTTAAGCGGGTATCTTTCTAATCTTGGAAAGTACACCGAGGGCAGACCTGCGGGCGAATGGGTATCATTCCCCACGACTGCCGAGCATTTGAAAGAAGTCTTTGACCGTATCGGGATAGACGGCAAAAACTACGGGGAGCTGCACATCACAGAATATCAGTCCTCTATTCCGGGACTGGCAGGGAAATTGACCGAGCTTGAAAGCCTTGACGAACTGAACTATTTGGGCGAGCTTTTGAAAATGCAGTTTGACGACGACCGGGAAAAATTTGTTGCAGCTATGGAATACGGCGACCATACAAGGGACTTGCAGGATATTATCAACCTTGCACAAAACCTTGATTGTTACTGGCTTTATCCGTCCGTACAGAGTGAGGAAGATTACGGGCATTATCTGATTGAAGAACTGGACGAGTTGGAGCTGCCGGAAGAAGCAAAAAACTATTTTCTCTATGAGGAATACGGGCGGGACGCTGCTATCAATGACGGGGGCAGATTTACCGAGCAGGGATATATCTACAACAACCGCAACACTTTTACACAGTGGTATGACGGACGGGACGTGCCGGAGGAATATCGGGTAACACCGCAGCCGCCAGTACAGGAAAAGGAACAGGCAGACCTTGACGCTTCCGCAGCCATACAAACCGCCGCCACAGAGCAGCCCCCGGTTCTCCCGATTATCCTATCTTCCGAAAAGCCCGCCAACAAAATGAAAGAGATTACCGACCGACTGGAACAGGGCATTTTGGGGATTTATGAAAGCGACCGTTACGCCGACTATCTGCGTACTATGTCAAAATTCCATGATTACAGCCTTAACAATACAATCCTTATCGCCATGCAGGGCGGCAATCTTGTGAAAGGCTATAAACAATGGGAAAAGGAATTTGACCGCCATGTAAAGCCGGGGGAAAAAGCTATCAAGATAATTGCGCCCGCGCCCTTTACCGTTAAGAAACAGGTGGAAAAAATCGACCCGGACACGCAAAAGCCTGTTTTCGATAAGAACGGGAAAGCCGTTACCGAGGAAAAGGAAATCCAAATCCCCGCCTTTCGTGTGGTATCTGTTTTTGACGTGTCGCAGACCGAGGGTAAGGAGTTGCCCGACCTTGGGATAAAGGAGCTTACGGGCGACGTGGAACAGTATCAGGATTTTTTCGCTGCCCTTGAAAAAACTTCCCCCTTTGCTATGGGATTTGAAGCACTAAGCGGCAGTATAAAAGGACGCTGCAATTATGAGGAAAAGTGTATTCTCATCAACGAGGGCATGGACGAATTGCAGAATATCAAGACCGCTATCCATGAAATTGCCCATGCGACACTCCATGACATAGACAAAGACGCGCCGGAACGTCCCGACCGTCGCACCCGCGAGGTACAGGCAGAAAGCGTCGCCTATGCCGTTTGCCAACACTACGGGCTTGATACGTCGGACTATTCCTTTGGATATATCGCCGGGTGGAGCAGCGGAAAAGAACTTGCAGAACTGAAAGGCTCTCTTGAAACAATCCGCAGCACCGCCGCAAGTCTGATTGATACCATAGACGGACATTTTGCAGAAATCCAAAAGGCACAGGATAAGGAACAGACCACCGAACAGGCACAGCCCGCACAGGAAGCCGCCAAACAGCCCGAAACAAAAGCAGCCGCGCCGGAGCTTCCCGAAGAAACAGCCCCGGTACAGGAAAAAGAAGCACAGACCGAGCCGGAAGCTGATACAGGCGCAAGCAGCGAAGCACCACAGCCGGAACAAGCTGCACCCGCCGCACCTTATTACACAATCAACGAAGCTGCCGCCAAACGTGCAAAGGACGCAAACAGTTTTTCCGATTATAAGCAAGGCAGCGCGACGGCTGAATACAGGCACTATGTAGATGAAGCCGTACAACTTGCAGAAAGGCAGAAACAGCGGGTAGACCCGATGTACCATGAGAAAATCGACAGCCTGCTTGACACCTACGCCCGGAAACTGGCGGCGAACATGAACAAAGGCTATGAGATTGACGCGCGTGTTCCCTCTATCCTCATTGCGGGCGGCTCTAACTTCCCCACAAGGAAGAAAGAAAAGCAGAACGCAGCCCGCGACAGCAATTACCGGGAATGGCAGGACATACAAGGGCTTCTTGATAAAATCCGCAGTACCGGCATGGGCGGTATCAGTGCAGACGACCCGCAGGCAGTACAGAAGTTAGAAAAGAAACTGGAAAGCCTTGAAAAATCACAGGAAACCATGAAAGCCGTAAACGCCTATTACCGTAAGCACAAGACCCTTGACGGCTGCCCGCATTTGTTGCCGGAACAGCTTGAAAAATTAAAAGCGGACATGGCGAGCAGTTGGCATTTGGGGGACAAGCCCTTTGCGACTTGGGCGTTATCCAACAACAGCGCAGAAATCCGGCGCGTGAAAGACCGTATCAAATCCCTTTCACAGCAAAAAGAAATCGGTTTTGTGGGTTGGGAATTCGACGGCGGCAAGGTGGAAGCAAACACCGAAGCGAACCGACTGCAAATCTTCTTTGAGGATAAGCCGGACGAAGCCACGCGGGAAGCCTTAAAAAGTAATGGCTTCCGTTGGTCGCCAAAAGCCGGGGCATGGCAGCGGCAGCTTACCAGTAACGCCTATTATGCGGCTGATTATGTCAAGGCGATTGCACCTCTTACCGGGGAAAAGCCTACCGAGTTACAGCGGGCGCATATCCGGGCGCAAAAGGTAGCTGCACAGGAACAATTCGCACAAGGGCAGCCGGAGCAGGAAGCCCCACAGGATAAAGACACCTTTTCCATTTATCAGATAAAAGGCGGGGACGAAACAAGGGACTTGCGTTTTGAGCCTTACGACCGTCTGATTGCCGCCGGACACCGGGTAGACGCGAAAAACTATACACTTGTCTATTCCGCACCTCTTACGCCGGGGACTTCCCTTGAAGATATTTACACCCGCTTTAATATCGACCACCCGAAAGATTTTAAGGGACACAGCCTTTCCGTTTCCGACGTGGTAGTGCTTCATCAGAACGGACAGGACGCGGCGCATTATGTAGATAGTTTCGGCTACAAGGAAGTGCCGGAGTTTTTGCAGGAGCAGACACAACAGCCGGAAAAGATAAACCCGCTAAAGCACGTTGAGGACACAATCGAGCAGAACGACAACAGCTTTGACGGTATCATCAACAACACCCCTACTGTTGACGAACTGGAAGCAAAGGTAAAAGCCGGGGAACAAATTTCCCTTGTTGACCTTGCGGAAGCGATTAAGGCAGACAAAGAACGCGGCAAAGAGAAGCCCTCTATCCGGGCGCAGCTTAAAGCCGATAAAGAACGGGCGGGGAAAAAGAAGAACGCAAAGCAGAAGTCGCAGGACTTGGAAAGGAGCTGACGCATGAGCAAATTAAATAAATTTGAAGATGTAGACGTGTTCGCTTCCCTCAATGCGATTATGAAGCAGAACACAGGCTTTTTTCAAAGCGATTTTGATATTGACAGGGAGATTATCGCAAAAGCGGCGGCAAGTGCGAGTAAAGAGGATAAGACCCTATTATGGTTTTGCCGACCGTCTGGGACGCATTGCTTTCGGGAGCGCGACGTGTTCCTAAAGGACACCGCGCCCCATAACACATGGCGTTTCTACATGGAGCAGACAAGCGACCGTATTCTTGCCTATGCAATCGAGCTGACAGGCAAGGAGCATGGAAAAATCAAGGGCAATCTGTATGAGCTTGACTATTCCCGCCATTATGAGCGCGTCAAAGAAAAAGGGCTGCCCGCCGATGCGGTAAAGCTGATTTATGAGCGCGGGGAGCAGATGATACCCGCCGGACAGTATTTCAACGGAAGCCCAGACCCGCAGCTTGGGAAGTTTGAACGCTTTGAAGCCATACCCAACGACCCGGACGCTCTTAAATGGCTCTTACGGGAGGAACACCGCAACAGGGAGCAGCTTCCACCGGGAGATTTTAAGGCCCATATCGCCGCATTGCATGACGGACTGATTGAAACGGAAGCGCGGCGCATTGTGCGGGAAATAAAGCGGAATGACACGCCGAACAGCCCGAACAAGACCCATTTCATGGTGGAGCTTTCCCCGGCGTTCATGCAGCTTGCGAACACAAAGGACATTGACCGCCTTTTCTCCATGCTGCCCTACAAGACCCTTTCCTTTTCCAAAATCGAGGGCAGACATGGAACGTATGCACTGATTGACAAGGGAGAGAACCGGGACAAAGAGATTAAAAAGCCCCGCCCCTCTGTTCGGGCGCAGCTAAAAGCAGATAAGACAAAGACAGCCCCTAAAAAGACGACGACAAAAGCAAAAAATCACGATTTGGAGGTATGAGCATGAATAGATTTACTGTTGAGGAAACAAACCTTTTGAGCATTTACCATGAGGGAAGCAAGGCGCAGCTTATAGAGAACATGACCGCTGCGCTGCCTTACATGGACGCGGGATTACGGGAGCTTGCAAAGCGCACCCTTTCCAAAGTAGGCGCGCTGACCGAAGCCGAGTACAGGGAGCTTTCCGTTTATCCTGCTGATGAAGTATGACCGGGATTAAGCGGCTGTCGCCGCGACAAAGCCGCAAGGTAAACACCCTTGTGAAAAAGGAGTGCTGCAACTGCGAGAATGGCAACTGTATTTTACTGGACGACGGGGACACTTGCGTATGCCCGCAGCTCATTTCCTATTCCCTGCTCTGTAAGTGGTTTCGGATTGCCGTACTTCCTCTTGATAAGCTGCTCTATGCGGAACTCTATCAGACCGAGGACAGAAAGAAATGTACCGTGTGCGGCGCGTTCTTTGCGTCCACCTCTAACAGCGTCAAATACTGCCCGGACTGTCGGAAGCGGATTACCCGCAGACAGGCAGCCGAGCGCATGAGAAAAAAGCGTACTCTTGTTACGCAGTAGGGGCGAAAAAAGCTTTTGATTGCAGGGCTTTTCGGACGCAAAAACAAAGAGGTAAAGGATTGATACCTTTACCCCTAAAATCGCGGTTCTACTGCGTAACATTTCAAAAGCTGCACCTATGAGAAAACGGGCGCGGTGGCCAACATATCGGCTGCCGCGTCCGTTCTTTTTTTGCGCTCATTTATCCGCGCTCTGCTTCTTTTTCCCGTTCAGGCTGACGTTCCACTTTCAAAATACTGTCGATATTCTTCTTGATAACGTCGTATTCCTTGACCTGCTTTTTCAGCTTCCCATAGTCGGCATACAGGGCTTCTTTCTGCTCTTGAAGTGCTGCGTACTCTGCTTGCAGGGCGGCAAGGCTTGGTAGCTTGGTTATCCCCGCCGCCTTAATTGCCTTTGCCGCTGCTTCATAGAGAATAATATCGCTCTCATGGGCTGTCCGGTATTTCTCCTTATCCTTTGCCTTGCGGTATGCAGCATAGACGGGCTTGGTCTTTTGATAGGTATTGATATTCTTGATAAGCAGCGTCATATCGGTAAGCCGCTTTTCAACCTCTTTCAAGCTGTCCGCTGCCTGTTTGCTTGCTTTGGCAACTTCCGTGATTTTCGCGGTCAATTCTGCGTACTGTTCAATCTTATGTTCTGTCAAGAAATTCATGGTTTTCGCTGCCTGTTTCAGATTATGGATTTTTGCCCATTGCTCATAGCCCCGGCTTTCCTGCGCCTTGATACTGTTCTGAATATCAATGAGCAGACTAACGCCGCCGCGATCTGCGCGGGGAGCTTTCGCAGCGCGGGCGCGTTTGCCGCTTATCCGTTCTCTGATAGCTTCCTCTGTATAATCTGCGCCGAGGGTTTTAAGGCGGGTAAACCGTTCCTGTCCGGGAGCGCGGCAGGAAATGTATTTACCCGGTTTTATCTCATAGCCCGCAGCTTCTAACCGCAATAGCAGTTCCTCAAAACTTGACACTTGGGGAATAAGCGTGTCCACGGCAATTTTGAGCTTGCCTTTCCAACTGGTACCCGTTTTCTCTGCCTGGTACTCCGCATAGCTTTTTCCCTTGCTGCCCCTGTTCGGAGCGATAACAGACAAGCCATGTTCCCGGCACAGCTTATCGCTCATGTTCCGTATGCCGTAATAGCTGCGCTTATTGGAATTGTACTTGTGGTGGTCTACGAAATTGACCGCGCAGAAAATCACATGATTATGGATATGCCCCTTATCAATATGGGTAGTCAAAACATATTCGTGCTGTCCTTTGGTTACTGCGTCGGCAAGCTGCCGCCCGATTTCATGGGCTTCCCTGTAATCTACCTCTCCCGGCTCAAAGGCTTGTATCAAATGGTGGGCGAGATTGTTCCCCTTGTCTATGGCTTGGGCGAGGGTAAAGCCGAACTCAATGTCTGCCGTTTCATAGGAGCAGCCAAAGGAGGACACAAGCATTTTTTCATCAGTCTTTGCCGGATTTTGGATATAGTCAAGGGCTTTGTTTAGCGTTCCTTTAATAGGCTTAATCTTTGTAACCGCCATATTTCCGCAAGCACCCCCTTTATTTCTTCTATGTCCTCTTGGTAGACGCTGCCTGTACTGTTCACACGCTTTGCAATCTGATTGACGTTGACGCCGATTTTCTGTATCTCCGCTGTCATAGCTTTTATGTCGGTATGGTCTACTTGCAGGATATACCCGTCAATGGCAATCTTGCGAAGATACGCCGCCATGTTCCGGGTGGGTATCAGCTTCATTTTTTCAAGTATTAAATCCCGTTCCGCTTCCGTTACTCTGAATTTGATTTGTACTGTCCTTTTTCGTCCGTCCATGTTTTCGCTCCTTTCTGTTCCGAGGGTTTGGGACACTTCCCAACAAGCAGTTTTGCCGACGCTGCCGCAGGGCAGAACGGGCAAAATACGGAAGTGGGTACCCGCTTCCTATGCTTGCTAAGAAAGTTTTTTATCTTTTATACCCTTATTTCCCTCTACGGAGAAAAAGCCATTTTGCCGAACTTATACAAAAGAAAAACGTTGTAATCTTAAAAAGATTACAACGCTTCCTAAAATCCATATTCAATTTTAACGGACGTTCTCATTTGTCCTCTTTTTCGACTTCCTTAATTTCTTTCGCCGTTGCGGTTACAATCCGTATTCCCTTATCGCTCATAGTATCAAGCAATGTATCGAGCTGCCGACGTTGCGTGTTTTTTGTGTCCGGCTTCTCTAAAAGAAACTGGTCTACGGATATATCATAACGGAGCATAAGCTCAAAAAAGATTTGCAGACTTGGGTGTTGCCCTTTGTTCTCAATATTCGCAAGGTAGCGAGGAGAAATAAACATTTCGTCGCTTACTTTCTTGCGGCTCTCTTTTCTCTCTGTCCGCGCTGCTTTTATCGCTTCTCCAAAAGCCTTGAAGTCATATTTTTCTACTGGTCTTTTTGCCATAATTATTCACCCAGTTACATTGTACTGTTCCTCTTTTCTCTTGGATATGTCTACATAATTCATAGCAGTAGCTTAAATAATTCATAGTTAAGCACTTGCTATTATTCGTCTGTCCGATTATAATTATACTGATTATGTATGAGGAAAGGACTGGTAAATCATGGAATATATGTCTTGCCCCGAAGCAGCCGAAAAGTGGGGTATATCTGAAAGGCGGGTACAGATACTTTGTAGCCAAAACCGCATACCGGGCGTTTCAAAACTGGGGTATATGTGGCTGATACCTACGAACGCTGAAAAGCCGATTGACGGTAGAACAAAGCAAGGAAAGGAACGAGATAAAAAATGAAACAGTTATTTCTATTAGAAGATGATATGAGCTTAATCAGCGGTCTTTCCTTTGCCGTAAAAAAACAAGGATATGAAATAGATGTTGCCCGTACCACACTGGAAGCTGATACTTTATGGGAAAATAGTAAATATGATTTGGCAATTTTAGATGTATCGCTTCCCGATGGTTCTGGCTTTGATTTCTGCAAAAAGATACGCAGTACCTCAAAAGTACCTATCATGTTTCTTACTGCCGCAGATGAAGAAACAGATATTATTATGGGGCTTGATATAGGCGGTGACGATTATATTACAAAACCTTTCAAATTAGCAATATTCCTGTCAAGGCTTAATGCACTGCTCCGCAGGAGTGAAAATTTTAATACCGAAGTTACAGAATTGACCTCCAACGATATAAGCATAAGGCTTTTGAAAGGCGAGGTCTATAAACAGGGAAAGTTACTTGAACTGACAGCAAGCGAGTATAAATTGTTATGTTTCTTTATGGAAAATCCCGACCAGGTACTTTCCGCAGAACAGATTTTGGGGAAACTATGGGATTGTAATGAAAATTATATAGATAATAATTCCCTTACCGTATATATCTGCAGGCTCCGTACAAAAATTGAGGACAATCCGGGAGAACCGAAGCGTATTGTTACGGTTCGCGGCATGGGCTATAAATGGAATACAGTAGATTGAGGTGTATGATGAAAATATTGGCAAACCGAAAAATTAAATTTCTTTTTTGCAGTATCTTGTCCTGTATCTTGGTTTTTGTACTGATTTCAACCGTGTTAGTGAACCTTGATGTTAGAAATACGGTGTATTACATCATATTTTGCAGCGTATGTATGGGAGCTGCAATCCTGTTATTCTGCTACGGATATTTTAAGGAACAACATAAAATAATGGAAAATGCTATATCGCAGATTACAGAATATATTTCCGGGAACAAAGAAGTTACCATTGAATGTAACGATGAAGGCGAGCTATACAGACTGTTCCATGAAGTTAATTCTTTAGTTGCAATCTTGAACGCCCATGCTGAAAACGAAAAGAGCGCAAAGAAATTTTTGCGAAATACCATATCGGATATTTCACATCAGCTAAAGACACCGCTTGCTGCTCTCAATATTTACAATGGTATTATACAGGGCGAAGCAAAGGAACTGCCGACCATACAAGAATTTAGCCAGCTTTCCGAGCAGGAGCTTGACCGTATAGAAACACTGGTACAAAGTCTTTTGAAAATCACAAAGCTGGATGCGGGTACGATTATATTGGAAAAATCTTTAGAAAATGTATCTGAGCTTGCAAAGAACATAAAAAAGCATTTCCTGTTTCGTGCCGAACAGGAGGGAAAAGAAATCTGTTTATCCGGCAATGAAGAAATTAAACTTTTATGTGACCGAAACTGGATTATCGAAGCTATCAGCAACCTTGTAAAGAACGCTCTTGACCACACAGAAAAAGGCGGACTTATCCGTATTGAGTGGCGGGCGTTCACTTCTATTGTTCAGATAAGCGTAAAAGATAACGGAAGCGGCATACACCCGGATGACTTATACCATATTTTTAAGCGGTTTTATCGTAGCCGTTTTTCTAAAGACACACAGGGTATAGGGCTTGGCTTGTCACTCACAAAAGCGATTGTAGAAGCCCATAACGGAACGATTGAAGTTGATAGCACAGTGGGAATGGGAACCTCTTTCACAATAAATTTTCTTAACCCTACAAAATTGTAGGCTGATTGTAATATTGATGTAGGGTTTCTCTGTTATATTGGGGCTATCAAAACAGAAAGAGGTGTTTACACATGAACTTATTGGAAGTCAACAATATTTGTAAAACTTACGGAAGCGGCGAAACCGCCGTACACGCTTTGAAAAAGGTCAGTTTTTCCGTTCCAAAGGGCGAGTATGTGGCTATCGTCGGAGAATCCGGCTCTGGAAAAAGTACGCTGCTTAACATGATAGGCGCACTTGATACGCCTACGTCCGGTAAAGTCGTAATTGGCGGCAAAGAAATTTTTTCCATGAATGACAACAGGCTTACAGTCTTTCGCCGTAGAAATATCGGGTTTATTTTTCAGGCGTTTAATCTTATTCCCGAACTGACCGTTGAGCAAAATATCATTTTTCCGGTGCTGCTTGATTATCAGAAACCGGACAGAAAATACTTGGAAGAACTGCTTACGGTTCTTAATCTGAAAGAACGGCGCAATCATTTACCGAGCCAGTTATCCGGCGGTCAGCAACAGCGTGTGGCAATCGGACGCGCCCTTATCACACGCCCGTCGTTAATCCTTGCAGACGAGCCAACGGGCAATCTTGACACACAGAACAGTAGCGAAGTCATAGCCTTGTTGAAAGAAGCGTCAAGGAAATATGAGCAGACCATTATTATGATTACTCATAACAGGAGTATTGCACAGAGCGCAGATCGGATATTGCAGGTATCAGACGGTGTGCTGACCGATTTGGGGAGGTGCCGCGAATGAAAAGCTATTTAAGCCTTGTGCCTATTTCTGCAAAGGTACATAAGCGTCAAAGTCGTATGACACGCATTTGCATTATCCTTGCGGTATTTCTCGTAACCTCTATTTTTTCTATGGTAGAAATGTGGACAAAAGCGGAAACCACAGCTATGCGCCACAATCACGGAGACTGGCATATAGCTCTGCAAAATATACAGGATAATGAAGCGGAGCAAATCAGAAAAGACAATGATGTAGCATTTTCTTCTTGGTACGACAGTATAAACGCAAACGCAGAACAAGATTATTATATAGGCGGCAAAAATGCTGTTATTTATGGTATCGAAGAAGCATACTCAACCAATATTATGAATTATCCAACCGAGGGCAATTATCCGCAGAATGAAAAAGAAGTGGTACTGAGTGCTGATGCAAAAGAACTTTTCGGAGTTAAAGTTGGGGACAGCATTACCTTAAATACTCATGCAGGGGATTTGGGATATACCATTACTGGATTTTATCAAGATGATTCTGAATTTAACAGTATGGTAAACGGAATTTGCGTATATGTGAACCGGGATACTTTTAATCATATCCGCAGTTTGAACGGAGAAACATCTGCTTCTCAATTCTACATTCGTTTTCAAAATGAAAACAGATTGAAAAAAACGATTGCTGATTTCAAGCTGAAATACAATTTAACTGACGAAAATGTAAAAGAAAATATGGCTGTTTTAAGTATGTTGGGAGCCAGCAGTAACGACAGTATAAATCAGCTATACCCATTAGCGGCAATCTGCTTTGTCATTATACTAATTTCGGGTGTGTTTATGATTTCAAGCTGCATGAATAGTACTGTGGCACAACGGACGAAATTTTTTGGTATGATGAGGTGTATCGGTGCAAGTAAAAAACAAATCATACATTTTGTAAGGCTTGAAGCATTGAATTGGTGTAAAACGGCAATTCCGATTGGTTGTATACTGGGAACAATAACCTGTTGGATATTATGTGCGATATTAAGATTTCTCGTAAAGGGAGAATGGGCAGATATGCCGCTTTTTTCCGTAAGTGTGGCGGGTATTCTTTGCGGAGCTGTCGTTGGTATTGTTACAGTATTTATCGCAGCTCATTCCCCTGCAAAACAGGCAGCAAAGGTCTCGCCGGTAGCCGCAGTATCGGGAAACACAGGAACATCAAAGCATGGAGGTTGTGCAGCAAAGTCAGGCGTTTTCAAGATAGAAACTTCTTTAGGTATTCATCACGCAACCGAGGCAAAGAAAAATTTATTCCTTATTACAGGCTCATTTGCGCTTACGATTGCTCTTTTTCTATCGTTTGCCGCCTGCCTTGACCTTGTGCATAAGCTACTTCCGTCTGTAAGCGATTTTACACCGGATATAGTCATAAGTAGCGAAGATGAAACAAATTCCGTAGACAGAAATCTTGCGGAAGATATTTCAGAAATCCCCGGAGTAAAATCCGTTTTCGGTACAAAACTTCATGTAGCATATCCTGTTGAAATTAACGGCAATGCAGGAACAGTTGATTTGTTTTCCTATGACGAGTCCATGCTTGACAGCTTTAAGAAGTCAGTTATGAGTGGAGATTTATCAAAAGTCTATGGTAATTCTGGCTATGCACTGGCGATTTATAATCAAGATAATCGGTTAAATGTTGGCGACAAAATAAAAATCGGAGATACAGAAATTGAAATTGCGTGTATCGCTTCCGAGGGAGTAGGTAGTGTCAGCGGTGCTGCAACAATGGTCTGTTCAGAAGAAACCTATACACAGCTTACAGGAGAACAGGACTATGCCTTAGTAAGTGTCGTATTGGAAAAAAATATATCCGAAACAGAAGTAAGCAAAATCCGCAACTTATCAAGTGATTATGTGTTCGCAGACAACCGGGCAGAAAACAGTGATGTCAATGGTTCCTATTGGGTATTCCGGCTTGCAGCATACGGTTTTCTTGCAATTATTTCATTCATCACGATATTAAACATTATGAACAGTATTTCCATGAGTGTGTCCGCAAGAATAAAACAATACGGAGCAATGCGAGCAGTTGGTATGGGAAATCGGCAAATTACAAAAATGATAACGGCTGAAGCAATCACTTACGCTGCCTGTGGTACAATTATTGGATTTGTTTTAGGTCTGTTGCTTCACTATCTGATTTATGTAAAGATAATTGTTACGCACTTCGGAGGAACATGGAAAGTCCCTGTTGTTCCAATGGAAATCATAGTCCTTTTGGTTCTTGTTTCGTGTATTTTGGCTGTATATGCCCCGGCAAAGCGTATAAGAAACATGGCAATAACAGCAACCATAAATGAGTTATAAAATAGAAATATAATATCTGCCGCACGACGGCAAAAGAAAAAAAGCCGTCGT
>ENA-ORNT01001689-ORNT01001689.1-human-gut-metagenome-genome-assembly--contig:-NODE-1689-length-14536-cov-3.964850_pt1 | contig 14536 bp, 12 predicted proteins | sample MGYA00242120_ERZ509032 | MGnify/ENA primary metagenome ERZ509032 (study PRJEB26280, sample SAMEA2338729) | human gut metagenome | biome: human gut; feature: human-associated habitat; material: faeces...
CACCTTGCCTCCAACAGGTCCAATTGAAAACAACTGTATAAGTGTTACAATACCAGCTATAATCATAGCATTCTGTAAAAGTGCAACCTGAATAGATGCATACTCACTTCCTGCTCCAATACCACAGGCTCCTGTAATAATAAGCAACGGTGTAAGATTTCCTACAAACATCGCCATAACGTGCTGAAGTCCAAGTGGTATCGCCTGTTTTAATGAAAGCTTTCCATTAAAATCATATGCCTCCGGCATAAGTTCTTTTATTTTTTTCATATATCCTCCGGTATATTAACCATAATCTATCTGTTATTAATCTCATATGAAGAAGGTCTAGGGAAAATCATTATTCAAGTACTGATTTTCCTTAGACCTTCCTTCTGTATGACCTACGCTTATTATCTCTGCACATCAAATGAAGCATTATTCATAAGTCGCTTAATCTGGTCAACGCTTGTGATGTTAGTATCGCCGCGGATAGCGTGCTTCATTACTGAAGAAGCTACTGCGAAATTGACGATATCTTCGTGCTTCCAGTCATTCTGCATAAGAGCATAGATAAGACCAGAAGAGAATGCATCTCCACCACCAACACGGTCAACAATCTCAAAATTGAGTGTCTTGCTTTCGTAAGTCTTTCCGTCAGCATAGTAGAAAGCCTTAAGAGAGTTATTACTTCCTGAATGAACATAACGTACTGTTCTTGCAATTGCTTTCATATGGTACTGCTCATCAATAGCCTTGAATACTCTGTCCATATCCTCAAATGATGGATCCATAGTAAGGCCGTCCTTAACATCTGTACCATCTGCATTGTATACATGGATAGGCTCAATACCTATAAGTACATCTACATATGGAAGATATCTGCTGAGTACATCCCTTGCTGTTTCAAAAGACCATAATGTACTTCTGAAATTAGGATCAAAGCTTACCGTAAGTCCAAGCTTCTTAGCTGCCTTGATAGCCTTATCTATAAGACGACGGCAGTTATATGAAAGAGCTGGTGTGATGCCACTTAAATGTAACCAGTCATAATCCTTTAAGATGTTCTCAAAATCTACATCCTTATAATCATATTCAGCAAATGCTGAGCTTCCTCTATCATATATTACCTGTGAAGGTCTTACTGAAACACCTTCTTCAAGGTAATAAAGTCCCATTCTTCCGTCAGACTTGATAATGTGCTTAGTGTGTACATCATTAGCCTTAAGGTAGTTGATACAAGACTTACCAAGGTCTGTGTTAGGTAATACTGTAAAAAATGTTGAATCTACACCAAGGTTAGCGAGTGAAACTGCTACGTTGGCTTCTGCTCCACCATAGTTAACTATGAAATTGTGGGTTGTAACTATCTTCTCATAGTTAGGTGGTGACAATCTTAACATCAATTCGCCAATTGCTATGAACTTCATACGTGCCTCCATCTATCATTAAACTTTTAACCTGATATTAAGTAATATTTTATGGCAATAATCTGTACTTTTATTGCTCTATATTGTCAAAATAATACTCCATTTAATGATACTACTTATCCTATAAAATTGCAAATTGTATTTAACGCATTAACTCACAAATACCGCAGTATTTTGTTGCATTAACACACCATTTCATTGTATAATTAAAAATATTTTGAAGCGAGGAAAGTAATACCTATGGACATTTACGAATCATTGAACTCTATTTTAGTAACTTTATTCAATGATATAATGAACATTGAAGAAAAGGCTTTAATTACAGATGAATTTTCTGACATCACAGTTACTGATATGCACATAATTGAAGCTATCGGAATTAAAGAGCCACGCACTATGGGAACAATATCCAAGGCCTTAGGCGTGACTATGGGAACTCTTACAGTCGGCATTAACGGACTTGTTAAAAAGGGATATGTAATAAGGACAAGAAGTGAAGAAGACCGCCGTGTCGTATATGCTTCCCTCACACCAAAGGGTAATGCGGCATACACTCACCATATGAAATTTCATCAGGATATGATTAAACATATTACTGACGATTTAAGCGAAGATGAAGCAGCTGTACTTATTAAGACATTTACAAGGCTTGAAGATTATTTTAAAAGCATATCATAGCATTTATAATGTCTATGTAATTATATTAACATATAGCTATGCTGTCTAACAGCGTAACCTATAACACACTGACTGCATAGTAAAATCCCCACAGATATGAACTTCTGTGGGGATTTTTTGAAAGATTATTAATCTTTCCGCCGACCTGGCCGGCATAATTTATATATGAGAGTTTTGGAAAAGTAAGCTTATTTAGTTAATTCAGCTGTCTTATATATAAATGTTACTGAATTGTCCTTACCATCTGATTTACCAAGGAATGTGTTGTAATTCTGACCAAGCTTGATTACTTCCTTGATTGTATCTACTGCTGTATCAGCATCATCACCAACAAGACTTGTAATAGCTTTAATACCTGTCTCATTGAATTCTGCCATACCATCTTTAAGTGTTATAGCACCATCATTAAGCTGTGTTACACCATCTGCTAAAGTTACAGAAGATGACTTAAGTGTTGATGTTCCATCAGCAAGCTGTGTAGAACCACTTCTTAAAGCTTCATTGTTAGAATTAAGTGTGCCCAAACCGCCTGCAATCTGTTCAATACCACCGTTAAGTGTATCATTGTTACCATTAAGCTGTGCAAGTCCTGCGCTTATCTGTGCTATACCACCATTAAGTGTATCATTGTTATCGCTAAGCTGTGCAAGTCCTGCACTTATCTGTGCTATACCACCATTAAGTGTATCATTGTTACCACTAAGCTGTGCAAGTCCTGCATTAAGCTGTGATGCACCTGCGTTAAGTGTATCGTTATTCTTAACAAGTTCACCAAGTCCGTCTGTTAATGACTGGCTTCCATCTGTAAGCTGCTTTAATGCTGCATTAATTGTTTCATTATTGCTAAGATTGCTGACAACTGCATCTAATGCACTTGAAGCCCCTATATTACCAGCAGCCTTAATAAGTAGTCCTAACTGGTTAACATATACATAATCCTTTGAACCAGCCTGTGATACCTGTGGAGTATATGGCTTACCGCTTGTCACAGCTTCTGTATATGTCTCTGTTATTATATTAGTTGTATAAGCTGTAAGATACTTTACAAAATAAGCTGATATATCTGTTGCTGCCTCACTACTGCTCTTCTTACCCAGATCACTAAGGTCTGTTGCTATAGTTACATCACTAAGACCTAATGCTGTTCCTAATTTCTGTAAATCAGCTGCCTGCTCCATAACAGTCTTTCCTGTTGAGTCTGCTACAGAATTCATCTTATAAGCTGTTGAATTAGCTGCAAGTTCCTTAACAACATTTCCAATAAGTGCTGTCTTAATGCTCTTTATTCCTTCATTTAATTGTGAAGCTCCTGCCTCTGCACTAGCAACACCATCTGTATAAGCCTTTAAACCTGTCTGTAATGAAACTGCACCTGCTGCCGCACTGGCAACACCGCCTGTATATGTTGAAAGACCACTCTGTAATGTGCCTGAACCTGCATTAAGTGCTCCTACACCATCAGTATAAGTCTTTAAACCTGACTGTAACTGTCCTGAACCTGCACCAAGCTGGTTAGCTCCTGCTGTGTATGCACTGATACCATCCTTAAGCTGTCCTGCACCTGCTGCCAGAGCTGTAGCACCATCTGTATAAGCATAGATACCATCTTTAAGCTGGCTTGCACCATCATTTAACTGGTTCACGCCATCTGTAAGTGCTGGAATACTGTCAGAAAGTGTCTGTGTACCATTCTGGAGAGTAACTGTTCCATCTGTAAGCTGGTCAGCTGCTGACTGAAGCTCATTCATCTTATCTTCAAGCTTAGCAAGTGAGAAATCATCTGTATCTATATCATTAAGTGTGCTTGTTGTAGCAACTGACATAGACATATCAAGCTCGAAATCCTCTACATCTGCTGATATTTCAAAGTATTCTGGAATATCCATATCAAGGCTTTCACCATCAAACTTAAGGTTTAAAGTATCCTTTAAGCCTGGCATAGCCATACCAAGTGCAATGATATTATCGCCAACCTTGCTTACCTTGCCGTTAGTAACTTCTACATTACTGAACTTATCTGTTGGAAGAAGTGTTCCTGTAATCATAGTAAATGGAACATAAGCTATCTGTGACTTTCCATTAACTGTTATATTCTTCTTCTCATTGTTAGTATAGTCATATCTGATAGTAACCTTACCACTCTTGCCAATCATATCTTCTGGCTTAGTTTCAACACCATTTAACTTGTAAGTAACCTTTATTGAAACAGGAGCAGTCTTATCAGATGTGCTCTGGTTAGTTGTTGTTTCGCCCTTAGAATCAGTAACCTTTTCTGTTACAAGAACGTGATCCTGAGTTCCGTCTGCCTTATCAAATACATATACCATCTCGTCTCTTGTATTTGTCTTTAATGTACTTGTATTTGATATTGAAAGCTCGTTCTTAATAGCATTTGTTATAATATTCTCTGTATTAGAAGCAGCCTCACTGCTTATTGCAACCTCACTGCCTGTCTGATTATATGCTGTGCTAGTGCCACAGCCTGTAAGTGTTGAAGCAATAAGAACAACACTTAATAATACTGAACTATATTTAAATAAAGTCTTCTTAACCATAACTATTCCTCCATTTTCTTACTTCCTGATATATTCTTATATCTGTTACGGCATATACACCTTTGACCCGTTCATACATCTTTCTGATTACATATCCTGATTCTTCTTAGGCTTAAATCCTATACTTGTATTGATAATGAGCTTATCACATAATACAAACAATGATGGAAGTATGAAGATAACTACGAACATACTTATAATTGCACCACGCGCCATAAGTGTACAAAGCGAACCAATCATATCAACTGAAGCTATACATCCAACACCAAATGTTGCGGCAAAGAAACCAAGCGCACTAACAATAATTGATGGTATTGATGTTGAAAGAGCTATCTGGATTGCTTCCTTCTTAGCGTATCCCTGGCTTCTTTCCTTCTTATATCTTGTTGTCATAAGAATAGCATAATCGACTGTTGCACCAAGCTGGATAGTACCGATAACTACTGATGCAATAAATGGTATCTGTGTATGCGTAAAATATGGAATACCCATATTAACAAAGATAGCAAATTCGATTGCTGAAACAAGTATAATTGGAAGCGATATTGATTTAAGTACGAACAGGATAATAACAAATATAGCTACTATTGATACCGCACTGACTGTCTTAAAGTCCTTATCTGTTATAGTGATAAGATCCTTGGTACAAGGAGCTTCACCAACTACCATTGCCTTAGAATCGTAAGACTTTACAATATCATTCACCTTACTAATCTGATTGTTAATTTCATCTGATGCTATTTTGTAATCTGTAGCAATCATCATTATCTGATAATCTTCACCCTTAAGCTCTGATACTGTCTTAGCCGGTAAGAATTCCTGTGGAATACCAGACTTAAGTGCTGTGTCAAGTCCGAGTGCGAACTGTACACCGTCTACATCACCTAACTTATCAAGCATTTCGTTAGCTGTATCTGTAGACATACTAGAGTCAGCAAGTATCATATAGATTGAATTCATATCAAAGTTTTCTTCCAGCTTCTTATTAGCCTGTGAGCAGGCAAGGTCATCTGGAAGTGTATCAGACAAATCATAATATACTGATGTATGATTCTGTCCATATATAGCAGGTCCTAATAATACAACAAAGACAATTACAAATATCCATGAGTGGTTTACTATAAATGTAGCAAGCTTATCGAAGTTTGGCATAATCTCACGATGCATTGTCTTCTCTAATGCCCTGTCAAATGTAAGTATCAATGATGGAAGGATTGTTACACAACCGATAACACCGAATACAACACCCTTTGCCATAACGATACCAAGGTCAAGACCAAGTGTGAAGCTCATAAAGCAAAGTGCAATGAAACCTGCAACTGTTGTTATAGAAGAACCAACTACGGATGTAAGTGTATTACTAATGGCAACTGCCATCGCTTCCTTGTGGTCATCCGGATATATTTCCTTCATTTCCTTGTAGCTGTGCCATAAGAAGATTGAATAATCCAGTGTAACACCTAACTGAAGTACAGCCGCAAGAGCTTTAGTTATATATGAAACCTCACCTAATAAAATGTTAGAACCCAGGTTGTATACAATTGCCATTCCTATACTTATCATAAAGAATACTGGTACAAGAAATGAATCCATAAATATAGCAAGCACGATACATACAAGAACTACTGCTATAAGTACATAAAGTGGTGTCTCTTTCTCCGAAAGATTCTTAGTATCCGTAACTACTGCTGACATACCACTTATAAAGGCCTGACCCTCTGTCTGCTCTCTTATCTGTATGATAGCATTCATAGTATCATCACTTGAAGTTGTATTATCGAAGAATATTGCAAATAAAGTTGTATCTGTGCTGTCATTCTCGAAATACTTTCTGAATTTTGATGGAACAATCTCAGATGGAACATCTTCACCAACTATTCCTGTGTAAGAAATAACCTGTGCAACGTGGTCTACATTCTCTACCTTCTTAATAAGTCTGTCAGTAGACTTCGTATCCATATTCTGGACAACGACCATCGCGTATGCACCCTTATTGAAGTCATCCATAAGAATGTCCTGACCCTGCATAGTCTCTATCTCATTCGGAAGATAATACAGAATATCGTAATTAACTCTTGTATTAAAGTATCCGATTGCAGATGGAATAAGAAGCAGGAAACTCAGAATAAGAATTGGAATTCTGAGTTTAACAATTACTTTTCCAAACTTTTCCATAACTCGCCTCATTTCTACGTCTGCGACGTAATTTTACTTTGATTGGACTGATAACCTCTCAATAATTAATAACTCTCTTAATTAATTACATTTATTATCAATTCAATACATATGACCGTGATCTCTCAAATATGACTTTTGGTCATTTTCTTTGCAAGTGTTATTCTAGCACAAAATGACCGATAGTCAATACTCAAAATGACTAAAAGTCATTTTTTTATAGATTTTTTATTTTCAACATGGTAGAATATTAATTGACAGAACAACTAATATTATGCCTGCATTAGATTGGAGATTTTATGGGAAAACTTGAGAACAACAAACAACAGAAAAGGACTTCCCTCTTAGATACAGCTTTTAAGCTCTTTACAACGCAGGGTGTTTCCAAGACATCAATTGCCGAGATTTCACAGAAAGCTGGAATTGCCAAGGGAACTTTTTATCTGTATTTCAAAGATAAATATGATATAAGAAATAAGCTCGTTTCTCACGAGGCAAGCAAGCTCTTTAAAAATGCAGTGAGTGCATTAGAGCTTCATATAAAAGAACAGCAGATTAATGACCATTCGTTTACAATTACATTTACTGAGGAGATTATATTTATTGCTGACCACATAATTAATGTGCTTAACACCAACCAGACACTTCTTACATTTATATCAAAGAACCTGTCGTGGGGAATATTTAAAGAGGCTCTTACAACCAATGTCGCTGATGACGACATTAATTTTAAAGATATCTACTATGAAATGCTTGAAGACTCTGGTCTTAACCTCAACGAGCCCGAGATTATGCTGTTTATGATTGTCGAGCTTATAAGCTCAACATGCTACAGCTCAATCCTTTACAAAGAACCAGCTGATATTGACAGGCTCAAGCCTTACCTTTATAAGGCCATTAAGGCAATTATCAATGAACATACAATAGAAGATTAGAAGATAAGAAATCCCCTTCCTTACCAGAAATATTATCTGACAAAGAAGGGGATTTGTACCACTCCACCTATAATTTTAAAATTTACTCTTAAATTTATTTTAGCTAAGACTCTCTTTTAATCACTCTTTTATATAAGTTTTTAACATTTGTGTAACATTTTTTCTTTTAAGAACTAATTTCCCAGAAGCTTATTATATATATCCCTCTTAGATACGCCCCTGTCCCTGGCTGCTGCCTTCATAGCCTCTTTTTTATCAAGTCCCTGTGCTATATACATATCAACGTGTTCCTGCTCAGACATAGTAAGCCACTGTGCCTGTGCTTCCTCTTTAAGCTCATTTCTGTCTTTTCCAGCAATTACAAGAACATACTCGCCCCTTGGCTGGTTATTCTCATAATAACTGCACGCCTCTGCAAGCGTTGTAACCATACTATTCTCATAGCGTTTGGTAAGTTCCTTGCATATAGTAACTGCCCTGCTTCCTCCTAACACCTCAGAAAGCTCTTTAAGTGTCTTTAAAAGCCTGTGTGGAGCTTCGTATATAATCATTGTTCTTGTTTCATCTTCAAGCTCTTTTAATATGTCTTTACGCTCATTCTTGTCCGCCGGAAGAAATGCTTCAAATGCAAAACGTCTTGTTGCCTGTCCCGACATTGTAAGTGCCGTTATACACGCTGCCGCACCAGGAACTGATGATACCTTAATTCCTGATGCAAGTGCCTGCCTTACAAGCTCCTCTCCCGGGTCAGATATTCCAGGTGTTCCAGCATCAGTTATTACAGCGACTGACATTCCTTTAAGCATCTTCTCAACAAGCACCTTTGCCTTATCATACTTGTTATATTCATGATAGCTTGTCATCGGCGTATTAATCTCAAAATGATTAAGCAGCTTTATGCTGTTTCTCGTATCCTCCGCCGCAATAATATCAACTTCCTTTAATATCCTTAACACCCTGAACGTAATATCCTCAAGATTACCAATCGGAGTTGCACACAAATATAACTGCCCAACTCCGCTATTATTATGAGAGCCATTAAATTCTTCAAGTGCCTGCACACTATCATAATCAATATCTGTAATATTATCTTCCATACTGCTCCTCTCTTAAATTCATACTAATTGTACATTTTTAAAAGTTCTTCCGTGTAACTTCCATCGCTATTGTATACAATAAGTGGTTCTTCCACTATAAGCTGTGAACGTCCGCCCTTTACCGCCTCTATAAGCACCATATTAGCTGGCTTATCTATATGCGGATACACAAGCCTTATACGCTTTGGCTCAAGGTGGTTATTCTTCATAGAAGTAAATATATCTACAAGTCTTGATGGTCTGTGAACCATATACATATGTCCCTTAACCTTAAGGCACTTTGAAGCTTCCCTTACAACGTCCTCAAGACTGCATAGAAGCTCGTGTCTTGCGATTGCCTTGGCACTCTCAGGATTAACAATTCCGTGATTTTCATTCATATATGGTGGATTGCTTGTAACCACATTAAAAGAAGCCCCACCTAAAATATGTGAAGCTTCTTTAATATCACCTTTTACAATATTAACCTTGTCTGACAGACTATTAAGCTCAACATTTCTGACAGCAAGGTCATAACTGATATCCTGAATTTCCAAGCCTGTATACATACTGCCTGGATTTTTCGCCTGCATAAGAATTGGTATTACACCATTTCCAGTACCCATATCAAGCACCTTCTGGTTCTTTCCGGCCTTCGCAAATGTAGACAACAACACAGCATCCATTCCAAAACAGAACACATCTGTATTCTGGATTAGTCTGAGATTATCCCTGCATAAGTCATCAATTCTCTCATTGGCATTAATACCTGCATTAATCTTAGCATCAGTCATCATTAATATGGGCTTTTCCTTCCTTTTTCTCAAGCTCTTCGAGTTCTTTTAACTCTTTATCATCTATATTCATTCTGTCGTTTCTTCTCTTAGGCTTAAATCTAAGCTCAGCAACAGGATACTCTCTTATCTCTTTCTCATCTCCATCAAGTGTGACAATTACCTTAACAAGCTGTCTTAACACATTAACGCTTGATACCTCACCCTTTAACTTCTCAGGTGTAGTAACATAATCTCCCACATTAGGAAGGTTGCTGTTAAGCTCCTCGTAAGTTTCCTGCTCATTCTTAAGACAGCACATAAGTCTTCCACACACACCCGATATCTTTGATGGATTAAGCGATAAATTCTGTTCCTTTGCCATCTTAATTGACACTGGTATGAACTCTGGCATATATGTTGCACAGCACAATGGTCTTCCACAAGAACCAATTCCGCCTAATATCTTAGTTTCATCTCTTACACCAATCTGACGAAGTTCAATTCTTGTCTTAAATACTGCTGCCAGATCCTTTACAAGCTCTCTGAAATCAATTCTTCCATCCGCTGTAAAGTAGAACAATACTTTATTATTGTCAAATGTATACTCAACCTTTATAAGCTTCATTTCAAGATTATGCTTCTTAATCTTCTCAAGACATATCTTATACGCTTCTTTTTCCTTTTCCCTGTTCTTAGCTTCCCTTTCATCATCATCAGGTGTCGATATTCTGATAATAGCCTTAAGCGGCTGTACAACTGCTGAATCCTCAACCTCTCTTTCACCAAGAACAACGTGGCCATACTCAATTCCTCTTGCTGTTTCAACAATAACGTGCTGACCAACCTCAACATTATACTGTCCCGGTGCAAAGAAATATATTTTGCCCACCTGCCTGAATCTAACACCAACAACTTTAGTCATCTATTTTTAATCTCCAATCCTGCCAAATATTAATTCCTAACATCAGCCAATTATTCACTAACTGCCTACATATCCTCTTTCATAGCCATAATAAGAAGTTCTATGCATAAGTCAAAATTAACATTGGCCTTAAGTCTTACCTTTACTTTATCTATAGAATTAAGTATATCCTGAATTCCTTCGTATGACATAACCTCAGCCTGCGATTTGATAAGCGAAATCTCATCACTAAATATTAGATAATTCGTATCATTGGTACTCTTAAACATAAGCACGTCCCTGAACCACATAGCCATAAGATCAAGATAATCGTCTATTGTAAGCTTGTAATTAGTCACATCTTTAACAACTGCCATTATGTCTGCCGCCGTCATATCCTTCACATTCTTGATAACGTGCATAACATCATTCTTTAAATGTGCGAATTCCGTACTTTCTATAATAGTCTTAGCACGTCCAATCTTACCCTGTGCAAAATCAGCCGCAAACTTACGTTCATATTCCGACACGTCATAGTTATCCTTAAGATAATCCATAACTACGCTTTCCTTTAATGGCTTTAAATCAAGAAGCACACATCTTGATATAATAGTCTGTAAGAAAATGTCTGCGTTAGTCGTAAGAAATATAACAATACCATACACTGGTGGCTCTTCTATAGTCTTAAGAAGTGCATTCTGTGCCTGCACTGTAAGCTTCTCAGCCTCATCTATAATGTATATCTTATAACGGCTTGAGTATGGTTTAATAAGCATATCTGATATTATCTGATCTCTTACATCATCTACACCTATACTTGCAGGCTTCTCGTGTCGTACCCATATTATATCAGGCTGATTGCCTGACTCTGTCTGTATACAGGAATGACATTTATTACAAGGCTTATTATCGCCTTCTGCCTCACACTGTAATGCTTTTGCAAATATCTTGGCAATCATCTTCTTTCCAGCACCAAGCCCTCCATTGATAATGTAAGCGTGTGATACCTTATCTAATTTAATTGCGTTCTGTAAATGCTCTTTAATTGTATCGTATCCATAAATATCTGAAAATGTGCTCATTATATACTCCAATCTTATGCTGATATATCAAGCAATAAACCCCTGATATCATCAATTCTTCCTACAATCTCAAGATGATTTTTCTCTTCTTTAACAAGTTCTCCTGCCAGCTCATCAAGATTCTTATCCACAAGTTTAACAATACCATATACTCTGTGTCTGCCTCGTCTATCAAGAAAGTTCTCTCTTGAGAACTTATGGGAACGGTTAACAACCTCATTAAGAAACCCCTTAACAAGCTCCCTGTACTTTCGCATATCCTTAATATCCATATGCTTTGCAATCTTCTCACCCTGCTCAGTAATCTGTTCCATCATACTGCCAAGCTTTTCCTGAAGATCCTTTTCTTCTATATTACTAATAAGAGTAAACTTAAAACTACTGTCCGTACTCTCTGTATTCTTCACCTGCTGAACTGAAGATGATGTCTGTATATCATTAATCTTTATATCCATAACTTTACTCTCTTTCGTGTCCACCATCATATAATTGTATCATATAAATATCATTAAGACAATTCAAGCCAACTCACTCTTACTGCATTTATAAAAGCTGCTGTTTAATTGCCTCTTTGATGTCCCTGATACAATCCTCTATTGTTCCATCGTTGCTAAATCTCTGATTAATTCCGGCTTCCTTAATCTTTTCCTCCGAAAAATCTTTACTGTCTGCAAGAAAACGCCTGCACATTTCCTCATACTGTGGTACTTCCTGCTTCTGTTCCCTGTTGATAGCTCTCATAAGCCTTATTCCATCATCGACTTCTATATATATCGGTAATATTGCATCTTTTCCAAAGTATGCACAAAATTTATTGTAAGCCTCAATAGTACCTATAACAATGTACTTGTCACCGCTTCCAAGCCTGATCTGCCCATCATCAACTGTAAAATACTTCCACTCTCCATACACTGTGTTATATATCCGCATCTCTATTACTTTATCCGCCGCTTCAAGCTCCAATGCCTTCTCATTATCTACATAATAATACTCTACACCTTCTTTTTCTCCAGCTCTCATAGGTCTTGTTGTATACATAATAACAGTCTTAAGATTTAGCTCCTTATCACCAACTAAAGCCTTAAATATATTATCTTTACCACTTGAACTTTTTCCCATTAAAAATGCTATCTCAGGCATAACAAAGCTCCTTCTTTTACACCTACAACCTCCAGACCTGCCTCACCAGCCGCCTGAAGTATTGCAATAATCTTTCGTGTAATAACCTCTCCCGGACATAATATCGGTATTCCCGGTGGATATACATACACTGACTCTCCACTTATCTTACCATATATCTTCTCATTATTCATCTGAATTTCATCACAACCTGATAAATCACGCCTGTTAAATGCTTGTGCAATTGTCAAAGCCTGCTCATCCCTGAAATCAGCAACATTTATCTTATTACTATTATCCTCATCATTAATTAAAATCTCATCTTTACTTCTATTATTATATTTACTCCTACTCTCATCTATTTCTTCGTCTATCTCCTTTAATGCCGCAAGAACTCTATTATCTAATTCTTCGTCTATCTCTTTTAATGCCGCAAGAAATCTATCATAATACTCCTGCGAGTCAAATATTGATGTCATCGCTATCACATACTTTATAGATGACATTTCAAGCTGGATTTTATATTTATAAAATAAAGTGTCATATAACCATTTTGCATCTTTATATCCTAATACAAGCTTTGATATGTCATCCGTCTTTATTAACCTGATATGCTTTAATTCTGACAATCCATTTCTTAAAATAGTGAGCTTATCAACATATTCAGCAAATAATTTATCACCGTCATTCTTAACAATGCTTAAGCTTCTTGCTATGGAAGACATTAATATATACGATGGACTTGTCGACTGGTATATGTTCCAATACCTTCTTATACGTTCTACATCAACTATTCCATAATTAATATGCATAATCGCTGTCTGTGTAAGTGATGGAAGGGTCTTATGCACACTGTTAATTACTACATCAGCCCCACTCTTAACTGCTGACTGAGGAAAGCTTTCTGAGAAATTAAAATGTGCACCATGAGCCTCATCAACAATCAATGGAATATTATATTGATGAAGATACTCTGCTATTGATTTAATATCAGATACATTTCCCTCATAAGTTGGTGATGTAAGTATCACGGCTTTAATATCATTTCTGTCATGGTCTGAGCTGTATTTATCCACAATGTCCTTAATTTCTTTTAATGTTATCCCCTTATAATACCCATATTCCTCATCATATTCTGGATAAATATACACAGGATTCAGTTCATTGAGGATAACTGCATTATAAACTGATATATGACAGTTTCTTGCCATTATAACAACATCATTTTTATGGGTAACTCCGCATATTGCCGACATATTACCTGCAGTGCTTCCATTTACCAGATACCAGCTCTCATCAGCTCCATAAAGCTCCGCCGCCTCATCAAACGCATCTTTAATAATAGTTTCGGCATTGTGCATATTATCAAAACCATTAATCTCCGTTATATCTTTCTCATATGGATTTCCCATATCACCCATATATAACTCAATTAATTCTTTATTTCTCTTAGCCCCCGGCATATGCATAGGTACTATATTTTCATCTTTATATTTATCTAACTTAGACAATATATCATTATATTTAACATTCGGTTTAATGCCTGAATTTTTATTTGTAGTTCCTGCATTGCCATTCAATAATATATCATCATATTTAATATCCTTATTTGTAGTTCCTGTTTTATCCGATTTTCCCGTTTTATCTAAATTCATCTTTATACTCTTATCTCCATTCCAATTCATTGTTACACTCTCATCTTTTATTTACTGTTATTTATTATTGGGATACAAAAAAACCATAGATACTACATAACGTAATACCTATGGTATAAATAAGTGCCTAGAACCGGAATCGAACCAGTGACACGAGGATTTTCAGTCCTCTGCT
>ENA-ORNT01001692-ORNT01001692.1-human-gut-metagenome-genome-assembly--contig:-NODE-1692-length-14524-cov-2.883406_pt1 | contig 14524 bp, 10 predicted proteins | sample MGYA00242120_ERZ509032 | MGnify/ENA primary metagenome ERZ509032 (study PRJEB26280, sample SAMEA2338729) | human gut metagenome | biome: human gut; feature: human-associated habitat; material: faeces...
CATCCTTCTTCTTAGATGAGTAAATTCCCCACCAGCCTGTCATACAGAAGATATTGATTAAGCCTGCGATACCGTTAAGCCAGTTCCACCAGCCACCGTAAAGCCATACACCCTCGTTAGAGAACCACCAGCCGCCATTAATTCCACCTTTGATTGCTGATTCAAAATCACTACAAACAGCGATAAGAATATTAATGGCAACGATTAAGAATGGGAATACTTTAAACCATTCTGTCTTACCTATGCTCCACTTATACTTAAGCATCATAAATCCGATACAGCCTGCTGTAGCGGCATAAAGCTTAGCATAATGGAACCATCCATTCATATATCTATATGTAGTATTATTAAGTGCCCATGAAGCACCCTGTGCAGCTCCTATCTGGATAGCCACAAAATAGATTGTAAGTGCGATTGGAATTATAATAAAGAATAACAATCCACCAAATTTAGAACGTCTTGCAAGTTCGTTACAGATAACGAGTCCTGCAAAGACAAGAACACAGCCTAATAACTGGTAAATGGCACCTTCGCCATAAATCTGAAACAACATATTACACGCCTCCGATCAAATAATTGATTATATGTTATCAATATTTTACAACATTTTAATATTTTTTTCAACAATTTAATCGTTTTTTCGTATAATTTTCGATAAATTTATAACAATCATTTTGTACATCCAAATACTTTTATTCTTCTATTTTCATTTTCTCTGATGTAATTCTAATATTGCCAACAGCTTCTTTAACCTGCTTTGCATACTCAAGGTTCTGTTCACTCATATTATGTACCTGCTCGGCATTGACTGTTACTTCCTGCGTAACTGCTGATAACTGTGAAATATTCTCTACAATCTTATTATTAGAGTCTGAAAGACCTGCTATTTCTTTATTAACAACATCAATATGCTCTATAAGTGTTTCTATATTCTTGTTAAGCTGTTCAAATGTATGTGCCGCTTCAATTATTCTCTCGCCCTGCTCTTTAGTTGCCTCAACGGAAGAATTAACAGATACAACAACTTCATCTGCATTATCATTAAGTTCATTAGTTATCTTAGTAATATCTTCTGTAAAATTCTTTGTCTGTTCTGCTAACTGTCTTATCTGCTCAGCAACAACCGCAAAGCCTCTTCCTGCTTCACCAGCTCTTGCACTTTCAATTGAAGCATTAAGTGCTAAAAGGTTAGTCTGGCTTGATATATTAAGTATCATTCCAGCAATATTTTCCACGTTCTTAGTCTTTTCCTGTAATCTCTGCATAGACTCAGTAACAGACTTATTAGTATCTGTTATCTGCTCAGACTGCTTTCTTAATTCGTCCATAACAACAATATTCTTCTGTATACTGTCGTTAGAATTAACAGCCAGCTCAACCATCTGATCAGAAGCCTTTCCTGTATGTTCAATAGCCTCCTGTATAGTTGTTGTCATACTGCTCTGCTCTTCTATGCTTGTCGCTGTCATATTAGTTGCCGCAGATATCTCTTTCATACTGTTAGTTACTGTATTAGTTGTATCAACGAGTTCATTGATAAGCTTATCACTCTTCTTAGTTTCATTGCTGACAACACCTGATACCATAATTATATTATCTAAAATCTCTTTTATTCTGCTATGTTCATCTTTAGCCGAATTAACAGCATCATCATTAAACAGAATTGTTAATTTACCAACTTCCAATATAACAACACCTATAAGCACTATCATAAATATTGAACATACTGCATTAACGTCCTGTCCATATATTCCCTTTGAAGCCTGCACAGCAGTTACAATTATGTATAAAATCAACATTCCTGCCGCAGTTCTTTTCAACGACTTCTTCTCATAATAAGGAATCTGAAGTATAAATACTCCAAGAATAGCATAACTGATAAAGCTTGCATCTGTCTGCACACCAATTAACAGATATTCTATTCCAATCTCAATAGTTGACATAACCTTTAAATATCTTGTCGCTGTATTCTTTCTGTAAACTATGACATTAACAGCTGCAAATACAGCAATAAGTGCTGTGTTACAATACACAACTACTGATGGAATATTGTGATTAAACTGCTTCATCCACAGATAAAAAAGAAACATCAAACCAAGTAGAGAAGTCGCCACTATATAGAACCTATTCATTCTTCTGTTTCTTTCACTCACATCTGTGTATTTATATTTATCCTGCATTAAAAAAATACCTCCTCCGTATGTTACTATCTTTAATAGTACCACAAAAGGAGATATTTTTCTATAGTTTTATAATTATTGCAATTATTTCTCACTTTTATATCAGCTTTGTAAGCTTCTTATACATATCCTCAACAATTATTCTTATATCGCGGCCTTCCTGAACAATTGTTATATCTGCATATTTCTCATAGAGCCTTTTTCTGTCCTCAAAGATTTCTTCTACTGTAGACTTGCCGTTGGATACAACACCTCTTTCTTTAAGGCTCCCTAATCTGCTCTCAAGCTCTTTTTCTGAAACTTTTAAATATATAACTGTTCCTATCTGCTTAAAATGCTCCATAGCCTCATCTCCATATACAGCACTTCCACCTGTTGCTATAATTGTATGCTCTGGAGATATTAAACAATTCACATCATTCTCAATCTTAATAAAGCCAGTATCACCATTTTCTTCTATAAGCTGCTCAAGCGTCTTTTTATATGTATCCTGAATTACAATATCAGAGTCTATAAATGAATATCCTATCTTCTTGGCAAGTACAACTCCAAGTGTGCTTTTACCGCTTCCCGGCATACCTATAAGTATAATATTGTTCTTTGGCATTTTACTCCTCGTTCCTTCCTGCAACTTAACTCAGCGTTACAGTACTATTCTCTATTCGTCTTTACTGTCTATTATCATCTGCAAAATGCTGACTTCTTTCATTACATCATCTAAAAGATTATTAATATTCCTGCTTCCATTAATAGTCTTATTACTGAGTTCCCGTGTATTCTCTGTGTTGGCAAGAAGCTCTTCACTGAATGCACTAAGGCTTTCTATCTGCTGTGTAATCTCATTGTTGCTTGTTGTGATATTATCCATATAATTGTATTCTTCGTCTATCTTTGCCTGAATATCCCTTATGTCATCTCTTATCGCATCAAATGATTTCTTTGACTGGTTCACTAATTCCATCTGGTTCTCATTGGCCGAAAGAAGATTATTAACACTAAACCCAGCTTTCTCAGCCTGCTCTGCCAGTGCTACGATAATATTCTCTATCTCCTCTGTTGACTTTTGTGTCTCCTCTGCAAGCTGCTTAATCTGCTGTGCAACTACTGCAAAACCAGCTCCTGCCTCACCTGCTCTCGCAGCTTCTATGCTTGCATTAAGTGCAAGGAGTGCTGTCTGTCTTGTAATTCCGTTAATCATTCCAAGAATCACTTTAGCTTCTTCTGTCTTAGCTGTAAGCTCATTCATGGCACCACTTACATCACTGCCAATATCACTGCTGTTCTTTGATACATTTTCAAGCTGTTCCATATTGATATTGCCTGTCTTAGTAATATCTGTTGTTGTATCGAACTGCTTCTTGATATCCTCAATAATCGTTCTTGCATTCTCTGTAAGCTCCCCAATACTCTCTGTCATCTCAAGCTGGTTCTGCACTGTTCCTGCAAGCTCATTAGCGCCTGATACCATCTGTGATGCTGCAAGCTGGCTTCCTTCTGCCTGTTCCTGCATATTCTTTGACTCATCATTGATATTGTCAATCTCTTTGCAGAGGTTATCATTAGCTTTGATTATCTTATCAAGCATATCATCAGTCTTAGCCTTCTCTGCTTCAATTGTCTCAAGCTTATAAGCTGATATATGTCCAAGTACATCTGTTGTAATATAAGAAAATGCTACAACAAGTGTCATAAGTGCAATCTGTATTTCATAATCAACCATATCACTGCTTGTTATTCCAACATTAACATATTGGATAATAATATATACAATATTAATAAGTGCACTTGCAATACCAACCTTTAAGGTATACTTTTTATCTGCAAACATAGATATTGCAATTATCATAGGAATTGCATAAGTAAATGAAAGAATACTTACTGATGTCCATAATACAAAGGCATATAATATTCCATAGCCTATTGCCGTAATTGACCTGACTATTTTACTCTCAGCATTTTTCTTATATGCGAATACTGCCATAATAACCGGCACAATAAGAATAATCGAAAATACAAACACATATCCTGCCGTTCTATTTCCCTTAACAAGTTCCATTATATATGCCGCCAAAAGTACCATTGATATAATCAAGTAGCACTGCAGCAGCTTTTTATTAACATAGCTTTTTTCGTTTAAATTGTTACCATCCTTAGTGTCTTTAGCCATGAGAAAATCCTCCATATTAATTGGCGTGAAGTTAAAAGTTACCAGTTAAGTTTATCTGTCTGCAGGAATTATAAATATCCATATAAGCGAGCTTATAAGCAGCATCATCGGATAGAAAAGAACCGGAAGTATCTGAAATGCTGACATCTCATAACCAAGCTCATTAACCGCTGATATAGCAACAAGCATCTGTGCTCCATAAGGAATAATCCCCTGAAATACACACGAAAATGTATCAAGAAGCGAAGCTGCTTTTCTATTGGATATTCCATAATCTGCTGCCATCTCCTTAGCGATTGGATTAGCCATAACTATCGCTACTGTATTATTTGCTGTTGCAATATCCATAGCCCCGACCAGAAGCCCCATACCAAGCTGTCCGCCTTTCTTTCCTTTAAAGGTTCTTTTAACCCAGCCTAGAAGTGCCGTAAATCCGCCATATTCCCTTATTAAGGCACACATAGCAGACACAAGAATGGCAACCATACAGGTTTCAAACATTCCAGATACGCCCGAACCCATACTTGTTATTAATTCAAATACACCAATATGACCTGTCACAAGCATAATAAATGTTCCTGTTACAATTCCTATCAGCAGCACAACGAATACATTTATTCCTGCTATTCCACCAATAAGCACGAATACATATGGTATTACCTGAACAAGATTATACTCGTGTGTTACTCTTCCTGAAATATCTGTTCCAAATGAAAGTATAAGTATAATTACAAGTGTGACAACCGCTGCCGGAAATGCAATCCAGAAGTTCTCCCTGAACTTGTCTCTCATAGCACAATCCTGTCCATTGCACGCCGCAATTGTTGTATCTGATATAAATGATAGGTTATCACCAAACATCGCACCGCCCATAACAGATGCAACACATAGTGCCATATTAAATCCAGAAGCCTCTGATACCGCAGCCGCAATCGGTGTTATAAGCGTTATCGTCCCAACTGATGTACCCATCGCTGTTGACACAAAACATGCAACAATAAAAAGCACTGCAACTGCAAACTTAGCTGGTATAAGATTAAGCATAAAATATGCCACACTTTCTGCACTGCTTCTTCCAACAACACCTACAAACACACCTGCTGTCAGGAATATAAGAAGCATAGTTATAATATTCTTATCAGCAAGCCCGCCTGCCATAATCTGTAACTTTTCATCAAAAGATACATCTCTGTTCTGTATACACGCTACAAGTATTGCCGCAAGAAATGCTACAATAATAGGTATGTTATAAAATCCCATTGGTATCTTACATATATATTCAAATATAATGCCAAGTCCAAGGTATAGCACCAGAAATACTAAAACCGGCAATAATGCTGTTGCATTAGACTTTTTCAAAATAAAAATCCTCCAAACATAATATATAGTTAAATTATCTTAACCTAAACTATTATATTACATTTGGAGGATTAAGTATAGTGTGAAGCTGCTATATATTAAATTTATATATTAGAATTTCTTAAATACCTGGACATAACCCTGAAGCTTCTGTCCTATAATAATATTATTCTCTGCCTCTTTTTCTATATCATCTATAGAATTGACAATTCCGCTCACACCATCAGCCGCTTCATTAATACCCTTAGTACTTTCATCTATTGTAGTTGAAATATCACTAATTCCTGAATTCATCTCTGCCATTGTGTTCTTTAAAGTTCTGGCATTTTCTGCAAAATTCTTTAATATATCATTAACTCTTGAAGCATCATTTCTATAATCATTGGTAATGCCGCTGAATTTTTCATAATCTGCAAGTATGCTTTCATCAACATAATCTATAAGTCGCTGTGAATCGCCTGTAAGTGCTGATACGCTTTCTGTGACAATAAGACTTATCTCCTGAATATTATTAGCTATATTTCTGCTCTCATCAGCAAGATTTCTTATCTGCTCTGCAACAACCGCAAATCCCCTTCCTGCTTCTCCGGCTCTTGCCGCCTCTATGCTTGCATTAAGTGCAAGCATATTAGTCTGTGATGATATATTTAAAATATCATCAGTAAGCTGCTGTATTCTTTCAACCTGACGGCTGTTCTCAATAGAACCTGTAAGTCCTTCTCTTATATTCTGTACCATAGCATTAGCTGCTTCCCTGCCACGATTAGTATCCTGCATATATTTAACGGATTTGTTCTGTATATCACCAGTTATCTTATTGCCCTGTTCTATCTGCTCATTGACATTGACAATTGCCTCAAATATATTATCTGCACCTGCATTAATCTGTTCTACTGTTGCAGACACTTCCTGCATAGAAGCCGCCATCTGCTGCATTGCCGCTGATACCTCATTAGCATTGTTATTAACATCTGCCACCTGTAAGTTCATATTATCTGATGATGTCCTAAGCACCTCAGACTGTACATTAATATCCTTCATTATGAGCTGTAACTTCTCAATAAATATATTAATTCCGTCTACCAATATGCCAATTTCATCATCCGACATAACATTAATTCTTGCTGTAAGGTTGCCATTATTATCCTCAATATCTTCTATGATATTATTAAGCTGGCTGCTTGCTGACTTTAGAGGTCTTATAATTGCAAATATCATTAAAGTAATTGCCACACCCATAATAATCATAACTACAAGTATTGCAGAAAATGCTTTTACTGATAAAGAATACTGGCTGTTAAGTTCATCTGAGGCACTGCTTACCTGTGCACTTATTAAAGCGTTAAGGTTATCTGCCGCATTTTCAAGCTTAGTTGTTATGCCATCATTACCTTCAGCTGTAAGCTCAAAGAAATCATCCATACTTGAACTGTCACCACTTAAGATTGACTGGATTTTACTGCTGTATTCATCATATACTTCTTTATATTCACTAAGTCCTTCAAGAACCTCTGCATTGCCGAACTTATTAATTACAGCTTCAAGCTCATCAAATGTATCTGTCAATGTCTGAATTACATTCTCCATATTTTCCTGCATATCTGTAGCATTATCCTTAGTATCACCTGACTGTTGTGCCATACCCTGCTTTGCTGTATCTGTTCCCGACTGTCCTGCACTGTTATCAGCAGCTCCTGCTGGCTGTGTGTTGCCACCAGCATTATTACTGTTGTTATCAGTTATATTATTTCCACTATTATCACTGTTACTGCCTGCTGTATTGTTATTACTGCCGCCATTAACACGGCTCTGCATTCTGAATGCTGCCGAGCTGTTGGCATATTTCTGCACCTTTTCAATTGATGTCTGTGTATCTGCCATCAATGTTACTGCCTGCATACACTCATTGGATATATTCTGGCTCTTATCATTCATACTGTTAATAAGTATCATTCCCATTATTATTCCTGCCGCACCTGCCGCGAACAATACGCCAACAAGCACAAGTATTTTTGCACTAATCTTTTTTCTCATTGTAATCCTCCGTTTCTATGTAAAAATTGTTTGTTTTTACTTAGATATTTTTGTTTGAACATATGTTAACTAAAATTTGTGATTGAATAATGGAAAATTTGTGGAAAATTAATGAACTGCTTCTATAGAAAACACAGGTATTCTATTGTATAATAAACTCATACTAAGCTAAGATTTGACATTTAATTAAGTATTTATATTAGGAATTGGGGAGTAATATGATTACTAGACATTTTATGAGAACCAGGCAGCTTAAACCAGGAATGAAGCTTGACCAGACAATTCTGGACCGTACAGGACGAAACCTCGTTATGAGAGGTTCTATTCTTGACGATTATGTAATTGACTCTCTTTTACGAATGGGCATTATGAACGTATACATACAGGAGGGTGAACCTGAACCTGATAATATCGAGCAGATGATAACTCCTGAGGCTAAGAAACATATTGAACGACTCCACAAAGATGACCCTGCCAAGGTAAAGCTTTCTGACAGTGTCAAGAACCGTGTCGCTGAAGGAATTCAATACATATATGCTAACACAGAATCTGAAAAACTCTCAGACACTGCTGACAGCATCGCTTCTAACCTGATGGACGCTATTAATGCCAACAATGCAATAGCAATTGATATAAGCACACTCAAGACAAGTGATGAATACACTTTCAAGCACAGTGTTGACGTGGCAACTATGGCTATGATTATCGGCAAACAACAGTGTCTGCCTGATAAGCAGATATATGAGCTTGGTGTATCCGGACTTCTACACGATATCGGAAAGACTAAAGTACCAGCTTCAATACTTAACAAACCTGCCAGACTTACAGATGAAGAATTCGCTGTTATGAAACAGCACTCTGTATTTGGATACCATATGTTACAGGAACGTAATGAATTTAATAACGATATATGTATGGCTGTCCTACAGCACCATGAAAAGATTAACGGCAATGGATACCCTCTTGGATTTGACGCTCCAAGAATAACTCCTTATGCAAGAATACTTGCAGTTGCCGATATATATGATGCACTTGTCACAGAACGTCCTTACAAGAAAGCATTTTCCCAGAAAGATGCAATCGAGCTTATTATGTCTATGACAGAGGAGCTTGACATCAAGGCTATGAAAAGCTTTCTTGAGAGTATTATTCTGTACCCTGTTGACTCAATCGTGGAATTAAGCAATGGCGAGAAAGCCAAGGTTGTAAGCAACAACAACAGCTATATACTGCGCCCTACTGTAGTCGGCATAACAAGCGGTCGTGTATACAATCTTGGCGAAGATATGGATTGTGCTAATATTGTAATTATTTAATATAGCCACTTTGTACGATAAGTCTCATTTAATATACAATAATTAATATACAATAATTAATATATAATAATGCAAAAAGGTCTGACATTATGCTATGTATTCTTTCCACTAGCTACAATAGAGTCTGCCTTTTAAAATGATTACTTTTTATTAAATATAAAAAAGACCAGTAAACTACTAAGAATTTACTGGTCTGATATACATTTATAAATATCTATTCATATATATGTGAATAGATGTGTTTCAATTAAGCTGTCTTACGTCTTTTTACAAATACGATTACACCCATAGACACAACTGCAATTACTGCATATATTACAACTTGTTATTATATATTTTATTCCTCACCCATCTTAGCAAGCTTAGCCGCCTGGTCGGCTGCTATGCAGGCATCGATAATTTCCTGAATATCACCATTCATAATCTTATCAAGCTTATAAAGTGTAAGACCTATTCTATGGTCTGTTACACGTCCCTGTGGGAAGTTGTAAGTTCTTATCTTCTCAGCTCTGTCTCCAGTACCTATCTGGCTTCTTCTTGCATCTGCTTCTGCATCGTGTGCTTTCTGTGTTTCAAGGTCATATAACTTAGCCCTTAAGAGTGCGAAAGCCTTTTCTTTGTTCTGTATCTGTGACTTTTCTGTCTGTGAGTAGATAACTATACCTGTAGGATAATGAGTAAGACGGACTGCTGAGTCAGTTGTGTTGACACACTGTCCACCATTACCTGAGGCACGCATAACATCAATACGGATATCCTTATCATCTATCTGGATATCAACTTCCTCTGCCTCTGGCATAACTGCTACAGAAGCTGTCGAAGTCTGAATTCTTCCGTTAGATTCTGTTACAGGAACTCTCTGTACTCTGTGTACACCACTTTCGTACTTCATAACAGAGTATGCACCCTGTCCCTTAACCATAAATTCTACTTCCTTCATACCGCCGATACCAGTTTCATCAGCATTAACTACTTCTATCTTCCAGCCCTTAGTATCTGCATAGTGTGAGTACATACGGAAAAGTTCTGCGGCAAAAAGTGCTGCTTCTTCTCCACCTGCACCAGCTCTGATTTCAACCACGATATCTTTATCATCATTAGGATCTTTAGGAAGAAGTAATATTTTAAGCTTCTTCTCTAATTCTTCAACCTTCTTCTTAGAGTCAGCAAGCTCTTCTCTTGCCATCTCTAAAAGTTCCTCATCACTTTCTTCACTTATCATCTGAAGACTGTCCTCTATATTCTGCTTGCTTGCCTTATATTCTGTGTAAGCTTCAACGATAGGTGCAAGATTGCTCTGTTCTTTCATATATTTTCTGAACTTGTCCTGATCAGTTACAATATCCGGATTGCCAAGTTCCGCTGTTACATCTTCATAACGGCGTAATGTATCTTCTAATCTGTCAAACATACTCATTGCTGTATTTCTCCATTTCTCCGTTTAACGGTATTAATTAATATTATTAAGCCTGCCAATTACAACTCTGTCAAGTCCTGCAAGATCTTTTATAACCTTAATGCCAGAATAGCCGCACTGTTCCATTATATTACGGACATCTTCTGCCTGATTATAACCTATTTCATAACATAAATATCCATTTTCTTTTAAATAATTTACAGACTGTTTAGTTATCGCCTTGTAGAATTTAAGACCGTCCGTATCACCATCTAGTGCAAGCACAGGGTCGTGCAGCCTTACTTCCTCTGATAATTCATCTATATCTTTAGTAGGTATATATGGTGGATTAGATACTATAACATCAAATCTGTTATCCTCATTTTTATATTGCTCACATTCCGAAGAACTAAACATATCACTCTTTATAAGCTTAATATAATCTGCATTATTATACTTTTTATTATAGTCAGCTACTTTTAGTGCATCATCTGATATATCTATGGCAACAGCTCCATTTTCAGAAGTATGCCCTGATGCAGCAAGTGATATAATTATACAGCCTGAACCTGTACACATATCAAGCACACGGCTTTCAGAGTTAGTCAGCTTCATAACTTCTTCTACAAGAATTTCTGTATCCTGCCTTGGAATAAGCACATTGGCATTAACCTTATATTCCCTGCCATAGAAATTCACAATTCCGGTAATGTGCTGTAAAGGAATATGCTCTGCCCTTTTATTAATAAGTTCTGCGTATTCTGCAAGCTTTCCACTATCTATCTTATCCATTGAATTAATAAGATATTGTGTTCTACTAATGCCCATCACAAGCAATAGCAGCTCGGTTGCATCATACTGGGCATTTTCTATACCGAAATCCTCAAGAAACTGTTTTCCATAATTAACAGCATCCCTTAAAGTCTTAACATTATCTAACTGCATATATCTACCTTATTCTCTATCTCTCTGCTTAAATAATGGCACTTCGTCAGCACTGATATTTTCTTCTTCCTGTTCTGTCTCTTCTATCTCGAAAGCTGCTTCTACTTCTTCAACAGACATATTCTCAGACTCGTCAATATCTTCCTGAACGTTTTCTGTTGTAAAAGCATATTTGCTTCCAGTTTCTGTCTTGATTTTTTCAACAGTTTCGTAGTGGTCTTCTATCTCAAAGCCCTCAGGTAAATCATCATCGGCATTTTCCTGTGACGTTTCATTATCAGCTTCTGTGCTTTCTTGTGCTTTATCATCTGACTCTGCATTTTCCTGTAATGCCTCACCGTCTGACTTAGCATTATCCTCATCTGAATTGCCATTGTCTGTGTCATCAACAGCATTTACTGTGTCTGGCTCAGCTTCAACATTGCCTGTATCAGTTGTATCAGTCTTCACAACATCTGTATCTGAATTTAATGTGTCAGAATTACCATTTTCTGTATCTGACTTAGAACTATCTTTATCCGAACCTGCAAGTGACTTACTTTCAACAGATTTCAAAGTTTCTGCCATAGCAACTTCCCTGGCATCAATCTTTCTTGTCTTCTTAGGCTTATGTATTAATTCACCTGTCAGGGCAAGCTTGGCTTCTGCCGCCTTAATATCAGCTTCCATATCAAGTGAAGTCTGATAATATTCCTTCAAAAATGCTTCCCAGTCGAATACTTCCTCAACTGCCTTTATGGCAACTTCTACCATATCCTCATCAGGTTCTCTTGTTGTGAGCTTCTGAAGCCACATTCCCGGTCTGCTTAAAGCAACTGTAAACCCATTATCATTACGTCCTGCCCATCTTATAAATTCATAAGATACGCCTGCAATTACAGGAACTAAAAGCAGTCTTATAACAATCTGTAGTGCTGTATTATCAACTCTTATGAAAATGAAGAATACAACACTTATAAACATTACTATAAATAAAAAGCTTGTTCCACATCTTTTATGGTATCTTGAACTGTTCATAACATTTTCTACTGTAAGCCTTGCACCATTCTCAATGCAATTGATACATTTGTGTTCAGCACCATGATACATAAATGTCCTTTTAATATCTTTCATCAATGATATAAGAACAAGATATAGTATGAATATTGCAACTCTGACCAGGCCTTCTATAAGGTTAAGAAGTGTCTTTGAGGCAACATATCCTTTAACAAGTCTTGATACATAGTATGGCAGAAGCATAAATAAACCAACGGCAAGAAATACTGACACTATAACTGTAAGTGCCATAAGTACTGATTCAAACTTGTCTTTGAATATTGATTTGCCGATTTCATCAGCCTTGGTCTTCTTCTGCTCATCTGGATCATCATAAAATGATGCCGAATAGTTGATTGTTGATATTCCTGTTATGAGTGAGTCTATGAAACTTACTACACCTCTTATTACAGGGTAACTCATCCATTTATGTTTTTCAGTAAGAACCTTACTTTCTCTAACGGTAACTTCGATTTCATTGTCAGGCTTTCTTACGGCAATAGAGTATTTGTCTTTATTGCGCATCATAATCCCCTCGATGACTGCCTGACCACCTATACCTGATGGTTTCATAGTTTGGACCTCCAATTTGTTTGATGGAATATTGGTGAGGTTAGCGGACAATGTGTGTAAACCGGACGGGCTTAGATATACGGACGGGCTCTAGGCGCTTCGCTGTAGAGCACCTGTTCATTGACCTGTCGGACAAGCTCTAAGCGCTTCGCTATAGAGCTTTGGGCCGTTATAGCGGTAGGTGATCGGTTTACGTTGTGGCTAACTCGTAACGATGCCGTTCCAGAAGCAAAAGCTTCTGTCACTGTCGCGGTGCTCCTCGAATAGAAATATATAATACCGTGAATTCCTGCAAGCAGGATTCACAGCATTATATATTCCTATTCTCATCGTTACTCGCGCAAAAAAAAGTTGAGGTCTTGACAACCTCAACTTTATGTTCATAACTAGTTATTAACACCATACTTTCTGTTGAACTTATCAATACGTCCACGAGCTGATGTAGCCTTCTGCTGTCCTGTATAGAATGGATGGCACTTTGAGCAAATTTCTACGTGAATTTCTTCCTTTGTAGAACCTGTTACGAATTCGTTACCACAGTTACAAACAACCTTTGCCTGATAGTATGCTGGATGTATTCCTTCTCTCATTACTTTCACCTCTTTACAATATCTTTATATGATTTATCCTTATTTCTTTTTATCATTTTGATAAACAGCTTTGTTATTGTATCATACACATATATGTAATGCAAGTACTAATTTTAAAAACTTACAAAAAACTTACCAATTTTTTAACTTCCATATATTCCATATATTAATACGAATTAACAAACGCAGCTTTTATATTTTATATATAATATTTTTATACATAACGGTTCTTGATGATTGTCTTTACGAATTCATCATTATTTCTTGTCTTGGTGAACAGGTCAAGTATTCTTTCTGCAGCTTCATCTGTCTTAAGGCTGTTAAGGGCTTTCCTCATTATGTCTACTGCCTCAAGTTCTTCCTTATCAAGAAGAAGGTCTTCTCTTCTTGTACCCGACTTGGCTATGTCTATTGCCGGGAATACTCTCTTCTCGGATAACTTTCTGTCAAGTACAAGTTCCATATTACCTGTTCCCTTGAATTCCTCAAATACTACGTCATCCATTTTACTTCCTGTTTCAACAAGTGCTGTTGCAAGTATTGTAAGACTTCCGCCTTCTCTCATATTACGTGCTGCACCAAAAAATCTCTTAGGCATATGGAGTGCCGCCGGGTCAAGACCACCTGATAATGTACGTCCACTTGCCTGAACTGTCATATTATAGGCTCTTGCAAGTCTTGTAATACTATCCAGAAGAATAATTACGTCCTGCTTCTGTTCTACAAGTCTTTTAGCTCTTTCTATAACCATCTCAGATACTCTCTTGTGTCTTTCCGGAAGTTCATCAAATGTTGAATATATTACCTCTACGTTATCACCTGTTATTGACTCTTTAATATCTGTAACTTCCTCTGGTCTTTCATCAATAAGGAGAATCATAAGGTGCATTTCCGGGTTGTTCTTAGTAACCGCATTGGCAATCTGCTTA
>ENA-ORNT01001697-ORNT01001697.1-human-gut-metagenome-genome-assembly--contig:-NODE-1697-length-14481-cov-3.701927_pt1 | contig 14481 bp, 10 predicted proteins | sample MGYA00242120_ERZ509032 | MGnify/ENA primary metagenome ERZ509032 (study PRJEB26280, sample SAMEA2338729) | human gut metagenome | biome: human gut; feature: human-associated habitat; material: faeces...
AGCAGCTGCCGCACCTCGCTCGCCGTATCGGCACTTAGAATTATGCGGTATTGCCCTAACTTATTACATCAATCAAGCAAAGCGGGTATCCAAACGGATGCCCGCTTTGTTCATTATACCGTAGGGGCGGGCTTCAAGTCCGCCCATGGGGACATTTGCCACACCTTTTCCCTGCTCTTTCCAGACCGGGTATTCTATGCCCGTGGCGTGGCGGTGTCAGGCATCGGCTTCCGGGCATTCCTCTGGTGCCTTTTTCATATCCGGTGCGGTCTCGCCGCCGGGTAGCTTCTGGCCGAAGGACGGCACAAAGAAATATTTGCGGATGATGAAAATCAGCGCGATGGCACCGACGCTGACGAGGTTCTGCACGGCGTCCTCGTGGCCGACAATCATATGGCGGGCGATGGCGTAAAGCAGCACTTCCAGCACGCTGCCGGGGCTGTGCTTTGCCAGCATCTTGATGAATTCGATGCCGATAACGATGTCCAGCGCACGTTCCAAGAACGTATGTACCTCTATGCTTTCCGCGTCGGTCAAAAGACCCGGCATCAGCTCCACCAGCGGGACGATGCTGAGCAGCAGGGCCACCAGCACAATGCCGGAGAGCACAACCTCCAAAATACCAGCGGCCTCGGCGATCTGATCGCGGAAAACGCGCTTGAACCATTCCTCCCTGCCGTGCAGGGCGCGGCGTGTCAGGCGTCGTCTGGGTTCACTCATAACTTTCTCCTTTTTGTGCTATTTTTATTATCATAGCATATTTTGCCCCGATATACCAGCATAATTATACAGGCCGTTTTAAAGTATGACAATCACCTTCAAAACTCCATCAAAAGCGACAAAAAGCACCGGTCAAAACCGGACGGCATAGTTTTTTGGCTGAAATGTCCGCCGGACGCTTGCAATTTCTTTTCCCAGAGTTTACACTGGTTTCACAGGGCATCATCTTACTTTTATATTAAAGGGGGATCTTCCGTGGCAAACGCAATGCAGCGTCTTGGTTTTCACGTGGGTGTTCTGTACCGTCATACTCTTTTCACATCAAAACCGCAGCGCAGTGTATCCTAACGGGGCACTGCGCTGTTTTGCTTCGTAAAGGAGGTTTCTAAACGCATGAAAAAAGTAGCGATCATCATGGGTTCCGACAGTGATTGGCCGGTGGTCAAATCCGCCTGCACGGTACTGAAGGATTTCGGCGTGCCTTATGAGGCACACATTCTTTCCGCCCACCGCACGCCGGAGGCTGCCGCCGCGTTTGCCAAGTCTGCCCGCGCCAACGGGTACGGCGTGATTTTGTGCGCTGCCGGTATGGCCGCACACCTGGCCGGTGCCTTTGCCGCCAACACCACCCTGCCGGTCGTCGGCATCCCGATGAAGGGCGGCGCGATGGACGGCCTGGACGCATTGCTTGCCACTGTGCAGATGCCCAGCGGTTTCCCGGTCGCCACCGTGGCGCTGAACGGTGCCAAGAACGCCGCCTACCTGGCCGTGGCGATCCTGGCTGTTGCCGACGACGAGCTGGCGGAAAAGCTCGATAAATTCCGCGCCGACACCGCCGCCGCGATTGCCAAGAAGGACGCCGCCATTGCCGCCGAGGCTGCGGCGCTGTAACACTTGCATACCAACCACAACCATATTATAATAAAGTAAAAGGAGCGTTTCTCATGAATTACGAAGTTAAAGAGCAACTGTACGAAGGCAAGGCCAAGCAGGTTTTCGCTACCAATGACCCCGAAATCGTCATGGTCCACTACAAGGACGACGCCACCGCAGGCGACGGCGAGAAGAAGGGTACCATCCGCGACAAGGGCATCGTCAATAATAAACTGTCCAACGCTCTGATGCAGAAGCTGGAGAAAGAGGGCATCCCCACCCATTACGTTAAGGAAGTCAACGACCGTGATACTTTCGTCAAGAAGGTAGACATCGTCCCGCTGGAAGTCATCATCCGCAATGTCGCCGCCGGTCATTTCAGCCTGCGCATGGGCGTACCCGAGGGCAAGGTGTTCAAGACCCCCATCCTCGAGTACAGCTACAAGAACGACGACCTGCATGACCCGTTCATCAACCACTACTACGCCCTGGCCCTCGACCTGGCTACCCAGGAAGAGCTGGACACCATCGCCAAATACGCCTTCAAGGTCAACGAAGTGCTGAAGAAGATCATGCTGGACGCCAACATCCGTCTGGTCGACTTCAAGCTCGAGTTTGGCCGCCTGTCCGACGGCACCATCATCCTGGCTGACGAAATCAGCCCTGACACCTGCCGTTTCTGGGATGCCACCACCGGCGCACACCTGGATAAGGATCTGTTCCGCCGCAACATGGGCGGCGAGGCCGATGCCTACCAGGAAGTCATGAAGCGGCTGCTGGGCTGATTTTCCGACAATTCGGGTGACGCGTAGGGCGGTATCTGCCGCGGGGCGTCGGGGACGCCGCCCTCTACAACATACAAACGGAGCAAAACATGAGCGAATTTTCCCAATACACTGAAGCCCTGCACGAGGAGTGCGGCGTGTTCGGTATGTATGACAAAACCGGCGAGACTGATATGGTCAGCGCCGTGTACAGTGCGCTGTACGCCTTGCAGCACCGCGGCCAGGAGAGCTGCGGCATTGCCCTGAACGTAGACGGCGTTTTGTCCGGCCACCGCGATCTGGGCCTTGTCAGCGAGGTTTTCACCAAGCGCGTGCTGGAAGAACTCCCCCGTGGTGCCAAGATGGCTACCGGCCATGTGCGCTATGCCACTGCCGGTCAGCGCAGCCGTTCCAACGCGCAGCCGATGGTCCTGCATCACTGCAAGGGTGCTATGGCGGTCTGCCACAACGGCAACCTGGTCAATGCGCCCAAACTGCGCCGCAAGCTGGAAATGAGCGGTTCTATCTTTCACGGCACATCGGACACCGAGGTCATTGCCTATCTGCTGACCCAGAACCGGCTGCTGACCCCCAACATTGAGATGGCTGTCAGCCGCACGATGGACGACATTGAGGGCGCGTACTCCCTCGTCATCATGACCCACACCAAGCTGATTGCGGCGCGTGACCCCAACGGTTTCCGCCCGCTCTGCATCGGTGAACTGCCTGACGGCAACGGCTGGGCCTTTGCCAGCGAGAGCTGCGCACTGGACGCTGTGGGCGCGAAGTTCGTCCGCGATGTTCAGCCCGGCGAGATCGTCATTGCCGACCACAACGGCCTGCGTTCCATCGTGGATCATTGCGGCACCGCGCCCCACACGATGTGCGTGTTTGAGTACATCTACTTTGCCCGCCCGGATTCCATCATCGAGGGCACCTGCGTCCACGAGGCCCGCCTGCAGGCTGGCCGTTTCTTGGCACAGGAGCACCCGGTCGAGGCTGATGTTGTCATCGGTGCACCGGACTCCGGCCTGGACGCCGCGCTGGGTTACGCCCAGGAGAGCGGCATCCCCTACGGCGTTGGCTTCATCAAAAACAAATACGTCGGCCGTACCTTCATTCAGGGCAGCCAAGCCCAGCGCGAGAGCAGCGTGCGCATCAAGCTGAATGCCATTTCGTCCACGGTCAAAGGCAAGCGGGTCGTCCTCGTCGATGACTCCATCGTGCGCGGCACCACCAGCGCCCGCACTATCCGCCTGCTGCGCGAAGCCGGGGCCGCCGAGGTACACTACCGCATCAGCGCCCCGCCGTTTGTCCACCCCTGCTACTTCGGCACCGACATTCCCGACGAGAAAGATTTGATTGCCACCGGCCATACCGTGGAGGAAATCAACAAGATGGTCGGTTCCGATACGCTGGGATACCTGAGCGTCGAGCATGTCCAGCAGCTGGCCATCCACAGCAAGTGCGGCTTCTGCACCGGCTGCTTTACCGGCAAATACCCGGTCACCCCGCCCACCGAGACCATGGATATCGTCTACGACAAGCCATTGAGCGTGTCGAACCCGAATAAGAAATTGTGAGGATTTCAAGATGGAAAAAAGCTATTCTGCCAGCTATGCTGCGGCCGGTGTAGATATCACCGCCGGTTACCGCTCTGTGGAGCTGATGAAACAGTACGTGGCCCGCACAATGACCGAGAACTGTATCGGCGGTTTGGGCGGCTTCGGCGGCCTGTTTGAGCTGGACTGCACCGGCATGGAGCATCCTGTTCTGATTTCCGGCACCGACGGCGTCGGCACCAAGCTGCGTATCGCCATGCTGCTGGACAAGCACGACACCATCGGCATCGACTGCGTTGCCATGTGCGTCAATGACGTGATCTGTGCAGGCGCGAAGCCACTGGTTTTCCTTGACTACATTGCCTGCGGCAAGAATATTCCCGAGAAGATTGCCGAGATCGTCAAGGGCGTGGCCGAGGGCTGCGTGCAGGCGGGCTGCTCCCTGGTGGGCGGCGAGACTGCCGAGCACCCCGGCATGATGCCCGAGGATGAGTATGACCTGGCAGGCTTCACTGTCGGCGTGGTGGACAAGGCCAAGATTTTGGACAACTCCACGATGCAGCCGGGCGACGTCATTATTGCGCTGCCCTCCACCGGTGTGCATTCTAACGGTTTCTCGCTGGTTCGCAAGATTTTCGACATTGACAACAACCCCGATGTGCTGAAAAAGACCTTTGACGGCATGGATAAGCCCCTTGGCGAGGCCCTGCTGGCCCCCACCCGCATCTATGTCAAGCCCGTTCTGGCCGTTATGGACGAAATCACGGTCAAGGGAGTTTCCCACATCACCGGTGGCGGCTTCTACGAAAACATTCCCCGCAGCCTGAAGAAGGGCTGCGCCGCCCGCATTGCCAAGGCCGATGTACGCACCCCTGCCCTGTTCGACGTGATGCAGCGTGAGGGCGGCATCTCCGAGCACGATATGTTCAACACCTTCAACATGGGCGTTGGCATGGTGCTGACCGTCGCGCCCGAGGACGCCGACAAGGCCCTCGAGATTTTAAAAGCCCACGGCGAGGACGCCTACCGTCTGGGCACCATCGTCGAGGGTGACGGGGTCGTGCTGGTATGAAGCGTGTAGCAGTTCTGGTCTCCGGCGGCGGCACAAATTTACAGGCCCTACTGGAAAGCGAGCAGCGCGGCGAGAACCCCAACGGTAAAATCGTCCTGGTCGTCGCCAGCAAGCCTGGCGTCTATGCACTGGAGCGCGCCGCGAACTTCGGCGTGGAATCCGCCGTCGTCAGCCGCAGGGACTACGCCAGCAGCGCCGATTTTGACGCCGCCCTGCTGGGCGTTTTACAGGCCCATGACATTGATGTGGTCGTGCTGGCAGGCTTCTTGAGCGTGCTGGGTGAGCGTGTCATTGCGGCCTACCGCAATAAGATCATCAATGTTCATCCGAGCCTGATTCCCAGCTTCTGCGGTCCCGGTTTCTATGGGCTGAAAGTGCATGAGGCAGCGCTGGCCCGGGGCGTCAAGCTGACCGGCGCGACTGTGCATCTGGTCAATGAGGAATGTGACGGCGGGCCGATTCTGCTGCAAAAGGCCGTGGCCGTTCAGCCCGGCGACACCCCCGAGACTTTGCAGAAGCGCGTCATGGTGGAGGCTGAGTGGCAGTTATTGCCCAAGGCACTGGCCATGGTGTGCAGCGACGAGGTATAAATTATGAAAAAGAACCTTTACAAATATCTTGCCGGGAATGAGTACCCGGGCCGCGGCATTGTGCTGGGGCAGAGTCCCGACGGCAGCAAGGTGTTCGTCGCCTACTGGATCATGGGCCGCAGCGCCAACAGCCGCAACCGCGTGTTTGAGCCCATCGAGGGCGGCATCCGCACGGTGGCCGCTGACCCTGCCAAGCTGGAAGATCCGCACCTGATTATTTACAACGCCGTGCTGACCCTGCGGGAGACCACCGTTGTGACCAACGGCGACCAGACCGACACGATTGCCCAGTTCATGAACGGCAACCTCTTCCCTGGGTACAGCTTCGAGGCGGCCCTTGCCACCCGCACCTACGAAGACGATGCGCCGAACTTCACCCCGCGCATCTCCGGTGTCGTAGATATGCGCCGCGGCGGCTACAAGCTGTCCATCGTCAAATCCAACGAGGGCAACGCTGACAGCGTACAGCGCCAGACCTATGACTACCCGCAGCCCGTCGCCGGTGAGGGCCATTTCATCAGCACCTACGTCAAGAACGGTGCCCCCATCCCGAGCTTTGCGGGCGAGCCGCTGCGCGTCGCCATCGACACGAACGACGCCGACAAGTTCGCTGAGAAGCTGTGGGGATCCTTGAACGAGGACAACAAGGTCAGCCTGTTTGTGCGCAGCATTGAGCTGGAGACCGGCACCTACGAGGATCTTATTCTGAACAAATACACCGCTGTGGAGGGTTAATATGAACGAATTTCAGCTGAAATACGGCACGAACCCCAACCAGAAGCCCGCCCGCATCTACATGGCGGACGGTTCCGACCTGCCGGTACAGATTTTGAATGGCCGCCCGGGGTACATCAACTTCCTGGATGCCTTCAACTCCTGGCAGCTCGTGCGCGATTTGAAGAAGGCGCTGGGTCAGCCCGCTGCCGCCAGCTTCAAGCATGTCTCCCCCGCCGGTGCGGCCATCGGCCTGCCGCTGGATGACACGCTGCGTGCCATGTACCACATTGCCCCCGAGACCGAGCTTTCCCCACTGGCCTGTGCCTACGCCCGCGCCCGCGGCGCGGACCGTATGTCCAGCTTTGGTGACTGGATCGCGCTGTCTGACGTCTGCGATCTGAGCACTGCAAAGCTGATTCAGCATGAAGTCTCCGACGGCATCATTGCCCCCGGCTACGACGCTGACGCGCTGGAAGTGCTGAAGGGCAAGAAGAAGGGCAACTACGCCATCGTCCAGATCGACGCTGACTACGAGCCGCAGCCACTGGAGACCCGCACCGTGTTCGGCGTGACCTTTGAACAGGGCCGCCAGGATCTGGATATCTCCAACGAGACGATGCTGCAGAATATCGTGACCGAGAACCAGTTCATCAGTGACGAGCAGCGCCGTGATCTGGTCATCAGTTTGATTGTGCTGAAATACACCCAATCCAACAGTGTTTGCTACGTGCAGGACGGCCAGACCATCGGCGTCGGCGCGGGCCAGCAGAGCCGCGTGCATTGCACCCGCCTGGCAGGCCAGAAGGCCGACAACTGGCAGCTGCGCCATATGCCGAAAGTATTGGCCCTGCCCTTCCGCGACGATGTGGCAAAGCCCAACCGCGACAATGCCATTGACGTGTACATCGGCGACACGCCGGAGGATGTCATCGGTGATGATGTCTGGGCCGAGACCTTCACCGAGCAGCCCGCCCCGCTGACTGCCGAGGAAAAGCGCACCTGGCTGGACGCCGTGACCGGCGTTTCCCTGGGCAGCGACGCGTTCTTCCCCTTCGGCGACAACATTGAGCGCGCCCGCCGCAGCGGCGTGACCGCCATTGTGCAGCCGGGCGGCTCCATCCGCGACCAGCAGGTCATCGACACCTGCAACAAGTACGGCATTGCGATGGCGTTCTGCGGCATCCGCTTGTTCCATCACTAAGCAATATTCAACGCGCCTGCGGCGTATTTTGCGTCGTGGGCAGTTGGTGTTTTACAGGAGGTTCCTCATGAAAATTCTGGTCGTTGGCGGCGGCGGGCGTGAGCACGCCATCATCCGTGCGCTGAAAAAAAGCCCCCGCTGCACTGAGATCTGGTGCGCACCCGGCAACGGCGGCATCAGCTACGATGCCACCTGCAAGGCCATCCCTGCCACCGATGTGGACGCGATGGTCAAGTTTGCGAAAGAAGAAGCCTTCGATTATGTAGTCGTCGCCCAGGATGACCCGCTGGCCCTGGGCATGGTCGATGCACTGGCTGCTGTCGGCATCCCGGCTTTCGGCCCCGACAAGGCTGCGGCCCGCATTGAGGCCAGCAAGGTGTTCAGCAAAGACCTGATGAAGAAATACGGCATTCCTACAGCGAAATATGAGACGTTCGACGATCCCGAAAAGGTCATGGACTACATCAAGGCCGAGGGCAAGTACCCGGTCGTTATCAAAGCGGATGGCCTGGCGCTGGGCAAGGGCGTTCTGATCTGCCAGAATGAGCAGGAGGCCGCCGACGGTGTCAAGGAGATCATGCTGGACAAAAAGTTCGGCGCGTCCGGCAACCATGTGGTTGTGGAAGAGTTCTTGACCGGCCCCGAGGTCAGCGTACTGTCCTTCTGTGACGGCAAGACCGTGAAGCCGATGGTGTCCAGCATGGACCACAAGCGTGCGTTGGATCACGATGAGGGCCTGAACACAGGCGGCATGGGCACGGTGGCCCCGAACCCCTACTACACGCCGGAAATCGCCGAGCGCTGCATGAAGGAGATTTTCCTGCCGACGGTCGCCGCCATGCAGGCCGAGGGCTGCCCCTTCAAGGGGTGCCTCTACTTTGGCCTGATGCTGACGCCCGACGGCCCCAAGGTCATCGAGTACAACTGCCGCTTCGGCGACCCCGAGACCCAGGTCGTGCTGCCCCTGCTGGAAAGCGACCTGCTGACCGTGATGGAATCGACGACCAACGGCACGCTGGATACGACCGAGGTCAAGTTCCGCGACGGTGCGGCGGCCTGTGTGATTCTGGCCAGCGGCGGGTATCCCCTTTCTTATGAGAAGGGCAAGGAAATTTCCGGCCTGGCTGCGGGCCAGCTTGACGCTGCGGACGTGACGGTGTATCATGCAGGTACGGCCATCAAAGACGGTAAGCTCGTCACCAACGGTGGCCGCGTGCTGGGCGTGACCGCCACGGCCAACACCCTGCCTGACGCGCTGAAAAAGGCCTATGCCGCAACCGAAAACATCCATTTTGACAAGCTGCACAAGCGCAGTGATATTGGCGCAAGAGCGCTGGCGGCGATGGAGTAACGGAGGAAATACAATGGTATATCGCATTTATGTTGAGAAAAAGCCCGGCTTCGACGGTGAAGCCCAAGGGCTGCTGCATGAGCTGGTCGATTTGGTCGGTATCCGGAACCTGACCGGCCTGCGCCTTTTGAACCGCTACGACGTCGAGGGCATCGACAATGTGCTGTTCCAGCAGGCCATCCCCACTGTGTTCAGTGAGCCGCCGGTGGATGTGACCTACGACGCACTGCCCGACGCCAAGACCGTGTTTGCCGTTGAGTACCTGCCCGGTCAGTTTGACCAGCGCGCCGACTCCGCCAGCGAGTGCATCCAGCTGTTGAGCCAGGGCGAGCGCCCCGCTGTGCGTTCTGCCCGCGTCTATCTGCTGGACGGCGAGCTGACTGCCGATGATCTGGCCGCTATTAAAAAGTACGTCATCAACCCGGTGGAGGCCCGCGAGGCCAGCCTTGACGAGCGCAGCACCTTGAAGATGGAGTTTGCCATCCCCACCGAGGTCGAGACGCTGACCGGCTTTACCGCCCTGGATGACGATGCACTGGAAGCCTTCCGCAATGAGAAGGGCCTTGCCATGGACCACGCGGATATCGTGTTCTGCCAGAACTACTTTAAGTCCGAGCACCGCGACCCGACCATCACCGAGATCCGCCTCATCGACACCTATTGGTCCGACCACTGCCGCCACACGACGTTCGGCACGATTCTCGACGATGTGAAGATCGACGACGAGCTGGTACAGGCCGCGTTCGACCGTTACATGGCTCTGCGTGCCGAGACCGGCCGCGACAAGAAGAACCGCACCCTGATGGACTGCGCGACGATTGGTGCCAAGGCCCTGAAGCAGCGCGGCATTCTGAAGAACCTCGACGAGAGCGAGGAAATCAACGCCTGCACGGTCAAAATCAAGTGCGATGTGGACGGCGAGCAGCAAGATTGGCTGTTCCTGTTCAAGAACGAGACCCACAACCACCCCACCGAAATTGAGCCTTTCGGCGGTGCGGCGACCTGCATCGGCGGTGCCATCCGCGACCCGCTGTCCGGCCGCAGTTATGTTTACCAGGCCATGCGTGTGACCGGTGCAGCTGACCCGCTGAAGCCTGTTTCCGAGACGATGCCCGGCAAGCTGCCCCAGCGCAAGCTGGTCACCACCGCTGCCGCCGGCTATTCCAGCTACGGCAACCAGATTGGCCTTGCCACCGGTCAGGTAGCCGAGCTGTACCACCCCGGCTACGCCGCCAAGCGCATGGAGATTGGCGCGGTCGTGGGCGCAACGCCCGCCAGCCATGTACGCCGTGAGGAACCCGCCCCCGGTGATGTGGTCATCCTGCTGGGCGGCCGCACGGGCCGTGACGGCGTCGGCGGCGCAACGGGTTCTTCCAAGGCGCACAAACTGACGAGCCTGGAAACCTGCGGTGCCGAGGTGCAAAAGGGCAACGCGCCCATTGAGCGCAAACTGCAGCGCCTGTTCCGCCGCGAGGATGCCTGCCGCCTCATTAAGCGCTGCAACGACTTCGGCGCGGGCGGTGTGTCTGTCGCCATCGGCGAACTGGCTGACGGTCTGCATATTGACCTGAACAAAGTCACCCGCAAGTATGAGGGCCTGGACGGCACCGAACTGGCAATTTCCGAAAGTCAGGAGCGCATGGCCGTGGCCGTGGCTGCCGAGGATGCCGAGACCTTTATGAAGTACGCCGCCGAGGAAAATCTCGAGGCGACCATCGTTGCCACCGTCACCGAGGAAAAACGGATGCGTGAGGTCTGGAACGGCAAGACCATTGTTGACCTGTCCCGCGAGTTCCTGAACTCCAACGGTGCCGAGCGCCACGCCAACGCCCACATCCTGCCCGGCCATGTCTGGCAGCCCCAGTTTGCCGGTGTGAGCTTTGAAGAAAAAATGGAGTCTATGGTCAGTGACCTGAACGTTTGCAGCCAGAAGGGCCTGGGCGAGCGCTTCGACTCCACCATCGGCGCAGCCACCGTGCTGATGCCTTACGGCGGCAAGTACCAGCTGACCCCGACCATGGCCATGGCCGCCAAGCTGCCTGTGGACGGCGAGACAACGACCTGCTCCGGCATGGCGTGGGGCTTCAACCCCTACCTGACTGAGGCTGACCCCTACCGCGGTGCCTACCTGGCCGTGGTGGAGAGCGTGACCAAGCTGGTCTGCGCGGGCTTCCACCATGAGGATATGTACCTGACCTTCCAGGAATATTTTGAGCACATGAACGACAAGCCCGAGCGCTGGGGCAAGCCGCTGGCCGCCCTGCTGGGCGCACTGGATGCCCAGATGGGCCTGGGGATTGCGTCCATCGGTGGTAAGGACTCCATGTCCGGCAGCTTTGAGGGGCTGGACGTGCCCCCGACGCTGGTCAGCTTTGCAACGGCCATCGGCAACACCCGCGACGTGCAGAGCCCCGAGTTCAAGAAAGCCAACAGCTCGATCGTCATCTTGCGCCCCAACTACAAGAACGGTCTGCCCGAGATCGGCAGTCTGGTTGCCATTTACAAGACCGTCGAACAGATGATCGACGAGGGCAAGGTACTGGCCGCTGCGACGCCGGGTTACGGCGGCGTGGCCGAGGCGCTGTTCAAAATGTGCGTCGGCAACCATGTCGGCCTGCAGCTATCCAACGATATCGACCTGAACGGCCTGTTCAAGCCTGCCTACGGCGCGGTCATCCTGGAACTGCTGGATGCCTCCGCCGGTGAATTCCTGGGCTTTACCACCGTGGACTACACGCTGGAAGCCGAGGGCAAGCACATCGACCTGGCCCGCCTGCAGGAGCTGTGGGAGCAGAAGCTCGAGCCTGTGTTCCCCTACCGCAAGGCCGGTGAATTTGTACCCGCACTGGAGCATGACTGCCCTGCCAACAAGCGTGTGGCCCCCGCTGTGCGCTTGGCGACGCCGCGGGTCATCATCCCGGTGTTCCCCGGCACGAACTGCGAATACGACACGGCCCGCGCCTTCCGCCGTGCCGGCGGTGATCCGCACATTCTGGTTTTGAAGAACCTCTCCCCCGCTGACGTGGCCGAGAGCTGCGAGGCGCTGGTGAAGGAGCTTGACCAGGCGCAGATTTTGATGCTGCCGGGCGGTTTCTCCGGCGGCGACGAGCCGGACGGCTCCGCAAAGTTCATTGCTTCCTTCTTCCGCAACCCGGCGGTGGCCGACGCCGTCAACCGTCTGCTGAACCAGCGTGACGGCCTGGCCCTGGGCATCTGCAACGGTTTCCAGGCGCTCATCAAGCTGGGCCTGGTGCCCTACGGCGAGATCCGTCCCATCACGGCGGACGACCCGACGCTGACCTTCAACACGATCGGCCGCCACCAGTCGCGTCTGGTGCGCACCCGCATCGCCTCCACCGGCAGCCCCTGGCTGTCCAAGTGCAGCGTGGGTGACCAGCACACCGTGGCCATCAGCCACGGTGAGGGCCGCTTCGTGGCACCTCAGAGCGTGCTGGACACCCTCATCGCCAACGGCCAGATTGCGACCCAGTACGTCGATCAGGACGGCAACCCCAGCATGGACATGAAGTACAACCCCAACGGCTCCGTCCTCGCCATCGAGGGCATCACCAGCCCGGATGGCCGTGTCTTCGGCAAGATGGGCCATTCGGAGCGCAGCGGCGAGTACCTGTACAAGAACGTCACCGGCGACAAGTATCAGCCTATTTTCGAGGGCGGCGTGGACTATTTCAAGATTTGATGGTATCATAAAAGAAACATCTACCCAAGGAGGACATCTTCATGTCTCAGCATGACCGTTATATCAGCCCTTTTTCCACCCGTTATGCCTCCGATGAGATGCAGTACATCTTCTCGGACGACAACAAGTTCCGCACCTGGCGCCGCCTGTGGGTGGCGCTGGCCCGGGCCGAGATGAAGCAGGGCCTGACCAATATCACCCCCGAAATGGTGGCCGAGCTGGAAGCCCATGTGGACGATATCAACTATGACGTCGCCATTGCCCGGGAGAAACTGGTCCGCCACGACGTGATGAGCCACGTCTATGCCTACGGCCAGCAGTGTCCTAAGGCGGCAGGCATCATCCATCTGGGTGCCACCAGCTGCTATGTCGGCGACAACACCGACATCATCGTGATGCGTCAGGGCCTCGAGCTGGTGCGCAAGAAGCTCATCGGCGTGCTGGCAAAGCTGGCAAAGTTCGCCGAGGAGTATAAGGATATGCCCTGCATGGCCTACACCCACTGCCAGCCCGCCCAGCCTACCACCGTGGGCAAGCGCGCTACCCTGTGGGCCAACGAGCTGGTGATGGACCTCAACGAGATCGACCACCGTCTGGCTACCCTGCAGCTGCGCGGCGTCAAGGGTACCACCGGCACCCAGGCTTCCTTTATGGAGCTGTTCAAGGGCGACGCCGACAAGATCCGCGCCGTGGATGCCTCCATCGCCGAGGAGATGGGTTTTGACCGCGAGGCCGTCATCCCTGTCTCGGGCCAGACCTACAGCCGCAAGGTGGATGCATTCATCCTCAACGCGCTGGCCGGTATTGCCCAGAGCTGCATGAAGTTTGCCACCGACCTGCGTCTGCTGGCCAACTTCAAGGAGATGGAGGAGCCCTTTGAGAAGAATCAGATCGGTTCTTCCGCCATGCCCTACAAGCGCAACCCCATGCGGTGCGAGCGCATCTGCGCCCTGGCCCGCTACCTGATGGTGGACGTGCTCAACCCCAGCATCACCACGGGCACCCAGTGGTTTGAGCGCACTCTGGACGACAGCGCCAACAAGCGCATCGCCATGGCCGAGGGCTTCCTGGCTGCCGACGCGATCCTGAACATCATGCTCAACGTCACCGACGGCATCGTGGTCTACCCCAAGGTCATCCGCAGCCGTCTGATGGCAGAGCTGCCGTTCATGGCCAGCGAGAACATCATGATGCAGGCCGTGGAAAAGGGCGGCAACCGTCAGGAGCTGCACGAGCGCCTGCGCCAGCACGCCATTGCCGCCGGCAAGCAGGTCAAGGAAGAGGGCCTGCCCAACGATATGGTGGACCGCGTTGCGGCGGACCCCGCCTTTGGCCTGACCAAAGAGGAGATCGTGGCCGGTCTGGTGCCGGAGAATTTTGTGGGCCGTGCACCCCAGCAGGTGGACGAGTTCATCGCTCACATCCTCAAGCCCATTTTTGACGCCAACCCCGATGCTGTGGAGCAGCACGCGAGTTTGAGCGTCTGAGAATCAGAATTGAGAGGCCATTGCCGCAAGGCGGTGGCCTCTTTTCTGTTGCGGAAAAACACGATACATGATAAAATGGGACAAAAATGATTTTAGGAGCAAAACCATGCGTCTCGATAAATATCTGGCCGAAACGGCCCAGTGCACCCGGAGCGAGGCAAAAACCCTGCTGCAAAAGGGGCGGGTGACGGTCAATGGAGCCGTCTGCAAAAAAGGCGACACCCAGCTCAAAGACAGCGACAACGTGGCCGTGGACAGCCAGCCGCTGGCGTACCAGCAATTCGTCTACCTCATGCTCAACAAGCCCGAGGGGGTGGTGAGCGCGTCCACCGACAAGCGGGACACCACCGTGGTGGACTTGATCGGGGATGCCTACCCCCGGCGGGAGCTGTTCCCGGCCGGGCGGCTGGACAAGACGAGCACCGGCTTTGTGCTGTTGACCGA
>ENA-ORNT01001701-ORNT01001701.1-human-gut-metagenome-genome-assembly--contig:-NODE-1701-length-14444-cov-2.311835_pt1 | contig 14444 bp, 17 predicted proteins | sample MGYA00242120_ERZ509032 | MGnify/ENA primary metagenome ERZ509032 (study PRJEB26280, sample SAMEA2338729) | human gut metagenome | biome: human gut; feature: human-associated habitat; material: faeces...
ACATGCCGAGCACGCCGCCGAAGCCGCCGCCGAAAATGTCGCCGAACTGCGAGAAGATATCCTCCATCGACATACCTTGTCCGCCTCCGAAACCGCCGGCACCACCCATTCCGGAAAATCCGAACTGGTCATAACGCTGACGTTTCTGCGGGTCGGACAGCACTTCGTATGCCTCCGCAGCCTCTTTGAATTTCTCTTCAGCCTCTTTGTCCCCCGGATTCTTATCGGGGTGGTATTGTATCGCCTTTTTGCGATACGCCTTTTTTATTTCTTCTGCCGACGCGGTCTTATCCACGCCGAGCACTTCATAATAATCTCTTTTCTCTGCCATAATCCAATTAACAATTAACATACATCGCAATCGACACTATTTTTCTCTCCCACTGCAATATGCCATTCTTAATTCATAATTTATTCTCCCACTACCACTTTGGCAAAGCGAATCACCTTATCGCCCAGTTTGTATCCTTTTTGCGTACAATCCACCACTTTGCCTTTTTTGTCTTCGCCTGCCGCAAAGGTCGTAATGGCCTCATGCTCATCGGTGTTGAAATCGGCGTTGTGTGTCTCGATAGCATGGACGTCATGCTTGCCGAGGAAATTGATAAACTTCTGATATATCAGGTCCACACCCTCGCGCAGGCTCTTCACATCTTCAGTTTTCTGCATAGCCGAGTTGGCACGCTCAAAGTCGTCTATCAGCGAAAGCATTTCGGTGAAAATCTTCTCGCCGGCAGTCTCCATCAGGTCTAATTTCTCTTTGTTGGTGCGACGGCGGTAGTTGTCAAACTCTGCCATCAGACGCAAGTTCTTGTCTTCCAACTCCACGATACGCGCCTTCAGGGCAGCCACATCTTCCTGCGGTGCCTGTTCGGTTTGTTCGTTTTCTGCCTGTGCCTGTGTTTCCTCTTTTTCCACCTCGGGTTGCTCTGTCTGAGGTTGTTCCATCTTATTTTCTTCCATATCCGGTTGCTCGTGTTTATGTTTCTTACTCATAGTTCTCCTTATTTATATATGGGCAATATCGCCGCTTTACTACACGCAATAGGTATGCCAAACGGCGTTCTGTCTGCCAAATTGTCATAGAATAGTCATCACATCGCGCAGATGTGGCACAATATAGGTGGCGTCTTTGCGTTGTTCATCGGTCGCAGCACCTGCCAATACCCATATCGAATCTATCCCCGCCGCCTTTGCTCCGGCAATGTCGCTGGTGTAACTATCGCCTATCATTACCACTTCATCCTTCTGTAAATCAGGCATTTCCGTGCGGTTCATCGCCATCGCTTTTTCAAAAATCTGCGGATTGGGCTTTTGGATATTCACCTCCTCGCTCAGCACAATATGTTTGAAGTATGGCAGCAGTCCCGTGTGTTCCATTTTGTGATACTGACATTCCACAAACCCGTTGCTCACCACCGTCAGCGGATATTTGTTTGCCAGATAGCGCACCACTTCCTCGGCGTCGGTCATCAGCCGGCAATAGGTGTTGGTCAGATAGACATATTCGTCTGCCATCTTCTTCGCCATCTCGCGTAAACGCTGCGGTGCCATGTCGGTCGTGATACCTATCTGTTGGCAGAGCGGAAACAGAAAATGGTCGAGATACAGATAGTCTTTGGTAATCTCGTTTTTGCCATAGCGCACCCACAACTCGGTGTTGTGCGTGTTGTATTTTTCAAACCACTCTTCGGGGGTCTCAAACCACTCCGCCAGATGATATTTGTTGTATAATTCCCGCTGCGACTTCCGCGCAACCTGTCCCCAATCGCCTATGGTGTCGTCCCAATCTATAAAAACAGCGCGATACATAAGTTCTATTTGAAATTTTCATCAGAACAATGTCTGTTGGTTATCCCGTTGGTATGGTGTTTTATGCAAATGCTTGTATGCCAATTCGGTAACTTCTCGTCCTCGTGGCGTGCGTTTGATAAATCCCTCTTTTATCAGATACGGCTCATACACATCTTCTATCGTCCCTGCGTCCTCGCCCATGGCAGTGGCAATCGTATTAAGTCCCACAGGTCCGCCTTGGAACTTGTCAATAATCGTGCAGAGCAATTTATTATCTATCTGGTCGAGTCCGAAAGTATCGATGTTCAGTGCCTCCAACGCATATTGCGCAATATCCAAATCGATGGCACCATTGCCTTTCACTTGCGCAAAGTCGCGCACACGCCTCAGCAGTGCATTGGCGATACGGGGCGTACCACGGCTGCGGCGGGCTATCTCGCCGGCTGCCAGACTGTCGATATGTACGCCGAGCAGTCCCGCACTACGTGCCACAATGCCTGACAAGATGTCGGCATCGTAATACTCAAGGTGGCAGTTGATACCGAAACGCGCACGCAACGGCGAGGTCAGCAAGCCCGACCGTGTCGTGGCACCGATGAGCGTAAAGCGGTTCAAATCAATCTGTATCGTGCGTGCCGAAGGACCCTTGTCTATCATAATATCAATACGATAGTCCTCCATTGCCGAGTATAGATATTCTTCCACCACCGGTGACAAACGGTGTATCTCGTCTATAAAAAGCACATCGTTGGGTTCTAAACTGGTCAGCAATCCCGCCAAGTCGCCGGGCTTGTCCAGCACAGGTCCGGAGGTAACCTTAAAGCCCACGCCCAACTCGTTGGCAATGATATTGCTCAGCGTGGTCTTGCCTAATCCCGGAGGACCGAAAAGCAGCACGTGGTCCAAACTCTCGCCACGCATTTTCGCCGCTTCCACAAAGATACGCAAGTTGCTCACCACCTTGCTTTGTCCCGCGAAATCGGCAAAGCGCAACGGACGCAAGGCATTGTCCTGCTCTTTTTCCGTCATCTGTTGTCGTATATCAAATTCGCTCACTTGTTCTGCAATTAAAATGTTCTGTCATCGTTTCCGCCGCGAGGTTATTACTGCCCTATTGTCTTGTCGTGGAATAGTTTTTCCAAGTCGTCTATCTCGCTAATTGGCATATCGGCTTTTATCTGTCCGTGGTCGAGTATCACCACGCGGTCGCACATCTCCCGCACTTCCTGCATGATATGTGTCGAGAGTATCACCGTGCGGTCTTTTCCCAATTCGCGTATCAGGCTGCGTATCTCGGTCAACTGGTTGGGGTCCAAACCCGTCGTCGGCTCATCCAATATCAGCAGGTCCGGGTCGCCCAATAGGGCTTGTGCCAAGCCCACACGTTGTTTGTATCCTTTGCTCAACTGCCCTATTTTCTTATGCCGCTCCGGTGTCAGTCCCACGCGCTCAATCAGCACCTCCACCCGTTCTTTGCTTTTCGTCTTTTGTTCTTTGTCCAACTGAGCCATAAACCGCAGATACTCTGCCACATACATCTCCTCGTATAGCGGATTCTGTTCCGGCAGATACCCAATCTCTTTCGGCACTTCGATGACGCATTGTTCTTTATTCTTTGTTCTTTGTTCTTTGTTCTCTTCCCATAGCCCCACAAGTATCTTCATCAGTGTGGACTTGCCCGCGCCGTTGGGACCGAGCAATCCGACCACCTCGCCATCGTTGATTGACAGCGATATATCCCGCAACACTTGTTGCTTGCCGATGGTCTTGTTCAGATGTTCTATACGTACCGACATGTTCTATTCTTTCCGAAAAGTAATCGTTTGCGTGTCGCTATCCATCGCATCGATGATGGCTATCGACTCAAGGTGATACCCCTCTTCGCGCAGGATACGCCCGCCTTGTTGTTGTCCTTTCTCTATCGCAACGCCTAATCCGACCACCTCTGCGCCGGCTTGTCCCACGATGTCTATCAGGGCTTTCATCGCCTGTCCGTCTGCCAGAAAATCGTCCACAATCAGTACTTTCTCCCCCGCTTGCAGATAGGGGCGCGACACAAATACGTGGTTATGGCGTTTGTGCGTAAAAGAATAGGCTTGCGACACATATTTATCGTCGGTGCTGTTCGCCGTCTCGCCTTTCTTGGCAAAAACCACAGGCACGTCATATAGGTCGGCAAGCATAGTCGCGATAGCAATTCCGCTGGCTTCGATAGTCAGAATCTTCGTTACCTGCTTGCCGCGAAACCGGCGTTTCAGTTCGTGTGCTATCTGGCGCATGATATCGATGTCTATCTGGTGATTCAGAAAGTTGTCCACCTTCAGCACGTTACCGGTTTTCACTACGCCGTCCGCCAGTATTTTCTCTTCTAAGAAGTTATACATAGTCCATCAAAAGAAATGACACAAAGTCCATTAAACAGATTAGCCTGCAAAGTTACAAAAAAAAAACGACATAGACAAGAGGTGGAATAACGATGGGATTAAAAACGGTGCGTCATTTGTGTAGGTGCAAAAAGTGAGCAGATGAGCGGCTGAGCAGATAACTTGCCAAATAAATATGCACTCGCCCGCGCCTGTGTATGTATAGAGTTTGGAAAAGTATCTGCTCAACTGCTCATCCGCTCGGGGACAAGTGGCAGACGGAAGCCTATCCACAGGGTAAGGTCAGGGAAAGAACAGGGAGAATAAGCAATTTTTATACTACGCTTTCTGCCCGATTTCTCATTTTGCATCTACTGCTCTTGTTTTTTTTGTTAAAAACTATAAAGAACAAAACAGGGGCAATCGTTATAGGATGCTTATAGGATGCTTGTAGGATGCGCAGGTTCCGGTGTGTTACTGAATGTTAAAAATCTATTTGGTGAATTTTACTACTTGGCATCCGACTAATTGGTCGTACCGCCCGCCAAACGGATGGTAGTACACATAGATGGTGTACTCGTTTTCGGTCTGCCAGTGCGACCCCTCAGTGCGTTGGAGTGTGGCAGCCCTGCCTCCTTTGGGTACAAACCAATATTGGTAGTCGTAACCGCCTTGCTTGACCAACTGCGTCAAGTAGTAGCAACGGTGTTCGTTGTCGTATTGCATACGGTTGTCTGCTCCGAAATGATTTAGAAACATATCTCCGCCCACATACACCGCTCCGTCGAACCACGGATTGGGCGCGGGGAGTGTCCAGTGTGCCCACAGATATTCCGCCTCGGTGTCGCTGTCGGTAGTGCGCTCGGCGTTTAACAGATACTGCCCGTCGGCATCGTATTCGTGCATATACGGCGTACCGCATTTGTCGGTTACCAGATCGCCCGAATACTCTGCTCCTGTGCCGCGCAGAGCATCGGCAAAAAGGAAAGCGTGGTAGTCGCGGTTGTCAAACTCTATTTGGTCTATGCCGGTACCGGAAAAATAGACGGAATAGGCATCGAAGTGGCGGTACTCATTGCCGCCCTCGAAAATCAAAGCCTGTTGGTTTTGATAGCGCAATCGGTTGGGCTCCACATAAGTCGGATAGGACGGAACGGCTTGGTTGTCTATGCGTCCGTTTTGTCGTACTACTAATTTGATTTCATTCGGGTCGCGCAGTTGGAGACCTGATGTGTTTATGTCTATGTCCGCTTGCTGGTATCGCCCGTTCAGTTCGATGGAAGTGTTGGACCGGATGTTGGCAGTCATTTCCACGCGCGGTTCCACCACTGGAAAGCATACATAAGCCGCCACTTTGTCCGGATTGCCGTCTTCGTATATTTTTAGTGCATAGTTGCCGCTTGCCAGAACTTGCATTTCTTCGTTGGGAAAGAGAAATCGATAATGGGTGTAGTCGCGCTGTGTGTTGAGCGAATGTTCGTAGTCGGTAATGTCCTGTGTGGTGAATCCGCTCACATACTCGCTGCTGCTCAGGTTGCTTTCTGTCCAATCGGCGTTGAGGTGGAGCAGGGTGCAGGTGTAGAAATGCACATTGTGGCTCATCTCATCGAAAGATATCTCCAAGGTGTTTTGCGGGTCAGTACCGTCAATTACGCCGTCTTGCAGCACAAGAAAGGGGCGCTGTACGGGGGTATGCTCTGCATATTGCACCCGCAGAGTGCGGATGTCGTTATTGAGTATCTTGGTGCGGTATTGCGCCTGTATGGGCAGTATGCCGCATAAGCCGCACAACAATATGTATATTGTCTTGCGCATAAGTGTTTCTTTTTTAGTGGCAAAAGTACAAAAATAATTCCAATCGTGCAAAAAAAACGATTGTCTCTTGCGTATTTCGGAAAAAAGCAGTAATTTTGCACCCGCTTTTGTTGAGGCAAGCAATTAAATTGTTGCCGAACAAAAGCAAGTAAGGTTTCCAAAAATCTTTGATTTTTGGAAAGAGCGGAGGCACAAGTCGCCTCAACGACCACGGAGTGGTCGGTCTTTGCGACCTTGTTGCCGAACGCGATTGCCACTGTGGCTCAGTTGGTAGAGCAACGCATTCGTAATGCGTGGGTCGGCGGTTCGAGTCCGCCCAGTGGCTCCAAAGAGTGATTTCAGAGAGGAAGTCGCTCTTTTTTTTATTAGGAAACCATAGAGTCTCTAAAACCTATTCTATTCGTGGTGGTAGGGCTCGCCGCGCAGGATAGTCATGGCGCGGTAGATTTGCTCCACGAATAGGAGACGGATCATCTGGTGGCTGAAAGTCATTTGGCTGAGGGATATTTTGCCGTTGGCACGGGCATAGACGGCAGGAGAGAAACCATATGGCCCACCAACCACCAATACTACATCGCGCCCCATAGACATCTTCTTTTGCAGGTATTGTGCAAACTCTATGGAGCGGAACTCTGTGCCGTGTTCGTCGAGCAGAATAAGGTCGGTGGCAGGAGCGATGGTTTTGAGTATCAGTTCGCCTTCTGCTTGTTTCTGCTGCTCTTGGGTGAGCGATTTGGCGTTTTTGAGTTCAGGGATAACCACCATATCAAATGATATATAGTGTGTAAGACGTTGGCGGTATTCGTCGATAAGGGCTTGCAAACGCGGGTCGGTAGTTTTTCCTACCACAAGGAGGGTGATCTTCATTTTTTTTGCTATTGTTGGTGCAAAAGTACTGCTTTTTAGGAAAAAGTACAAGTTTTTGCAGGAAAAATGCGCGTAAAGTTTGCGTATATCAGAAAATAGCAGTACCTTTGCAACCGCTTTTGTCCGAAAGACGTACTGCAATGTGCGGAGAAGGGACAATAAGCAATGCCCAGATGGCGGAATCGGTAGACGCGCTGGTCTCAAACACCAGTGGTGCAAACCGTGCCGGTTCGACCCCGGCTCTGGGTACTATTAAAAATAACGATTAAAAGGTCAGGCGGGAGACTTAAACATCCGCTACAAAGAACTTAGCCAAGCAACTTTTCGTTGCGGAGTAGGGTTCGACGGAAAAAGGAGGTGTATGCAATGATTATTGTACCAGTAAAAGAAGGTGAGAACATTGAGCGTGCGATTAAGAAATTCAAACGCAAATTCGACAAGACAGGTGTGGTGAAAGAACTCCGTCGCCGTCAGCAATTTGACAAGCCTTCAGAGGTAAAACGTGTCAAGATGGCACACGCTAAGTATGTGCAACAGTTGCATGCTCATGACGATATGTAATCAGTCATTCTTCCTCTAAAAGGGACAGAGGTTGTTTAACACCATGTGTTAGACAATCTCTTTTTGTATAAAAATGAATCTAAAGAAACAAAATAGATATTAGATATGAAACGATTTCTTTTGAGTGCCGCTCTTGGCGTAATGGCGTTGGGTGTTTCGGCACAAACCGATACAACTGCCGTAAAAGCGGATACGACGGAGGGGTTCCGTTTTACAACGATTGATAGTGTAGGCATCACGCCTGTTAAAGACCAACATCGTAGCAGTACTTGTTGGGCATTCTCTACCGTTGGTTTTCTCGAGAGCGAGTTGCTCCGTATGGGAAAAGGCGAGTATGACCTGAGCGAGATGTTCGTAGTGAGTCATACGATGTTGGATCGTGCAGAATATGTGGTACGTATGTATGGCAGCGCGGAGTTTGCCGCCGGCGGTTCGGCATACGATGTTATCTATTGTCTGAAGAACTATGGTATGGTACCACAGTCGGCTATGCCCGGTATCCGCTATGGAAGCAGTCCTGCAGATACACTGCCCGTGCATGCGGAATTGGATGCTGTGGCAGGTGGGTATATACATGCGTTGACTGCCGGCAAACTGAAGAAACTGACGCCCGTGTGGAAACAGGGTTTGCAGGCAATCTATGATACCTATCTTGGTGCTTGCCCCGAGGTATTTACCTACAACGGCAAGGAATATACGCCGCAGTCGTTTGTGAAGTCGCTCGGACTGAATGCGGACGACTATGTGAGCATTACTTCGTACACCCACCATCCGTTCTATAGTACATTTGCACTTGAGGTGCCCGATAACTGGCGTATGGACCAGATGTATAATGTGCCTGTCGAGGATCTGATGCGTATCATTGATAATGCCCTTGCCAAAGGTTATACAATGGCGTGGGGGGCAGATGTGAGTGAAGTGGGCTTTACCCGCAAGGGTATCGGTGTGATGCCCGATGCCGACAAGGGTGCAGACTTGACAGGCAGCGATGCGGCACACTGGCTCGGACTGACCGAAAAGGACAAAAAAGACGAACTGACCAAGAAACCCTTGCCCGAGATGGAAATTACGCAAGAGATGCGCCAACAGGCATACGACAATTGGGAGACAACTGATGATCACGGAATGCAAATCTTCGGTACAGCGCACGATCAGAACGGCAAACGTTACTATATGGTAAAGAACTCGTGGGGAACGCAAAAGAGTGATTATAAGGGGATTTGGTACATCTCAGAGGCGTTTATGAAATATAAAACCAATGATATTTTGGTACACAAAGACGCCATTCCGAAGGATATTCGCAAGAAACTTGGTATCTGATAGGGTTGGTATATCACCTCGTAGAGCGGGATTGGCTTTTGGGCAATCCCGCTTTTTGTTTATATTACTTCTTAATTTGAATGTAGTTTGCATATTTGCAAGAAAAGCAGTAACTTTGCAGTCCGAAATAAATTAGCTGGTATAGGCAAATAACAAGATATGAGTGCATTATTAGAAATACGAAATTTGCATGCCAACATTGCAGGAAAAGAGATTCTGAAAGGAGTGAATCTGTCTATCAATGCAGGCGAAGTGCATGCTATTATGGGACCCAATGGCGCGGGTAAATCTACTTTGAGTGCTGTGTTGACGGGTAATCCAGCCTACGAAATAACAGCAGGGGAGGCTTTGCTCAACGGCAAGAACCTGTTGGATATGTCGCCAAAGCAGCGTGCGCGTGAGGGGGTATTCCTCAGTTTTCAGTACCCTGTGGAGATTCCGGGGGTGAGTATGGTCAATTTTATGCGTACGGCAGTGAACGAAAAACGCAAATATGAGGGCAAACCGGCATTGAGTGCCAAAGAGTTTCTGACTCTGATGCGTGAAAAAAAACAACTGCTGGAGATGGCGGATAAACTCAACAACCGTTCTGTAAACGAGGGGTTTTCCGGAGGCGAAAAGAAAAAGAATGAGATTTTCCAAATGGCGATGTTAGAGCCATGTTTGTCTATTCTTGACGAGACGGATTCCGGTTTGGATATTGATGCGCTACGCATTGTGGCAGAGGGGGTAAATAAACTGAAAACCAAAGAGAATGCACAGATTGTGATTACCCACTATCAGCGTCTGTTAGACTATATCGTCCCCGATTTTGTACACGTCCTGGCAGACGGACGCATCGTGAAAACGGGTACGAAAGAGTTGGCTCTCGAATTGGAAGAAAAGGGCTATGAGTGGCTCGAGAACAATGGTTGAGTAGTTTAGGAGTTTATCGGATGGAAAAACAAACAATCATAGCAGCGGGAGAGAATATGGAGTTGGTGCTGTTGAACGCACCTTCGCAGGATTTGCATTTTATACAGGAGGCAGGTTCTCACTTGCGTCTGCATATTCTCAACCTGTATGCGGCTATTGGTCAGTTGACGCCCGGAGAGCCGGTTACAAACCGTATCTTAGTGGAGCAGCAGGGCGAGGGATGTATGACGGAGATTTACGGATTGGCGTGTCTGAAAGGGACGGAGCAAGTGATTACTGCCACGCACGTACATCATAACGTAGGCGGAGGCGAGAGTAAACAATTGATTAAGTTTGTCTTGGATGAGAATGCGAAAGGTGAGTTTTTCGGGGAACTGAAGATTGCTCCCAATGCGCAGAAGACTGAGGCGCACCAGACGAATCGCAACTTGTTGCTTAGTGATACGGCGGTGATGCGTACCCGTCCGCAGTTGGAGATCTATGCCGATGATGTCAAGGCTACTCATGGTGCGAGCACGGGGCAATTGGATGAGTCGGCATTGTTCTATATGCAACAACGCTGCTTAAGTGAGCAGACGGCACGCCGTTTACTGATAGGTGCGTTTATGAAAGATGTATTGGAAACTATATCCGACGACGCGCAGCGCGAGCAGTTAGTGCAGGCGATAGATGGCGTAGTCGAATAAACGAAACAGACTTTCTTTCGTTTTGGAGTCGCGGAAAACATTCAGTTTTTCTGCGGCTTTCTTTTTGAGGGTTTGCATCTGTACGTTGGCATACTCAACGCCCTGATAGCGCATAACAAACGCTTTGATTTCTTGTTCTGCTTTATTGGTGTTGAGAAGCGAATCATGGTTAGAGAGTGCTTCACACAAGATACGAATATGTGCACTCTCGTCCTGCGGGGCGCGTTGAAGTGAGATAATGAGTGGTAGGGTTACTTTACCGTCCCGAATGTCATTCATTGTCGGCTTACCAATTTCTTCGCTGTCGGAGAAATCGAAGATGTCGTCTTTTATCTGGAAACATATACCAAATAGGCGGCCGAACTCTTTGAGAGCGGTACGCTGGCGCATGGTACAACCGGCTGACTCTGCTCCCGCCTCCATACAGGCTTCGAATAGTTTGGCGGTTTTCTGTTCTATCACGCGGTAGTATTGCTCTTCGCTAATCCACATCGATTCGTTGGCGTGGAGTTGCAGCAACTCGCCTGATGCCAACGACCGTCCCAGTTGCGACACAATGTCTAAGATTCGTCCGTTGCGTATCTCGGCAATGAGTGCGATGGTTTTGGCGAGCATATAGTCGCCTCCGAGAATGGCTACTTTATTGCTCCAGTGCGCTTGAACCGACTCAGCACCGCGCCGCGTTGGCGAGGCGTCCACTACATCGCGAGGCGGTATGCAACAATTCCAGTGCTACAGCCGTGCATAGGGTCTTGTCGGTTATTTTGTTGCACATCTGCGCGGACAACAGCACCAATATCGGGCGCAGTTGTTTTCCGCGTTTGGCAGCCACATAACTCAGCACGTTGCCCAGCAGGGGATTATCGCTTTTGAGACTCTCGTCAAACAATCTCTCAAACTCTTGAAAGGAGTCTTCAATCGGTCTGCGTATTTCTAATAAAGTATCCATAATCAAAAAGGAATGCAAAGGTACACAAAATATCCGGATTGTACAATAACTATACAAAAAATGCGTGTTTATATGAGAAGTGTGGTTATGGATATTACGTTCTGTGTCCCTCGGCGCTTGACAAAATTATTTACTAAACAAAGAATGTTTGATATTCTGTCGGGAAGTCATTGTTTTGTATCCTGACCTTACTCTGAGAATAGCCGTATGCTATCAGCCAAGCAGCCATTTGTGTTTGCTACTTGGTTAGGTCGGTATATCGTCGCAGGTTTACCCGGTACGAAATGATTGCATCGGTTAGGTTGTTCTCGGCTTGGAGGAAAGTCGTTTGGGCTGTGAGCAGGTTGGTAATGGTGCCCATTCCGGCACGGTAATTCACACCCGAAAGGCGATAGTTCTCACGAGCAATATCCAAGGCATGGCGGTTTTCGCTTACCAGCGAGTATGCTTCTACTGTCTTATCGTACGCCTGTTGTGTGCGCAGACCAAGCAGTTCGTTGGTGTGCTGCTCTTCCAAACGTGCTTGCTCTACGGCGATATTGTCTTCTCGAATCTTATGACCTGTCTTCCACCAATCAGTCAGCGGCACCGAGACGGACATAAATATTGCCCCGTTGCCGGTCTTGTTGCCGAGTCCGTGGCGAAGGAAATTTGCTTGCATATTGCTGTAGCCGTAGTGCGCACCAACAGCCACTTGCGGCAGGGCATCAGCAATGTGCATACGGCGTTGCAGTTTTGCCGCACGCACTTGCAAGGAAAGGAGAGAAGATTCTAAGACCTCTCCGGCCCCATCCTTCAAAGGAGGGGGATTTAGAGCGGAGTCTGTATGGATGGGTTCAACTTGCAAACTCATATAGTCTGTCAGCCCCTCTTTCGAAGGTGGGGTGGGAGAGTCCTTTGAGATGGATAGCCACAACGCTCTTTTTGCCAATACAAGCCCGTTGTCCAATTGTATTTGTGTACGGTGTATTTCTGATTGGCGGAGTTCCACTTTTAGTAGGTCTGTCTGTAAGGCAAGTCCCGCATTTACAGCCACTTGCACGGTACGATGAATGGTATCCAATAGGGCAGTAACGGTTTGCAGAGTCTGCTGCTTCTCGGTCAGTCCGACCACTAACCAATAACTCTCCTCCACCTGCTCAAGCAGGTCGCGCTCGGTGATTTGTGTTTGCAGCCGTGCAGCCTCTACGCCCACTTTGGCTAATTGGTTGCCAGCCACAATCTTGCCGCCCATATAGACGGGTTGCAGTGCTGTAACACCCGCTTGATAGCCGTATTGGAAAAGCGAGATGGTGTTGTCCAATCCCAATGCCGCACCATAGTTGCCATAGAGCGTGGTGAGCAGGTCGCGCACAGAGGCGTTATTGATGTCGTCAATGCCCACTTCCACCATCGGGTGTAGACTATGATACCCGATAGCCGTGGCTTTTACCTGTGGGAAGTAGTTGGTAAAGGCTTGGTTCTTCACTTGCTGCGCCTTCTTTATATTCAACTCCGCATGGCGCAACTCTTTATTGTTTTGGCGGGCAAGAGACAGGCAGGAATCTATAGTTAAGACTTGCGCCTTGATCGATAGTGTATGCATCGCCATCACGATGAGTAGCAATAGGCAATTGGGGGATATTCTTTTCATTGTTGTTCCAAGTTGAGTAGGTACTTTTTGGCTTCTAATCCGCCACCGTAGCCGGTAAGCGACTTGTCGCTGCCAATCACTCGATGACACGGGGCAAAGATGGAAACCGCATTGGCTCTGTTGGCATTGGCTACCGCCCGTACCGCCTTGGGCATACCGATTCGCACTGCCATCTCGCTATACGAAATTGTCTGACCGTAAGGTATGCGGAGCAGGTCATTCCATACCTTCTTTTGAAAGTCTGTCCCTACAAATAGTAACGGCACATCAAACACTTTGCGCTTTCCCGCGAAGTACTCGTCCAATTGATTGGCAGCCGTTTCGATAACCTCGCAAGTCCCCTCCTGCATATCGGCGTGCAGCAGGTGCATCAGCCGCCTGTCTACAAAACTGTGATGTTTCTCCACCTGCCAGTTGCAAAGGCACAGCCTCCCTTCATACGCTCCGAGCATCAGTTCCCCACAAGGTGAAATATAGCGTTGTACAATGATGTGGTTCATCTGCTTTATTTCTTGTTTTATGGCGCAAAAGTACGATTTTTTCCCGATATACACAAGTTAATACTTACAAAGGTGTAAGATTTAATATGATTACAAATAACTCAACACCTTAATTTATGTCCCATGCCATAAAGTAATACCTTCGTGCTAATAAGAGTAGGTGATTAATAGGTGATTAGTAGGTGATTAATAGGTGATTCAGCATAGGATAGACAACATCTGCCGAGGCGTTTATCTGGCAGTTTGCATCAACTTCTTGCCGGGGACGCGGATGCCAACGCCGCTTTTATGCAATTTGTATCCCGCCAACTTAATGGTTAATTAACAATAATTATATGGAGAATAATAAGGTAATGGTGGTTGCTGTAGTGGAAAAATTGGCGAAAATGCAAAGTATATATTGCAAATTCGGAATAATTATAGTAATTTTGCAGCGCAATTTGTATTGCATTGTGCACAATGACAGAGATATACCATTAAACAGCGTATCTTACACTATGTTAGAACCCTTTTTCCGAATACACGACTATCTGGTAGAGCATTCCGAAATGCCTATCCGACGCCTATTAATGGACGAAATCGATTGGAACGACCGCCTCATTGCCATCAAAGGCGGACGCGGTGTTGGAAAAACCGATTTTCTATTGGCACGCGCTAAGGAGATCGAGAGCAAAGAGAAACCTTTGTACCCTGATTTGGCTGCCAAAAAGCATAAGTCCTCGGTGCGGCACTTATGCTTGTACGTGAACTTGAATAATTTTTATTTCACGGAGCACTCTATCGTAGAGTTTGCGGGAATGTTTGTGAAAGCAGGCGGACATACGCTCTTGTTGGATCAGATGTTTAAATACCCGAACTGGTCGAAGGAACTGAAGAAGTGCTACGATAAATACAAAGATTTGCATATTGTGTTTTCCGCATCGCCCGTAATGCGACTTATAGAGGAAAACAAGGATATAGCCAACATCGTAAAGATGTACAACTTGCGCGGCTTCTCGTTCCGCGAGTATCTGAATTTGCAGACTGGGCTGACCTTTCGTC
>ENA-ORNT01001706-ORNT01001706.1-human-gut-metagenome-genome-assembly--contig:-NODE-1706-length-14427-cov-6.462984_pt1 | contig 14427 bp, 13 predicted proteins | sample MGYA00242120_ERZ509032 | MGnify/ENA primary metagenome ERZ509032 (study PRJEB26280, sample SAMEA2338729) | human gut metagenome | biome: human gut; feature: human-associated habitat; material: faeces...
CTATTTTTACGCATATACTCCTACTTTCTAATATATAATTATATCACTGTCAAAACCATATAGTCCAGAAAATTCAATTTTCTGGACTATCGGATAACTCTATCTAGGTACTTCTACCATTATATGAGCTTCTACAAGATCGCCTTCCTGAATCTGGCCAAAGTTCTCAAATACCATACCACATTCAGAACCGCCCTTAACTTCCTTAACATCATCCTTGAAATGCTTAAGTGTAGCGATAGGACCTTCGTATATCTGCTCTTTATCTCTTGTAATTCTTACAATTGAATCCTTAGTAATTCTACCCTCTGTAACGATAGCACCGGCAATATTACCAACACCAGAAGCCTTGAATATCTGTCTTATCTCAGCATGACCGATAATCTTTTCCTCATATATAGGCTCAAGCATACCCTTAAGAGCTGCCTCAACATCTTCAATTGCATTGTAGATTACACTGTAAAGTCTTAAATCAACCTTTTCTCTCTCAGCAACTATTCTCGCCTGATTATCAGGCTTAACATTAAAGCCGATGATAATAGCATTAGAAGCAGAAGCTAACACAACGTCTGACTCATTAATATTACCAACGCCGCCATGGATAACCTTAACGATAACTTCTTCATTAGAAAGCTTAACAAGACTCTGCTTAACAGCCTCGACTGAACCCTGTACATCAGCCTTAATAATAAGGTCGAGTTCCTTCATATTACCAGCCTGAATCTGCTCGAACAATGCATCAAGTGATACTTTATGCTTAGTATCATCAAGAAGCTTCTTCTTGCCTTCTGCAATAAATGTATCAGCAATATTTCTTGCTTCCTTCTCACTCTCTGTAGCCATAATAATTTCACCAGCATTAGGAACATCATTAAGACCGAGAATCTCTACAGGCATAGATGGAGTAGCTTCCTTAACTCTTCTTCCAGTATCATCAATCATAGCTCTTATCTTACCATAACAAGAACCTGCAGCAACTGCATCACCAACTCTTAATGTACCCTTCTGTACAAGGATAGTCGCAACTGGACCACGTCCTTTATCAAGCTCCGCTTCAATTACGATACCTCTTGCCTTACGGTTAGGGTTAGCCTTTAACTCATTAACCTCTGCTGTAAGAAGAATCATCTCAAGAAGTTCATCAATACCTTCCTTAGTGTGAGCTGATACTGGAACAAATGTAGTTGAACCACCCCAGTCTTCTGCGATAAGTTCATATTCTGTAAGTTCCTGCTTAACCTTCTCGATATTAGCATTAGGCTTATCAATCTTATTAACAGCAACGATAATTTCAACGCCCGCTGCCTTGGCGTGGTTAATGGCCTCAATGGTCTGGGGCATAATACCATCGTCCGCAGCCACAACCAGCACGGCAATATCCGTGGCCATGGCACCGCGGGCACGCATGGCGGTAAAAGCCGCATGGCCGGGGGTGTCCAAGAAGGTGATCTTTTCGCCGTTCGCTTCTACCTGATAAGCGCCGATGTGCTGGGTAATGCCGCCGGCCTCGGTAGAGGTCACATCCGTATGACGAATGGCGTCCAAAATGGAGGTCTTACCATGGTCAACATGGCCCATCACGCAAACCACCGGCGGGCGCTTCACGGCATTCTCGTCGTTCTCGTCGTCCTCTTCAATGATCTGCTCCTCAATGGAGACCACAACCTGCTTCTCCACCTTGGCACCCAGTTCGGTAGCCACGATCGCTGCAGTATCGTAGTCGATCACTTCGTTCACGCTGGCCATCACGCCCAGACTCATCAATTTTTTAATCACTTCGGTAGCCGTCATACGCAACAGACTTGCCAGATCACCCACGGTGATCTCCTCCGGCACCTTAATGGTGATCTGCTGCTTTTTACGCTGCTCCGCAATGCGGGCCAGGCGCTGGGCCTCCGTCTCTCTCTTGGAGCGGGCGCGCATACCCTGGGGCCGCTTTTTGCGGTACTGCTTGCTCTTTTGGTTGAGCTTCTGCTTCTTCTGGTAATCGCCCATGTTGGAAGCAGGGGCAATATCCTCGTACTTCTGATTGTACTTTTCCAGATCCACATTGTTCACTCGGGTGTCCACATGGCGAGTCTCGCCTTTTGTGCGCGCCTGGGGCGTTTGATTGGCCTTCTTCTTGGCCTTTTCCTCAGCCCGCTTAGCCGCCTGCTCCGCCATCTGCAAAATAGCAGCCTGGCTCTGGCGCTTCTTGTCCTTCTCCGTATTACCGGCGGACTGGGGTTTCTTCTCCTTTTTCTGCTGCGGCGCCTGGCTCTTAGGCTTATTGGACCGCAGCGCATAGAACTTGTCAAAATTCTCTACGCTGTGGGTCTTGGTAATGCGGTCAAAGAGGGCGTTCAGCTCCCCCTCCTCCAGTACAGTGGACGGCGATTTCTTGGCCGCGCCGCACTGGGCCAGCAAATCCAAAACTTCTTTATTCTGTACGCCGAAACCGGCAGCGACATCGGATACTTTTACTTTTATGACCATTCCTTTTCCTCCTGTTGCAATAATTCTTCAATGCGTGCTGCAAAGCCTGCGTCCTCCACCGTAAGTACCCCTGCCCGATAACCCAGGGCAAAGTGTATCTCATCTATGGTGCAGGGCAGGGCACGCATGCGGGGGGCTTTGGCACGCTTTTGACCGGCGGTCTCAAACTCGCGGACCAGCCGGGGCGACGCATTCCGCGCCGTCAGCACCAGCTGCGCCTTGCCGTCGCGTACGCTCTGCAAAGCCAGGTCGTGCCCCATAGCCAGCTTGCCTGCACGGCGGGCAAGCCCCAACATAGAAAGCCACTTGGCGTTATTCATCTTTCAGCTCCGCCTCCATACGGTCATAGACCGCGTCAGAGATGGTCACCTCCAGCGCCCGCTCAAAGGCCCGCTTCTTCCGCGCCTTCTGCAAGCAGGCAGGATCGTGGCACACATAGGCGCCCCGCCCGGCCATCTTGCCGGTGAGATCCAGCTGCACATCCCCCTGAGGGGTGCGCACCACCCGCACCAGGTCGCGCTTGTCAAACCGTCCACCGCAACCGGCGCACATACGCACAGGCACTTTCTTTGCTTTCATCTTTCCGCCTCCCTGTTTGCAGGCAGCCGCTTACTGCTGCGTGCCGTCGTAAAAGCCGGACTCCGGCTTAATATCAATCTTCCAGCCGGTGAGTTTGGCAGCCAGGCGCACATTCTGCCCCTTGTTGCCGATGGCCAGGCTCAGCTGATCATCCGGCACGGTGGCACGGCAGCTTCTGGCTTCCTCATCCAAGATCTCTCCCCCAACCACATCAGCCGGCGCCAAAGCGGCAGCAATGTAAGTGGGCACATCGTCGTTATACTTTACAATGTCGATCTTCTCGCCGCCCAGCTTCTCGACGACAGCGGCCACACGGTCGCCGTGGGGGCCGATGCAGGCAGAGACGGGGTTGACGTTGGCGTCCTTGGACCAGACAGCCATCTTGGTGCGGGCACCGGCTTCGCGGCTGATGGCCTTTACCTCCACAGTGCCGTCAAAGATCTCGGGCACTTCCAGCTCAAACAGGCGCTTGACAAGGCCGGGATGGGTGCGGCTGATCATCACGCGGGGGCCGCGCTCGGTGCTGACCACATCCACGATGTAGACCTGCAGGGTCTCGCCCTCGGTGTACACCTCGCCGGGCACCTGCTCGTTGCGGGGCAGAACAGCCTCGCCGCCCTTGCCCAGATCCAGCGCAACGATGCCCTTCTCGGTATCCACGCGGGTAACGGTAGCCTGCACGATATCATGTGCGCGGGACTGGATCTCGCTGAGCTGCTGGTTGCGCTCGGCTTCGCGGATGCCCTGACGGATGACGTGCTTTGCGGTCTGGGCGGCAATGCGGCCAAAATCGCGGGTCTTGAGCGGGGTGATGATGCGGTCGCCGACCTCATAGCTGCTGCGGATCTTGCGTGCTTCGGTCACACCGATCTCGGCGTGCTCGTCGTACCAGTCCTCGTCTGCCACGATGTCCTGGATCAGTGCCACGTCAAAGCGGCCGGTGTCGGGGTCGATGTCCACCCGGATGTGATCCTCCTCGACCTCATAGTTCTTCTTGACGGCAATGATGATAGCCGCCTTGATCTTTTCGATCAGGTACTCTGCGGTGATGCCGCGCTCATGCTCCAGCATGGAGAGCGCTTCAAAAAAGTCCTTATTCTCTGCTGTCATTTTTCGGGTTCCTCCTATATATTTTGTTCTCTTTTCTCTCTCAGAGACGGTTATTTTCAGTTGAACAGATCCTCGTCGTCGCACAGCTGCACGCCGGAGACTGCATTTAACTCAAAGGTCACAGGGCCGTTTGCGGTCTCCAGCGTCACGGTGCTGCCCTCGCGGCCGGTCAGGATGCCGGACAGTTCCCGCACGCCGTCGGCGTTGGGGCGGATGAGCTTTGCCCGCACCTTCTGGCCCTTCAGCACCTCGTAGTGCTCCGGGCGGGTCAGCTTGCGGCCAAGGCCGGGGCTGCCCACTTCCAGATAATAGCTCTGGTCGATGGGGTCCGCTTCGTCCAGAATGGGATCCAGTGCGTGGGACACCTCAGCACAGGTGTCGGTATCCATGGTGCCGTCCCGGTCGATGAGGATGCGAAGATACCAGTCCGGCCCTTCCTTCTCAAAAACCACATCCCACAGGCGCAGACCCATGCCTTCCACCGTGGGACGGACAAGCGCTTCCACTCTCTGCGCGGTGTTGCCGCCAGACTGCTTCGCCATAAAAAACCTCCAAACAAACAAGAAACGCGGACCTTGCGGCCCACGTTTCAGGTTAAACTATATCGTACTACTAGAATATAGCATACTCTTGCGATTTATGCAAGCATTTTCGCAATTTTTTTGCAGTTGCGCGCCCTTTGGGGCTTTTTACAGCACCCAGACACCGTTCTCGAACAGCTGTACAGTGCGGCCATCGCGGCATTTGCCGGTGATGCGGCTGTCCTCTGCACCCACCATCACATCCTCGTGCAGGGAGGAGTGGTTCATGCCGCGGGCTGCCAGCTCCTCCTTGGAAAGGCCGGTGCCGCCCACGGTGGTGCCGGGGTAGCTGTCGCCAAAGGCGATGTGGCAGGCGGCGTTCTCGTCAAACAGGGTGTTGTAGAACAGCTTGCCGCTGCGGTTGATGGGGCTGGAGGCAGGCACCAGTGCCACCTCGCCGATGTGGCGCGCGCCCTCGTCGGTGTCCAGCAGCTGACCCAGCAGATCTGCGCCCTCGTCCGCGCCGTGCTCCACTACCTTGCCGTCCTTGAAGGTGACATGGAAGTTTTTGATCAGCTGTCCGTTAAAGACGTAGGGCTTTGTGCCGTAAACGATGCCATCCACCTTATCCTTATGGGGCGCGGTGAACACCTCCTCGGTGGGGATGTTGGGCAGGAAGGGCACGCCCTTCTCGTTTTTGCTGCCGGCGCTCTCCCACACCGCCTGCTCGGCCAGACCCACGGTCAGGTCGGTGCCGTTGGCGCTTTCAAAATGCACGCTTTCCAGATCAAGGGCGTTCATCTTTGCGCCCAGCTCGTTCAGGCGGTCCAGATGCTTCTGCCACTCCCCTACCGGGTCGCCGCCGGTCACACGGCAGGTGTCAAAAATGAGCTTCCACTGTGCTTCAATGGCGGCGGCAGTGTCCAGCTCCGGGAACATCTTCTTTGCCCACGGCTCTGCGGGCAGAGCAGCGATGGACCACTGCACCCGGTCGTTCATGGTGTACTCCCGCCACGGCTGCATAAAGCTGCGGTTCGCGCTGTTCACACGGCTGATCTTAGCGCCGTCCAGCCCGGCAAACAGTTCCGGGTCGTCCGCAATAAGATGCAGCACGCACACGCCGCCCTCGCTCTCGGCGTAGTCCAGATAGCGGCGCAGCTGCCAGCCCTTGTGGTCGGTCAGTGCGTCCTCGCTGCCCAGCTCCATGCGGATGCGGGTAACGGCGTCATCCTGCCAGTTCACCTGCACGTCCCGCGCACCGGCTTCGTAGGCGCTGCGCACGCACAGCCGTGCCAGCGGAGCACCCTCCAGCGGGCAGTTGATGATCAAAGTCTGCCCCGGCTGCGGGTTCACACCCACCCGGACGATAAAATCCGCATACTTTTGCAGTAATTCGTTAAAGTTTTCCACGTCAGAACCTCCTGTGGTGCATAGCCACCGTTGTTTTTCTCTCAGTATACCACGTTCCGGCGTTTCTGTCCACTATGGGCGGGAATACCGCTCACCCTTCCGATTCAAAAAAGGCGCGGGTCATCTGTACCACCGTGCCGGAAAGCAGCAGCAATGCAATGAGGTTGGGGATGCTCATCAGGCCGTTGAAGGTATCGGCGATGCTCCACAGCAGACCAAGGTCCATGGTAGCACCCAGAATGGCCACCAGAGCATACACCACAAAGAAGGGGCGCGCCACTTTGTTGCTCTTGCACAGGAACACCAGAAAGCGGGAGCCGTACAGCCCCCAGCCGATGATGGTGGAAAAGGCAAAGCAGCACAGCGCCACGGCAGTAAAGATAGACGCCCAGCCGCCGTAGGTGGTGGTAAAGCCGGAGATGGTCAGCTCAGCACCCGCCGCTGCGCCGTAGCTGACCTGGGTGCCGCTGCACAGGATGACCAGCGCGGTCAGGGTGCAGATGACGATGGTATCAGCAAACACCTCAAAAATACCGAACATGCCCTGCTTGACCGGCTTTTTGGTGTCGGCGCAGGCATGGGCGATAGAACCGGTGCCAAGACCGGCCTCGTTGGAAAAGATGCCGCGGGAAACGCCCTTTTGCATACTGACAAACAGACTGCCGATGGTGCCGCCGGTAAAGGCAGCGGGGTTGAACGCACCCGCCACGATGGATTCCAGCACGTAGGGCAGGCGTGAGAAGTTGAGCACCACCACGCCCACCGACAGCACAATGTAGAACAGTGCCATAAAGGGCACCAGCTTCTCGCTCACGCTGCCAATGCGCTTGATGCCGCCCAGCAGCACCAGCGCCACCAGCACCGCCACAAGGATGCCCACGATGAGGTTGAGGGTGGGCAGAAAGCTGCCGCCCACCAGCCCGTATTCCAGCAGGGCGGTATCCACTGCTGCCACGATGGTATTCACCTGCGTTGCGTTGCCGGTGCCGAACACGGTCAGCACGCCGAACAGTGCGTACAGCACGGCCAGAAATTGCCAGCGGCGGCCAAGGCCGTTTTTAATATAGTACATCGGGCCGCCCACCCATTCACCGGTATCGCTGCGCTCCCGGAAATGCACGGCCAGCGTCACCTCGGCAAACTTGGTGCACATCCCCAGCAGCGCAGAGCACCACATCCAGAACACGGCACCCGGGCCGCCGATGGCAATAGCGCCCGCCACACCGGCAATATTGCCGGTGCCCACCGTGCCCGCCAGCGCGGTGCACACCGCCTGAAAGGGGGTCATGGCACCGTCCGAGGCGTCCCGCTTGCGGAACATCCGGCCCACGGTGGTACGGATGGCATAAGGGAATTTGCGGATCTGCAAAAAGCCCGTGCGGACACTGAGCAGCAGCCCCACGCCAATGATGCACACCATGGCGGGGATGCCCCAGATAAAGCTGTTCACCGCCTGATTGACGGCGGCAATGGTCTCGATCATATACTTCCACATCCTCTGTAATATCTTGCGCACTGACAGTTTTTGTCAAAACACGAAAATTATTTTACCGTACTTTTCCCGTAGTGTCAATGAAAAATAGGGACGTTATGAAACGCCCCTATCAGAAATTCTTATTTTTTATGTGTGACCGCCCGGCGGTAGACGATACCGGAGACCACTGCCGCCAGCACCTCGGTAAGCCAGAAGGCGTGCCATGCGCCGTCTGCGCCCAGCCAGTTACACAGCAGTGCAGCCAGCGGCATGATGAAAACGACGTACCTGCACAGGGCGATGACCAGCGATTCTGCGCCCTTGCCCAGCCCCTCCAGTGCACCGGAGGCGGTGGTGGAGACTGCCGAGATGACAAAGCCGATGCTGATGATGCGCAGCGCGGTCTGCCCGGCGGCGATGGTTTCGGGGTTCTGGGTGAACAGTCCCATCAGCTGCCCGGAAGCAACCTGACAGATCACCGTGCCCGCCGCCATGATGGCAGCGCTCATGAGCAGGGTCAGCTGGAACAGCTTTTTCACCCGGGCGTGCTCCCGCGCACCGTAGTTATAGCCGATAAGGGGACGCATGCCCTGCACGAAGCCGTTGGCAGGCAGGTACAAAAAGGTCTGCAATTTATAATAGATGCCCAGCACCACCACATAGCTCTGAGAAAAGGCCGCCAGCAATCCGTTAAGGAAGGTGACCAGCAGCGAGGGCAGCGCCAGATTCAGGATGGCCGGAACGCCGATGGCGTACAGTCTGCCGTCCAGCGCCGCGTCCGGGCGCAGACAGCTGCGGCGCAGCCGCACCGGCAACTCGGTACGCAGGTAGACCACAAGGTAGACCACCACGCTGAGCACCTGACCGATGCCGGTAGCCAGTGCCGCGCCTGCAATGCCCATGGCAGGCACCGGCCCAAGCCCGAAGATGAGCACCGGGTCCAGCAAAATATTGCACACGCAGCCGGTGATCAGCGCGACCATGGACACCTTCATGCGGCCCACCGCCTGAAAGATCTTTTCAAAGGCCAGCGAGACCATGTTCACGACCAAAAACAGGAACACAATGGTAGAGTAGGTGATGCCGGCGGCGATCAGCGTCTCGTCCTGCGTAAAGCGGCGCAGAAAGCCGGGCATGATGGCGATGCTGACCGCCATCATCACCACGCCGTGCACAAGGCTGAGCACAAAGCCGTGGGTGGCGGCCGTCTCGGCCTTTTCGCGGTCGCCCGCGCCCAGATACAGCGCGATCATGGCGTTGATGCCGATGCCAAAGCCAATGGCAATGGCGTTGGAAAAGTTCTGGATGGGGAACACCAGACTTAAAGCGGTCATGGCATCCTCGCTGATGCGCGCCACAAACAGGCTGTCCACGATGTTGTAGAGGCTGTTCACCAGCATGGAGACCACGTTGGGCAGCGCCATCGAGAGCAGCAGCGGCAGCACCGGCTTCTCCTTCATAAAAGTTTCGTTCATTGAAAAAATTCACCTGCTATCTGTAAAAGTTCAAAGCGTGGAAGGCGCAGCACCGGCCTGCAGCCGGTTTCCGGCGCACAAAAAAGCCACACAATGACCCTTGTGAGGTCATTGTGTGGCGAAAAGTAGCAATGTTGCTGTAAAAATCCACACGGTTTTTATGATCGCGGCAGCTGTCCGCGATATGCAGCCTGCGCATTTGCGGGCTGCAACTTTAGCAGAATACCACATCCTCAGCGGCGTGTCAAGGGGTTTTGGTACAAAAGTATGACTTTTGTAATCACTTGACCATTTTTACAGCAGGCGCTACAATAAGGCAAACCGGCTCTGAGGGAGGGCATTGTATATGAAATGGATGATCGCATCAGACCTGCACGGCTCCTATTATTATGCGCAGCAGCTGCAGCAGGCCTTTGAACGGGAGCAGGCCGACCGCCTGCTGTTTCTGGGAGACCTGCTCTACCACGGCCCCCGCAACGACCTGCCCCGGGACTACGCCCCCAAAAAGGTGATTCCGCTGCTGAACAGCCTTGCGCCCAGGCTGCTGTGTGTGCGCGGCAACTGCGACGCCGAGGTGGACCAGATGGTACTCACCTTCCCGGTGCTGGCAGACTACGCCGTGCTGCCGGTGGGGCAGCGGCTGGTCTACGTTACCCACGGCCATGTGTTCAACCTGAACCATCTGCCGCCCCTTGCCCCGGGGGATATTTTGCTCCACGGCCACACCCATGTGCCCGCATGGACGGACTTTGGACAGGGGAACCTTTACCTGAACCCCGGCTCTGTGAGCATCCCCAAGGAAAACACTGCCCACAGCTACATGACCCTGGAGGGAAGCACCGCCTGTTGGAAGACCATGGAGGGCGTGTGCTACCACCAGCTGCAGTTGTGATAATGTTGTGATATTCCAGTTTTTCCCGGCAAAAGCTGGAAAATGCCCTTGACGAAATGCCTGAAATGCTGTAAACTAAGTACAACCTTTAAAAATAGAGGGAGCTGTAAGCTTTGTACTGAACGCAGGCGGTGCAAAGTGTAGCAGTAAACCCCATAAGGCATCATAAAAAGACACCGGAGGCTTTGCATCAGCTTCCGGTGTTTTTTTGTGCGCCGCCGGGCTATCTTTTGCAGCGCGGTCATGCTACAATAGAAAGAAAACGTGAATTGCAGGAGGAATTATGGATTTTTACGGAACCATCGGCCCTGCCTGTGCCGATGTAAAGCTTTTGCAGCAGATGGTGGAAGCCGGTATGACCGGCATCCGCATGAATCTTTCTCACGGGCCGCTGGCAGCGCACAAGGACTGGCTGGTGATGCTGCATAAAGCCGGGGTCAAAAAGCTGCTCATTGATTTGCAAGGGCCGGAATTACGCATCGGCCGTCTGCCGCAGCCGCTGTCCCTGACCGCCGGGCAGACCGTGCGTCTGGGCGTGCAGGGCATCCCCTGCCCTGCCGCGCTGGTGCACAGCGTGCAGCCCGGGCAGGAGCTGCTGCTGGATGACGGCAAGCTGCTGGCACGGGTGGACACCGCAGAGCCGGAAGCACTCGTGTGCACCGTAGTGCGGGGCGGAGTGCTGCAAAGCCGCAAAAGTCTGGCAGCACCGGGGGCGGACATCCAGATGCCCACCCTGACCACCGAGGACAAGGAGAACCTTGCCATCGCCGCCGGTTGCGGCGTTACCGGGGTCATGCTGCCCTTTGTGCGCGGCGCTGCGGATATCCGCAACCTGCGGCAGGCGCTGGCAGAGGCCGGTGCACCGCAGCTGAAGATCCTCGCCAAAATTGAAAACCTTGCGGGCGTACAGGCGCTGCCGGAGTTTTTGCCGCTGGTGGACGAGGTGGTCATTGCCCGGGGCGACCTTGGCAACGCCATGCCCCTGTGGGAGCTGCCCCGCTGCCAGAAACAGCTTTCTGCTGCCTGCCGGGCAGCCGGGGTACCCTTTATGGTGGTGACCCAAATGCTGGACAGCATGCACACCCGGGCTGTACCCACCCGCGCCGAGGTGAGCGACATCTACAATGCCGTACTGGACGGTGCATCCAGCCTGATGCTCACCGGCGAGACTGCCGCCGGGCAGTACCCGGTGCAGGCCATGGAGTATCTGGTGCGCACCGCCCGCACGGCGATGTAAGAGGAAGAATTATTTTTTATTTGGGCTTCCGAAAAGTCTGTGGACTTTTCGGAAGCCCTTTTTCACGGAAAGGGGGGCGTGACCGAGAGATATTTTTCCGCAAAAGGATAGCATCTTTTGTCTGCTTCCTGTATAATACAGGTAAAATCAACTGAAGTCAGAAAGGTTTATCGTTTATGGGCATCGTAGTCATCGGAGCTGTTTTTGTGGATATCAAGGGCTATCCCCTTTCCACCTATATTCCCGGCGGGCGCAACGCCGGACGCATCGAGCAGGTACACGGCGGTGTGAGCCGCAACGTGGTGGAGGATATCGCCAACGTAGAGCTGCGCCCCACCTTTGTGGGTCTGGTGGATGACACCGGCATGGGACAGGATGTCATCGACAAGCTGGCAAGGCACAAGGTCAACACCCGCTTTATCCAGAAAAAGCCGGACGGCATGGGCACATGGCTGGCCATTTTTGACAACGACGGCGATGTGCACGCCGCCATCTCCAAGCGACCGGACACCACCCCGCTGACCGGCCTGCTGCAAGAACAGGGCGACGCCATTTTTGCAGACTGCGATTCCATTGCGCTGGAGCTGGACCTCGAAAAAGAAACGGTGAAGCAGACCCTGCGCTACGCCAAAAAGTACGGCAAAAAGGTGTTTGCGGCGGTCTCCAACATGAGCATCGCCATGGAGCGGCGGGATTTTTTGCAGCAGATCGATTGTTTCGTCTGCAACCAGCAGGAGGCCGGGCTGCTGTTCTCGGACGACTACGACCACCTTTCCCCGGACGAGATGTGCCGGGTGCTCACGGGCAACGTGCGCAGCGCCAACATTCCCAGCATGGTGGTGACCATGGGCGGGCAGGGCGCGGTATATGCCTGTGCAGACGGCAGCTGCGGCATCGTGCCCGCCAAAAAGGTGGATGTCATGGACACCACCGGCGCGGGGGACGCCTTCTTTGCCGGCACGGTCATCGGCCTGACCTACGGCAAAACGCTGGCAGAATCCTGCGAGATCGGCAGCCGTCTTGCCGCTTCGGTCATCTGCATCACCGAGAACGTCTGTCCCCGCTTCCGCCCGCAGGAGTTCGGGCTGGACGTGGAAGTGGTGGATTGAGGAAAGAAGGCAGACCCTTTTGACCATTAAGGATATCGCCCGCGAGTCGGGCTACGCGGTGGGGACCGTCTCCCGCGTGTTGAACCATAACCCCAGCGTCCGCCCCGAGGCACGGGAAAAGATCCTTGCCGTGGTGGCGCAGTACGGCTATCAGCCCAATGCCAACGCCAAGCACCTGAAGCAGCAGGCCTACGAGGGCCTTGCCCTGGTGGTAAAGGGCACCCAGAACGCCCTGTTTGCGGATTTGCTGGACAAATTGCAGGCATATGTTGAAAAGTGCGGCTACACGCCCACGGTCTACTACATCAACGAGACCGGCGACGAGATGGCCTACGCCCAGATGCTCTGCACCGAGCGCAAGCCCTACGGCATCTTTTTCATCGGCTCGCACCCGCACTGCTTCACGCCGGAGCTTGCCGGGCTGGGCATCCCCTGCGTGCTGCTGACGAACAATGCGGCGAGCCTGGGCATCCCGAACCTGTCCAGCGTCAGCGTGGACGACCGCGCCGCCGCAAAGGTCATGATCGAGCATATGTACAAGCAGGGCCGCCGCCGCATCGGCATCATTGGCGACCGGCCCGATCGCAGCCGCCCGAGCCAACAGCGTCTGGACGGCTGTCTGGAGGCCATGCAGCAGCTTGGCCTGCCCTTTGATTTTGACAAGCAGTACGGTTACGCCCGCTTTTCCATGGAGGAGAGCTACACGGCGGCGGAGTACCTGCTGGCCCACTGCCCCGATCTGGACGCCGTGTTTGCCATGTCGGATCTGATGGCGCTGGGGGCCGTGCGTGCCTTCCAGGATCACGGTCTGCGGGTGCCGCAGGATATCGGCGTGGCCGGGTACGACGGTATTTCGCTGGGGCGGTTCACCGTGCCGCGGCTGACGACCATCCGCCAGAACACCGCGCTGCTCTCCCAGCGTGCCGCGCAGATTTTGCTTGCCAGCATCGAGCATAACGCCCCTGCGGTGCATGAGGTTGTGCCGTTTGAGCTTATTTTGGGGGAGAGCGTGTGATACAAAGGCTTCCCCCTTTCCCAATATCGCACCGTAGGGGCCGGACATGTCCGGCCCTCCACCTTGCCATAATGCCGCGGGCCGGGCATGCCCGGCCCCTACAACTCTATGATAAAAAGCAGGTACCCACGTTTTACCGTGGATACCTGCTTTTTTTCTATCATTCTGCCGCGCTCTCCGGGGTGGCTATGCCAAATTGCTCGTTGAACCGCCGCTCGACCTCGGCGTCTACATAGTCGTCGTCGGGGTAGACATCGTCGTGGGCGTTGGCGTATTCCTCGGCGATATCATCGCGCAGCCGGGTCTTGATGTACTCGTCGCGGTCGGCCTCGCTGGAGAAGCTGGAGCCGTCATAGTGGTAGCTTTCCGTCACGCGCTGGGCCACCTGGGCAGCGGTCAGCCCCGCCGGGTAGGAGGCGACGCAGTCCAGGTAGTAGCTGATGCCGTCGTCGGTGTCCTCCCCGCTGGAGAAGTGGTAGCTCGTAAAGCCCAGGTCCTTGTCCGCGGCCAGCTGCATAATGCCTATGCAGTCGGCGGCAAAGGACTCGGCGTCGGCGTAGGGGCCGGTCAGGGTGGCGTTCAGCACGCAGTCGTCGCCGCTTTGCAGCGTGTAGCTGCCGCCCGCGCCGTGGTTGAACCAGACGTTGACACCGCAGTAGCCCGTTTTGGCTTTCAGCTCCGGGTCGGCGGTCAGGGCACTGTACAGGGCGTCCACCTTTTCCGTCTCGATGCGGCTTATGGCGCTGCTGCGGGCAGGGCCCCACTCACTGACAGCCAGGGGCAGCAGCGCCGCCGCGCCGACAACGCAAAGAGTGAACGCCGTACCCAGCATGGCCAGCCAGTCAAACTTGACCAGCACATCGGGCTTGGCGCTGTACACGAGCATTTCAATACCCAGCACAATGAGGATGACCGGGGAGAACTTTACAATTTGCAGCAGGTTGAACGCCGGCACGATTTGGTAGAGCATCAGCAGCACGCCGGCCAGGATCAGCACCAGTGCAAACGCCAGCGTCCCCACGCGGCGTGTCTTTTTCGGGGTGGTTTTTTCGTCCATGATTCTATTACCTCATTTATTCTTCGTTGCACAGTAGGGGCCGGGCATGCCCGGCCCGCGCGTGTATGGCGGG
>ENA-ORNT01001712-ORNT01001712.1-human-gut-metagenome-genome-assembly--contig:-NODE-1712-length-14390-cov-7.279944_pt1 | contig 14390 bp, 11 predicted proteins | sample MGYA00242120_ERZ509032 | MGnify/ENA primary metagenome ERZ509032 (study PRJEB26280, sample SAMEA2338729) | human gut metagenome | biome: human gut; feature: human-associated habitat; material: faeces...
CGCTGCCAGAATTCCTCCGCCGCGGCGGAAAGCACCGAGGGCGTCATTGAGTTTGACAACCTGCGGCTGGATATGAACAGCTATGAGCTGCGGGTCAAGGGCAAGGTGGTGGAGGCTCCTCCCAAGGAGCTGGAGCTGCTCAACTGCCTGGCCTCCCACCCCAACCGCGTTTACACCCGCGACCAGCTGCTGGACGAGGTGTGGGGATTTGAGTATTACGGCGATTCCCGCACCATTGACGTCCATGTCAAGCGCTTGCGCGAGAAGCTGGCAGGGGCCTCTGATAAATGGGAGCTCAAGACCGTGTGGGGCGTGGGTTATAAATTCGAGGTGCGTCAGTAATGCGCAAGAGTATTTCCGTGGCGTTCTTCTCCACGGTGTCCACCCTGATGGTGCTGGGCATCGTGTTGATGGGCGGTTCAGAGTGGCTGCTGTTCAGCAACTATTTTGCCAAGGACCGCTACGCCACGCTGGATGAGGTGGTCAATGTCACCCGGCGGACAGCGCAGTATCTGGTGCAGGAGGCGGCTCTGCCCGAGGGCGAGGAGCTGGACACCCTGAGCACCAAGCTGGAGATCATTGGCGAGAGCGCGGAGGCCTACCTGTTCTTTACGGACAACGAGGGCAACGTGCTCATCGCCTCCAACCCGGACAAGCTCAGCGGCTGCGCTGTGCCGGAAGCGGTGCTGCAGAAGACCGACGCGGCACCGGAAAACTACCACCTCTTCAGTACCATGGACGGCGTGCTCACGGAGAAGAGCTATGTCTCGGCCAGTGAGCTGCGCTCGGAGCGGGGCGGACACAGCGGTTATGTCTTCCTCTGCTCCTCCGGTGAGCAGCTGACGGAGTTCAAGCAGCAGTTCTGGTCCAACTTCCTGCTGTCGTCCTGCGTGATGCTGCTCTGCGCCAGCGTGCTGACCAAAGTGCTGATGCACAAGCTTACCGACCCGCTCCAGAAAGTGACGGATGCCGCCCAGCGGTTTGGCGGCGGCGACCTCTCGGTCCGTGTGGAGGGCGTCGAGGGCGAGGGCGAAGTGGCCGATCTGGCCCGCACCTTTAACACCATGGCCGAAAACATCCAGATGAACGACAACTCCCGGGGCCAGTTCATGGGCAACATCGCCCACGAGCTGCGCACCCCCATGACCACCATCAAGGGCTTCATCGACGGCATTCTGGACGGGACCATCCCGCCGGAGATGCAGAACCACTATTTGCAGCTGGTCAGTGAGGAGACCGGGCGGCTGGCCCGGCTGATCCAGAACATGCTGGACCTCTCCAAGCTGGAAAGCGGCGAGTATCAGGTCAACGCCCGGATGTTCAACATCTGGGAGACCCTGACCGGCGTGGCCCTCTCGGCGGAGCAGCGGATCAACGACGGGATGATCGACATTGACGGCCTGACCATGGACGAAAAAGTCCTCGTCTACGCCGACCCGGACCTCATCCATCAGGTGGCCTACAACCTGCTGGACAACGCCATCAAATTCACCCCGGCAGGCGGCACCATCCGCTTCTCGGTGGAAAAGCTGGGCCCTGAAGTGGAAATCTCGATCTGGAACTCCGGCCAGGGCATCAGCCCGGAGGCACTGCCCTATGTGTTCCAGCGGTTCTATAAAGAAGACCGCTCCCGCGGGCTCCATGCCCGGGGTGCCGGCCTGGGCCTGAACATCTGCAAGGTGCTGGTGAACCTCTCCGGCGGTCAGATCCGGGTGGAGAGCCAGCAGGGCGAGTGGTGCAAGTTCGTCTTCACCCTGCCCACCCAGCCGCCCAACCCCGGCGAGATGAAGCGCCTGCCCGACGAGAGCGGACGCCCCGGCGCGGTGGAAGACCCCGCCAGCATGAAACCTGTCAACTGAATCACGGCAGTCAGACTACCCCGGGCACTCGGGATGGTCTGGCTGCTTTTACATTTGCTGCGGCGGATTGCGTTCTTTCCGTGAAAAACACGGCCGCGGGTTTGATTTTTTGCCCGTTTTCATGTAAACTAAAGAGTAACCATGTCAGGGCTGTTTCCCACCGCAAAAACGACGGTTTTGACATGACTTGCAGAATAAAATTCTCTAAAAATAACGGAGAGTAAATTAAAATGACGATCGTAAGTCCTTCGATTCTTTCAGCCAATTTTTCCTGCCTGGGTGCGGACTGCCGCATGGTGCTGGATGCCGGCGCGCAGATGCTGCACTATGACGTGATGGACGGCCACTTTGTGCCCAACATCAGCTTTGGCGTGCCCGTGCTCAAGAGCCTCCACAAGGCCATGCCGGACGCGTTCTATGATGTCCACCTGATGATCAGCCACCCGCTGCAGTATGCAGAGCCGTTCATCAAGGCGGGTGCCACGCTGTACAATTTCCACCTCGAGTGCGAGGATGACATCCAGCAGACCATCGACGCGGTGAAAGCGCTGGGCTGCAAGGTGGGCCTCACCATCAAGCCCGGCACCGCCCCGGAGGCGCTGGAGCCTTATCTGGACCAGCTGGATCTGGTGCTGGTGATGAGCGTGGAGCCCGGCTTCGGCGGGCAGAAGTTCATGCCCTCGGCGCTGGACAAGCTCCGCTGGCTCAAGGCAGAGCGGGAAGCACGCGGCCTTTCCTACCTGCTGGAGGTGGACGGCGGCGTGGATGCCGCCACCGCACCCCTGTGCGTAGAAGCCGGTGCCGATGTGCTGGTGGCAGGCAGTGCCGTGTTCGGCGCCGCCGACCCTGCTGCGGCTGTGGGCGCACTGGCCAGCCTGTAAGGAGGCCCGTATATGGATGAAGCTTTGATCCAAGAGCAGGAACGGCAGCTGCAAAAGACCGGTCGGTACTATAAGCACGTTTTCTGGCTGTGTGTGCCGTTGCTGTGCATGGCCTGCTATTTCTATGGGGCGCGTCCGCTGCTGCTGTGCGGCATCGCCCTGCTTACCGGCAACCTGTGCGACCGTCTGGTGGCGCTGCTGCGCCATCGGGTGTACACCAATAAAGATCTCTCCAACGAGAGCTTCAGCCTGATCATCGCCCTGCTCATGCCCGCCACCGTGGACATCTATGTGCTGGTGGTGGCAGTGCTGGCGGGCGTATTGATCGGCAAGGAGGTCTTTGGCGGCTACGGCAGCTATCCCTTCAACCCCGCTGCCGTGGGCTACGCCGTGGCGGCGGTATCGTGGCCGGAGCAGGTGGTGCGCTACCCGCAGCCCTATACGCCGCTGCCCCTGTGGAACGCCTCTGCCGTGCCGGTGAGCAGCACCATCGAGGATACCCTGCGCAGCGGCGGCATCCTGAATCTGAACTCCCTTGCCATCGCGCTGGGCGAGTTTGCCGCCCCCATGGGCACCGGTGCGGCGCTGGTCATTCTGGCCTGCGGCCTTGTGCTGTGGACCCAGAAGGACGTGCACATCGGCGCATCGGCAAGTTTTCTGATCACCTGCGGGCTCATCGCCTTCTTCTTCCCGCGTCAGGTGGGTTTGGCGGACAGCACCCTCTTCAGCAGCCTGCTGCCCCGCCTGCAGGGCATCCGGGACGAGCTGCACACCGGTGCGGTGCTGTTCTGTGCGGTGTTCCTGCTCAACGAACCCTACACCTGCGCCCATCACCGGCTCGGACGCATCCTGTACGGCGCCCTGGTGGGTGCTGCCACCATGGGCTTCCGCTATTTCGGCGTGTACGAGACCGGCGTCTGCTTTGCACTGCTGGCCGTCAACAGTGTGTCCGCGCTCATTGACCGCACGGAGGAGCGGCTGTACCGTCTGCTGCACCGTCTGCCGTCCGAACGAAAGGAGGCTGCGGAATGAAAAAGCGTACTGCGGAACTGATTTTAAAGGATCCCGAAAAGTTTGCCCATCACGACCGCGTGTTCCTGAATAACCCGGTGGTCATGCAGGGCATGGGTCTGGCACCGCTGGTGGTCGTGGCTACCACCGGCCAGAACGGCCTGATGCTGGCGGCGGCGGTGACGCTGCTGCTGGTGCCCTCCCGCGTGCTGGCCTGCCTGCTCAGCCGCCTTGTACCCCTGCGGGACGAGGAGCCTACCCCGGAGCAGCTGCAAAAAAAGCTGCTGCCCCGCGCACTTTTGTACGCAGCCAGCGCCGCTGTGGTGTACCTGGCGGCATATCCCATTTTGAACTTCGTGTTTGGCACCGGGCTTTTGAACCTTGGCATCTACCTGCCCATGCTGGTGGTGGAGCCGCTTCTGACCTACCGCTTCGGCCGCGTGCAGGAGACGGTGCACAAGGCCGTTTCCAAGGGCGTGCGCATCACCGTGGGCTACGCGCTGCTGCTGCTCGTGGTGGGCGTGGTGCGCGAGTGGCTCAGCCTTGGCACCGTGTTCGGTGCCCCGGTGGGGCGCTGGGCGCTGCTGCCGCTGGCTAAGATGCCGGCGGGCGGCTTTATCGTGCTGGGCATCCTGTGCGCCATCTGGCGCGCTGCGGCTGCAAAGCGCAAGGAATATCTGAAAAAGGAAGCGCGGGATACCCTGACCGTGCACTACCAGAAGGAGGTGAACCGCGAACCGTGAAGGAAGTTGTAAGCAGCTCGGCAGTGTTTTTCAGCTATGCACTGCTGGCCATTTTTGCACAGAACGCTGTCTTTACCCGTGCACTGGGCGTGTCCCGCATGGTGCAGCTGGTGGGGGACGACCGCACCAGCAGCGCCTTGTTCGGCATGATGCTGTGCATCACGCAGGTGCTGGTGGCGCCGGTGGCTTTCCTTGCCGGGCGGTTCATTGCCCCGCTGGATAACCGCGCCCAGCTGCGCCCGCTGGTGTATATTGCCAGCATTGCCGTGGTGTGTCTGGCGGAGCATCTGGTGCTGTGGCTGCTGCGCAGCCTGCCCCGCCGCGCCCAGCTGCTGCGCATCGTGCCGCTGGCCGCGCTGAACAGCGGCGTGCTGGGCACGGTGCTGGTGGAGCGCACCCAGTCCTTTACCCTTGGCCAGAGCCTTGGCTTTGGCCTTGGCAGCGGCCTTGGCTATGTGCTGGCGGTGCTGCTGGTCACCGAGGCGCGCCACCGCCTGCGCAGCAAAGCGATCCCCAAAGCATTCCGCGGCCTGCCCATCACGCTGGTGTATATCGGCGTGCTGGCGCTGGCAATCTATGGCTTTACCGGACATTCCGTCATCCTGTAATGCAGACAGGGAGGAAAAGATACCATGGCTAAGTATAAACGTCAGAAGGTCAAGCATTATCACCGCAGCTTTTACAGCCGTGAAATGCGCGTCAAGCGCGGCATCGGCATTGCGGTGCTGGTGGCGGCAGTGCTGGCAGCAGCATGGTTTGCCGCACCCCATGTGCTGGATTGGGCCACCCACACCTGGTATACCGTGGTCAAGGACCGGGACTTGGAGGCCGAAAACGCTTCCCGCGCCGAGGCAGCAGCCTCCTCTGCGGCGGCAAGCAGCGCTGCCGCCTCACAGGCAGCGTCTGAACCGGAGCCGGAAGAGGAAAAGCCGCTGGACGGCAAGGCCATTACCGGCGGCAGCTGGGCAGAGCTGGACGTGACCACCCTGACCGATGAGGCCGCCATCCGCGCCGCCGCCCGACAGCTGAAGCAGCAGGGCGCAGACTACGCCCTTGTCACCCTGAAGGACGCCGCTGGCACGGTGTACTACGCTTCCGGGGTGGCAGCCGCTGCCCAGAGCATCACCGAAAACCCGGTGGATGCGGCCAATATCGCCGCCATCCTGCGGGAGGAGGGCATTATCCCGGCGGCGCAGCTTGCCGCCTTTACCGACCCGGTGTCGGTGTACACCGACCGCAGCATGGGCGTGCACTACGATGGCAACAGCCTCTGGCTGGACAACGTCAGCGCAGCCAAGGGCGGCAAGGCATGGATGAACCCCTTTGCCGCAAGCGCGGTGCAGTATGTCGGCGACCTCATTGAGGAGGTGCAGGGCATGGGCTACGAGCAGGTGGTGCTTACCGGGGTGCAGTTCCCCAATATCATCACCCGCAAGCAGGACTTCGGTGCCTCCGGCGGCAAGAGCCGGGAGGGACGCGCCGCCCAGCTGACGGCGGATATCGCCGCATGGCAGACCCGCTTTGCAGGCAGCGTGACCCTGTGGGTCAGCTACCCGGACGCATTGTGCACCGCCGCTACCGATGCCATTGGCACCACCGGCACGTCCCTTGGCATGGAAAACCTGCTGGTCACCAGCAGCACCGCACTGGATGCGGACAGCCGCGCTGCGCTGGAGCAGGCCGCTGCCGACGCCGGTGTGCAGCACATTGTGGTGCACGACACCGCAGCGTTCCGCTGAGAAGCGGCTTTGATAGAGAGGGGAGGAAACGACTATGAAACCGACTACCTGTTTTGCACCCGCACACATCCTGCTGCCTTCGGAGCAGGTGCCGCTGGAGCAGTGGGGCTGCATTGCCTGTGACCAGTTCACCAGCGACCGCAGCTACTGGCAGCGGGCAGAAGAGACCGCTGCGGGTGCGCCCAGCACCCTGAACCTGATCCTGCCGGAGGTGTATCTGGAGGACGGAGACGCCGACGCGCGGGTGGAAAAGATCCACGCCACCATGCAGGACTACGCCCAGAACGTGCTCACCCGGGCGGTGGACGGCTTTATTTATGTGGAGCGCACCGAGCAGAGCGGCCGGGTGCGGCAGGGTCTTGTAGGACGTGTGGACTTGGAGGTTTACAGCTACCGCCGGGGCGAAAAATGCACCGTGCGCCCCAGCGAGTGCACCGTGGAAAGCCGCATCCCGCCCCGCATGAAGGTGCGTACCGGCGCTGCGCTGGAAACGCCCCATATCATGATGCTGGCGGATGACCCGGACTGCACCCTCATCGAGCCCATTGCCGCCCACAAGGACAGCCTGCCCAAGGTATACGAGGGCGAGCTGATGCTGGGCGGCGGCCATGTGGCAGGCTGGGCAGTGGAGGACCCCGCCCTCATCGCACAGATCGAAAATGCGCTGACCGTGCTGGGCAGTCAGGAAGAATTTGACAAGAAATACCCCGATGCCACCCGCCGCGACCCGCTGACGCTGGCCGTGGGCGATGGCAACCACTCGCTGGCTACCGCAAAGGCCTGCTGGGAGGAGCTGAAAAAGACTCTGACCCCGGAGCAGGCAGAAAACCACCCTGCCCGCTGGTGCTTGGCAGAGGTGTGCAACGTGCATTCCCCGGCTATTGAGATTGAGCCCATCCACCGGGTACTGTTCAACGTGGACTGCGCCACCGTACTGCTGAGCCTCATTACATGGAGCGATTCCAACATGGCAGGCTGCTGCTTTGGCGGCAGCAAAAAGCAGCCTTTTACGCTGGCGGGCCCCCACATGGCCAATGTGCTCAGCTTTGAGGACCCCACCGAGCCGCTGACCGTGGGCACCATCGACGATTTTATTTCGGATTATATCGAGCGCCACCCGGAAGCAAAGGTGGACTATGTGCATGACGAACCGGCAGTGCGTGCTTTGTGCAAGCAGGGCGCAGTGGCGTTTTTGATGCCGCCCTTCGCCAAGAGCGACCTGTTCCGCGGCGTTGTGATGGGCGGTGTGCTGCCCCGCAAGACCTTCAGCATGGGACACGCGGAGGAAAAGCGCTACTACATCGAGTGCCGGAAGATCACAGAATAATAGGAGAACCATGACATTTAAAGAACTGAATCTGTCCGCCCCGCTGCTGCGCGCTGTGCAGGAAGCGGGCTACGAGACCCCCTCGCCCATTCAGGCAGCGGCCATCCCGCCGGTGCTGGCTGGCCGGGATCTGATGGGCTGCGCCCAGACCGGCACCGGCAAGACGGCGGCCTTTGCGCTGCCCATGCTGGACCGGCTCACCGCCAATGCGCCCCGCCGCAAGGGCGCTGTCCGTGCGCTGATTTTGACCCCCACCCGGGAGCTGGCTTTGCAGATCGGCGAAAACTTTGAAGCCTACGGCAAGTACCTGAAATTGCGCAGCACCGTCATCTTTGGCGGCGTGGGGCAGGCTCCGCAGGTGGAAGCGCTGAAAAAGGGCGTGGACATCCTCATCGCCTGCCCGGGACGGCTGAATGACCTGATCGGACAGGGCTTTATCGACCTGTCCGCTTTGGAAATTTTTGTGCTGGACGAGGCCGACCGGATGCTGGACATGGGCTTTGTCCATGACGTGAAAAAGGTCATTGCAAAGCTGCCCGCCCAGCGCCAGAACCTGATGTTCAGTGCCACCATGCCCGCCGAGATCGAGCAGCTGGCTGCCGGCATCCTGCATGACCCCGCCTTTGTCAAGGTGGATCCGGTGTCCAGCACCGTGGACCGCATCCAGCAGAGCCTGTACTATGTGGAAAAGGGCAACAAAAAGCTTTTGCTGCCGTGGCTCATCAAAAATCTGCAGCCGCCGGTGGTCAATGCACTGGTGTTCAGCCGCACCAAGCACGGCGCGGATAAGATCGCAAAAGACCTGACAAAGCAGGGCATCCCTGCCGCCGCCATCCACGGCAACAAAAGCCAGACTGCCCGCGTCACCGCGCTGGAGGATTTCAAGTCCGGCAAGACCCGGGTGCTGGTGGCCACCGATATCGCTGCCCGCGGCATTGATATCAGCGAGCTTTCCCATGTGTTCAACTACGACCTGCCCGAGGTGCCGGAGACCTATGTGCACCGTATCGGGCGCACCGCCCGCGCCGGTGCGGACGGCACCGCCGTCAGCTTCTGCGCCCCGGAGGAGCAGGAGTACTTGGCAGGCATTGAAAAGCTGAACCGCCGCAAGATCCCGGTGGTATCCGGTCATCCGTGGGACGGCGTGCCCGCCCCGGTGCGCCCGGTGCTGCCCGTGCGCGGCAAAAAGCCCCGCCCCGAAGCAGAAAACTTGGCCGAAGCGCCGAAAAAACAGGCCGAAACTGCGCCCGCAAAGGCTGCAAAGGCAGCTGCGCCCGCGCCGAAGCAGGAGCCGAAGGCTGCAAAGAACGCGGTGCCTGCAAAACCGAAAAAAGAGGAAACACTGATGCAAGACAGCAACGCAAAGCGCGGGGCCCGCAACGACCGCCGCGCCAACAACCGGGGCGCAAACGCCCCCAAGGAAGCGGCAGCGCCCCGCGCCCGCCGCGAGAATGCCGCCCCCGCCCGAGGCAGCAACGTCCAGCCCAAGTTTGACCCCCATTTTGTCAGCGCCCCGGAGGCTACTCCGCTGCGCCCGGCACGCAAGACCCCTGCCGCTCCGGCAGCACCTGCCGCTCCCGCCAAGAACCAGCTCGATGCCAAGGTGGTTGCCCCTGCCGATTTGCGCAAGGAGGGCAGCGGCCTTGATCTGCCTATTGCCCCCCGCCGCAACGACCGCAGCGACCGGGGTGAACAGCGCAATGTCCGCCCCGCTGCCCAGAGCAATAACGCCCGCCCTGCCCGCAGCGAGCGCGGCAATGCAGGCAGCCAGAACCGCACCGGCAGCGCACCCCGTGCTGCCAAGGCCGAACCTGCCCGCCGCGGCCGCAGTGCCGCCGCCCGGGACGAGGACCCGGGGCTGATGCTCATCAGCCGCCGTCCGCCCCAGCAGAAGTATACCAGCTTTGAGGAGTATATGGACGCCCACGGCGGTGCTACCGCACCCATTGAGGACCACAGCGAAGAAGTATGAGCCAGAACGAAGCCTTTGCCCCGTGGCAGTGCCCCCTGTGCGGCGGCGCGCTGCAAGGGGAGAACGACCTGAAATGTGAAAAAGGCCACTGTTTTGACCACGCCCGGGAGGGCTACTGGCATCTTTTGCCGGTGCAGAGCATGCGCACCAAAGCCCCCGGGGACAGCAAGGAGATGGTTGCCGCCCGCCGCGCCTTCCTGAACGCCGGATACTACGGCATCTTCGGGCAGGCGCTGGGGGAGCTGTGCCTTGCCCACGGTGTGCCCGCCGCCCCGGATGCCCCGCTGCATCTGCTGGACGCAGGCTGTGGCGAGGGCTGGTACGACCGCTGCATCGCGCAGCAGTTCGCGGCGGCAGAAAAGCCGCTGCAGCTGGCCGGGTTCGATATCGCAAAGCCCGCCGTGCGTCTGGCTGCAAAGGCGCTGCCCGCCGCGCAGTATGCGGTGGCGTCCAGCTTCAGCCAGCCGGTGCGCACCGGCTGGGCAGACGTGCTGCTGAACTGCTTTTCGCCCTTTGCACAGGAGGAATTCAGCCGGGTGCTGCGCCCGGGCGGGCGCATGATCTACGTTGTACCGGGGGCAGAGCACCTGTACCAGATGAAGGCCGTGCTCTACGAAAAGCCCTACAAAAACCCGGTGCAGCAGGTGGAGTACCCGGGTTTCCGCGCCATTGATGAGCGTGAGGTGCAGGGCACCATCACCGTGCCCGCCGCCCAGCTGGAAGCCCTGTTTGCCATGACCCCCTACTACTGGAAAACACCCCGCGACGGTGCCGCCCGCCTTGCGGCTCTGCCGCAGCTCACCACCACCATCGCTTTCCGCTTTCTGGTGTTTGAAAAGCTGTAATAAGATACAAAAGGACTGCCGTGCACCAGCACGGCAGTCCTTTTTTGTGCCCATTCTCATGCTTGTTGATTTTCACAAGAACTGGAATACTAATATATCAATTTCGCACAAAAACAATAAAATCTATTTACAAGTGCATTGTATTGTGGTACGATTTGTGCAGATTTCGATGGCATGATACAACTGGAATGTCTATCGGGCCCGGCAGCAGGGCGTTTGCTGCACAGCTTTGGGCGGCTTTGCTCTGCACAAATGAGCCGTCTGCATTTAAAAGGAGAAATGATGATGAACAGAAGAGACTTTATGAAGCTTTCTGCCGCTTCTGCTGTGACCATGGGCGCAGTGGCTGGCATGGCGCCCGCATCCTTTGCTGAAAACGCTGGCGTGCACACCGATGCTGAGGTGCAGGCCATGGTGGCAGAGGAACTCCGTCTCTCCCGCGAGGTGGCCTTTTATCCGGCTGCTTTCCGGGGCGATTTTGACAAGTTCTATGTGCTGTTCCACAAGCTGTCCCGTGCTCAGTACGAGAAGGTGGACGGTGCAGCTGTGCCCGGCATCAATGCTTCTCACTACGAGATGTGTGTTGCCCTGACCAATGCCCGCAAGGCGCTGCGCCAGATCAAGGACCCCAAGAGTACCGTTTGGGAAATTTGGGGAGATCAGATGGCCGTGGAATCTCCGCTGCCCACCAACTGGGAAAATTGCTACGATAACGAGGGCTTCCGTCCCTTCCTGAACCCGTACCTGCTGCGAGATCAGGGCAAGGTGAAGGGCAACGTGATTATTATTGCAGGCGGCGGCAGCACCCACCGCAACAACGTGGTGGAAGGCTACCCGGTGGCCGAGTTCTTCAACAAGAACGGCTACAACGCCTTTGTGCTGCAGCGCCGCGTCAACCCCTACGCCGCTGTGGATCAGCAGCTGGATCTGGCACGCGCTATCCGCTACATCCGCCACAACGCCTCTGAAAAACACATCGGCAAGACCGATATCATGATCGCTGTGGGCTTCTCTGCTGGCGGCATGAATGTAATGCAGGTGGTGGCCGACCAGTTCGGCACTACGAATACCCCGGATAAGGTCTATCCCAGCTACGTCTGCGATGCTGTGGACTATGAGAGTGCCGACCTGAATGTGGCGATTCCCATCTACGGCCTGTTCGTCACTGGTCTGAACTTCACGAAGAACCCCAACCTGCCTCCGGTCTTTGGTGTTGTGGGTCAGAAAGATGGCCTGAGTGCGATGATGCTGCCCTCTCTGCCGGAGTGCGCGGATATCTTCAAGGATTTCAGCTTCTATCTGGCACCCGATGCGCCCCACGGTGTGGGCTTGGGCACTGGCACCAAGGGCTATGTGGATTACTACACCCAGATCGCCCAGTGGCCGGATATGGCTGTCAACTTCATCGAGAGCCGTCTGGGGCTGATGGAAAAGAAGATCGACATGGACTCCGTGGGCTTTGCATGGTAAGCTGCCCCGACAGAAGTACCTGAAAAACAACGACCCGCCGCATCTCTTTCAGTGCGGCGGGTCATTGTTTGTAAAAATGTTATGTATGATACTCCATCCACTTGCCCTTCCACGCATACAGGATCATGAGCAATGCGCCCAGACCCCAGCTGACGGGGTAGAGGATGAACACGCCCTCGATGCCGGAGAAGAAGGGCAGCAGAAACTGGATCCATACCACACGGAACAGGCACAGCGAGACCAGCAGCACCACCATGGGCGGGATGCTGGCACCCGTGCCGCGCACGGCACCGGCAAGGCCGTGCAGGATGCTGAGCAGGAAGTAGAACGGACAGAACCACCGCATGGCCAGCTTGCCGTAGGTGACAACGGCCTCATCGGCGGTGAACAGGTGCAGAATGGCGTCCTGTCCGGCCAATAGCGCCGCGCCGGTGCAAAGGGTGTAGATGACCCCGATGGCAAGGGTGACCCAGACTGAGCGCTTTACCCGGTCCAGACGCCCCGCGCCGTAGTTCTGCCCCACAAAGGTGGTGGCGGCCATGCTGATGCTGCTGACCGGCAGGATGTTGAAGCCGTCGATCTTCATATAGGCCGCAAAGCCCGCCATGGCGGCGGCGCCGTAGCTGTTCACGCTGGCCTGCACCAGCACGTTGGAAAAGGAGATGACCATGTTCTGGATGCCGGTGGGCAGACCCACCCGGATGATGCGGCCTGCCATTTTGCGGTGCAGCCGGATGGCGGAAAGTTCCACCCGGCAGGCGTCCTCGCTTTTCATCAAAAAGCGCAGGCTCAGCACGCAGGACACCAGCTGGCTTAAGTCGGTGGCGATGGCAGCGCCTGCCACCCCCATCCGTAGCCCCACGATGAACACAAGGTCCAGCACGATGTTGGTCACCGACGCCCATGCCAGATACACCAGCGAGCGGCGGGAGTTGCCGGCGGCGTTCAGGATGCCGGCGGTCATGTTATACACCACGCTGAACAGCACCCCGCCAAAGTAGATGCGGATATAGGTCACGGCGTCCGCCAGCACCTCGGCGGGGGTGTTCATGGCCACCAGCAAAGCGCGCCCGCAGGCAACGCCGCCCACCGTCAGCAAAAGCCCCATGACCACCGCAATGGCAAGGGAGGTGTGCACCGCCTCGCGGGTCTCCTTGTGGTCGCCCGCGCCCAGATACTGCGACACCACCACGCCCGCGCCCACGGCAAGTCCCTGACTGAAGCCGATGAGCAGGTAGATGGGCGACCCGCTGGAGCCCACGGCGGCAAGGGCATTGCTGCCCACAAAATTGCCCACGATGATGCTGTCGGCGGTGTTGTACATCTGCTGCAGCAGGTTGCCGAAGATCAGCGGCAGGGCAAACAGCAGCAGGCTTTTTACAATGCTGCCCTCGGTCATAAGGGTAGCGGTATTCCGTGTTTTTACGGCGGCCATGGGGTTCCTCCTCTCAGCGCAAAAAATCGCTTATACCCCCTAGCATAGCACAAATCCCGCCCCGGGACAAGGGGCGGGGCTGACGATTTTAAATTGTCTCACCCGCAGACAACAGCGGCGGCGCGGCGCTGCCGTGCAGCTTGCGGGCGAGGTGGTTTTGGGTGATCTTCACCACCGTACCGGACAGCGCCACTACGCCGATGAGGTTCGGCAGCATCATCAGGCCGTTGAAGGTGTCGGATAGCGTCCATGCAAGGTCCAGCCGCATCACTGCGCCCGCCGGCATCAGCGCTACGAACAGCACCCGGTAAAATGCCCCAGCCCCCGCGCCGAAGAGATACTCCACGGCCTTGCAGCCGTAGCAGCTCCAGCCCAGCACGGTGGAATAGGCGAACAGCAGGATGCACACCGCAATGAGCTTGGACCCCAGCGTGCCGAACACGGCGTCAAAGGCCTGCCCCACCAGTGCACTGCCCGCCGCCCCGGCGGCAATGCGCCCGGTGTCCGGCTCCACAAAGCCGGAGGTCAGCACCACCAGCGCCGTCAGGGTGCACACCACCATGGTGTCTGCAAACACCTCAAAAATGCCCCACATGCCCTGCTGCACCGGCTCCTTTACGTTGGAAGCCGCGTGCACCATCACTGAGGAGCCAAGCCCTGCTTCGTTGGAAAAAGCACCCCGCTTGAAGCCCCAAGTGACCGCCCGGGACAGCCCGTAGCCCACCATGCCCCCACCGGCGGCGCGCAGCCCGAATGCGCCCTTTACGATGGCGGCAAGCGCCGCCGGGACGGCAGTGATGTGCACCCCCACCACGGTGAGCGCACCCACGATGTACAGCAGCGCCATGGCGGGGACAAGCCGTTCCGCCACCGCAGCCACACGCTTCAGCCCGCCAAGCAAAATTACCGCCGACACTGCCGCCAGCACTGCGCCGGTGACGGCCTCCGGCACGCCAAAAGCCGCCTGCAGATTGCCCGCGATGGAATTGAGCTGGCTCAGGTTGCCGATGCCAAAGCTTGCCAGCGCGCAGAACGCAGCAAACAGCACCGCCAGCACCCGCCCCGGCTTGCCGCCAAGGCCGTCCCGCAGGTAGTACATCGGCCCGCC
>ENA-ORNT01001715-ORNT01001715.1-human-gut-metagenome-genome-assembly--contig:-NODE-1715-length-14376-cov-24.803645_pt1 | contig 14376 bp, 13 predicted proteins | sample MGYA00242120_ERZ509032 | MGnify/ENA primary metagenome ERZ509032 (study PRJEB26280, sample SAMEA2338729) | human gut metagenome | biome: human gut; feature: human-associated habitat; material: faeces...
ACTAAACAAAATACATCATGTAGCCGTGATTTGCTCTGACTATGAGCAATCTAAGTATATTTCTATACAGAAGTGTTGGGCTTGAAGATCGTGAGCGAACATTATCGTGAGGAACGCCACTCATGGAAGGCGGACTGCCGATAGAACTGTACGAGAGTTAAAAAGCATCACTTATAGGTATTGCCCGACTCACAACTAAATTGTATCTTTGCATCGTAACTAACAGATAAAAGACTATGACAGAAATGACAGCAACAATAATCATTGGACTTCTGATTCCGCTATTGGGAACGATGCTTGGTTCGGCTTTCGTATTCATAATGAAAGACGAGATGTCTGCGCGATTGCAAAAGTCGTTATTGGGCTTTGCTTCTGGAGTGATGGTAGCAGCGTCCGTATGGTCTTTGCTCATTCCCGCTATGGAGATGAAAGCTGACAGCGGCGCATGGTCGGTAGTGCCGGCAGCTGTAGGATTCATGATGGGCATAGGTTTCCTGCTGCTTATTGACGAGCTGACGCCCCACCTCCATATCGGAACCGACAAGCCTGAGGGCATACGCTCGCACCTGTCAAAGACGGCTATGCTTGCCCTTGCTGTAACCATCCACAACCTTCCCGAAGGAATGGCAGTTGGCGTGGTGTTTGCAGGAGCTGAAAACGGTGCTTCGCATATCTCGTTAGCCGGAGCCATTTCCGTTTCGTTGGGCATTGCCATTCAGAACATTCCCGAAGGCGCCATTATCTCCATGCCTATGCGTGCGGCAGGCAACAGCCGATGGAAATCCTTCGTGTTAGGATCGCTGAGCGGAGTGGTAGAGCCTATAGGAGCCATTGCCGTTCTGCTGCTTGCCTCACTCATTATGCCCGCCCTCCCCTACATGCTCGCCTTTGCAGCAGGAGCCATGTTCTACGTAGTGGTGGAAGAGCTAATCCCTGAAGCCTCAAGCGGCCAGCACAGCAATCTCAGCACTATCGGCTTCGCCATAGGTTTCGTGCTGATGATGGTGCTTGATGTTGTTATGGGTTAACAAAAATATATTGATTATGAAGCAAGTTAACATACAGAACTACCAATCGCCATACATAAGCTTATGGAACATCTGCGGACATGGAAGGTGTAAAAAAATAAAAAATAAAAATAGAATTTAGTTAAAACACATTAAAGCAAAATCCGTAAGCATCTGACATAGCCAATACTAACCTTTAGGTAACTGAGGCAACAATAAGTGCCTTCTTGTATAATCCGCTGAATGTCATTAACTTTGCAGTGCAATTTTGCAAAACAAAACAATAAAGACAACAGAAAGACATGAAGAATTATGCTATCAAGAACCTAAATGGTTGGCAGAACGTAGAAGGTAAGATATTCCTTGGTAAGGAACTCGGATTGACCGGTGCAGAAGCATCGTTGCAGCGTATTGCAGCAGGCGAAGACGCACCCTTCTTCCATTCGCACAAGACCCACGAAGAGCTTTATGTGATCATCTCGGGCAAAGGCGAGTATGAAGTGGACGGCGAGAAGACAGCCGTAAACGAAGGCTCCATCATCCGCGTATCTCCAGCAGGCGTACGTGCATTGCGCAACACATCAGACAAAGACATGGTGATGATGTGCATTCAGTACGAGTCGAAGCCTATCACAGACATTATGGAAGATGCCAACATCATCCCATTAAACAAATAATGAACGAAAAAAAAGAACAGACCAAAAGAGACATAAGAGACGCATTATTCATCGACTGCCCTATCCGCAATGTCCTTGCGCGTGTAGGCGACAAATGGTCGCTCCTTGTGCTGTACAACCTACAGCACAAGGAGCCTATGCGTTTTAAGGAGCTGCAGCGTCAGATGCCCGACATCTCGCAGAAGTCGCTCACGCAGACGCTCCGCACCCTCAAGGAAGACGGCTTCATAAGCCGTGAAGTCTTCCCTGAAATCCCCCCACGTGTGGAATACAGCCTAACACCACGCGCCCTCTCCTTCCTGCCACTCGTAGAAAACATAATAAACTGGGCAAAGGAGAACATGGAAGAGATAATGGCAGACAGAGCGAAGAACAAACAATAAAGGACACAATTATGAGAAATATACTTCCGTGTCTATATAAACCATGCCAACAAGGAAGAAGGTAGATTTAAGAAGCACCTATCCTTCGCTTCGAAAAAACAGAATCAAAAACCGACTGACCTTAAGCAATATGCCTAAAAATCAGTCGGTATTTTGTTTGTATTCATTTCCTGCTGCTTACTTGTTTTTCAAGTAATAAGCAATGCCACGTTTTACATTCTCCTTCACAGCTTTGCTGGAGAAAGTTGCTCCCGTAACTCCATCTACCTGGACAGTAGCTGGCTTTCATGCCATTCCATTTGTTGAGCAAACCCTGTCTTACTTTATTGAAGTAGTTGGGAGTCTCCTTGTTGGCAAGCGGCTTAATCTCTACTATCTTTCCTTTCTTGATATAGATAGAAAGGGGCGTATTGCCACGAAATCCTTTTACGTCTTTACACAACGTGGTGGTATTGATGATGTAAGTACCGTCAGCTTCCTTGGTCATTACCTCAGAGTGTGAGCTTCTGGTTGTTGCAATCATGCTACTAACCATTCCCATACTTAGCATGACAACTAAAATCAATGTTCGTTTCTTCATCGTATACCGTATGTTATCTTCTTGGTATCCCACTTGTCTTTTGGCTGCTCCGGCTCGTCAGGATAACCGATGATGATACCATTTAGTGGAATCAGATTGCCTGGCAAATTCAATGATCTGGAAATGCCATTCACTTTCTTCTGGATAGGATAGATGGTTGTCCAGCAGGCTCCCAATCCCATGGCATGAGCTGCCAGGAGAATATTCTCGGAAACTGCCGACAAATCCTGTATCCAGAGTTCCTTGCCCTGTCCCTCTGCCATACGGGTGGTATCAGCGCAGACAAAGATGAAGAGAGGTGTCTTCTTGATATCCTCTGCATGATACTTATTGGATTCGGCATATTTCTCGATATCCTGCTTGTCCTTCAGAACCACGAAATGCCATGGTTGCATATCGTTCGCTGTAGGTGCAGCCATACCGGCACGGAGCAAGGCTTCTATCTTGACATCCTCCACTGGCTGCTGCTTGAACTTTCTTACGCTTGTACGGGTCATGATGTTATCCATCACAGCCTTTGCGCTTACATTTTCCTTCACTGCTTCCTGGATGCTTCCTGGAAGAGTAGTCTGTGCTTTTGCCGAAGCAAAGCTCATAGCTGCCAAGGCGACTATGAGCATTTTGTTAAGTTTGTGCATACAATTTGAAAAATAAATTATAATAATTTATTGTTTAAGAATTGTTATAGCCTTGAGCAAGTCGCCATTTCCGAAGGTCATGAATGAACTTGCCATACCTGTAGTTGCATCTATCTTGTAGATGGTTGGAGTAACAGATGTTGTGCTGCCTGAACCGCCACTCATGCTTGTAGGAGCAGCCACTGGCAGATAGTAGGCACCTGCATAGCCGTCGCCCCAGCCAAATGATACGGTAGAGGCTTCAGGCAGTCCGGTTACCCATGTCAGGGTCTTGGCATCCATATCCACTACAGCCATCTTGCCAGAGGCATCCATGTTGCCATACTTGTTCTTGTCGAGATAGAATTCCAGCAGGAACTTGCTGCCACTAATGTGGAATGCCTTGCGGAAACGGTAACCATCGGATGCGACAAAGATGTTGAACTGATAGTTCTTGTCAAACTCTGTCTCACCCTTCTTGATGCGCAGGGCACCCACCTTGCTGTCTGTAGCGCTGGAACCTGAGAATACATAGATGTTGCCATTATCGTCGGCACCGCTCTGGGTGTAACGCACAGAACGCATGGCTCCCACTGATGTGCCGATGCGATCGTCGTAAATCATCTTCTTGATATTCAGACTATAGTCGCAGATGGCAACAGCGGCAGAATCACGATTGCTGTAATTCACAACCATTGCCACCTGATTATTTCCCATATCCACGATATTGGAGATGTTAGGGTTTACTTCGTCGATGGCATACTGGGTAAGACCTACCGCAATGTTGTTGCCTGCACCAGTCTTATCCACTACCATGGCGTATGGCTGACTGATCTGTGCGGCGTAGGAATAAGTGCCAAATGTACCTGTGTTACCGAAAGCGGAAACCAGTACTGGTGACCCCACTTCTGTCATCTTGCCATTCTCAACCTGATAGCTGCGGAGACCTGCCTTCAGACTGCCGATACCCTCAGCAGAAGCGCCACGGGCATAGATATAGCCAGTAAAAATGCCGCTGGTCTTATTGTAAGTTACCTGAGTAAAACTGTCATAGCATTTCACGGCATCTGATGCGCCATATACACTCTCACCATTCCTGGCAGTAGAAAGGTCATTGTAAACCTTCATATATACGCCACCGGTAAGGTCGGTATTAGGGTCGCCTGAAGTCACGATAAAGCTAACCTCTTTTGGGTCGATGTCAGAGGCACCGCCGCCATTCTCGATGTTGTCATCATCTGAGCATGATGTGAATGTCATGCATGATGCAAGTGCCATAAGCGCAGCTGAAAAGAAAAATTTCTTCATGTTTTTTTTAAATTTCTATTTATGTATGAATGATATGAATTTATCTGTTTAATTTTCCGAGTGTTCTGATTTCTGTCACACCCTTGATACTGATACCCTTGGTTGCCACACCAGTCTCTGGATTCACCTGATAGATGGCTGCATCCTGGCCAAACTGGGTGATAGGGAGATAGAGAATTCCATCTGCATACATCGGAACGCCTCCGGTTTCCGTACCCGATGTAATGAGATTCTTCGTAGGGATGCCGCTGAGCCAGGTGAACTTCTTGCTCGCCATATCTACGATGGCAAACTGATGGCCGACTGTCATGGTGTTGATATTCTTCTCGTTGTAGATTTCGAGCAGGAACTTGCTGTCTGTTATGTACCATACACGTCGGAACTTGTAGCCATCGGCAGGAGTCTGAATGTCGAAATAATAATCTTTATCAAATTCCTCTGCTCCCTTGTTGATGCGCAGAGCGCCAGCCTTGCGGGTGGTTGCGGTATTGAATGCGTTGGAGAAAACATACACCGTGCCATCGTTGGTCTTGAATACTTCGTGGAGAACCTGAGAGCGATACTGGCCGGCTGCATAGCTGATACGGTCGTCACGATAAACCTTCAGTACGTTCAGATCCTTATCCATCTTTGCCACCCATACGCTATCCGGATATTTCACGTCGCCAATGCTGGAGCCATCACCGGTTCCCGTCTGGTGGAATGCAGACTGAACCATTGCTGTAAGGAAAGTTCCGTCGCCATTGTCGATGATGCTGGAGAAGGTGACCTGCTGACCATTGCCTGTGATGTCTTCCGTCCAGATGGTCTTGGTATGATCGAGTTTCACCCCATCATTCGTGATGTTCCAGAAGGCGAAGGTGGCTCCGTCGTTTCGCTTGCCGTCGGCAGAAACCTGACCTCCAACACTGGTCAGCAACTGGTTGTTGAAGAAACCGTAGTTGGAGAAGCGTGTATCGATGCGGAACTCACCCAGCTTGGAAAACTGTGAATCATCCGATGTCCAGCGCAATCCATATCCCAGACCGGCAAACTGCTGCTGATAAACCATGCCGATGGCATCGTGGTTGTTGAATACCCAGGTATATTCAGTCTGGGGCAATTCCATGATGTTGTTTATGATGTCAAGATTGCCTGCCGTCAGACTGTTGGTCTGCATGATGTATTCTGTACCATTGTCGGTCTTTACGGCAATGAAGTAAGAACCCTTCCCGTTCTTTACCACTCCATCAGAATCAGATGATGAGCTTCCACCATTTTCCGAGCCACTATCCACACCTGAAACATCATCACCGCTGCTACAGCCTGTAAGCCCCGTGGTGATTCCGAAAAGGCACAGAAATATCCCTGTCACTGCCATTCTTGACAGCGATAAATAAGTCTTTTTCATTCTCTAAAACGTATGTTACTGATTTTTTATAATATGTTCTGAATCAATTCTTTCCGAAGATAATGTCTGTGCTATTGCTTATAAAATACATAGCGGAACTTGATGCTGAAACTGCGTCCCGGCTTTTGCAAGCTATAGTTGTCGTAGAGTAGGGCATTGGTGAAGTTGTTCGCCTCTATCGATACGTTGTATCTGCCGCCTTGTATCGCATACACCAGGTTGGCATCATGGCTCCATTGTTCTGGCACATAGAGTTTAGCACCCTCGCTTGCCCATGAGCGGAAGAATCGGTGTACGTATCTCATGTTCCAGCCTATGGTGAGTCGGTTTGCCTTGCCCAGCACATGCTTGAAAGTATAGCTTGCATCAGCACCGCCAAAGGTATAAGGCAAGTTAGGCACACGGTCGCCATAGGTTACCGATTCTGCCCCGATACTGTTGAGTCGCTCTCTGTCGCGGGTGTTCTGCATGGAGAAGTTTCCACCGATACTTGCCACATCCTTGTAATAGTAGTGCAAGCCCAGGTCCATTCCCAGTCCCAGCACCTTGCCGTGGTTGGTGCTCACAGCCACTCCCTTCTGTCCGATGGTTCGGATGATGTAATCCGCTACGTGGCGATAGTTGAAGCCTGCATCTACACTTAGGGTATACGCATCATTGAAAGTATGCTGATAGCCCAGGTTCAGATTCACGTTGTCGCTCTTCTCTGGGCGAAGGGTGGCATTGCCATCCTCATAATCACCATCACCAAAGAGCTCACGGTCGGTAGGCAGACGATAGGTTCGCTCATACGACAGCTTTATCTGTAAGTCTTTGTTCAACAGAAAGTAAGTTCCTGCTGCACCATATCCCAAGGCATCGGTAGAACGTTCCTGCTCCTGATAGTCGGCACGCCCGGATGAAGCGATGTTCACAGGTTCTCTAACATGTGAGTCGTAGTACTTCAGGAAGGCCACCATGTTCCAATGCTGGTTGGGAATAAACTTGTACGACAGTCCCAGGGTATTTTTGGCATTGATGCGGCGCATAAAGGTGGCTGCAGAACTCTGAACACTATTGGATGCCGCATTGGTGGTGCGGCGGCGATAATTGGTATAAGTATCGTTAAGCGTAAAGAAATGCTGGTCGCCAAGATGATAGGTCAGGTTGGCAACAGTAGCCAGGGTGTAACCCTTGAATTCGGCAAGTATTGGAACTCCCTCGCCCTGATAGGCATTTACCTTATACTCACCCGTCCAGCTATAGGTGCGGCTGAGCGTATCCACATTATTGGTCTTCACCATGTCGTAGCGTGCCGACAATCGGAAGTTCAAACCTGGGATAGCAAGATTTCGCTTCTCATAGAGCATAGAGGGAGTCCATCCTTGCGCTGTGCGATATTTGCCGCCAAACACGATTTTCATCAGATTGGCGTTCTGTATCTGTGCATATTCATGGCTATAGTTCAAGCCGAAGACGAGCTTGTCAGCCCAAGTCTTATCTACCACACCCAGCTGGAAGATGACAGCCTCGTTGTGGTATCTGTCGTGGAATCGGCGGAACCACGCCTCTTCGTTGCTCACCGCATTGGTCTCAAGATCAGTCCATTGCGTCTTTACCTTATAGTCGTTGTCTGAATAGTTCTGATAGGCGTTCAAGCGGAGCATAAGCCCCGATCTGCCCGTCCATCCTAAAGAGAGATTACTGCGATGGGTATTGAATGAGCCATAGCTATAGCTGGCATCAACGTATGTATGCGGAGAGTGGTCGGTCACGATATTGATGGCACCTCCCAGGGCATCTCCACCGAAATCTACAGGTACGACACCCTTATATACCTCGATGCGGTTGGCAAAGCTCGCAGGTATATTGTTGATGCTGAAACTGGATGATGCACCATCCATCGGCACACCATCGATAAAGAGTTTCACGTGCTTGCCCGTAAAGCCGTTCAGGTTGATGCTTGCGCCAGAGCCAAGACCTCCGTCCTCACGCACTTTCACGCCCGATATGCGGTCGAGAACATGCGCCAGGTCGAGGTTGGTGTTGCGCAGGCGACGTGTATCTACCGCCATGACATTGAATGCCGACGAGTTGACACGCTTTACCTGGTTGCCACGAACCACTACTTCGCCCAGATGCTGGGTTTGTTTTAACTTGTCACCATGCAGATTCTTTCTATAGTTATCCTGCTGATGATGCTTACTGAAATCATTTTTGAGGGAGTCAGAATCGTGCTGTGCCCATGCTGCCATCGTCATGATGAGCATGCATAGAGCCAATACGCCCCTACGTATATAGTTGCTTCTTATCATATCAAAGTTATTTCCGTTTTGCTGGAAAATAATTTGTGGTACCATAAGGAGTAATTATACGTCGGGCCTAGCACATTCTTCAGGGATATAAATATAAGAAGGCATTTTCACCTTATTATATAAATTATGTAAGGAATGATATGGGCAATGACTGTTTCTCGCTTATCCGTTGCTTTTATTCCATGCTTTCCGGCTGAGACTGGAATATATGCCATTCCTGCCTCGGTCTTGTTTGCGGGTGCAAAGGTACTGACTTTTCCTCAAATATCTAATACCTAAAAATAATGATTTTGCAGAAGGCATATAATAAGAGAATGTTCTTACCAATATGTTCTCCGTAAAATCACCAGCCGCCCATTGATAGGTTCCATCCCAATGCGCATGGGGAATGACCTATCATTTTACAATTTTCCTTAACTTCCTCAGAAACAACTATTCCGGATTTTTCAGCACTCCAAGAAGTGAAGTTCACATCAGAACCCTGAGCATTGCCGAATTCTCCATTCTCACCACTTGCTGCAGCTCCATCAACATTGTAACTGTCGAATGCAGGTACACCTTTCAGAGGTTGGGTACTGACCACATAATTCAGGTATTTGGTCATGTCGAGATCTGTAATGTATTCGCCCACCATCTTGCGGCCCACCATTCCCATAGGAGGCAGTCCGGCTGACGGTTTTCTGTCAAAGCCAGGCCGCCTCTGCGGCTTTTTATCCCCCATACCGCTGAAACTGAAACCTACAGAATCTGGAATATCTGCACCTGCATTTTTTGTTATGTTATGCGCTTATAAACATTTGATTGGAGTAAATTCGACACGAAAGCATCATGGTTTCTACCAAAACCGTTTTTTTGATTTATAAAATTCGAAAAGGTTTATTGCATTAACGGCATTTATCTGTTTTTTACATGATTCTCATAACAAACAAGCAGCCTAAACGTGCCGATCATTACTGGTTTATAAATATGGAATCCGCATTGTGAAGCCTATGCCATATTCATCTCCCTTAACGCTGTCCACACTATTGGAATGGTCACAATGAGAGAGATAAGATCGCTCACAGCCTGGCAGATTTCCACTCCCAACAGCCCAAAATAATGAGGAAGGATGATGATGAGAGGGATGAAAAACAATCCTTGTCGCGAAGCTGCAAGTATGTTGGCACGTATTGTCTTTCTGCACGTCTGCATCATCATGTTTGCCATCATCATAAAGCTACATACTGGGAATACAATCATCTGGTAACGCAACGCTTTAATACCTATAGCTATCACGTCCGGGTCGTTACGGAACAAAGCTACAGCCTCCTCGCTGAAAATGATTAGAACCACAGCCCAGAACAAAAGGAATACTGTACCAATCTTTGTACTAAACCAGAATCCTTCCTTTACCCTATCATAGAGTTTGGCGCCGTAGCAGAAGCCGCACATAGGTTGAAATCCCTGACCTAAGCCAATAATGACGCTAAAGATGAACATGCCTATACGAGTAACGACACTCATGGCAGCAATGGCAGCATCGCCATAGTTTCCGGCAACGCTGTTCAGAGCGATGCTGCTAATACTTGCAAGTCCCTGGCGAGAGATGGAGGGTGTTCCTCCTGCGATGATTTCCTTCAAAAATCTTCCCTCAAAGGAAATTTTGCGATGACTGTAATGAATCACGCCCTCCTTTCTACTCATCATTAGCAGAACGACAAATCCACAAAACTGACCTATGACAGATGCCAATGCCGCTCCGCGAACGCCCATGGAGAAGCCGAAGATGAAGAGCGGATCCAGCAGACAATTGATGATGGAGCCGCTGACCACTCCATAAACCGAATACTTGGCAAAACCCTGAAATCGCATCTGGTTGTTGATACAGAAAGTACCCATGATAAATGGTGTGCCCAACAGACTGATGCCCAGATACTGACATGTATAAGGCAGAATGGTGGGTGTACTGCCCAAAAGAATACTGATAGGTTCAAGGAATAACAAGCCCGTCAGCATTATCCCGACGGAAAACACCAATGTGTAAAAAAGTCCCGTACTTGCCATCGTTTCTGCATCCTCCGTCTTCTGAGCGCCAAGCTGTCGGGAGATATAGTTGCCCGAGCCATTGCCGAAGAAGAAAGAGAACGCCTGTATGAAGAACATCACGCTAAACACTATACCTACTGCTGCTGTTGACTGCGTGTCTATCTGTCCAACAAAAAAAGTGTCAACCAGATTATACACGCTGGTCAACAACATAGATATGATTGTCGGAATAGCCATTGCGCCTATCACTCGATGGACAGGCGCATGTGTAAGAAACTGATATTTTTCGTTCATATTGTTTACTTCATTGCTGTTTGTCTTCATAAAACAACTGCAAAGATAAACACTTTCTATCATCTAAAATACGATTTGATAACCTCTCAACTTATGAAAAAATATTAAAAGATCGTAAAAATCTACAGTTTAGTATTTATTTCACTTTAAATTGTTCCTTCGCTTCATTGTTATTTGTAAATTTGCTATTATTAACATCCTAAATCTAACATATTATGGCTAAATATAGCAAACTCACCTATATATTACTTGCCTTTGCCTTTTGCAACCTAACAACAGCATGCGAGAATCCCTTGTACGAAGACGAGAATGAGTATCAAGAAACAGAAACTCCCAAAGGTGACATGGTTAGAATCACGTTCGGAAATTTCAAGACTAACCAGAAATCATTCAGTCAAGCACAAGGCAATTCACCCGAATACGAAGCACAACAAAGCAGAACTTCAGAAGCAACTCCCATCTCAGAACTATGTACAAGAATCAACTTCGCTTTGTTCGATTACAAGACAGGAGAAAGAATCAAGACACTAAACCAAACAACCGACGACGACTCGTTCGGCAAAATAACCCTAAACTTATCCAAAGGCAAATATGCTGTATTAGTAATAGCACACAGCGGTGACGGGAACGCCACATTGTCCAATCCCGAAAAAGTGACATTCAAAGACAACAAAATCACCGACACCTTTTATTATTATAACGTCATCGACGTAGAGGAAGACAGTAACTACGACATGACGTTGAAGAGAGCCGTGGCTAAGTTTCGACTTGTAGTGGAAGACCATACTCCATCAGATGTAAAAGTAATGAAGTTCTACTACACTGGAGGAAGCTCCACCTTCAACGCTATAACAGGATACGGATGCGTCAACTCCAAACAAACAGAGCTGAGAGATGTGACAGAGAGCGCCTATAACGAAGGATCCTACTACGACATCTATACATTCCCTCACAACTCTGAGGAAGACAAAAAGCTAAAGGTGGAAATATCTGCTATGTCATCGGCAAGCTCATCTACCATACTGTTCTCAAAGACAATAAGCGACGTGGCTATATCCAAGAACAAATATATATGCTACAAAGGCCATTTCTTCAACGTAGTCCCCGAAAACGACCAAGAATTCACACTATCAACAACCGACGTTTGGCAGTACGAAGAATTTAAATACTAACTTCTGAAGAAACTGCTATAATCTGCGACGACAACCGTATATTTGCCACACAAAGAGGTTATGGCGAATGGAAAGTCTGCTGACAACAGTAGACTACAACTACCCCAACTTCCACCTAACCATGCATTGCTACATCTGCAAAGTGAAAAGCGGCAATCTCACTCTACTTGAGCACGAAGCAGCCAAATGGCTCACGCGTGGTGAGCTAAGCTCCGTTAAGTGGCTACCGGCTGATGAGGAAGTGGTGGAGAAGATAAAGACAAGAGAACATGTTTTTTTGAAGACATAAGAACATAAGACCAGGTTTTTATTAAGACAAGAGAACATGAGAACATGAGATGAAGTGGATAGGCTTGATTGAGCAAAACGAGAACAGGAGATTTGGTTGGCTTTGCCCAACACTCGTTGCTTGCGGTATCTGTAGGAGGTACGGTCTCCGAACCTACCACGCAAGCAATATTTAGTTCTTATAATAAACATGAACCCTACATACTTTTGGCTTAACGCTTAATGTCTGTCGGGTTCATATTTATATAGTATTTTTCGCAAGTTTTATTCCTATATTTCCTTTATTCCTATATCTTTCAGATAATTGTAGATACCATCATACCATTCCGGTTTGCGTGTCTCGTCTGGCGGAACGCCGTAATCGCCATTTGGAACAACCAAGACCATTCCTTGACGAGCTCGAGTAAGCAGCACACGGTATGCGTTAATCTGATACTCTCGGTTTATCGGTTTGTTAATATTCTGCCATTTCGTTCCGCTACGAAGCTGATAATGTTGCCATTTCGTATGGTCATTATTAAGTCTTAGGTCTGCATCCCAAGCAACACAAGCCCAATCAATTTCCAATCCTTGTACCTTGAACTCTGTGAGAGTATCTTCAAGAGCATTAGAAGAACGGATATCGCTATCATCCTCCAAAAACCAATGAACGAAATCAGGTTGATAACGCACATTAATACTGATGGCCTTCAATCTCTCGGCTTTACTGCTTGCTAAAATTCCATATCTTTCACTTCCTCTGGCATGTGACTTCAACCATTTTTTTGCTTTATCGAGCGATCTTGTCAGAACAATCGGATAATTTATAAACTCTTTCAAGGTCGAAGATGCCTCTTCCTTCTGCAAGTTTAGAAGTTGATGAACAAAAAGACTCACTTTTTCTGCCCTGAACGACCTCATGCTGACGGATAAATGCAAAGCGCTTTCCACATGAATTTGGCTTTTATTAATCTGCAACATTTCCAAAGCCTTACCCTCGGCATATTCCTTGTCGCTCAGCTTATCGCTCATATAGACATGCCATCCCTCAAAACTCCTGTTTATGGAAGAAATCCATTCTACAATTCCTGCTTCGCCCTTATTAATCTCTTGTCCGCCACCTATCAAGCAGACCACCAGACCCCAGTCGGTTTGTCTGTCCATGCACGACATCAGATATTCAGGCTCACTAAAGGGGAAATTCTTTATGGTTTTCTTCTCCTTCATGAATCTAGCGAGTTCTTCCTTTGTCCATGCCCGTTGTGCCTCGTCAAATATCGCAACATGCTCAGACGGAATATACGCCTTGTCGGCATGGCTTTGGAAGTAACCTTCTATCGGAATTATCTTATTGTCCTTGACCTCAGTTCCTTCAAGATACAAATCCCGATAATGGTGAATCATCTGTATGAAAGCCTTGACTTTACTTTTAGCCTCAGCTTTGGTACAGCGATTGCCTTCCTCTTTACATCTCCGCACATAATCACGAGTCAACGCTTCTTGAAGAACTTCGACAAGTGGATAGTTTCCTGATAAGTAAACAGCCTTTTCATTCTTTTCGAACTGGCTTATAGCTGTTTGCAAACCTATCAATGTTTTGCCTGCGCCAGGAACTCCTGTCACAAAGCATATCGCTTTTTGCCTTTTCTCACGACATTCATTAATTATCCTTTCAAGACAGACAGCGGTTGCATCAATATCTCCATCGTGCCTAGTGATGTCTTCTACAGTATTCTCTTCATAAAGAGCAATAGCAGCCTCAATGATTGTAGGGGTTGGTTCATATCCGCTTTTTGCCCAAGCATCATCTTTGCTGGCTAAGAAAACAGCTTTGTCCGCAATTGTCGTTACAACATTTTCTATCGCAACAGACAATTGCTTTTCATTCACCTGCAAAGGATTGTATACAAGGTCCTCAAAATGCGAAAGTTCAATCTGGCAGTTCTTGTCTTTCTCAGATGGAGCAACAAGAACCGGTATCATAATTCGGTTTCTGCTTCCTTCCTGAAAGTTCTTCAAATCCAAGGCATAATCCCAGACTTGTGTGACTGCCTCATGAGTGAACTTGGATTTTCTTGTTTTAAATTCTATAACAAAGACGACATCATCTATAAGTACAATCACATCTGCACGTCTTCCCATTCGCGGTATATTGTATTCAAAATATACACTACCACGATTCTTATAATTCTTCAAAACCGAGCGCATAACTCGTAATTCTTCAAGCCAAGACATTTTTGTCTCGTCGTTGATATCATGCGAATATGCAAGTGCCAACTTCCCTATTACAACCATATCTTCTTTTTGAAGAAAGTACATATAAAAAGTGTTTGAGAGAAGAATGAGGAAAGTTTACTGGTTA